>JAEEGJ010006381.1_pt1 | contig 35410 bp, 27 predicted proteins | sample 8958761 | NCBI WGS metagenome assembly JAEEGJ01 (sample SAMN16246546, study PRJNA631951) | gut metagenome | biome: gut microbiome; feature: rumen; material: RS-attached | host: Bos | place: Iran: Karaj | collected 2018-10
TTCAGGTCTTAAAACTGAAAGTGATGTAAAGGTTGGTGATACTATTACTTCTGTTGCAAATGGTGTAGATGAACCGCTTCCTGGTTTTAAGGAAGTTAAGCCTGTCGTTTATTCTTCTATTTACCCTATGGATTCAAACGACTACGAAGAACTCAAAGACAGCATGGAAAAGCTCAAGCTCAACGATGCAAGTCTTGTTTACGAAAAAGATAATTCTCTTGCGCTTGGTAACGGTTTCCGCTGCGGCTTCTTAGGTTTGCTTCATCTTGAAATTGTTCAGGAAAGACTCGAACGCGATTTTGACCAGGCAGTTATTTTTACTGCTCCAAGTGTACGATATTTACTTCACCTTCAGAACGGCGAAGATATGTATATTGATAACCCTTCTGAATATCCTCAGGGACGCATTGCCGATGCAGAAGAGCCTTATATTAAAGCAAGCATCATTACTCCGGCAGAATATCTTGGTTCTATTATGGCCTTGTGTACCGAAAAGCGTGGCGTTCAGACAAACATGCAGTATCTAGATACAAAGCGCGTAGAACTCAGCTACGAAATGCCTTTGAGCGAAGTTTTGTTTGATTTCTATGACCGCCTTAAGAGCTACAGCCGCGGTTATGCTTCTTTTGATTATGAAGTTATAGGTTACCGCCCTACAGACTTGGTAAAGGTTGATATTCTTTTGAACGGTAAGATGGTCGATGCACTTTCGCTTCTTACATTCAAGGCAAATGCAGTTGACCGTGCCCGCAAGGTTTGTGAACGCCTTAAGGGTGAAATTGCCCGCCAGCAGTTTAAGGTTGCAATTCAGGGCGCAATCGGAAGCCAGATTATTGCCCGCGAAACTGTAAACCCTGTACGTAAGGACGTTCTTGCCAAGTGTTATGGTGGTGATATCACCCGTAAACGAAAGCTTTTGGAAAAGCAGAAGGAAGGTAAAAAGCGCATGAAGATGATTGGGGATGTAGAGTTGCCACAAAGTGCATTCCTTGCGGTTCTTAAAGAGAAAGAAGATAATTAGAGAGTATGTGCCTTGTAATGCGTGGATTGCCACGTCGCTGCGCTCCTCGCAATGACGTGCCAATAATCGTCATTGCGAGCGAAGCGTGGCAATCCAGTTTATTGATTCAATATTTTCAAATAATAATCTATCTCAACTCTAACCCGATTCAAAAACGACTGTGTATATGCAAACTTGTGACCGTCGGGGAAGTGCAGGTAAAGATATTCTCGGTCTTGAACTAGTTGTGTTATTTTTTCTTGCAACTGCTCGGCAGGGAGTTTTATTTTACCGGTTAGCAGGGATTTTAGTTCTTCAAGAGATTTTCTTTCTTTTTGCAAAAATGACGTTATTTTTTGTGGTCCTTCGACAGACTCAGGAACCACAACCAGAGCTTGTCGAAGGGTACTCATGATTGAATCATATCTAGCCATAATGGGCGTAGTATACATATTGTCTGATTTCTTAAAGGCTGTCTGATTAAATGCGGCTCCAAAGTTTGTATCTGTCTTTATTCTGTTTGAATGCTGGAATCTTGCATTGTCGGCCATGGCGCCTTTTGTGTGGGTGCGGCCGGCGGAGTAGGCAAAATCAAGACCGTAAGTTTCTACTGGTACAGAAGAATCTTTTCTAAAAAGCAGTGCATAATAATAAGCTGTAATTCCAACTGAACCAAAAGGATTATTTTTTGGTGGCAATATTCCTGTCTTTTCAAAACGGTCAATAAACCTTGCCTGTGTAAACTCTGTTGTAAAAAAGCTTATCTGTTCTGGCTTAAAATATCTTGTAATTGAATGAATAGAAGAAAGCCCTGCAAAAATATGAATATCAGACGACTGTGTACCAATAAAGCATTTTGAAATTACATTCTGTGCTTCTTCTATAAAAACTCCATCTGGAGTTATGCCGTTTGCTAAAAGAGGTTGCAGTGCTGTGTCGGCACAAAGAATATAATATTTTTTTCGGTCTGATTTTTTTACACGTTCAATTCCGTCCTGTGCAGATTCTCCGGCTCCAAAAACAAGAACAGGCTTTTCAAAGGCACCAAAGTATTTTTGAATTGGAACAGTTTTATCGCACACAGAAAGATTTTTAAAAAAGTTCGTGCAGTATTTTCTGCCGAATTTAACAAGTGTCACTCTGTTTGCCCAGTAGGTCATGAGCGAATTTGTAACATTTTCTACAACCTTGTCATAGGTTGCTGAATGAAGAAGGGCTGCTGCAGAAAAATCAATACGTATAATTCTTCTGAAAGTACCGGCCTTTTGTTTGATAAGCACTGGTCCAAGATTGTAAAGCTCATCCTTAGTTATAAAAGAAAAATTCGGGATATTTGAAAAATCACCTTCAGGAGTTTTTTTGTTTTCCTGTATAAAATCAACAAGCTGTGGTTCAAGCTCGCAGCCAAGCATAAGACAATCATCGGGCAGTTTTTGTGAAAGTTCTTTTAACCCATAATTCAAAACCGGGGAAGCACAAAGAATAATTGTTTGTGGTTGAATTGTAAGACTTTCTATAATTTGATTTATTGCTTTTTGCGGATTATATTTTGAATAAAGAAATTTACCTTCATAAGAAACAGAAAAGCCCTGTGCCGTTTGAACGAGACAGGGCTTTGTGTTTGTTATTGAATTGTTATCTGACAAAACTAGTTGTTGTAGAAATTGTCAAAGAAAACAGAAATAAAATTGTTCTCGAGTTTTGGACTCTGGAATACAACAGTCTGAGAAGAATTCTGATCAAACTCTACAATCTGTGAACTGAAATTAGAAGTTGCGGCTTCTTCTGAATTTTCTACAGTTTCGTTTCCTGTGTACTGAAGAACAACAATTTGTCCGCCAATAATAATTGGATCTGAGTATTCATTCAACTTAAGAGAGAAGGCTTTCTTAAGGAAGTCTTCATTCTTATCGGCAGTAGCAAGAACTTTCAAAGTATTAGTATCCATTGCATCATAGAGTGGTGAAGAACCATAATTCAATGGGAATGCAGCAAGGTTATCAATTGTTACGTTTTCATAGTTTGCTGCTGCAGTTTCAATATCGCTTGCTTTTGCATCTTTAACGAATGCTTTTGCAATGTCTGCAAAATAATCTTCGATGACAGAAGTTTCATAAATACTGATATAGTTCTGAACGTCTTTAAGTGTATCTTCGCTTGTGAAATCTGGCTTTGTATCTTCACCGTTCTTCTTGAAAATTGAGAAGCCAAGCAAAGTTTCAACTATAGGACTGATTTCATCAACTGCAAGGTCTGTGATTTTTGAAATTTCTGATTTGTCATTAAGAATACTTTCAATCTGATATTGAGAATTGTTTGAAATCTTTCCTTCTGAATTGCTGTAGTTCTTTTCTGAATATTCAGCAATAGCATCTTCGAAAGTTATCTGTCCTTTAGAAATGCGTGACATAACTTTGTTTGCAATATCTTTATCATTACATGTGATAATAGAAACATCATATTTTGTAAACTTTTCAGGATTTGCTTTTCCGTATTTTAGCTGTTCTTCTTCTGGATAATTTCCAGTATCGAAGGTTACCATTGTAAATGCACGCTTTTCTTGACCGAACTTTTCAAGGAATTCTGTTTCTGCTTCTGGAGATTTAAGACCAAAAAGAAGTTTATCACCAAATGTTGTTCCGTAGCTGTCGTCATAATAGCGGCCTGTATAAAGAGAATCTTTTACACTTTTTGTAAGGTTTTCGATGTAAGAAGCATCTGCCTGTTTGTAGGCCTTCATATCGAATTTGCCATCTGAATCTTTGAAGTAGTTCTTGAGTGTAAGGTTAATTGTAGCCTGTGGAACTTCGTAACCTGCAGCTTCAAGAGCTTCCTGCTGTGCATATTTGATAACGGTAGAATTGAATGCATAGTTGTAAAGTGTATACTGATTGTTTGTAGTAATTTCAATTCCCTGATTTCTGAACATCTGAGCATACTGTGAAAGTAACTCTGTAAAATCAGAACCATATTCATAACTGATTTTTTTACCGTTGTATTTACCAAAAACAAGTCCTTCCTGCTGCTGTGTTGCCTTTGATAAAGAAGATGGAAGCACGAACGCAATAAAACAAATAATAAGAATTATTGACGCCCCAAATGTGTAAAGAACACCTTTTTTCATATTATTACCCTTTTAATTTAATGTTTAAAATAATTATATTATTTTAACATAGAATGGATTTGTAGTCAATTTGCAAAAATATGCATATTCACAATTCCCCTTCCGCCATTTTTTACAATGCATCTATTTGATTGATTTCCAAAAATACATTTTTACAGAAGAAATTTCTTTATTTTCTACAATTATGGTTTATAATAGTAATATACTTATTTTAAGGAGTGTCGAAATGGCAAAAGGAAAAGACTATTTTGGATTGGGAAGATTGATCAGTATTATTCTTGCAATCATTCCTGTTACAGCTTGGCTTTGTGGATGGCTCACAAGATTTAAGGAAGGTAAAATTATTGCTGGTATCATCCGCTTGCTCTTTGGATGGAACATCATCTGGATTCTTGACTTGATTCTCATGATCCTCAACGGAAAAATCCTCCGTATCCTTAACTGCTAGTTCAAGTATAAAAAGTTAAATAATAAGCCCGAAAACAAATAGTTTTCGGGCCTTTTTGTTTACACGTCTTATAACTGTTATCTGCTTGTACTGAGCTTCTGCTTGGCTTCGTATCTTGCAACAGCTTCTTTAATAAGAAGGTCTACAAGGGGTTCAAACTTCAGCCCTGCTGCATCACACATTTTTGGGAACATGCTTATTGGTGTAAAGCCTGGCATTGTATTAATTTCATTCAAATAAACCTGTTTTGTATTCTTATCAATAAAGAAATCTACGCGCGAAAGACCTGTTGCATCTAAAACCTTGTAAGCGGCACAGGCTGTTTTGCGGATTTTTTCAAGATCATTTTCGCTGAGTTCTGCAGGAATCAAAAGGTTTGCACCGTCGGGATCATTATATTTTGCATCAAAATCATAAAAATCATGATTAGGAACAATTTCACCCGGAATATAAGCAACTACAGCTTCGTCATCACTGTCGGCAGGGAAGGTAACTGAGTTTCCTGTAACTGAACATTCAATTTCGCGTGCATTGTCCAGAGATTTTTCTACAAGAATCTTATCGTCCCAGTTAAAGGCTTCCATAATTGCATAGCCAAGTTCTTTTCTGTTTTTTGCTTTAGAAGCTCCGTTTGAACTTCCAGCACAACATGGCTTTACAAACATAGGATAACCAAGTTCTTTTTCTGTTTCTTCAATTACTGCATCATAAACAATGCTGTCTAAAATAACGCTGCGCTTAATGCAGACATAAGGAACAACAGGAAGTCCAACACTCTGCCAGATCATCTTTGTTTTTTCTTTATCCATTGTGATTGCAGAAGAAAGATGTGTACAACCTACATAAGGAATGTCTGCCATTTCAAATAATCCCTGAATAGTTCCGTCTTCGCCATATGTTCCGTGAAGGGCAGGGAAAACTACATCAATATCAAGAGGTTTGCCGCCAACAACAAAGGCATGCTTTTTGCCGGCAGGAACAATGCTCACTGCTTTTGATTCATCTTCTTTTATAGAAAGAACGGCTTTTGTATCCTTGCAGATTCTTTCATATTCAGAATCATCCTGAAGATACCATTTACCTTCTTTTGTAATGCCGATTAAGATTACCTTGTTTTCTTTATTAATGCCGTTTGCAATTGCTGCTGCAGAAATCAAGCTTACTTCATGCTCGCCCGAACGACCGCCATATATTACTGCTATGTTCATAAAATCTCCTGTAATGCCTTCTTTGCCTCAGAAATTTCATCATAAGGCATTGTGTAATTCTTGTAAATTATACTGTTTTCGTGTGATTTACCCAAAAGAAGAACAATGTCTCCTTTTGAAGCCATTTTAAATGTTTCTCGGATTGCCTGAGGCCTGTCGTGAATTATAAAAAGATTTTCACCCATGACTTTGCCTTCTTTTTCGGCGCCAACTGCAATCATTTTAAGAAGTTCAACAGGATCTTCGCCACGAGGGTCTTCATCGGCAAGAACAATTACATCGCAGAACTTTGCTGCAATCTGACCCTGGAGCGGTCGCTTTGTAAGATCGCGTTCACCACCACTTCCGAATACTGCAAAAATCCTTCCGTTACAGCGCTTACGGATTGGAGGGAAAATTGTTTCAAAGCTCGAAGGGGTGTGAGCATAATCAACAATCAGTTCAAACGGCTGTCCCTGATCAATTACTGTCATGCGTCCTTTAATTGGAGTAAGCTGTGGCACTTTAGCTGCAACTTCTTCAAAAGTCATTCCGGTTACGCTGCTTACTGCTGTAATTGCTGCCATAAGGTTATAGGCATTAAAGGCTCCCGGAAGAGAAGCTCTTACAGAAAAATGAGTTCGTGGGCGCGGCTGTACCGGATCATAATTTTCCGGATAAATTGCATTTTCACCGTCGGCATCTACATCAAAAGTCAGTCCATAAGTTGCAGACGCAATGTTTCGTGCTGTCATGTAACGAAGGTTATCAGGGATTGCAGGAAGCGGAGTTGCATCACTGCCAGATTCTGCTGCTGCCTTTCCGGCTTTTCCTTCTGTTGTAAAGCCGTATACCGGATGCTTTGTTGACTGTATAAAATATTCTGCCGAAGGGTCTTCAAGATTTACAATCCCAATAGAATTGATTTTCTGTTTTACACCGGCGATTGTTTTTATATGATCGTGTTTATCAAGAGCCCGGAAAAGATTTGCCTTATCACTGCGATATGTTTCAAAGTTTTTGTGGAACTCAAGATGTTCAAGAGTTACATTCATAAAACAACCGCAGTCAAAAAGGATGTTTCCACAGCGGTTAAGCTTTGTAGAAAGTCCGTGAGAAGAAGTTTCTACAACTGCATATTTACAGCCGTTTTCGAGCATTTCGTTTAAATGATGCTGAATGATTGGTGCTTCCGGAGTTGTCTGATGCTGTGGATTTGGAAGAGCGTCTTCGCCAAACGAATATTCAACTGTAGAAATAAAGCCTGCTTTTTGTCCGCATGCACGAAGCAGCTGCCATATAAAGCTTACAGTACTTGATTTTCCTTCTGTTCCGGTTACACCAATAACAATGAGACGTTCACTTGGATTATCGTAAAAGCGTGCAGAAAGAGGTGCCATTGCATAGCGGGCATCTGAAACATTTATAAGTGCCGGGGCAAACTTTGGAGTTTCATCAGAAAGCGCATTATTCATTGTTCGTTTAATAATTGCTTCTGCAACATCCTGCTGCTGGGAAGGAGTTAACTTTCCCTGAAAAACAACAGCATTTGCTCCTGCTAAAATTGCCTGTTCAATATAATTGTTTCCGTCTGTGTGTGTTCCTGGAAGTGCAAAAAACAGAGAGTCCTTTGTAACTTCGCGGGAATCAAATACAAGGTTTGTAACAGGAATATCATTTATTTCCGATAAATCATCTATTTTAGTGCCATCTGCCGCCACCACTGCGTTCTGGAACGCCGGCAGAATCTGCGAAAGAAGTTTTTTCATGCCTTTATTATAACCATTTGCGCAAAAATATAAAAGTGATATAATCAAACTATGTTCGAAGTACGCGTTACGGCAGATTTTGCTGCTGCTCATTTTTTAAAAGATTACAACGGTAAGTGCGAAAATCTGCACGGCCATAATTATAAAGTATATGCTCATGTCCGCGGTCCAAAACTCAATGAAGGCGGAATGCTGCTTGATTTTACAAAGCTTAAGTGTGCGCTCCGTGAAGTTTGCAAGCAGTTAGATCACACTAACTTAAATGATCTGTCTGTGTTTGACCAGAACCCAAGTGCAGAACGCATTGCCATGTACATTTACAACGGAGTAGTGGAGCTGCTTAAAAAAGAGGGAATAGACCTTTCGTATGCAGCAGGCAAACCTGAACCTGTCTTGTACTGTATAGACGTCTTCGAAACCGAATCGTCTCGAGCACGTTATCTCGTAGATGAAAAACAGAAATGATCTCTTAAAACAGGGATTCAAGGTACTAAAATTAAAAAATATTAAAAAATAGTACCCTAAAACGGCATTTATGTGATATAATTCCAATATAAGGAGTTATAGCACTTATGTTCAGTAAGGTTTATCCACGTGAAAAATATCTTGAAAGACTCAAGTCCTTTTATGACTCGGACATTGTGAAAGTCATAACAGGTATCAGACGCTGTGGAAAATCATTTATATTAAAAGCTATAATAAACGAACTGTACCAGAATGGTGTGGAAGAAGAAAAAATCATATACCTTCCATTGGACAAGCGTGGTTTTAAAAATATAAAAACTGCAGAACAACTTGAAGAAAAAATTGAATCTTTAATTACCACTGAAGGCTTTCATTATCTTTTTATTGATGAAGTTCAGAATGTAAAAAAATTTGAAAGTGTAGTGCAGGCATACTCTGAAGAAGGTTATTCTGTTTTTCTAACAGGTTCAAATTCTTATCTTTTAAGTGATGAAATCACAACTAAACTTACAGGACGTTATCTTTCATTTGAAACTTTCCCACTGGACTTTTACGAATTTCTTGAAATGAAAAGATTCTTTAAAAATCCGATTGATCCCGACATGGAAAAAGAATTCAATGAATATATAATAAACGGCGGTTTTCCTAAAACTCTGGAATTCCCTGATATGAATGCCCGTCAGACATATACGCGTGGAATCATAAGTGAGATATTTGAAAAGGACGTTAAGACAAGAAAACGAATTTCAAATATTGCAGTTTATGAACGAGTGCAAAGTTTTTTGATAAACAATTATTCAGCTCCGTTTTCAATTTCAAATCTAATCAACTGCTTAAAAGCTGAAGGTTTTTCAACAAAGCCAAGTACTGTCCGGGGCTATATCGAAGATTTACAAAAAGCAAAAATCATTTATGAATGTAATCGTTTTGATTTAAAAAGCAAAAAATCAATCAAACGTGATCAAAAATATTATCTAGCAGATATGGCAATATATTTTTCAACAAATACTGATAATCGTATGAGTTTTGGCCCAACACTTGAAAATCTTGTTTATCTGTATTTGAAAAGTCATGAATATGAAGTCAGCGTAGGTATAATTGGTAATTTTGAGTGTGATTTTATAGTCAGGGATAAAAATCAATCTTATGCTTACATACAGGTTACATATACCTTGCATGGCGAAGATGATAAGGCTACCGAAAAAATAAAAGAACGTGAATATCGTCCTTTTAGAAGTATAAAGGATGGCTATCCGCGTTATATCATCTCGCTCGATAAGTACCCGGATCAACAGGAAGGAGTTCATCATATTAATATGATTGATTTATTTTTGGGCAAAGTGAAAATATAGAATTATAACTACCAATTTGATTTGACAGAACTTTTCGGGGGTGAGTATAATAGAAAAAACTTACTCTTTTCTTTGGAGTTTCTTCTATGAAAAAAATCACCCTGTTTATTATTTGTACTCTTATTGGAACTGCGGTTTTTGCGCAGAACGTTAAGCCGTATGTTGTGGATTTGAGCAGAATACCTGCTGCAAACGATAATAGGACAGTTACTTTTGACAAGGCAACTAAGATCGTTGCCTTCAAAAAACAGGATTCCAATATATACATATGGCTTAATGAACTGGATATTTCAAACTATAACATTTTTAGAATCAAATACAAAGCTCTTGGTGATAAGGGATTTATTTTTGTTCCAGATTATGGAGATGATTCAATTGGATACTTTGACAGTGCTATTTATTGCCCTTCATATATCAATGAAATGGTTATTCCTCTTAGGAGTGGTCAGAAAAAACTCAATGGAATTATGCTTGCTGCACCATGGAACTGTCCATATGAAAAATTTGCAATTGAATCTATTGTACTTGAAAATGTAGACAATCCAGATCTAACAGATATACATGCAAGTTCTGAACCTCCTGTAATAGATACACAAAGTTCTGGAAAGATAAATGCGGCTATTAATGCATGGGATTTTGTAAAGAATCTTGGAGTCGGTTTACAATATCAGATTTTCCTTCCAAATACAGGGGAATTAGATTTTGGGATGGATTATGACTTTTGGCACGAAATAAAGCTTACAAAAAAAATAATTCAGGCTATAAAAGCAAAAGGTTTTAATGCAATTCGCCTTCAGACAAATCCCGGCTCACATATTCTGGATGAAAATTACACCATCGATCCCCGTTATATAAAAGCAATCAAAGAATCTGTTGACTGGTGCATTGAAGAAGGCATGTATGTCATCCTTTGTGGACCAGGTAACGAGAATATGAATAACGAATTCTACAAAAAAAGAGTAGAAAATGACATTCATTATGCAGGCTATATTGTAAATGAAAAATATAAGAAAGAATCTGAAAAATTTCTAAAAGCTGTCTGGAGACAGTATGCAGAGGCATTCAACAATTCTTATGATGAACATATGATTTTTGAAACCTTAAATGAACCGCTAGACAGCTATCATGAGCATTGTTTTTATGAAAAAACAGACTGCGTAGTATGTAAAAAAGATTTTGCTGTTATGAATGAATACAATCAGGTTATTTTAGACACAATCCGTTCAACAGGCGGAAACAATCTGAACAGATTTGTTATGGTTGCAGGACTTGCAAGCGGCTGGAAAAATATTACAAACAGTATGTTTAAGATGCCTAAGGACAAAGTAAAAAACAAGCTTATTCCTGTTGTTCATATTTATCCTATGGGTACTCCACCTTGGCATAAAGAATTGTACACCGATGGAATAAAAACCGAAACAAAAAAAGCATTCGAAAACATGGACAAATATTATTTTAAGAAGAAGATACCGGTTTATGTTTCAGAAGTAGGACACTCACCAATATCCAATATCATGGAACGAATTAACTCAATAAGAGATTTTATGGCGGAAGTAACAAAAGATAGTCGTTCCTGCGCAGTATCAATGATGTGTAATATGAGCTGGGATTTCAATTATTTTGATGCCAGTAATCTTGAATGGCATGATACAGAATATGTAGATACAATTCTGTATTCAGCGCAAGGTAAAGAGTATCCGTTAAGCACAGACTTTATCAAAGAGAACGAAGTTAAAGTTGAAAGCATTGTTGGAAAGAATCTTTTGAATGAGCCTTATGAACTGAAAGATTGGAATGCATATCAGATAAAATCAACAACATTTTATCGTTCAACTCCAGAAAAATACAGGCTTGTGATTGAACTTGAAAAAAGTGGTTCAGAGCCTATTCTTGAACTTGCCTATCATGATTTAGATTTAACCTGGCATAATAGTAACAATACAGCATCGTTGAAAAATCTTAAGGTAAAAGGCGGCACATTTGATGGGAATATAAAAGTCAAGGACAATACCGTAGAAATAACAATAAACGAAAAACTCGCCAAGGAACTTGCAAATTGTGAAAACGTCTACATCAACGGCAAGGATATTCTCCTCAAGTCGGTGATGGTTATGGAGTAAGCCTAAAAGACTATGCGAGCAACCGGTATCTACATTCGCATAGGAATTCCGTCTTTGGCTAATTCTTCTTTAATCTGACCTACAGTATAAGTTCCGTTGTGAACCATGCTTGCAACTAAGGCGGCATCTGCTTTGCCGGCTGTAAGGACGTCTGCCAGATGCTGTGGTGTTCCGCCGCCACCGCTTGCAATTACAGGAACAGGAACGTTTTCGGAAATAAGGCGGGTGAGTTCAATGTCGTAGCCGTTTTTAGTTCCGTCGGCATCCATGGAGTTTAGAACAATTTCGCCTGCTCCAAGGCTTACACCTTTTTTTGCCCATTCAAGAGCATCCAGTCCTGTATCTACACGGCCACCGTTTATTGTTGTTCCAAAGCCGCTTGGTTTTGTAGGGTCACGGCGAACGTCCATTCCAAGAACAATACTCTGATTACCGAATACGCGTGCACCTTCTGTAATTAATCCGGGATTGCGAACTGCCTGTGAGTTCAAAGAAACCTTTTCTGCTCCAGCAAGAATTGTAGAACGGATATCTTCAATTGTTCCAATTCCACCACCAACGCAGAAAGGAATGAATACCTGTTGAGCAACGCGAGAAATCAAATCAAGAATAGGGCCTCGGCCACGGGCAGAAGCAATGATGTCATAAAAAACAAGCTCGTCTACACCCTGGCGGTAATATTCTGCAGCCATTTCTACAGGGTCGCCAATATCTATATTATTCTGAAACTTTACACCCTTTGTGGTGCGTCCGTCTTTTACGTCAAGACAAATTATTATTCGTTTTTTCAGCATTTACAAAAGTTCTCCAATATCTTCAGGCCCATTTCACCGCTTTTTTCAGGGTGAAACTGAGTTGCAAAAACATTTCCGCTTTGAATAACAGCCGGAATTTTAATTCCATAATCTGCACTGGCTTTTACAACAGTCTGGTCGGTAGGGCAGATTACATACGAGTGAACAAAATAAACATCAAAATCATTTTTAATTCCTTTAAGTAAAGGACATTCTCCGTTTTCGAAGCTTATGTTATTCCAGCCCATATGAGGAACTTTAAGATTCTGTTCTTTAAGTTTTGGATTGATTGAATAAATGTGTTTGATTGAACCTTTTACAAGACCAAGGCATTCTGTGTCGCCTTCTTCGGAATGTTCAAAAATAATCTGAGAACCAACGCAGATTCCAAAAAGAAGTTTACCTTGAGCAACCTGTTCGCGTACAAAAACATCAAAGCCGCTGGCCTTAAGCTGACTCATTGCGTAAGCATCGTCACCGTCGCCGGGGAACATAAATCTGTCGCAGTCTGTCTTTGCAAGCTCTTCCGGATTTTTTGAAGAAACATAAGGAATGTTTAAGTATTCCAGAGCGCGTTCAAGACTTGTAATGTTTCCGGCATTAAAATCAATAATTCCAACCATAGCGCATATTATAGCATTCTTGAATTCTTTTTAAAAGGCCTTTAGAATTAAACTATAATAATTGTTTGGGAGTTTTTTATGAAAAAAAATCTTTATAGAATTTCAGTTGTAGCAATTCTTTTATCTGTTTTTTTAATTTCATGTGCAAGTACAAAATCGGCAGATAAAAAGACTGCAGAGCCTTCAGCTCAAAATGAATCACAGGAACCAGGATTCCTTTATGTACCAGACATGGATGAAATGTCGAGTTTTATTGGTAACTGGAAATATCTTAAAAGATGTGAAAGCGGTGAAGTTGTTCCTGATGAAAAGCAGATAGCCTCATTTTTTTCTGTTGTAGGCCGTAATGACCTTATATCTCTTCAAATGGAAAACTTTTTACGTGATGTAAAAAACAAAGATATTCAAAAGTCAGTAGAAAGTTATATCAAAAAGAACAAGCTTAATACACCTTTTACAAAAGCTCTTCTTAAAAAATATAATTCCGTAGAAAAGAAATATGAATCAAGCGGTCATGAAGAAATTCAATATTCTTACAATGATGAAGAATTTGATGAAAATATAACTCTGTATGATTTTAATGAAATTCATCCGTTTAATGATGAATTCGGGCTTCTTTTGTTTAATAACAACTGGGGAGCTTTGCGATTAAAAGATATTGAAACCGACGAATTAAGTGATGAAGACCATTTTTACCTGATTTACGGAGGCGGAACAAACAGCATATCTGTAGCTTTTCAGGAATATAAGAATGTTGAAACAGAAGAAGCTTTTGCAGATATTATAAATGGGTTTATAAAATCTAAAAAAGAAGGTGAACAGAAAGATGAGTGGAACTTTTATCAGCTTAATAAATCAGGAGCTCTTGAAAACAGTGGTGTAGATGAATATCTAATTTATTCAAGAATTGGTTCTGAACTTTTTGCACCTGAAATTTCTGCAGGTGATTTTGGTGCCTTCTTATACAGTGAAAAATATCAGAAGGTTTATAAGGTTGAATTTCATGTTAATTTCTCTGTAATAAATATTAATTATGAAATCAGACAGAGAATCTTTGATTACGTACGATTCTTCACTTTATTCTGTTATTGTGATTAATTTTTAAAACAAGGATTTCCGATAATAATTATATGAATATCAAGGCTTTTATTGCTGTTGTTAGCAGTGTCCTCAAAGACTGGCGTGTTATTGTTACACTCGTGGCTATGCTTTTTATGATGTGGGCTGCCAATTTTATTTTGAAGTATAAGAAGAAGCCTAAGAAGCAGAAAAAGCAGAAGGCAGCACCAGCACCAGCTCCAAAACAAGAAGAAAAGAAAGAAGAAAGTTCTGAAGAAGAATCAAAAGAATAAATTTTTCATCTTTTTTATAAAATCCTGCAAAAAAACTTCCTCTTTTAACAAAAAAATTTGTTAACTATAGGTATGGAAGAAATAATTAAGATTGATGAAGGCGACTGGATTTATGAGGATGATCCGGTGGCTAAGGCGGCTTATGTTAATTTTGGCATAAGGTATATGTTTCCGTGGCAGAGGCTTGTAGTTTCTAACATTATGGAAGCGTATGAAGGACGCGAAGATAACGATGCCTTTTGCAAGGGGCGTCAGATTGTTCTGCTTCCAACAGGGGCCGGAAAATCGTTGTGCTTTCAAGTTCCGGCGCTTTTGCTGGACGGACCTTCGCTTGTAATATATCCCTTACTGGCCCTTATGACAGACCAGCAGCGGCGAATGGAAGAGGGGAGTCTTAGAAGTGTAACCTTCCGAGGCGGACAGACCGAGGCAGAGCGAGCGGAATGCTTTGAAAAAATCAAAAACGGAGCAAAGATTATTCTTGCAAATCCGGAAGTTCTTCAAAGTAAAAAGCTTGTCCGGCAGCTTAAGGAAGTTGGCATAAAGCATATTGCAATAGATGAAGCTCATTGTGTTTCTGAATGGGGCGACTCCTTCAGACCTTCATACCTTGGACTTGGTGAAGTTATAAACGAACTTAATCCTCCTGTAATTACTGCATTTACGGCAACAGCTTCTCCGCCTGTTTTAGCGCGTGTTTCAGAAATCCTTTTTGGCGGGCAGGCCCACATTGTACGAAGCGAAAGTGACAGGCAGAATATTCATTATTTTGTGAGGCGAGCGGCTGTAAAGAAAAAGCTTGTTCTTGAGCTTGCTTTAACAGAACAACGGCCAATGATTGTTTTCTGCGGAACTCGTGGAAAAAGTGAAGATATGGCTCGTGAATTAAACTTTTGTTTTGGAAACGGAACAGCCCAATATTATCATGCCGGTCTTGAAAAATCAGAAAAAGAAGCTGTTGAAAAATGGTTTTATCAGAGCAGGGACGGAATCTTATGTGCTACGTGTGCTTACGGAATGGGCGTTGATAAAAAAGACATAAAAACTGTTGTTCATCTAGAAGCGTCTGCAACTGCCGAAGCGTATATTCAGGAAGCTGGTCGTGGCGGCAGGGATGGCAGTATAGCAAAAGCAATTCTTTTATGGAGTCTTCAGGATAGTCTTGATTATTCAGTGTATAAGGCCGGGTCTCGTGAAGCAGCCCTTCGTGATTTTGCAGAAACTACTTCGTGCAGGCGTCAGGTTCTGCTAGATGCGCTTGGTGCTGAACAGGCAGTCTGTTCGGGTTGTGATATTTGTAACGGCATAAAGTATCCGCCAAGTGACTGGGAACTTGCCCAAAAGCTTATAAAACAAAACCCGCATTTTTATTCCAGCGAAGAAATTGAAGAAGAATTATCTGACAAAATGAACCGGCATTTTTTAAAGGCAATAGGCTTAAAGGTCTGGGAACATAATGACAGTAAAACAGTTGTTTCTCAACTAGCAAAATCCGGCAGAATCAGAACAAGCAGGTTTTTATGGCGGAATAAGCTGTATGTAAATCATAATATTGACAAGAGTATAAAAAATGTCTGATAATCAACTCAAGGAGATATTAAAAGATGAAAAGTGTTAAAAAATTATTAGTCGCTGTATTTTTTACCTTTGTTGGACTAACAGCTTTTGCACAGGTAAAAACTACGCCTGTTTCTCAGACAAATGCAGCCACAAATGGATTGTTCTTTACCGATGTAGACAAATTTATGGATGTAAACGAATGGGATACTGTAAATCCGCAGAATGGGTTTTTCGTATTTACAATAGATGCTAACGGCTATGATATGGGCTATGCCAAGCAGTTGAAGAAATTCTTCTGGGGAACATATTTTAATGGTGATTTTGGTAATTATGCTAAGACAGAAACTAAACAAAATGATACTAAATCAACAACTATAAACGAAGGTGATACAGATACTACAGCCTTTCTTTTCTCAAATCTTTTTGGTTTTGGAAATAAAGGTGTAAAAGTAGATTTTCATTATAGCACCTCAGGTTCAACAAAAACTGATAATGGAACATCTGTAACTTCAACAGATAAAACTGAATGGTCTTTGTATTCAACACTCGGTTGGAAAAACGCAGTTATAAAAGGCCGCCAGGTTGTTCCTGCTGTATGGCTTTATTTTGATTACAATTATTCGGCTGGTCAGCAGCAGACTAATAATTCAAAAGTAGCATCTGATTCCCGAGACTGGCGTCTTGCTCTTGGTGCCGGTGGAACTACTGTTCTTAAAACAACAGAAATAAGGAAAAGTTCTTTAACAGCTTTATTGCAATTCGATATTGTTCAGCCGGTAGATAAAGATTTTTTGAAGCAGAAGGCCTATAGCTTTGAATTACCAGTAGAATATGAATGTATTTTTACACCTGCAGAAAAGTTTACTTTTGGATTTAAATCAGGCTTGAAAAATACTTTAGCTATTGTAAAAGATACTAAACTAAATAACGGTCAGTTTGCAGATGGTACAACATATACTTTAACACCAAGTTTTAAAGCAGGCTTTAAGTATGACACTTTAAAGAAGTTTATTTTGAATGCTGGAGTTGAATTGGCACTTCCAGAATTTACACTTACAAGTGCCAAGAATTTAACTACCAAAACAGAAGTAACAAAATATGAATGGAATGGTACTGATGGTTATGTTGGATTTACTTCAGGCTTCCAGTTTGTACCTGCAAAAAATTTGATTTTTGATTGCAACTGGGCTATTCTTGCAAGTGTATTTGGTACTGATATGAGATCTGACCTTGTAGGTACTGATATCTGGCAAACTATAAACGAAATTCTCATTCACAACATCACAATTCAGGTTTCATACAAATTCTAATCCATAATTGTGATTTCAACACGCCGGTTTTTGGCACGACCTTCTTCGGTATTGTTGCTGGCTACCGGCTCTTTTGAACCCTTGCCTTGTGTAAAAATGTGGTATTCATCACGTACTCCAAGATTCACAAGGTAAGAGGCAACAGCTTCGGCACGCTCTTCACTGAGCTTCTGTCGGGCAGAGGCAGTTCCACGGTCGGCACAGTGACCTGTAATTAAAAGATCGTTGGAATACTGCTTCAAAAGTTCACCAATTTTCTTAAGCTTTATTTTTTCGCTTTCCAAAAGTACATTTGAATCCGGTTCAAACTGAATATTATCAAGACTGATTGTAAGACCCTTTTCACCTTTTTTTACAGAAATGTTTTCGAGTTTAAGCTTGTCAAAGGTATCCTGCAGCTGCTTTGCAGTTGAATCATCATTAAGCGAAGTAAATTCAGTAAGTTCTGCATGAGCTGTTCCTGTAAATACATAAAGGTTTCCGTACAAATCTGCAATTTTAATAAGAAACTCTTCGTCGTAATGATCCAATAGTCCTCTGTCGTTATCCCAGTAAAGAGTCTGCTTTGACCAGCCCACTGACTGTGTAAGAGTCTGACCTGCATTCAAAAGCTCATCTGTTGCCTCGTACGAAAATTCATATTCAACAAGAATTACATTAAGCTTTTTTCCGTCAACAGTTGTGTCTTCTTTGTAGGTGTAAGTCGCTTCAAAAGGGAAAATCAGTGCTTTGTCCATGTTAAAGGCTTTTCGTACATCCTGAACTTCTTTTCCTTTTGCAGTCCAGGTTTCGCCAATCTTTACCTTTTTATCTGGGAAAACAGGAACATTACGCACTGTAGGCATATAAATATCATCAGAAATTGTAAGCTCGCCGTTTGTTTTGCGCGAAAAAACAGAAGTTGTTTCTTCACCCCAGGAAAGGCTGCGGCCAGTCTGCTGACTGATTGAATTTTCTGTTGTCATGTATGTTGCGTAAATAAATGCTTCACCATCACTTGCAACATTTGTCATTTTGGACGAAATACGGTTGATAATTTCGGCATGATGGCTTGGAGTATTGTTGATGTAAACATCTTCTTCTACAGTAGAAATATAACTGCCGGAATTGCCTTTTTTCTGCTTGAATTCGAATTTTACCTGGGCAGAAAGACCAGCCATTACAAAAAGAAATAAACCTGTAATAAAAATTGTCTTTTTCATAATTTATCCTGTATAATTCCTATTATGTTAAACAATATTTCAAGTACTACGTTACTTTTACTTTTCGTCATTTTTTTGCTTGTTCTTTTGCTAATTTTTCAGCAAATCCGCATTTTTCTAAAACTCAAAAAAATCCGTCAGGATGCAGTAAAACGTTCCAACGCAGTAAAAGGCGGCCAGCTTGCTGAGCAATTAGCCCCATTCCTGCCAAATTTCCCATGCAATCCTGCAGATGCGCACTTTCTGGGTCAGCCGATTGACTATATAGCCTTTCCGGGGCTTTGTGAAAATGGAATTGTTGATGAAATTTTACTGATTGAAGTTAAAACAGGCACATCGCAACTATCTCAACGTGAGAAAGGAATAAAAGAAGCAGTAGAAGAAGGAAGAATACGTTATTTGGAATATAGAATTAATAAATAATAAAGAATTTCGGTGGAAGATTTACTAAAAGAAGGAATAAAAACTATTAAAGAAATTGGAAAATGACGGGTACGGAGTGAAAACTGGCTGAGGACAACTTTCTCTGTTGGCCGAAGACAGTTTCCACGGGAGTAACCGTCATTTTCTATATGTTTACATTTTAGTCAGCTGTAAATCTGATTGTTTCCCACTTTTCGTTGAACTTTTCGAGGTCTTCACCTACGTCAAGTTTGAGTTCTCCACCTGCCATTTCTTCTGCTTTATACATTGGAACTGTTGTGCGGAGCTTGTCTGCTTCAAGGTTTACGAATCCTGGGAAGCGGAAATCATCGAGGAACATTGCATAGATTTCTGGTCTGTGAATAAAGTTGATGAAATCCATAGCTCTGTCATAATGCTTTGCACCCTTAAGGATAACCATAGAGTCAAGGTACATTGGACCGCCTTCTTTTGGAATAAAGAAGTCAATCATTTCTTCCTGTTTTTCTTCCGGAACTTCACCATATACAACTTCGGCATATCCCTGACATACCCAGAAGTCTCCTGCAGCAAATGATTTACCAAAGCCTTCTGCGTCGAACTTTACAAGGTTAGGCTTCCACAAATTGTTGATAAGGTCTGCAGCACCCTGAAGTTTTTCATCATCAACAGTGTTTACAGAAAGTCCCTGATAGGCAAGAGCATCACCAATTACTTCGCGCATATCGTCCATCATAGACATGTGGCCCTTAAGGTCTGTACGTGCAAAAATGTTCCATGATTTTTCGTAGTTAGTAACCTTCTGCTTGTTTACGGCAATACCAGCCATACCAAGATAATATGGAACCTGCCAGTTCATATCAGGGTCAAAAGTCATAAGCTGTTTACATGCAGAATTGATGTATTTTTTGTTTGTGAACTTTGTCTGATCAATCTTCTGAAGCATGTTCTGATTAATCATAATCGAAGTATAGTCCTGAGAAGGGAAAGTAATATCATAACCCTTAGCACCGGCCTTTAACTTGGCATACATTACTTCGTTTGAATCAAAAGTATCTACCTTTACTGTACAATTGAATTCTTTTTCAAAAGCCTGAAGAACTGAATCAGGGGTATAATAAGTCCAGTTGTACAAGTACAAAATTCCATCATCTTCTTTTTTACAACCGGTTACGGCAAGTGAAGAAGCGACCAACAGTGTTGCAGCGAGTGCAAGCATGAATCTTTTCATTAATGTCTCCTTATATGTCATCCCGAACTTGTTTCGGGATCTGTTTCAAACTTATGTGGATGCCGAAACGAGTTCGGCATGACGATTAGGAATTAGTGTCCCGCAGCGAAACCTTTCAATCCTTTTCTACAAATAAATGCGATAGTACAGGTAATCAAAATCATTACAACCGAAAGTGAATTGATTACCGGTGAAACGCCAAAGCGGATCATAGAATAAACATACAGCGGCAGGGTTGTAGAACCCGGTCCTGATACAAAGAAGGTGATTACAAAGTCTTCGAGTGACATTGTAATTGCCATCAAAAATCCCGAAAGAATACCTGGAAAAATTGCAGGCACTACTACTTTAAGCATTGTCTGTCGTTCTGTAGCTCCAAGGTCGTGTGACGCTTCGATAATTGAATAATCAAATTCATCGAGTCGTGCATTTACCATAAGGAATACAAACGGAAGACAGAAAGTTGTGTGTGCTGCAAATACAGTAAATAATCCGAGCGGCAGATGAATTCCACTGAAGAAAATTACCATGGAAATACCAATGATAACTTCTGGTAGAACCATTGGCAGATATGTCAAAGTCTGAATAAATTTCTTTCCCTTGAACTTATACCAGTTTACGCCGATTGAAGCCATTGTTCCAAGCAAAGTAGAAACAAGAGCCGAAGAAAGTGCAACAATCAAACTGTTCAAAAGGGCAGTCCACAAAGCATTTGAATTAAAGAAAAGCTCTTTGTACCAGCGCATACTGAAGTTTGTAAATTCTGCACCCTTGCTGTCGTTGAACGAATAAATGATGATAACAAACAGCGGAACAAACAGGAACAAAAGTGTAAACCACAAAACAGTTTTAGAAAAAGACCACTTGTGCTGTCCTGCCTTTTTCCAGGTGCGGCGTGCGTGGCGTGCATTTTCTGAAGTTGGCTTTTTTGAGTGGAGGACTTCGTGTATAGCAATAAATACATTCTTTGCCATTAGTTTGTACCTCCTACATAGTTTTCTTCTTTTGTATTCTTAGTCTTAAGCTTAGCTTCCTGACTTGTTGAGCGGGTAATCCATGCAATTCCTGCAACAGAGATAATTGTAATTACCATAGAGAATGCTGCTGCAAGCGGCCAGTTACGTGTCTTTTGAACCTGGTCTACGATGATGTTACCAAGCATGTATGAATCTTTTCCACCAACGAGAAGTGGTACAGTGTAAGCACCAAAAATCGGGATGAAAGTAAAAATCAAGGCAGATATAATTCCGCTTTTAATGCCTGGAATCAAAACCTTAAACATTGACTGAGGTTTTGTTGCTCCAAGGTCGCGTGCAGCTTCGAGCAATGAAAAATCAAAGCGATCTACTGCAGTAAAGATTGGCAGAATTGCATAAGGAATATACATATAAACGCTTACAAGAATTACTGCCTTTGTATTATAAAGGAACGGAACATATTCTTTTGTAAGATGCAGCGCCATCAAAACCTGATTCAAAATACCGTCGTTGTTCAAAATGCTCATCCAGGCAAAAATGCGGATCAGTGAGTTTGTCCAGAACGGAATGATTACAAGAAACAGGAACAGTGTCTGATGCTTGCTTCTTGCCATTGCATACGCACTTGGAATAGAAACAAGAATTGTGAATATGGTAGAAAGAATTGTGATTTTAAGAGTACGCAGAACAATCAGACCATATTCAGGCTTGCACATCTGCTTGTATGCTTTAAAAGAAAGCTTCCATTCAACACCACCATAAGTTCCTTTTTTAAGGAAGCTGTAAATAAAGATGATGATAAGTGGAGCTACGAAAAATATCATAAACCACAAGCCCATAGGCCAGCCGTAGAACGAGCCCATGGTCAATAATTTATCTTTATCTTTTGAAAGTTGTTTGTTATTCATAACACCGATACCTGAAGGCTAATAGCTAAAAGCTAATAGCTATTAGCTATTTATTAATGTCTTCTACAATATAGCCGTCTTCTGCCGACCACGAAACGTAAACACGATCCTTCCACTGAATAACAGGACCATCATCCATATAGTCTGTATGCTGCTTGAATACCTTGATGATTTTTCCGGTATCGAGTTTTACATAGAACTTTGACTGGAAGCCTGAATAAATAGGCTCTTCAACAATTCCACAGAATACGTTTACATCTGTACGACCACCAGTTTCTGGCGGTTCAAGTGTAATGCGGATTTTTTCAGGACGGATTGTAAATGCAACCTTCTGTCCCTTGTCTGTGTTTTCGTAGTCTGTAACCTGCATGTAGCGGTCAAGAGCTGCTGTTGCTTCTGTATCAGAGGCGAGTGGAGCCTGCTTTCCAAGTTCAGGGATGCTCAAGGTAGCCATAAAGTCGTCGTTACCATTTGCATCTTTATGAGGTACGCAGTCTACAACTTCGGCATCAAAGAGGTTTGTTTCGCCGATAAACTGAGCTACAAATTGAGTTGCAGGGCTTTCATAAATCTCATATGGAGTACCAATCTGAAGTACATGTCCTGCGTTCATAACTGCAATGCGGTCAGAAACAGAAAGCGCTTCACTCTGGTCGTGAGTTACATAAATAAAGGTAATACCAATCTGATCGTGCAGGCGGTCCAGGTCAATCAAAAGGTTGGCACGGAGCTTTGCATCAAGGGCAGAAAGAGGTTCATCAAGGAGCAATACCTTTGGCTCATTAATAAGGGCACGGGCAATTGCTACACGCTGCTTCTGACCACCAGAAAGCTGATTTGGTTTTTTGTCTATATGCTGATCCAGTTGAACAAGATGAACATATTCGCGGACCTTTTTGTCGATTTCTTCTTTTGGAAGCTTTTTCAAACGCAAAGAGAATGCAACATTTTCGTAAACAGTCATGTGCGGGAAAAGTGCATAAGTCTGAAAAACTGTGTTTGATTCGCGCTTGTCCGGATTCAACGGAATAACGTTCTTGTCATCAAAAAGAACAATTCCGTCATCCGGGAATTCAAAGCCTGCAATAATACGGAGAAGGGTAGTTTTTCCGCAACCGGAAGGACCAAGGAGAGAAAAGAATTCTCCTGGTTGAATAGTAAAGTTGATGTCATCCAAGGCTACAAAATCGCCAAATTTTTTGGATACATGATCAATGGTAACCTGACTTCCTTTCATTCAAGTGACCTCAATCTAAAAAAATGATAAGCCGTACATACGCACGACAAAAAGCACTTTCTTACAAAAACTTAGCTATTTTGCTGGGTCGTTTAGTAATATTTCTTTCTAGTGATAAAATGCAACATATATTCGATTATGTCAATATTATTTATGAAAAAAATGAAAAATATGTTATAATGTTTTTATGGACGAAAAATCACTTGTAGAGACCGCAATTCAAATGAAAGATAAGGCATATGCCCCTTATTCAAACTTCCACGTAGGCGCTGCCCTGCTTGGAAAAGACGGCAAGGTTTATACCGGCTGCAATGTAGAAAATGCCGCCTATGGACCAAGTAACTGTGCAGAAAGAACTGCCGTATTCAAAGCAGTTAGCGAAGGCTGCCGCGAATTTGAAGCAATTGCAATTGCAGGAGACGCAGACTATTGTTCTCCCTGTGGGGTTTGCCGCCAGGTGCTTTCGGAGTTCTGCGATAAGGATTTTAAAGTCATCCTTACAGACTGCAAGGGTGGCATAAAAACCTATACCCTTGGCGAACTTTTACCGCTAAGCTTTAGTTTGTAACACACAGGAGTTAAAAATATGTTTACCATTATATTAGGAATACTTTTTATAGCTTTTACAGTTTTTGCCTGCCTGCCAATGGGTCCACTTGCCTGGGGAGATGATGTAATTTCCTTCCTAAAAGGCTGTGCGCCTGTTCTTTCTGCTCTCTTTGGTATTGTCTGCTTTTTTATTGGTGCCGCAGATATAAAAGATAAAAAAGAAGCCAAGAAAGAGGAAGAAGAAAATCAAAGCTCGTAGGTCTTCATCAATCCCTTGCCTTTAACGTCGCATTCTTCCATGCGGCATTTAAGGTGGCGGCCCGGGCTTTCTACTAAATCTTTTACGCTCTGGGTTATGCGGATGTGACCCGGTGAACAGGCACTTTCCATGCGGCTGGCTACGTTTACAGTGTCGCCCCAGATATCATAAATAAATTTATTCTGGCCAATTACACCTGCAATTACAGGACCTGAGTTCAAACCAATTCTTATATTAAATTTAATCTTTGCAGTCTTGTTATATTCGGCTAAGTCCTTGTACATTCCAATAGCAAATTTGAGCATAACCTCGGCGTGATTCTTGTTAGGAGTTGGAACCCCGCAGGCGGCCATGTAGGCGTCTCCGATTGTTTTGATTTTTTCAACCCCCATGTGGGCGGCGCGTTTATCAAAGCGGGAGGTAAGGGCATTAAGGGAGCTTACAATGCTGTCGGCAGATTCGTTGCTGGTAGTTTTGGTAAAGCCAACGATGTCTGAAAAAAGTACGGTTACATTTTCAAAGCGGTCGGCAATTGTACGCTCACCTGCAAGACCCTTCATGCGTTCTGCAATGCTGGCCGGTAGAATACTCTTAAGCAGACGATCAGAATCATCCTTTGCCATCTGAAGTTCTACTGTTGCCATTTGAATCTGAGTTTCGAGCATGAGCTGGCGCTTCTTGTTTGTGCGGATTACTAAATAGAAGGTTAGTGCTGTCATTCCTATAACAAAAACTGCAATTGCAATCCAGAAGCTGTAGCGCTGGTAAAGGAAAGGCTTTTGAATAAAGCGAACAACAGCAGGTCCTTCGGAATTAATTTCTTCTGCATTCATCATGTTAACATTAAAGCTGTAATTACCTGGCCTTAAGTTTGTATAAGAAGAAGTTCTTGCTGTAGAATATTCAGAATAATCAGTATCAAAGCCTTCCATCATGTGAGTAAACTTGTTCTGCTCACTTGCAATAAAGCTAAGTCCTGTATATTTAATATCAATGTGTTTTGTTCCCGGAGGAATTATGATTGTATTGGCAAAATCTGTGTATTCGCTGTCATCAACTTTAACGCTCTGAATATGAACATAAGGAAGCACGTTTCTGTTCTGAACCCTGAGAGGATCATGCAAAGCAAAACCGTCTGTCATTGTAAACCAGATTCTTCCGTGAGAGTCTATCATACTGAGGGCTGTAGAGTTTGCACCGCTCGATTTAAGACCATCATTCTGAGTATAGAATTTGCAGTTCAGGTGCTGCTTCGTGCCCTGTGCAACATCATAAAAATCGGTGAAGTGGGCAGAAGAAATACCTCTGTTACAAATCATCCAGACTGTGTTGTTGCTGTCGGGAATCATCTGGAAAATAGAATCAGACTGTAAGCCGTGCTCAGAAGTAAAATTGAAGAATGAAAGACCATCAAAATTATTGTTGATGTCTGCAGTTATCATGGAAATTCCGGTTCCTGTACAAGCCCAGAAATATCCGTTTTTGTCTTCCATTATTTTGAATACAACATTTCCTGCAAGCCCATTCGAGGTTGTGAATTTTTTAAGAATCTGGTAGTTCCTTATAATATAAATACCACCGCCGTCTGTTCCAACCCAAAGTTGACCGGCTTTATCTTCAAAAAGACACATTATATATTCACAGTCAAAGCCTTGAGCCGAAGTATAATTTTTTATTGTGCCGTCCGGTTTTATGAGTGAAAGACCTGTTGTAGTACCAGACCATAAATCGCCGTTTTTAGTTTGAAGCGAAACTCTTGTTTTATCACCCGTGAGTCCTTCATCTGTTGTCCATGAATAGATTTTTCCTTTTGAATATTTTACCTGAGCCGGTTTTGTGTAGCAGTTTACAAGCAGGTCATTTTCAGGAGTAAGCGCAATATGCCGGATTCTTGTTCCTGAGCAGAATTGTGTAAGTTCATTTTCTACGCGGACAAGATCGTTGTTGTAACACATGAGTCCTTCATCAGAACCTATCCACACATTTCCTTCTTTGTCTTCGCAGATTGCATTTACACCTGTATTCAAAAGAGTCATGCGGAATTTTCCAAGACTGATTTTTCCAAGACCTTCAGAATCGGTTGTTACCCACATGTTTCCTTCACGGTCTTCAAAGAGCTTGTTTATGGTACAGTTCATAATGGACTTATTGCCTTCGTAGGTTGTATATTGTCCATCTTTAAAAATTACAATTCCTTTTTGAGTACCAAACCATATTGTTCCAAAACGGTCTGTTACAATAGAATAAGTTGGGGCTGAATCAAGAATAGTTCCTGTTTCGAGCATTATAACTTTTCCGTTTGAATATTTTACTATTCCCTTTTCACTAAGACATATAAAAAGGTCGCCTGTCAAATCCTGGGCAACACATGAAACAGTATAGTTTCCAAAAGAATCAAGCTGCTTAAAGCGTTCAAAAGTGTCGTTTGAATAAACATAAAGTCCATGATTAGCAGAGGTTACCATCCAGATTTTGTCTGCAGTATCTTTATAAAGCTGCGAAACAAGAACATAATCACTTTTTTCATTTTCTGAAATTTTTGGAGTAACAAATTTTCCTTGTGGAGTAAGGTAGACAATACCACTTGCAGTACCTATCCAAAGATTGTGATCTTTATCTTCGGCAAAGGCACGGATGGAATTATTAGGAAGCCCGTTATCTGTAGAATATCGCAGGGTTTCGTTCTTTGAAATTTTCTGGATACCTTCGTCGTTTGAACCAACCCAAAGAGTTCCGGTAGAATCCTGAAAAATTGAGCGTGCAGAAACAAAGGAATAATCTTTATTTGTATATTTATTTATATTTTCAAATTCGTAGCCGTCAAAGCGTACAAGACTTTCGTAAGTACCAAGATAAATGTAACCGTCGTCTGATTGAAGGATATCAGAAATTGAATTACCAGGAAGTCCGTCTGTAGAAGTCCAGGTGCGGGTTACATAATTGTCCAGTTCCGAAAATTGAGCAAATACATTTACCGTAAGAAAAAAGAATGTTAAAATGAATAAATAAATGCGTCTTTTCATGAGCATAGTATATACCTAAGAAGTGGTTTTTACAAGAAAATAGGGGTTTTCTCTTATGCGTTTAATCTGTGGTCCAATGGCAACAATTTCTCATCCGGCTTTCCGAATTTTAATCGAAAAGTTTGGAGGCTGCGACGAATATTTTACAGAGATGATAAACGCAGGCACCTTGCTCACAGGCGGACAGTTTGAAAGCTATTATATTAACCCGGCTCCTGTTCCAGAAAAGATTGTCTGGCAGCTTACGGGGCATGATTCTGAACATATGGTAGAGGCAGCGCGCCGTCTTAGTGATTTGCCCGGAATTGGAATTGATTTGAATATGGGTTGTTCTGCCCCTGATATTTATAAGTATGGAGCAGGTATTTCGTGGATGATAAAGGATGTTGAGGAAACCCGCAGGATGGTTAGGGGAGTACGTGCTGTTGTTCCGGCTGATAAACGTCTTAGTGTAAAGCTCCGCCTTGGTGATGATAATTTTACAGACAAAGGCTTTTTTGATTTTTGCGATATGCTTGTAGGCGAGGGAGTTGAATTACTTACCCTGCATCCCCGTACCAAAAAAGAAAAACTGATCCGTCCGCCCCGCTATGAATATTGCCAGAAGCTTGCCGAACGCTATAAGGGCAGGGTGCCTGTTTATTTGAACGGGAATGTAAAAGATGCCGCCTCGTTTGAAAATGCCATTACGCGTTGCCCGGATATTGCCGGAGTTATGATTTCTCGTGCAGCGGTGCAGAAGCCCTGGATTTTTATGTCTTTAAATAAAGATTCCCGGGTCAAGCCCGAGAATGACACAATTTCGATGGAAACCCTCTGCCTTGAATACATAGACTTAATAGAACAATACCAGCCCCCGGAATTCTACAAGACCCGTCTGCAGCGCTTTTTTACCTATTTTTGCCAGAACTTTAAATTTGCCCACTACGCCCAGACCCTCTTTGTAAACGCCGCCGCCAAAGGCAACGAGGCCTTGCGCAACGCAATCCACGAGTTTTTTGAAAAGTGCCCGGAAGAAAGGTTTTTATAGAAAAAAAAGTTTTTTTCCATATTAATGTTTTTATAATTGATACCATAATAAATCCGTGTTAAACTTATCATATATTTTATTCTGTGGGAGTATGTATATGAAAAAGTCTGTTTTGCATTTTTTTAAGGTTTTAATTGCAGGTCTCGTTCTTTTGTGTTTGTCTTCCTGCACCGGCTTGATTCAAAAAACAGGTTCTGTTTCTTTTGAAATTGGCCCAGAATTAATGAATGCCGCACGCGAAGGAGGAGAGCTGGATGAAGAATTCGTACGCATAGTAGTTGCTCTGGAAGGGAATCGTTATGGTATTAAACAGACTGTTGATATTCCTATGGAACAATATTGGGACAGTATGGATACTGACCGAAGATTCGAAGCTACTTTTGATAATATTCCTGTAGGCAAAAAGCTTTATGCAGTTATAAAAACATACCAGATGATGCCTGGAAATAATCTGCCTCTTGAACTTCGCGACCCAGAACTCTACGGAAAGTCTGATTATTTTACGGTAAAGGCTGGACAGAATAAGGTTTCGATAAATGCATCTGATTATATTCGTCTGAATCCATATGCTTATAACAATACACCTGTGGTTTCATACAACTATAATAAAGACAATTATAAATATAATTACACAATTGACAGGAGTAATGGTGTAACTTCAACATCAGCTTCTTTTTGTTTTGATGATGAAGGAAATGTTTATTCAATTGATAATAACTCAATAGTAGCAAATTCTCACATGGGATTGTTACCTCTTACCGGCTTTTATCCTCAAGGAATAACTTTTGATAATGCCACAAAAAAGATATATATCTATGCGTTTAATGAAGCAACTTTGAAACTTTGTGATGTAACAGACGTTGTTACTGAATGGGATTCTACACAGTTCGATAACAGTAATGTAAAAGACATCAATTTTTCCGAAACAGGAAATGACTTATCTAATTTCTATCATAAAATTGTCACAGTTAATAATGGAATCTTGTACGATATAGGAAGAAATAATTATGGCTCTGGAAATATCTTTCTTGTAACAAAGGATATCAATAATATTTCAAGTTTAGAAACTATTGCTGATTCTATTATAGCACTGTCTGACAGATTAAACGAACAGAATGTGAACTTTATCATTGATAATGAACAATTTAAAATTACCGTGAGCATAAATGATATGCTTTTTATTGATGGAGCTTTATATGTTCTTATTAGTGAAAAAGGAAATAGAATTTCTACAAATGGAGCTCAGGTAAATAATTTTTCATATATATCACGAGGTGCTATTGTTAAATATACTCCTTCAGAAGACAGTATAAAAATATTGGGATGGGCTGCTGAGCCACTTAATAATTCGGGTAAATATGCTTATGCTAAATACGGTGATTATCTTATATATGAAGATGAAGCAAAAACAAAACCTTTTAGAATTCCTGCAGATAAAATAGTTAATCTTTATTATCCTACCAATACAGAGTTAATATCATTTCCAACCTTTTATGTTCCAAACGGCGAAAATGATTCAAATCATTTATTTGGTCCAAAAAGATTTGTTGCAATTAAACCAAAAAAATTAGTTATTTCTGATGAAGGATTAGCTTTTTATACAGACAACAATAATGCTTATAATTCTAAGAAAGTAAATAGAATGATAACAGTAGATTTGGAAACATTTGCTATGTCATGTGCTAGTACTGCAGATGTATTTGACAATGAATCTGTATACGATATTACTTCTAGTACTTTTGTAAGTACATCTGTTTTTGTTTCTGCAGGTATTATGGACTCAGAACATATGTATTATTTACAAAATAGTTCTGAATTTAATTTACAACAATCTGGATTAAAAGAAGTGAAAGTATTTATTCCTTTACAGTAAATAATTAATATCCTATAAATCAGCAGGTGAGTATGAAAAAATCAGTTTTATTATTCCATAATTTTTCTTTTTTACTGATTGCATTTATTCTTTTGTGCTTTTCTTCCTGTGCAGGCCTCCTTCAAAAAACTGGCTCTGTTTCCTTCGTGATTGGCCCGGACTTATTGAATGCGGCACGCGAAGGTGGAAGTGACATAAAAGAATACGTGCGCATAGTAGTTGCTCTGGAAGGCAAAGACTATGGTATTAAACAGACTGTTGATATTCCTATTGAACAATATTGGGACAGTATGGCTACTAACCGAAGATTCGAAGCTACTTTTGATAATATTCCTGTAGGCAAAAAGCTTTATGCAGTTATAAAAACATACCAGATGATGCCGGGCAATACTCTTCCTCTTGAACTTCGTGATCCTGAGCTTTATGGAAAGTCTGATTATTTTACGGTAAAAGCAGGCCAGAACACAGTTTCTATAAATGCAGCTGATTACAGACGGCAGATTCCTTTTTCTTATAATGATACTCCGGTGGTGACATTTTCTAAGAATTCTTCATATTATTTTTATGAATTATCTTCTGGTTTTAGTGATTCAGTCAATAATAATTCTTTTTGCTTTGATAATGACGGATATTTTTATACTCTTCAACAGACTGACCAATATGCCTATGAAATTCGTTCAAATAATCCATCAATTTCAGAAGAATCTAGTATTAACCATTCTTATTCTCCAAGCCTTATTGTAGATTCAAAGACAAATATTATGTATTCATATCACTTTTATGATGGTGATGTTTATATCACTAAATATCCGGAACTTATTTCTTCAAATATTTCAGAAAATAAAGAAGAGAAAACAATAGATTCTCTTGTGGTTACTATTGATGGAGGACCGACTTACGCATGCTATCCAAAAAGTTGTACAATAAATAACGGAATTGTTTACATAATTGCATCATACTCTGAGGATGGGGTTTACCTATTTACAGTACCATTTGAGAATATCTCACTAATTGCAAAAGAAAAAATAGAAATTCCAACCGGAGAAATAAATGATATTATTTATCTGGATGGCTCAATTTATTTTCTTATAAACCATTTTGGGAACACACTTAGTGGCTCATCTACACAGTCCCCTTATGGTTATTATTCCAGAGGAGCACTTGTAAAATACAATATTTCTGATGGAAGTATAAGAACTCTTGGTTGGACATCTGAGCCTATTAATAATTCTGGTAAATATATTTATATTTGTGCAGCACAAGGAAGTAGGAAATTATATGAGGATAGTAATTGTTTAATACCTTTTAAAGTTTCTACTAAAGATATAGAAGGAGAATCAATGGGAGGAGAGATTTTATTTCCTTCTTTCTATGCTCCAGCTGGAAAAAATAATACAAGTCATTTTTATGGACCGCAAAAAATTATTGGCATTAAACCAAAAAAATTAATTATTGCAGATAATGGTGTAGCTTTTTATACAGATTCGGACAATGCTTACAACGCCAAAAATGTAAACAGGATTGTTACAGTAGATTTAGAATCTTTTGCTATTACAAATGTAGCAGATGCCCCTAATGGTGTTACTTTTGAGCCTGATCTGACTGGGGATATTAATACCAGTGCCTTTGCTTATGTGAAAAATATTATGGAAGAAGGTAAGACCTATTATGAGTCGGAAGGTGTAGAATATGTAAAAACTAGTGAAAATGCAGCGTTATATGCCTATATTCCATTAAAACAATAAAATAATATTTTCAGGTAGTTTTATATGAAAAAGTCTCTATTATCTTTATTTTTTCAAATAAAATTCCTGGGAAAGCTTGACTGCCATGTATGCAACATCGGCTCCTCTGTCTGCTTTAAAGAGTTTTACTTCTAAATAATCTCCGGCTTTTGAATTATAATCTTCTGCATTAAAGGTTATCGTTTTACTAATACTGCTATGACGACCACCTAAATCTATTGCAAGTTTTCCATTTACAAATAACCACAGGTCATCATCAGATTCACAGGTAATTGTTATAGGTGTGTCTTTTTTACACAAAAGATAAAAGGTTGATTCAACGGTGAAATTATAATTATGTTGGTATCCTATATCATTACCAAAGCCTTGATTATCAATCGGATGTAAATAACTGTTTTCATATTTATAGTGCATTATATCATTATCATCATAAATAAAAGAAATACTTGTTTTAATTTCCCTATTAACATCATCGGAAGTGATAAACCATTGAGCAAAAGATTCTGCAGAAGTTATAGAACGAATTCTGTTTGCATTCTCACTATTGAAAACAGGTTTCTTGTTGGCATTTAAATATTCTTCGACAATATCATTATCATCATTATTTATATTTTCAAAATCAGGATGCCTGTATTGCTCGAGATTTCTAAGCCGATTTTCATAGGGAACAAAATCTCTGACAATAATTGGTAATTCAGTTGATTCGTAATAAGGATTTTTTGGTTCGTCTACACTTACTCTACAAGAACTCAAAAAAAGCATAACAGAAAGAAATAATAAATTGTATTTAATACTGATTTTTTTCATAAACATTTCCTTTTATGTATTTTCTATTATTATAACATATGATTTTAAAAAATGTAAAAAACTTTTAATCGTAATTATTTTTTGATTTTACACTTATATAATTGATACCATTAAAAATCCATGTTAAACTTGTTATAAGATATTTATAATATTGGAGATGAGATATGAAAAAATCTGTTCTTCGTTTCTTTAAGATTTTTATTGCTGGTTTCATCTTTTTGTGCCTTTCTTCCTGTGCAGGCCTCCTTCAAAAAACTGGCTCTGTTTCTTTTGTAATTGACAGAACATTTTTAAGTGCAGCCCGCGAAGCCAGAGAAGGTGGCGATGGCCCTGTTATGCAGGTTGAAGTTTCGCTTGAAGGAAATGGTGGCTACGGTATAAGACAGACTATATTTATTACTAAGGAAGATTATGAAAAATGCATGCAAACCGACAGAAAATTTGAAGCAAACTTCGATAGTATTCCAGCCGGTAAAACTTATTATGCTTATATAAGAGTTTATAGCGCTAAAGAAATAGGAATGAATGGAGAACCAGTTGCAGAACCAATCCTTATCGGAAAATCAAAAGCCTTCAAAGTTAAAGCCGGTGAAAACCTTGTAGACATGAAGGCGTTCAGTTATAGATGTGAATATGATTTTTCTTTAGAAGTAAAAGTACCAGAAGGATATATAGCAGAAGAATTGCAAAATCTTTTAAGTATTGATGTAATACTTGCAGATTCAAGTGTTGCACAAAAGCTTATAGCAGCTGGAACTGATAAATATAAATTGTATGATGTTTTTTCGAAAAACGCGTTACCGAGTGTAATGAATTTTAATTATATTCCAAGTAGTGAAAGGATTACTTTTAAAAATGATGGAAGTACTTTGCAAATAGAAGGTAAGATTGATCTTCCTGTTGACGAAAACACTTATGGAACTTGCGGCAAAGAAGTAATTTTTATAGCCAGTGCCAAAAACTACGAAGAACCAGCTCCATATCTTTATGGAAAATCGGCGAAAGTTACACCGGTAAAAAATTCTACTTTGAATACTGCATTTGAAGTCAATAATATAAAAGTTTTGGATACTCCTTTATTAACATATAATACTGGCAATAACAGCCGTACATACAAATTTGGAGAACAAACTTTTGATGTAACAAATTATGACTTCTTCACCTGTTTTGATGCTGATGGTAATTTTATTTCAGTATCAAAAACTGATTGGTCTTCAACTGGTAAGTATGATTATAAAATTATTTCGAGCGATAGAAATGAAGAAATTACAGTTTCGAATGTTCCATATATCTTTACAGGTGTTACCTGCGACTTAGAAACGAATAAAGTATATGTGTATGAAATTAACACTGATGAACCATTGCGCCTTTGGGATATTACTGAAATAAAGAATACAAGTATTGGAACAATTGAATTTTCTGATACAACGATTACAATTGACTATCAAACCGTTGCAAATAAAAATTTAATAGAACCTTCTCATGAATACGATTTGAATGGAGTTGTAATCAATAATGGTGTGCTATATGATTTTGTATCCTCAAATGAACTTCCTCCTTGTCTTGTAATTACAAATACAATACCAGAAGGCCAAAATGAATTGACTCTTATACCTGATACAATTGTTATTTTTGATATTGGTGGTATATCTTCTATGGAATTCTGTAAAATTACAGATATGGTATTTGTTAATAATGTCTTATATGTTCTTTTCAATTATTACGAAGATACTGTAGATGGATTGGCTTGTAAGTTTGGTAATTCATATATTAATTCCAGAGGTGTTTTAGTAAAATATGATACTAAAACTCAAAATATAAAAAAGCTTGGCTGGGCAGATTCTGCTTTGGATAATACAGGTAAATCTATATATCTGATACCATATTATTATAATTTAGATGCAGATATTTCAGATTCTATTATTTATTTAACAGTTCCAGATAATCCATTGAAGATGACGCCAGATCCTAAGAAATTTACAAATTATAATTATTCATTTGAAGAAGTTTTCCCAAGATTCTATACTCCAAAAGACGAGGATGAATATAGTTTCTTTGGCCCAGAGAAAATAATTGCAATAAAACCAAAAGAACTTGTAATTGCTGATGATGGTAGATTTTTCTTTACTGATGCTCTGGGAACATATAGATATAAGAATGCTAATAGAATTGTTACTGTAGATTTGGAATCTTTCTCTATTAAGAGTGTAACAACTGCAGATTGCACCTTTGATAATGAATATGGTCTTCTTATGTCAAGTAATTATTTGTCAACTGAAGAACTTACTACAGAGTATTCTTCTTTGTGGGCTGGAGAGTACAATCATCCATGGTCTTGGGATCCGTATGAGAAAGTACCAAAATCAGTTGATACAAGATTGTATATTCCTCTTGATGAATAATGAAATTTCAAATCTCAGTTTGCATTCCTGTCTACAATACCGAGCCCTTTCTCTTGCAATGTCTGCGTTCGGTATTTGTGCAGAAGTTTGATGATTTTGAAATTTTAATTGTAAGTGATGCAAGCCGCGGGAAAGACGGGCAGGGCAGGGCTGCAAAAAAGCTGGTAAAGATTGCACAAAAAGAATGTGATGCTTTTAGAAAATCACACAAGCTTTCAAAAATTAAAATAAGGTTTATAGAGCACCGTGAAAATCATGGAATTCTTGAAGTGCGACGTAATCTTTGTAATCAGGCTTGTGGGGAATATATTTGTTTTGTAGACAGCGATGATGAGCTGGAAACTGGTGCGCTGAGTTCTTTGATGCAGAATTCCGGGGCAGATATCATTCAGGGAAATTCTACTTCGGGTGTTTTTGATGAAAATGGAAATTTTATTCCTTCAAAAGTAAATCGTTATAGTTCAATTACAATAGGCGAACTTAAAGAACATCAGATTTTTCATGAATGGGTAACAAATGGTAAAATTACCGGAGTTGTCTGGGGTAAGCTTATAAAACGTTCACTTCTTGTAAAAGCTTTTGAAAACATTCCTTATTCAGAATGCAATATGGCAGAAGACTATCTTATTTCTTTTTTTGTAAATCAGTTTGCAAAAGTTTA
>JAEEGJ010006383.1_pt1 | contig 35407 bp, 32 predicted proteins | sample 8958761 | NCBI WGS metagenome assembly JAEEGJ01 (sample SAMN16246546, study PRJNA631951) | gut metagenome | biome: gut microbiome; feature: rumen; material: RS-attached | host: Bos | place: Iran: Karaj | collected 2018-10
ACTTTTCCAAATAAATAACAGATTGTTACTAATTTTAATATTATAATAATAATTTTGCACTTGATGTAAAACTTCCACAAAACAATATTAAAATGAACATACAAAAAGTATCTCAAGCTCTATGCTGTATTGTAATCGGTTTGTTGTGTTCGTTCCTTAACGATAAGACAATAAGCCATTCTGCATCGATTAAATTAATTATTATAGGTATTATTGTGATAGTACTTTTTATATTACAATATAAAAAAAAAATCCAGATAGATAACAACTGAGATTTTCAAATGCGACTGGTAAAAAACGAAATCTTTCCTGTCGCTGTGATGAAGTGTCTTTTCCTGAATAAGGTTGACTCTTTTTAGGCCTTGATTTTTAACAATTGTCTACCCGTACTGACTTGGTTGACTGCCTCGCCTGAGTACAGTTGACCACTTTCACCGGAGAGGTTGACTCTTTTCCTGAGAACGTGGACTTCCGACGGATATTGTTGACTCTTCATCTGTTTTGGTTTACTTTGTACTGAAGTGGTTGACTGCTCCCGGGCGCAGCCATACCATGAAAAACACTCAGGGGGTGCCCGGCGGCAGGGGGCAGACAGCCCCCGAGAGCCCTCCCGCAGGCTTTCCACATGATTCGCTGTGGACCTTGCTCCTGATGAGCCTCAGAGGGAGTCTTCATGCCGATGCTGGAGTGCGGGCGGGTGTCGTTATAGAAGGCGATGAAGCCGGATATGCGCTCCAGCGCATCATGGTACGTCTTGAAGCGTTTCTCGCGGTAGACGACCTCCGTCTTGAGGATGCCGTTCACACGCTCCGCAATAGCGTTGTCCGTGGGCTTGTAGTCCTCCGTCATGCTGATCTTCATGCCGTACTTCTTCAGTTCGTCCGTATAGGCATCACAGCAGTACTGCACGCCCCTGTCAGAGTGATGGATGAGTCCTTTCAACTCATCTGCCGTAGCCTGCGAGATGGCCATCCTGAGGGCCTCGAGCGTGTGTTCCGCCTCCAGCGTCCCGGACAGGCACCAGCCCACGATCTTGTGCGAATAGGCATCCGTCACCAGATGCAGGTAACAGCAGTCGTCAACCAGGTCGATGTACGTGATGTCGCTTACCCAGAGTTGATTGGGGCGTGTGGGCACGAAGCCACGGATGAGGTTCTTGTACTTGTGGTACCGGTGGTTCGAGTTCGTCGTGTGACGAGGTTTGGGGCGCTTCTGGGTCAGCTGGAAATCACGCAGCAACTGCAGGAACGCATCGCGTCCGGGCACCCAGTCGCAAAGGAACATCCGCTTCGACATCAGCCACAGCTTGTAGTAGCCGATACCGGGATCCATCTGGCGAATCTGCTTCACTGCGTCCACGATACGCATGACACGGAAGAGGTACGCTTCATCGCGCTTCTGCTTCTTGTAATAGGCCTGTTTGCTCCGGTCAAGCAGCTCACAGCAATACGTTATAGGATAGCCCGTATTGCTGTTCAGGCGCTCTACTGCTTGACCCCAGCTTTTTTTCGCACCTTGATGCCCTGCTCCTCGATGACGTCGATGAGCGTGTCAAGCGCCAGGTTCTTGTCCTGGCTGTACTTCAACTGCTTCTCAAGTCTTTCAATCTGCTTGCGCTGAGCCTCGATGAGAGCCGACATGGCTGCGACGTCCATTGGCTCTTCCTGTCTTTCCTTTGCCATATCTGTGTCCATTTGAACCGTTACTGGCTGCAAAGATGCACATTTTTCGTGAATTTCCAATGGACTCAGGCAAGATTGTATCCATCCTGACAGTGTTCCTACGTTCGGAAGGTTATATTTCATGGCTATTTCCTTCCGTGATTTACCACTTTGCATGTACTCGATGCAAATGCTGCGCTTCAATGAGCGACTGAATTTTTGTCTACCCATAATTCTTAAATGACTTTGATAATTTAACATTTAAGGCTCTATGGGAGTCAACCTATTTCAGTACAAGACAGGTAGCGTTGGTGGGAAAAAGCGGTTATGGGTTAGCGGTTATGGGTTAGCGGTTAGCGTGGGGCTCTGATTACTCGGATTACTCTGAGTATGTACTCGGATTCTCCGCTAACCGTTAACCGTTAAAAAGTTTTCCCCCTCCTTGTCCTCGTCAAGAAAAAAGTTGTATCTTTGCACCCAAATAGTGTGATACGTAGGGAGAACTATGCTTGAGATACGTGATTTGCATGCCAGCATAAATGGCAAGGAGATATTGAAGGGTGTCAGTTTGACGGTTCGCGATGGCGAGGTGCATGTCCTGATGGGACAGAATGGAGCAGGCAAGAGTACGCTGAGCAATGTCATCGTTGGGCATCCTGCTTATGAGGTGACTCAGGGCAGTATTACCTTCAATGGGAAAGACCTGCTCGCGATGAAACCTGAGGAACGCGCTCACGAAGGCATCTTCCTGAGTTTCCAGCAACCTGTGGAGATACCTGGTGTCAGTATGGTGAACTTCATGCGTTCTGCCCTCAATGCGAAACGCAAATACCAGGGCTTGGAGCCTATGCCTGCCGGAGAGTTCCTGAAACTGGCGCGCGAGAAGCGCAAGATTGTGGAGCTGGACAACAAACTGGCTAACAGGTCGGTGAATGAGGGCTTCTCAGGAGGCGAGAAGAAGCGCAACGAGATTTTCCAGATGGCTATGCTGGAGCCTACGCTGAGCATTCTCGACGAGACAGATTCAGGGTTGGACGTGGATGCCTTGCGCATCGTGGCAGAAGGTTTCAACAAGCTGAGGACACCCCAGACGAGTGCTATCGTCATCACCCACTACCAGCGTCTGCTGGATTACTTGAAACCTGATGTGGTGCATGTGCTTATCAATGGGCAGATTGTCAAGACGGGTGGCCCTGGGTTGGCATCGGAAATCGAGAAGAGGGGCTTTGACTGGATAAAGGAGGAGGCGGGATTGTGAGTTCCGAAAAGCAATACATTGATCTCTATTGCGAGAACAGAGAACTTATCGATGCCCACTCTGCTCCTGCGATGAATGCGCTGCGCGAGGATGCCCTTGCTGCGTTTCAGACGTTGGGTTTCCCCAGCCGCAAGATGGAGCGATACAAGTACACCGATGTGGCAACTGCCTTTGCTCCTGACTACGGCGTCAACCTGAAAAGGTTCGGCTTTCCTGTCAATCCCTACGATGCTTTCCGTTGTGGCGTTCCCAACCTGAGCACCTCCCTGTATTTCATGGTGAATGACCAGTTTGCCTACAAGGCATCGACTCGCCCCCATCTGCCTGATGGGGTGGTGATAGATTCGCTTTGCAAGGTGGCAAAGGAGCAGCCGGAACTTGTAAATAAATATTATGGTACGCTCGCACGCGCGAGAAAGGACTCCATCAACGCTCTCAACACGATGCTGGCTCAGGATGGACTCCTCATCTATGTGCCGAAAGGTGTCGTCGTGGAGCGCACGATTCAGGTGGTGAATATCCTGCGTGCAGAGATGGACCTGATGGTGAACCGTCGTGTCCTGATTGTCGTGGAGGAAGGCGCTCAAGCCAAAATTCTCTTCTGCGACCACTCGATGGACGGCCATGAGTTCCTGACAACGCAGGTCAGCGAAGTCTATGTGGGCGAGAATGCCCATCTGGAACTCTATGAGCTGGAGGAGACGCACACGAGGAACAAACGCTTTGCCAACATGTATGTCGACGAGAATCGCAACGCATCGGCTACGATTGATTCCATCACCCTCAACAATGGGTTGACACGCAATCGAACTGACGTCTCGCTCAGCGGAGAATATGCGGAGGTAAACATGTACGGGTGCGTGGTGGCAGATGGTGAGCAGCACGTGGACAACAATACGCTGATCGACCATCAGGCAGCGAACTGTCAGAGCATAGAACTCTACAAGTATGTGCTGGACGACAAGGCGGTGGGGGCCTTTGCCGGTCGTGTTCTCGTGCGCGAGGGAGCACAAAAGACGGTCTCGCAGGAGACGAATGCCAATCTTTGCGCCACCAAGACGGCTCGCATGTTCAGCCAACCCATGCTGGAGATCTATGCAGACGATGTGAAGTGCAGTCACGGCAGTACGGTGGGGCAGATCAACGATGCCGCCCTTTTCTACATGCGTCAGCGCGGAATCCCAGAAGAGGAAGCGCGCCTGCTGCTGAAGTTCGCCTTCGTGGGAGAAGTGTTGGACAGCATCAAGTTGGACGCTCTTCGCGACCGCCTTCACTTCTTGGTAGAGCAACGTTTCCGCGGCGAGTTGGGGAAGTGCTCAGGATGTGGTCCTAATGCATGTTCAACCCGATAAAGTGCAGATCGAGATGGAAAGAAAGACAGAACTCATTCCGTTGCCCTTCCGACAGGGACAGGGTGGAGGCACCGTCAGGGAAGATTTCCCTATCCTGGAGAAGAAGATCTACAAGAAATACCCTCTTGTCTATCTGGACAACGGAGCCACTACCCAGAAGCCCCGTTCTGTGGTGGATGCAATGACGTATGAGTACTACAACGAGAATGCGAATGTGCATCGTGGCGTACATTTCCTTTCCCAACAGGCGACAGAACTGCACGAGGCTTCCCGCGAGACGGTCCGCAGGTTCCTGAATGCCCGCTCCTCGCGCGAGATTGTTTTCACGCGTGGCACCACAGAAAGTATCAATCTGGTGGCCAGTTGCTATGGCGAGGAGTTCATGAAGGAAGGCGACGAGGTTATCCTCAGCGAGATGGAGCATCACAGCAACATCGTCTCCTGGCAACTGCTTCAGGCCCGCAAGGGAATCCGTCTGCGCGTGATTCCCATCACGGATGAAGGCGAGCTTCGACTGGATGAATACGAGAAACTTTTCTCTGAGAGAACGCGCATCGTCTCTGTCACTCATGTCAGCAATGTGCTGGGAACGGTGAACCCCATGAAAGAAATCATCCGCATCGCTCACGAGCATCAGGTCCCTGTCCTGGTGGATGGCGCTCAAAGCACACCTCATTTCGCCGTAGACGTGCAGGAATTGGATTGCGATTTCTTTGCTTTCAGCGGACATAAGATTTATGGGCCAACCGGAATAGGTGTCTTGTACGGAAAGGAAACGTGGCTCGACAGGATTCCTCCTTACATGGGAGGCGGCGAGATGATTCAAAACGTGTCTTTCGAGAAAACCACCTTCAACGAGCTACCCTATAAGTTTGAGGCAGGCACTCCGGATTATGTGGCTACAACAGGATTGGCAAAAGCTTTGGATTATGTTACGTCGATCGGCATGAACACCATTGAGGCTTACGAGCAGGAGTTGACTCAGTACGCCATCCGTCGGCTGAACGGGATAGAAGGCATGCACATTTTCGGTCCCAAGGAGAATCACGACGCAGTCATCTCGTTCCTCGTTCGTCAGCCAGGCGTTGACTCGTCGGAAGGGGATTTCCAACACTTTATCCACCATCTGGACATGGGAACCTTGTTGGATCGTCTGGGCATAGCTGTCCGCACGGGCCATCATTGCGCAGAGCCTCTGATGCGACGTCTGAAGGTGGAAGGTACGGTACGTGTCAGCCTTGCACTTTACAATACGCGTGAAGAAGTGGATGCGCTGGTGTCTGCCATAGAGCGGGTAAGGCAAATGTTCTGATATGCTGGAGCCATACTATCATTCAGGAGTCATCGAGGCAGGTTGTGACGAGGCTGGCCGTGGGTGTTTGGCAGGTCCTGTCTATGCGGCAGCTGTCATCATGCCACCCGATTTCAGGAATGACATCTTGAATGACTCCAAACAACTGACAGAGAAGAAGCGCTACCAACTGCGTGAGATCATAGAGCACGAGGCGTTGGCATGGGCCGTCGGCATCGTGGATAATCATGAGATTGATGAGATCAACATTCTTCGCGCCAGCATTCTGGCGATGCATCGTGCCCTGGATCAGTTGAAGGTTCGTCCCGAGGAAGTGATAGTGGACGGCAATCGGTTCTATAAGTATCGCAACTTGCCTCACACAACCATTGTGAAGGGAGATGGGAAATACATGAGTATCGCTGCGGCCAGCATCTTGGCAAAGACTTATCGAGACGATTTCATGCTCAAGATTCACAAGGAATATCCCCTGTATCATTGGGACAAGAACAAGGGGTATCCTGCCAAAGTGCATCGCGAGGCAATCCGTCAATATGGGACGACTCCCTATCATCGCATGTCCTACAACCTGTTGGGCGATTCCCAGCAGCTGGAATTTGATTTCTAAGGTCTATTCCCCAAAGATAGTTTTACACGACAACTCTGCGGCTTCCGCATTGGGCAGGCATTCCAGGTAATAGAAAGGAACTTGGCTCAGAACTGCATCGAGTGTCCGGCTGATTCCATCGTAGAGATACTCGTCATAGGCAAACTCAGGCGGACAGGAAGGATGGATGGCAGCGTATGCCTGAACCGTGCGGAGCTTGTGAATCTTGTTGTAAGGAGCTTGAGCCAGGCGGACGCAGGCAGCAAGGGGGTGTCTCTCGTTCTTGTAGCAATGTGTCTTTCCGCTCCAGGGACTTCCATAGATCCAGGGCTTCCCGTTGACTATCCGCAGAATAGGACTGTCGTCATTCAGCAAGGTTGCTCCAGGGATGTTCTGCTTCCAGAGTCGCGTATGGGTGCTTTTCCCCGTTCCACTCTCTCCAAGGAAAAGAACATTTCTGCCCTGATAGGTGATGGTGCTGGTGTGAATTGCGATGGTGTCCAGTCGGGCTGTACTCATACCAAAAGCTATCCACAGGGCGAAGCGAACCAGACGTTTTGTCTGGGAATCCCCTTCCAACCGTCCTTTGATATAGATGACTTTTCCATCCTTTTCTCCCCACAGGCATTGGGGATCACCATCGTTTGGAGTCGCCTTAAAGAGGTAGCCGTTGGATGTCCTTCCAAAAATGCTGTGGATGTTCTCGAACACAAAACTGTATTCTTCTTTCAGGAAGGGAGGTGCCAGCATATCTTCCGTGCCTTCGCTTGTGACAGTAACGAGCGGAGGCTCTGACGAGTTTGCCAGGAAAGGGCGGAATCCTTCAATCGTGTCAACCGCCCGTAGAAGTTTTTCCCCTTCGATGCGGATTCTGTGCTCTGCAATGATGTAATCTCTGCTCATACTGATAAAATGCCGCATCCCGTCAAGGCATCAATCCACTTCTGCCCATCGGATGCCGCCCTTTCTGAGTTGATGCCATATTGCGAACAAAGGAAATTGACCACGTCTTCCAGCGTGAACTCTTTCCCCTCAAACTGATTCCAAAGTTCCACGGATGTTTTGTTCAGATAAATCACTTTGGTAAAGTCCATGTTCAGTGTACCTTGGCAAACCACGATGTTTTCGCCTGCGATATTGCGTACTTTATATCCTTCCTTAATTCTCATAGCTCTAGTGGCTCGATCATATTCCGGATGCAAAGATAATGAAAATCTTTCTAAAGCATGCCTAATTTAATAAGGAAAAAGAATCTTCATTCATCACAACATGGCTGACAAAAGAAATATGGGGTAGGGGTTTCTGCTTGGAAACGCTCGATCTTCAGGATAAAAGTTTTCTTTGTGAATGCTTTGCTATTCAATGCGTTGAGTCGAATTTGCATCGTAGAGCCTCCAAAATGTGCTTTTGATTGCTTTTTTTGCCCTAAAAAGTCGTGTTTTCCTCGTATTTACGTGTTTTTTTGCCTTTTCTGTTAAAAAAAAGTAAGAAAAATTGTGAAGAATAGAAAATATCAGTAAATTTGCAGCGTTATTTGTATAACTATGAATAGGTGGATTGTGCCTATATAGAAAGAGAAAGAGATAAAAAAGAACATATTTAATTAACTTTTAATTTAAAAAGGTAAATGAAGATGAACGAATTAAACTACGAAGCTCCCGAAGTGGAGGTAGTAGAAGTTGCTGTAGAGCAAGGTTTTGCTGCAACTGCAGATGAACAAATTGTGCCACCTGAATATGATGACGAAGGTCTCTAAGTAGAAAAGAATTAAACATAATTTCAAAATAAAAATTTTTATCGAAATGAAAAGTAAATTTTTGTATGGTGCAATGGCTCTGGCAACTGTCCTGAGTGCATGTACTAGTGAGGTTCTGGAACCTACGACGACAGATTTTACCGGAGTTAAGGGTCACGATTTGGTAAGTGAGGGTATGACTATCACCACCAAGTTTGCTGGCAAGGAAACTCGTGTAACAAAGGAAGATGGAAAAGTTTTGTGGGAAACAACAGACCGTCTCGGCTTGGCTTGGTACGATGTTGCAGGTAATATTGTTGGTGTTCAGGAGAACGCAGACTATGACGCAAAGAAGGGTACCGATGCTGACAAGAAGTTGTATGCAAACAACATCTTGAGTGTTAATGATGATCTCTCTGGTTTCCAGACACGTGCAAACATCTATCAGGGTGCTTACTTCGTTTATTCTCCTTGGGCTTATATGGCACAGATCGGCGAACTGAAGTTTGTTGTTGATGGTGTTCAGAAGAAGAGTTTTGAAACAGAGTTGCTCAATAATGTTCCTTGGTTGTCTGGCACACGCTACATCGCTGCTGCTGATGCTCCAAAGGATGGCGATTTTGAGCAGACTTTCAACATGAATCCTGTTCAGAATGCTTGTAAGGTGATTGCTACTTCTTCAGACGGCGTGAAGAAGGCCTTTGCTGCATACTCGATTGGCAGCACTACCTTGACTGCTACTGACGAATCTTTCGATGGGAAGGCGACAGGTCTTGGCACAAACATCTTTGCTGCCAGCATGACAGTAGATCCCAATGCCCTTCCTGATGAAGATGAATATACTAACGAAAAGGCAGATAAGGCTGTTAAGGTAATGGTTACTCCCGAGTACGGTACTGCTGCTGATGCTGCAACCACTGAGTTGGAGATTGACTGCTCACTTGCAAACGAGGAGAATAATATTCGCGTATTCATGTTCCCCACCAATGGTGAGAACTACGTGAATGCAGCTGGTGATGGTGTTATCATTCCTGCAACTACATTCTATCTTCCTGTTGAGAAGGATGGCAAGCAGCTCGGTTACTTCGAGATTACTAAGAACGATGCAGATGCAGAGAACGTAAAGTCTGTTCTGAAGTTCGGTAAGTTCCTGACTCCTGTTCTGACTGACGCTGATGGCAAGTACATCGCTGGTGGTTACGCTGGTGTAGTTGGCGTTGATCCTACTCCAGAAATTCCTGGAAAGCCAGAAATTCCTGGTTATTGGGAATATCCTGAAGGCGTGACCCCCACACCTGAGCCCGATCCTGCTTACGTATATGTAGATCCTGAGACAGGTGAAAAGACTATTGGTCTGGAAGTTACTACTGATCCTGTAACAGGTGAGGTTACTAAGACATGGCACTGGATTGATACGGTTGGCGGTATTTGGCATGAACCTGTTCCTGGTACTCCTGGTACTCCTGGTACTCCTGGTGTTCCTGAGCAACCTGGTAAGACTCTGACTGAGATTCTACGTCTTGATAACGGTGTTTATACTTTTGTTAATCTGCCTATCAAGTTGACAGCTGACAACTTCCATTTCTACGATTACATTTCTGACATTGACGAGTGGAACGAGCGTGTTGCTTTGGTTGATGCTCTCTATGGCGACGAGAAGGGTGTTGTAGAGTTTATCCTCGATGGTGAGGTTGATTTCACTGATGTAATTCCTGTTCCCGCTTGCGCAACAACTCTGAAGGTTACTGCTGTTGAAGGCACAAAGGGTTCTATGAAGCTCGTTAAGGGTGAAGGCGTTGAGTATCCTGCTGTTATGGAAGGTGCTGCTACTGCTGTTGATCTGCACGAGGGTGACACCTCTGCAAATCCTGTATTCATTGTAGCTTCTGGTGCTGCTTTGGATGTTAAGACAGCTGTTAAGGATGTTATGTTCGGTACTGAGGCTTATAAGGCTGTTGGCGACGATCCATATGAGTGGAGCCTGATTCTTGCTGGAGAAAAGCAAGCTGGTTGTGGTCTTATCTACATGACAACTACCGCTTCTGCAGTGGATATGAGCGCTGGTAACAAGGGTGGTATCTTTATCTACGAGTATGCTACCGAAAATGTTGCTGACGGTAAGGCTGCTGTAGTTGAAAATGCTGAGGGTACCAGTGTAACTTACTTGGTTGACGAGGCTAGTCTGGTTGACGCAGGTGCAATCGACAACTTGCTGGCTAACGCTCCTGTAAGCGACTTCTTCGTTGGTAAGGGTCTTAAGTCTCCCGCTGATGCATTCGACATCACTCTGACTATGAATAATAATGCTACCAGCACAGAGGGAATCAATCTTACCTTGATTAACGGTTTCATTGTTGCTGATGGTACTAAGGATGTTGCATTCCGCAATGTTTATTCAAGTCTGAATTCTGGCATCACCGCTGAAGATAATGACATCACTCTCAAGGATGTTGAAGTTGCTGATGGCGTTTTGACAACCAAGTCAAACAATATCACAACTGAGCAGCTCCACTCTGAGGGTAAGGGCATTGCTCGTGCTTCTATTACAATCAATGGCACAGCTGAGTTGACAAAACTTGATGCTTCTAATGAGCAAGGCTTGTACATCGTAGTTGACGGTAAGGGTGTTGTAACAGGTGTTAAGACTCCTAACCCCATCGTTACTGTTATGCAAGGCGTTAAGAGCCATTTGACATCTGAAGAATAATCAGATTCATTTTAGTAACATAATAAAGGAGGATGGCCTTAGGGTCATCCTCTTTTTTTTACTTTAATTATTCTTTCTCAAATATTCTTTGTAATTTTGTGCCCGAATTAAGATTTGATTTAAAAAGAACGACAGATAAGAAACATAATTATTAAATAGAAGATGGCAAAGAAAGCTCTATTAATGATCCTCGATGGATGGGGAATTGGTAATCATGGTAAAGGCGATGTTATTTTCAACACGCCTACTCCTTATATGGATTATTTGAACGAGAATTATCCTCACAGTCAACTGTTGGCTTGCGGAGAGAACGTAGGTCTGCCTGATGGTCAGATGGGTAACTCTGAGGTTGGTCACTTGAATATTGGTGCAGGAAGAATCGTATACCAGGATTTGGTTAAGATCAATCGTGCCTGCAAGGATGGAAGCATCTTGAAGAATCCAGAGATCATATCTGCTTATGAGTATGCGAAATTGAATGGCAAGAGTGTTCACCTGATGGGATTGACCAGTGATGGTGGTGTTCACAGTAGCCTTTATCATCTGTTTACCTTAATTGATATCTCAAAGACTTATGGTATCAAGAATACCTTTGTGCATTGTTTCATGGATGGTCGTGATACTGACCCAAAGAGTGGCAAAGGTTTTATTCAAGAGGTGACTGACAGGTGTGCTCAGGTGCCAGGTGCTTCGATTGCCAGTATCATAGGCAGATTCTATGCGATGGATCGTGATAAACGTTGGGAGCGCATCAAGATTGCTTACGACTTGTTGATCAGCGCAGAAGGCAAACAAGCAACAGATATGGTTCAGGCAATGCAGGAGAGTTATGATGAAGGTGTCACCGATGAATTCATCAAGCCCATCAACAATAGCACTGTAGATGGAACTATCAAAGACGGTGATGTAGTTATCTTCTTTAATTATCGCAACGACCGTGCCAAGGAGTTGACTATCGTGCTCACCCAGCAAGAAATGATGGATCAGGGTATGCATACAATTCCTGGCTTACAGTATTATTGCATGACTCCCTATGATGCAAGTTTTACTGGCGTGCATATCCTGTTCCCAAAGGAGAACGTTACAGATACGCTGGGCGAGTATCTTTCCTCCAAAGGTATCAAGCAATTGCATACTGCTGAAACAGAGAAATATGCTCATGTAACATTCTTCTTCAATGGAGGTCGCGAGGCACCTTATGAGAATGAGGATCGTATTTTGGTTGCCAGTCCTAAGGTTGCAACCTATGATTTGAAACCAGAGATGAGTGCGTATGAAGTAAAGGACAAGTTGGTAGCTGCTATTCAAGAGAACAAGTATGAGTTTATCGTCGTGAACTTCGCGAATGGCGATATGGTAGGCCATACAGGAGTTTATGAGGCCATTGAGGCTGCAGTGAAGGCTGTTGATCAATGTGTGAATGATGTTGTGGAAGCCGCTAAGGCTCAGGACTATGAAGTCGTCATCATTGCGGATCATGGTAATGCTGATAATGCCATCAATCCTGATGGCACACCTAATACGGCTCATTCATTGAATCCGGTACCTTTCATTTATGTGACTGGCAACAAGAATGCAACCGTTGAGAATGGCGTTTTGGCTGATGTTGCTCCCAGTATTCTTCATGTCATGGGGTTGGAGCAGCCAGAAGCTATGACAGGAAAGAATTTGATTAAAGACTGATCCAATATGACTGTCAATATAGAAGAGAGCTGGCATCGTCAGCTCTCTTCTGAATTTGAGAAACCTTATTTCAGCGATCTTGTTCAGTTTGTGCGGCAAGAATATGCTGCTGGTCCTTGCTATCCGCCAGGGCGTTTGATTTTTAATGCTTTCAATAGCACTCCTTTTGACCAGGTTAAGGTGGTCATCCTGGGACAAGACCCTTATCATGGGCCAGGGCAGGCTCATGGATTGTGTTTCTCAGTAAATGATGGGGTTGAATTTCCTCCCTCTCTGAAAAACATATTCCAAGAGATTCAGGCAGAAACAGGGGCTCCCATACCAGAAAGTGGTAATCTGACGAGATGGGCCAGGCAAGGAGTGTTTCTGCTCAACACCTGTTTGAGCGTACGTGCTCATCAGGCATTCAGTCATAGCGGTCATGGGTGGGAAACATTCACAGATGCTGTCATTCATCATCTGAGTGACTCCAGAGAAGGCCTTGTCTTTATGCTTTGGGGAGCTCCTGCTGGCAAGAAGGCATCTTTGATTGATGCTGATCGCCATATGATACTACGCTCAGCACATCCAAGTCCCTTGAGTGCATATAGAGGCTTTTTCGGAAATCATCATTTCGAGTTGTGTAACCAATATCTGATTCAGCATGGCAAAGAACCAATCCAGTGGTAATATTGCTGGTGTTGTAGAGGTTGGCAATGTCCTTGTTCACTTGGATATCCTTACCGAATATTTCTGCTGTGATATTGCGAAATGCAATGGGCAATGCTGTGAGGAAGGAGATGCTGGTGCACCTGTGACTTTAGACGAGGTTGCTGAGATAGAAAATTCCTTGGATACAATATGGTCGCAGTTGGGGGCTCAGGCACAATCTGTGATCGATTGTCAGGGTGTAGCGTATACGGATGTAGAAGGAGAACTGGTGACGAGTATAGTCAACGGACGTAATTGTGTCTTTCGTGGTCCTCATGGTTGTCTGTTACCTCAAAAGCCCATTAGTTGTCATCTTTATCCTATTCGAGAGAAACAATTAGGTCCAATGGTTGGCTTGAACTACAATCGTTGGGATATCTGCAAAGTTGCTACGGTCTTGGGTGAACAAAAACGGCTTCGTGTTTATGAGTTCTTGAAGGAACCTTTGATTCGTCGTTTTGGGGAAGAGTGGTATAAGGAGTTGGAAAGTATTGTTGATGAGCTTTTGGATAAAAAAGTGATTCATTAGTGCAGTCGGATGTCACTAGTCTTGTGAACTTCCCTTGAGATTGCAAAGAAAAACTCGACGTGTTGAATCGGAAGGATCAACACGTCGAGTCGGCGGTTTCAACACGTTGAGTTGAGCATCTCAACGTGTTGTGTTTCTTTATGCGTCAATATTGGCGAAAGTGGCGTTCTGTTCAATGAACTCACGACGTGGGCCGACATCCTCGCCCATAAGCATTGAGAATACGTAATCGGCTCCTGCTGCATCTTCGATGGTTACTTGTTTGAGGAGACGAGTCTCTGGATTCATGGTGGTTTCCCACAGTTGGTCAGGATTCATTTCACCCAGACCTTTGTAGCGCTGGGTAGTCATGCCTTCCTCTTTTCCATTATTGTATTTGTCCATGAAGCGCAGGCGATCTACCTCTGTGTAGCAATATTCTTCGTTCTTGCCGACTTTGCATCGATAAAGAGGAGGTGTTGCGATGTAGAGATGTCCCTTCTGAATCAATTCGGGCATATAACGATAGAAAAGTGTCATGAGGAGGGTGTCGATGTGAGAACCATCGACGTCGGCATCGGTCATGATGATGACTTTGTAGTAGCGGAGTTTCTCGTAGTTGGCTTCTTTGCTGTCTTCGCCAATACCGAAGCGTACTCCAAGTGCCTGTATGATGTTGTTTACTTCCTCGTGCTCGAATGCTTTGTGCCACATTACACGTTCTACGTTGAAAATCTTACCGCGGATGGGGAGGATGGCCTGGAAGTGGCGGTTGCGTCCTTGCTTTGCGGAGCCTCCTGCGGAATCTCCCTCGACGATGAACATCTCGCATTTTGCTGCATCCTTGTCGGAGCAGTCGGCAAGTTTGCCTGGAAGACCACCGCCACCCATGGGGCTCTTTCGCTGAACGCTTTCGCGTGCTTTACGTGCTGCCACACGTGCAGTAGCTGCAAGAATTACTTTGTCTACAATCAGTTTGGCCTCCTGAGGATGCTCTTCCAGATAATAGCTTAAGGCTTCTCCTACAGCTTGCTGTACGGCACCTGCAATCTCGCTGTTTCCCAGTTTTGTCTTGGTTTGGCCTTCGAACTGTGGTTCTGCAACTTTTACGCTAATCACAGCGGTCAATCCTTCACGGAAGTCTTCTCCGCTGATTTCAACGTGATTCTTGGTTAATTTCTCCAACTCTTTGGCACATTGCTGTTCTGCGTAGTTCTTCAGCGTGCGTGTGAGGGCGGCCCTGAAGCCTGTCAGATGTGTGCCTCCTTCGATGGTGTTGATGTTGTTGACGTAGGAGTGCAGATTCTCATTGTAGCCGGTATTGTACATGATGGCGACCTCAATGGGCGTGTTCTGCTTCTCTGTGTTGATGTAGATTACATCGTTGAAGAGATGGGTACGGGTGGAATCGATGTAGCGGACAAAGTCTTTCAGACCTCCTTCGCTGTGGAAGACTTCCTTGCGTATGCCTTCGAACCCTGCTGCGGCATTCATGTCGAGACGCATGTCGGTCAGGGTAATGTTGATGCCTGCATTCAGGTAGGCCAATTCGCGCATACGATTGGCGAGAGTGTCATACTTGTATGTTGTGACGGTAAATATGCTGTTGTCGGGCCAGAATTGTTGGCGTGTACCTCTCAATTCGGTCTCTCCAATCGTCTCTACGTCTGTGATGGGTTTGCCTTTTTCGTAAATTTGCTGGTATATCTTGCCGTCGCGATAGACTTGTGATATCATTCTCTTGGATAAGGCATTCACGCAACTCACACCCACACCGTGGAGTCCACCACTGACTTTATAGGAACCTTTGTCGAACTTACCTCCAGCGTGCAGGACGGTCATGACTACTTCGAGGGCACTCTTGTGTTCCTTCTCGTGCATGTCAACAGGAATACCACGGCCATTATCTTGAACAGTAATGCTGTTGTCTTCGTTGATAGTGACCTCGATATGTGTACAAAATCCTGCAAGAGCCTCGTCGATGGAGTTGTCTACAGTCTCGTAGACCAAATGGTGTAATCCTTTCTCACTGATGTCGCCAATATACATGGCGGGACGTTTGCGTACTGCCTCCAAACCTTCCAAGACTTGGATGTTGGAGGCACTGTATTCGGTACTGTTTTTCTCTATTTCTTCCATTCTTTCAGAATCGTTATTATTAGGGTACAAATTTACAAAAAATATTTTGAAACAGAAAGAAAAAAGCACAAAAAAACAGCCATCACTTCGTGATGGCTGCTATGATTAAAATCCGCTATGAAAAAGGAACTGGGAGTTAACCCAATTTCTGGATATACTTAGCCAGTTTAGACTTCAAGTTTGATGCCTTATTTTTGTGGATAACAGACATCTTGGCCAGCTTGTCAATAGCTTTCTGTACACTTGGGTACATTTGAATAGCAGTAGACTGGTCGGTAGTAGCACGCAACTTGCGAACAGCATTACGCATGGTCTTAGCGTAGTATCTGTTGTGGAGTCTTCTCTTTTCAGTTTGACGGATTCTCTTTAATGATGATTTGTGATTAGCCATCTTTTCTTCTTGTTACTTTATTTCTTTTTTTATTGTAGTCCCTAGGAGAGTCGAACTCCTCTTTAGAGAATGAAAATCTCTCGTCCTAACCGATAGACGAAGGGACCAAACCTACGGCTTCCACCGTCACTTTCAAGGCATAGACCTGAATTGTGGTTGCAAAGGTATGCGTTTTTCCTTGACTGACAAAATTTTTTTTCGGAAATTTTTCATTTTCGAATGTATTTTAGCTTATAATAGAGTTTTTATGGAGTTTTTTTATACCTTAGCAATCGCTAAATGCTTGTTCTATGCTTGAGACAACGCGTGGTATCGTATTACATTCTCAGAAATATTCCGAGGGAAGTCTAATCGTGAACATTTTCACGGAGAGTCATGGTAATTTAGGCTTTATCGTGAAGATTCCAAAGTCTCGAACGAGTTCGTTGCGGACGGTTTTTCTTCGCCCGTTGAGTATATTGGAAATCGTTTTCGATTATCGTCCCAACTTAAGTTTGCAACGCATTACAGAAATACGTTTAGCTGTTTCTTATCAGACACTTCCTTTTGATCCCTTGAAAGAAACAATGGCTCTTTTCCTGTCAGAGTTCCTCTATTATGCATTAAGGAATGAACAACCCAGTATTTCCTTGTTCTCTTATCTCACAAATGGCTTAGAATGGTTGGATATGAGTCGCAAAGAATATTCCAACTTCCATCTGGTCTTTCTCCTGCGTCTTACTCGTTTCTTAGGGTTTTGGCCGAATGTGGAGAATTATCACGAGGATGATTTCTTTGATTTGCTTTCCAGTCAATATACAAGAGTCAGGCCTCCTCATGGTTTTTATTTGATACCTGAGGAGGCCTGTCTCGTGCCTTTGTTTCTACGAATGAGTTATCCGACGATGCGTCTGTTTCGGATGAATCATGTGCAACGAGGCAGATTCTTGGATGTTCTCAACAGCTATTATCGTTTGCACATTCCAGATTTCCCTGTTCTTAAGTCTGTTGCGGTGTTGCGCGATGTCTTGTCCTAACGCGTCTTATTGTATTTCCAGTTGGAATCCTCCTTCTTCTATGCTGGGTTTTTGCTGTGGAACTTGCGCTTGAGACTCTTTGTTCTTGATGCGGTTCAGTTCGTCTTTTGTTCTTCGGTAAGTAGGCAGAGTCTCCACCATCGAGATGACATCATCATTGTCGAGGTCAGCATCAGAGAAAATGTAGATGTTGTGATGACGCCTGCGTGCTGTAGTGGTTCCTCCGTTGCTGTAGAACATTTCACGCCGTTCTTCTTCCTTGGCTTTCTTTTCTTCGTCCTCTGCAGCTTTTTCTCGATTTTGTTGTTCTACTGCTTCCGGCATGCCTGGCACATTCTGTAAACCGAATCCTGTAGCCAGCACGGTGATTTTCACCTTACTGCCGAGTGAACTGTCAGTAGCCAAACCCCACTTCGTCTCGACATCTCGTTTGAACTTGCTCATGAAATCGTTTACCTCGTTCATCTCTTCCATCATCAAACTATCCTGATCCTTATCACCACAGAAGTTGATGTTTAGTAAAACCTTCTTGGAATTGAAGATGTCGTTACCGTTCAGCAATGGGCTGTTCAAAGCTTGCCCGATGGCTTTGGTGACACGATTCTCTCCTTCGCCATATCCTGTACTCATGATAGCCACACCTCCATCTTTCAGTACGGTGGTCACATCCTGAAAATCCAGATTCATAATACCGTGCATGGTGATGATTTCAGCGATACTCTTAGCTGCAATGCTCAAAGTGTCATCTGCTTTGGCAAAGGCATTGACGACAGTCAGTTCTGGATAGATCTCGCGCAGGCGTTCATTATTGATTACCAATAGAGCATCAACATGCTTCGAAATTTCTTCCACGCCATCGAGTGCTTGATTGATTTTCATGTTGCCCTCAAACTTGAAGGGGATTGTAACGATACCCACAGTCAGGATTCCTGCATCTTTTGCACATTGTGCAATGATGGGAGCCGCTCCTGTGCCTGTACCGCCACCCATGCCTGCGGTGATGAAGACCATTCGTGTGCCATCGTTCAACATTTCCTTGATGTCCTCGATGCTTTCTTGGGCTGCCAAGCGTGCCTTTTCGGGACGGTTTCCTGCCCCTAATCCATCCTTGCCTAATTGTAAGTGATTGGGTACGGGAGAATCACCAAGAGCTTTCTTGTCAGTATTGCAAAGAAGATATGTCACGTCGTGGATTCCTTCACGATACATGTGATTGACTGCATTGCCGCCACCGCCACCTACACCAATTACCTTGATGATACTAGGCGTGGAAGTTTTGAAATTGAATGCAATGCCACCCTCGTTTATTTTTGTATTATTGTCTTGCATAGTTTTTCTTTTTTTCCATTATACATCATCATCCATCAGCATAGAAGCAATTCTTCCCCAAAGATTCTTTACTTTCTTGCCTACCTTCTCACCTTGTTCTTTTTTTGTCTCTATCGGTTCTTCAACCTTTTTCTCTGTTCCTGCATCAAAAGAGATTTCTGTCTGTACAGCTTCTTTCTCCACAGGCATCTCGCTCACACAGTTTTGGTCACCCTTGAGCAAGAGAGCCATCAAAGTGTTGAAGTTGTTGTTTTCGGGAATGTTGACATTGTGGGCTGTCGTGATGTTAAGAGGCAGTCCTTTAGCAATGCGGATGGGCTTGTTGCAGTGAGTGTGTTCCGTAAATGCTTTGGTCATGTTTCTTACGCGTGAGCCTCCGCCTGTCAGAATGATACCAGAAAGCAGGTTGTCACTTTCTTTAGAGATATGTGACCATACATTCACGATGATTTCCTCGTATCGAGCCTCCACAATTTCTTGCAGTACATCCTCATCAATAGTTCTGTCAAAACTCAGTTGAATCTTACGGGGAGTATGATCTTCTCCATCTGTATGGTAAGCAGTTCCATAGTCCAATTTGAGTTTTTCGGCCTCCTCCATGTCGATGGATTTGGTGGCAATGTCTGCTGTAATGTTTGAACTGCCCAAAGGAATGACAGCAAGATGTCGCAAGGTGTTTTGAGTATATACACCAACCGTAGTCGTGTCAGCACCTATATCAACCAAAGCGCATCCAGAGCGTTTTTCACTGGCGTTTAGCAATGCATCAGCCAGACAGATGGGTGAAATAAGGACTTCTGCAATATCCAGACCTGCACCTTTAACGCATTTCTCTATATTCTCGTAAAGGGAATTGCGTGCTATAACGTTCATAAAGCGTGCTTCAATTTGTTCACTGAGCATACCTACGGGTTCCGCTACATTCCGATTCCCGATTCCATACTCTTGAGGCACAACGTCTAGAATCCGTGAGTCTGTATATACTTCTCCTTGGTTGATGTCCTTCAACTGATCTACCATATCGTTGGTAATCTGAATCTTCCCATCGAATTGGCGGAACACCTTGTTCTGAACCGTGTGTAGTGACTGGCCTGCCAAACCAATGTACACACGTTTCACATAGATGTTCAGACGGTCATTCAATTGTCCCACAACTTTTGAGATGGCCTGTGTTGTCTTATCGATGTTATCGATGATACCTTTGCGGATACTGTTGGCCGCACTCTCTTGTGCAAATGCAAGAACTTGCATCGTCCCGTCCGGCTCTCGTTTGCCGGCAATAGCCCGAATGGTTGTTGAGCCTAATTCTATGGCTACAATAATTTCCTTTTCTGCTCCCATATTTTAACTCTTTTATTTTATTTGTCTCTTTTGGTACATACAATTTGTCCGTTGAAGGCTAGATTGATGGTCTTGTATTTATTCCATCCCACTTTGGGGAGTCCTTTTTCGTAGAAGAGAAGCATGCGGTCTAATTTATCCTTATAGTTCTGCGTATTACCCAAAACGATAGTATGGTTTCCTACTCTGGGATAGAGCGTCACTTCGTCTTTTGAAGAAACGGTGATTTGCTCGATTTGCTTGTTCCAGAAATCATTATCATGGATGTATTCAGCCATGGAAGCCAACTCCTTTTTTGCATACTCTTTGGTGATGTTACCTGTAGCAATGCAAAGATTCAGGTTGAAGTTTCCTATGGGCATGTTCTCGCCAGTTCTATCTAGATAGTATTCTTCTCCGTTGTTTGCTATGACGTGAAGGATGGGTTGCATCAAGGAAACGAGTATGCAAAGTTTACCTTCTGAGGTGTGGTAACACAAGGCACTCTTTATGTAAGGGTTTTGGGTCAACTGTTTTTCTATATTGGGCATGTCGATTCTGCATAGATGTTGACCCTCTGGAGATATCTTGTTGTGAGCTAAGATATTTTGAACATCTCCCTCTTGAACAAAACCTTCTTGAAGACTGTCTTGGAAAAGGATTTCCACAGCGCAGCATGTCACATCTTCTGCAGGTTGTGAGAGTTTGGCAATCGCGAATATCAGATATCCCACGACTCCTATTAATAGAACTATTTTTGTTGCAATCTTCATGCTTTTGGACGTAGAATTTCTGTTATTTTATCAGCATAATCTTCTATATCTCCGGCTCCTAAGGTCACGAGGACATCAAATCCTCCTTGACGGACGATATCACAAATCTCGTCCTTTGTGCATAGTTGCTTTTGGACTCCTGGACGCAGATTGTCGTAAATCAGTGCACTGGTTATTCCTGGAATGGGTTTCTCTCGAGCAGGGTAAATATCCACGATGACAATATCGTCCAGTAATGATAGTGAATCTGCAAAATCCCTGTAAAAATCTCGTGTGCGCGTATACAGGTGAGGCTGGAAAATAGCTTTGATATGTTTCCCTTCGTAAAGTTGCTTGATGCTTATGATGCTTTGACGTATTTCTGCAGGATGATGTGCATAGTCGCTCAAGTAGACCATCTTGTCGCTGCGTATGCGGAAATCGAATCTGCGGTCTACTCCTTGGAAAGATGCCATAGCTGCCTTTATCTCTTCGCTGGTAGCTCCACTTATTTGGGCCAGTGCCATGGCTGCGATTCCATTTTCGATGTTTATTGCTACAGGTACTCCTAATTGTATTCCCTGTATATCGCCCAGGGGTGAAACCAAATCGAAGGAGATTTCTCCATTTCCTATTTTCACTTTTTCAGCATGGAAATCACCCTTTTCTCGACTATAGGTATAGGTAGTCACTCCCTTTTGCGGAGAAGCTTTCATCTTTAAGTTTTCATGCAGGATGAGAAAGCCGTTAGGTTGAATCAGGGTAGTATACTTTTGGAAACTCTCCAGATAAGCTTCTTCCGTATTATATATGTCCAAATGATCAGCATCTGTTGCGGTAATTACACTCGCATATGGTGATAACCAATGGAAGGAACGATCGAATTCATCTGCCTCAATTACCACATAGGGACTGCTGTGACTCAAGATGTAGTTTGTTCCATAGTTTTTAGTGATGCCACCCAGAAACGCATTGCAATCAACGTGGCTCTGATGTAATATGTGAGCTGCCATGCTGCTTGTAGTCGTTTTTCCATGAGTTCCTGCTACGCAAAGACCCTTTAAAGAGCGTGTTAATGTTCCTAGTACTTGAGCTCTTTTTTGAATCTCGAAGCCTCCTGCCTGGTAAAATACAAGTTCCTTATGATCTTTTGGAACAGCTGGTGTATAGACTATAAGACATGAATTTTTGTCTTTGCATTCCTTTGGGATAAGTTCAATATTATCTTCATAATGTACTTTTGCTCCTTCGACACATAGTTTCTTCGTCAAGTCGCTAGGAGTTTTGTCATATCCTGCTACCACAATTCCTTTGTGCAGGAAATAGCGAGCGATAGCACTCATGCCAATCCCGCCGATTCCTATGAAATATACAGCCTTTATGTCGTTCAGATCCATATTCTTAATATGTCTTCAGATTCATTCTCTAATTATTCTTGTCTGCCAGTTTGAGCACTTCCTTGGCAATTATTTCTGCAGAATCAGGAAGAGCCATTTTTAGTGCGTTCTGTCCTAAAGAATCTAATAATGTCCTGTTTGTGACTGTTTCGATGGCTAAGGGTATCAGTTTTTCTTTTGCTTCAGCATCACGGACCAAAATGGCAGCTTGTTTGTTTACGAGAGCCATTGCATTATGAGTTTGGTGGTCTTCCGCAACATTGGGACTTGGAACCAAAATGGACGGTTTCCCTAGCAGGCATAATTCGCTGATGCTGCTGGCTCCTGCACGGCTGATTACCAGATCTGCCAATTTGTATGCATGATCCATCTTGCTAATGAAATCTGTTACATACAGATTGTCTGGTTTGCTTATTTTGTCCAGTTCTTGTTGTATGGTAATCTTGTAGTAGCTACCAGTTTGCCAGATGAATTGAATTGGGGCAGTTGCTATTCTTTGTACATTAAGCAGTACACTCTCATTCAATGTTTTAGCTCCCAAACTGCCACCAATCAGTAGGATTGTTGGGACGTTGGGATTGAGTCCAAATGCAGCAGCTGCCTCTTCTTTGGAGGTTTTATTGCTCAAGAGACTTTGGCGGACCGGATTCCCTGTTAAGAGGATTTTGTCCTTAGGGAAGAATCGCTCCATGCCTTCATAAGCCACACAAATTTTTTGTGCTTTTTTTGCTAACGACTTGTTGGTTAATCCCGCAAAACTGTTCTGCTCCTGTATAAGGCAAGGAATTCCCAACTCATGTGCGGCATTCAGTGTGGCAGAACTTGCATATCCACCAACCCCAATCGCTACTTCGGGCTTGAACTCGCTGATAATTTTTTTCACCTTATGTTTGCTCTTCATGAATTTCCAGAGAACACGGAGATTCTCAGGTTTCCACAAGGGGCGTAATAGACCTTGGACAGGCAGCCCGATTATCTCGTATCCTGCAGCAGGAATGCGTGTCATCTCCATGCGCCCTTCTGCTCCGATGAAAAGAATTTTTGCGTCTGGATTCAGTCTCCTGAGGGCATTGGCTATACTGATCGCAGGGAAAATGTGTCCCCCTGTACCGCCACCGCTTATGATAAATCTTTTCTCTGTCATATAAGGTTCATTTTTAGCTAGACAGCTTTTGTTGTGATCTTTTTCTGTTCGTTACTCGCCTCATCCACTTTCTTGGCAGAACGACTCACGCTCAGTATCATCCCAATGTATGCACAGTTGACAAAGGTTGCTGTGCCTCCTTTGCTGATTAGAGGGAGAGGTTGCCCAGTCACGGGGAAAGCCCCAACGGCAACAGCCATATTGATCATGGCTTGTACGACCATCATCAATGCTAATCCCATCACCAAATAGGCGGGGAACAATGCTTTACATCGCTTAGCTATTTTCATGGCTCTCCACATCAGTAATAGATAGAGGAACATGACGAAAGCTCCACTCAGGATTCCGCCTTCTTCTATGATGATGGCATAGATGAAATCCGAGAAGGCTTGAGGCAAATAGTCACGTTCTACTGAATTGCCTGGTCCTTTGCCCACAAGATTGCAGGTTGCAATGGCTATTTTTGCATGTGTTACCTGTACGTTGTCGTAGATGTCATAATCATCAGGGTTCTCTGGTGTTACGTGGTGATCTGTGATACGATGAACCCAAGTGGGAACACGGTGGAGAATTCCATGTTCTTGTGCACTCCAATTATCTAAAGTGGATTCTGGAATGGAGTGGGCCGTGAAAATTCCCAGTGCAGCACCTGCTATCATTCCTCCAACAATCCATGCCAACCATTTTGAGGGTGCTTGTGATATAAACAGTATTCCCAATATCACAAGGAAGATTATGCCTGCGGTAGATAGGTTCTCAGTAGCTATCAGTCCTAATACTAACAAAGTCAGTCCTATGACAATCTTGAAGGAAAGGTTTGAGGCTCCTTTTTCTGTTCGCATAGAAGAAAGGAGAAATGCGGCAACACCTACAAGACTGATCTTGGCAAGTTCAGAAGGCTGGAAACTGAAAATTCCCACATCCAACCATCGGGCTCCACCATTGATCTTGCCTGCGAAGAGTACAAAAACCAGCATCACGAGAGAAACAAGAAGCATCACCACGCTTAATAGCTTAAACCATACGCAGGGTATCAAATGAATTAACCATGCTAGTATGATTCCGACCAGCACGAAGGAACCATGTCTCATCACAGGGTCCCAATAATGCCCAGAGTCGTAACTCATGTTGCTGCTTGCACTATATACCTCAATGACAGAAACCATACACAGCAGCAAGAAGATCATCCATACTACCGTATCGCCTTGCATGAGGCCCTTCTCTTCAAATGATGCTTTGTTTAATGCCATTTGTTGTTTTCTTGCTTAAAGTGCTTTTACCAATGTTTTGAATTGCTCACCTCTATCTTCCATATTCTTGAATAAGTCAAAGCTTGCACAGCATGGGCTCAACAAGACAGTATAGCCAGGTTTGGCCATTCTCACACAGGCTGCAACACATTCTTTCATGCTATGTGTGTCCTCTACAGGGATATTCATTCCATCAAAAAAATCGTGGAGTTTTGTGTTGTCTGCTCCTAAGTATACAAGACCTGCACATTTCTGTTTTACCAAATCTTTGATGGCGTTATAGTCGTTCCCTTTGTCTTTGCCTCCTATAATCAGGATGGTTGGGGTGTTCATGCTCTCCAAAGCATACCAGCAAGCATCCACATTGGTAGCCTTTGAATCGTTGATATATTGTACCCCCCCTATGCGAGCAACTTTTTCTAACCGATGTTCCACGCCCTCAAAGTTGCTTAGACTTTTTCGAAGGGTTTCGTCCTTAATGCCACTTAGATGAGCTGCAATACCAGCAGCAAGACTATTGTACATATTGTGCTTGCCACTTAGACTAAGTTCCTCTTGTTCCATATTGAATGGGGTTGGCTTCTCTATCACGTATTGACCGTCTGCAATGTATCCTATCATACCATCTTTTTTCAAGATGCTGAAGGGACACATTTGAGCTTTGATGCCATATTTCTTTAGTTCTTGGCTGATGATAGGATCATCTGCCCAATAGACAAATGCATCTTCTTCAGTCTGATTTTGTACAATACGCATTTTGGCATCTGTGTAATTCTGCATATTGTAGTCATATCGGTCCAGATGGTCGGGTGTAATGTTCAGCAAAATAGCTATGTTTGCTCGGAACTTATACATGTTGTCCAGCTGGAAACTACTCAACTCGATGATGTAGTAGTCATATGTCTTCCCCTCTGCAATTTGTAGAGCTAAACTGCGTCCGATGTTGCCAGCTAATCCCACATTGTAACCTGCTTCCTTGAAGATATGGTAGATCAGGCTGGTGGTTGTTGTCTTACCATTCGATCCGGTTACACAGATCATTTTTGCATGGGTGTATCTTCCCGCAAATTCTATCTCGCTGATAATGGGGATTCCTATTTCTTTTGCCTTTTGTACTATAGGAGCATTCTCAGGGATTCCTGGACTCTTCACGATCTCGTCTGCGCAGAGGACAAGTTCTTCTGTATGCTGTCCTTCTTCCCAGCTCACTTGGTATTCATTCAGCAGCTCCTTGTAGTTGTCTTTGATTTTGCCCATATCACTGACAAAGACATCGAATCCCTTTGTCTTGGCAAGTGCAGCAGCTCCGACTCCACTTTCTGCAGCTCCTAATACTACAATTCTTTTCATTCTTTCTTTTTATCTTATCTTCAGAGTGACAATGGTTAGTGTAGCCATAATAATGGATGTAATCCAGAATCGGGTTGTAATCTTCGACTCCAGCCAGCATCCACTTGGCCAGTTAAATAGAATTTTGAAGTTGTCTGGGATTTGACCAGGTTTTACGCGGAAGGCATCATGAAGTGGTGCACGCTTAAACACGCGCCATTTCTCTCCCCGCTTGTTTCCCATCTTCGCCACTCGTGTCTGAAGCAACACGCTGATACTTTCCAATAGGAATACAAAGCACAAAACAGGGATGAGCAATTCCTTATGGATGATAATGGAAATCACAGCAATAATGCCTCCGATTGCCAAACTTCCCGTATCACCCATGAATACTTGGGCTGGATAGGCATTGTACCATAAGAAACCAATCAATGCACCTACAAAAGCACATAGGAAGATTACCAGTTCTTCAGATCCTGGTATATACATGATGTTCAGATAGCTGGCCATCTCGACGTGACTGCTTACATAGGCTAATATTCCTAAGGCGAGTCCCATAATGGCAGAATTGCCTGCGCACATTCCATCCATTCCGTCATTCAGATTGCTTCCATTGCTCACTGCCATTACTACGAAAGTAGTCACCAGCACAAAGAGGATCCATCCAGCAGCTCGTTTATACTTGCCGCAGAAACTCATGATTTCCGTGTAACTCAAATTGTTGTTTTTCACGAAAGGAATGGTCGTAATGGTGCTCTTGACAGGTTCACTCTTGTGCACCACGGTTTTGGCGCCTTGCCGTTCGATGGTTACATTCTCGCGGATTACTGCATCAGGACTTAACCATAAAGTGAGTCCTATACATAGTCCAAGTAGGGCTTGCCCTATGAGTTTGTATATGGGGTGAAGACCATCCTTCGTGATTTTCAGTTTGATATAATCGTCAGCAAACCCTAATGCCCCAAGCCAAATGGTAGTCACTAGCATTAGAAGCATGTAAATGTTTCTCAATCGTCCCAAAAGGAGACAGGGAATAACAGTTGCCACGATGATCATCACGCCTCCCATTGTGGGGACTCCCTTTTTCCCTACGCCATAAGGATCTATGCTGGCATCTCGTTGTGCTTCGCTTCCCCCATGCTTTTTCATCCATTTGATGAAGTATTGCCCCAGCCACATAGAGATGAGTAGGCTCAATACGAGGGTAAGCAATGCGCGGAATGAGATATAATGCCAGAGGTTGGCACCCGATACGCCAAATTCGCCTAAATATCTGAATAGATAGTACAACACTTTTTTATTCCTCTTTTATGGTTATTATTTCTTATCCAACCCAAATGCCTCGCGAATTACTTCATGATCATCGAAATGGTGTTTTACTCCTTGTACGATTTGATAGTCCTCGTGTCCCTTGCCAGCTACCAGAATCACGTCTCCGGACTGAGCCAGCGTACATGCCGTGCGGATTGCCTCTTTGCGGTCCACTATACTCAGTACTCCCTTGCGTTGTTTATCGCTCAGACCTGCCAGCATGTCGTCAATGATGGCTTGGGGATCTTCAAAACGAGGATTGTCACTTGTAATGATTACATGATCGCTATATTTTACAGCTTCTTGAGCCATTAAAGGTCTCTTGCCTTTATCTCTGTTGCCTCCTGCGCCGCACACTGTCCAGCATTTTCCCTTGTGCTGAAGAACTTCGTTGATGGTTGTCAGTACGTTTGCCAAAGCATCAGGCGTGTGTGCATAATCCACAATGGCTGTCACTCCATTCTTGGAACGAATTGTCTCGAAGCGTCCGTTTACTGGTTTCATTGTGCTCAGTTGGATCAGCACGTCTTGGGGATCCATACCCAACATGACGGCTGTTCCATATATGGCCAGCAGGTTGCTTGCATTGAAACGACCAACAAATTGTACGAATACATCATGTCTATCCATTTCCAGTTCCATCCCTTCGAAGCTTTCTTCCAGGATTTTCGCTCTATAGTTTGCCGCACCTCTCATGGAATAGGTTTTTACCTGTGCTTTTGTGTTTTGAGTCATCACCAGACCATTCTTGTCATCAGCGTTTGTGATTACAAAGGCTCCTTTGGGGAGACCGTCAAAGAAGGCTTTTTTTGCATCACGATAGTTTTCGAAGGTCTTGTGATAGTCCATGTGGTCGCGTGTGAGGTTGGTGAAGATTCCACCAGCAAATCTCAGTCCCTCAATTCTTTTTTGGGAAACGCTATGACTGCTCACTTCCATAAAAGCATATTGGCATCCTTCGTCAGCCATTTGTCCCAACAATCGATTCAACGTGATAGGGTCGGGGGTCGTACATTCTGTAGAGATGGGTTTCCCATCTATGTAGTTGCATACGGTACTGCATAGTCCAGTTTTGTAGCCCATTCGGCGGAAGATATTGTAAAGAGTTGTCGCAATGGTTGTCTTTCCATTGGTTCCTGTTACACCAATCAGCTTCATCCTGCTGCTGGGATTTCCGTAATATTGTGTGGCAATTGGGCCTGCTACCTTTTCCGTGCTTTCGTATTGCAGGTAAGTCACTCCTTCGTTCAAGTTTTCAGGAAGAGTTTCGCAAGCAATAGCTGTCGCCCCCATCTCAATGGCTTTGCTTATGTAGGAGTGACCGTCTACCTGAGTTCCTCGCATAGCAATGAACAGCATGCCTTGCTTGATCTGGCGAGAGTCAATCTCCACTCCTTTTATATCTATATCTGGATAGCCAACGATTCGGATTGGCTTACATTTCTGTATCAATTGTTCCAGTTTCATTTTATACCTTATTATAATATTATATTTAATACAAGAATTTTATTCGCTTTGTTTCCTTTCTTTCAGGACCAGAGTGATCGTTTTTCCTCTTATCGCTTCCGATCCAGGTGGAATGCTTTGCTGTTGTACCTCTCCTGCGCCATTCAGACGAACTTTCAACCCTCGTTGTTGCAAAAGGTATACGGCATCCTTTGCTCCCATGCCTGCCACGTTCGGAACTTTATCCTCAGGTATCGTGTCAATCATTTCTTCCTCTACTGAAACTTGCTCCAGCTTCATCTTCTTTATGATGTCTTGAGCATCTTGTTTGTTGCCCAAGGTGATTTCTGGTACATAGACGGAATTGCTGTCTGCAGCAGTTTCGATGTTTCGATGATCTCCAGAAGACATCACGTACTCTGATATCTCTCGAAAGACAGGCCCGCACTGACCACCACCAGAGGCTGGCAAACCATTCTTCACGATACAGACGATGCAGCTGTATTTTGGGGCGTCAGATGGATAGTAACCACAGAAACTTACCATGTATCTGGGGATTCCACTATGATAACCTCCACCATTCGCTTTCGCAATTTGAGCTGTACCAGTCTTTCCGCTGACCTTGAACAATTTCCCTCCGTTTCCGGCTTTCTTCCCAAGGCCTCGGCTTACTACACGTTCCAGGATTAATTGGATGTTGTCCAGCGTCTTTGGGCTACAGATTCTCTGCTTCAGCACTTCCGTTGGATACTCTTTTACTATTATTCCATCCTTCATCTCGGCTTTGATGAAGCGTGGTTTTACCATCCTTCCTCCATTCGCAATGGCATTGTAGAAGGTGAGGGTGCTGATAGGAGGCAGCATGGTCACATAGCCGATGCTCATCCAAGGAAGGTCTGTTTTGCTCCAGTAGCGTTTAGTGTCTTTGGGGTGAGGAACAATAGGCTCACCTTTTCCTTTGAACGGGAGATCCAACAAAAGACCGACTCCTTCTCGATTCAGGCCCTGAACGAATTTCTCTGGCTGATCGTGATATGCTTTGTCGATCAGTTTGCTCACTCCGATGTTTGAGCTGTATTCCAGAACTTGACTGACAGAGAGCACGCCGTATCCTCCCTTGCGCCAGTTGTGGTCCTTCATCCATCGTCCGTGCATGTTGTATATTCCTCCCGTACAATCTACCACGTCATCCATGCTGATCGTTCCGTCCTCCAGTCCAACCATGATGCTGGCAGTCTTGAAAGTCGAGCCAGGTTCCATCAGGTCGCTGATCGCATTGTTCTTCATTTCGTAATAGAGGCTGTCTTGTCCTCGTGTCATGTTCACAATAGCCTTCACGTCACCTGTGGCGACTTCCATCACGATGACGATGCCGGTTTCACCTTTGACCTCCTTCAGCTTGTTCACGATGGCTTTCTCTGCCACATCTTGGATGTTCACATCGATTGTACTTACAATGTCATGGCCGTCTTCTGGCTCTAAATCAGTGAAACTCAGACGTTTGTTTCGGATCTTCGTGCGGTGGCTGATGCCAGGTTTTCCACTTAGGATACTGTCGAAACTCAGTTCCAAGCCATTCTTTGCGGCATCGGAGTCGCGATACAAGTCGCCCAAAGTTCTTGAAGCCAGCGAGCCGTAAGGACGCTTGCGTTTCATCTGCTCCTCCACATAGAAGCCACCTCTGAAACTGGTTTCTCTCAGCAGAGGCAATTTCTTACATTCTTTGTATTGGATGTAGGAGGCATGTCCTGGGTAAATGCGCCAAGCATGGCTTTTTCTCTTTTTCCCTTCAAGAAGCCGTTGGCGGAACCATTCTGGGCTCTTGTCAGGGAAGATTCTTGCCAGTCCTAAGGAAATGCTGTCCAGGTCTTGCTGGAATGCGGAGTCTCTCCAGGCTTGTGCTTTTACGCGAGCGATGGAGTCCCTGTCGATTACCACATAGTCCAGGTAGAGACGATATTCTGGTATGGATCCAGCCAGCAATTGGCCATCCCATGAGTAGATGTTGCCTCGAGTAGCAGGGATGGGTAGGTTCTCCTTGATGAAACGTTTGCTCACTTTCTCCCAATATTCGCTCGTAGGAGGCAGCATGGTATGAAGGGCTGATCCTAATATGTACAGACCTGCCAGGCACATCACCAGGAAGATGATGCGGAAACGTCCGATGGAATTGTTCTTGTCAGCCTTCATTTCTTTTCTTTACTTGTTCTTGTATATGTAGAATGGCGCTTCTGTGCTTGGCGCAAGGTTGCTGTCTCCATTTGCTTTCAATTGTTCCTCCAACTTGCTTTGTCGGCATTTCAGGGTTAATTCGCTACTACGGGTCAGACTTCGGAATTTCATGTCTTTCAAAGAATCGCGCAAATTCTCCTCAAGGATGATTTCGCTCTGAGCTTGATATCGGTTCGTTATGTAGACGATAATGCCCAGCACAATGATCAGAATCACCCAGATTTGGCGACGGAACCATTGCCCGTCGATGCTCAGCACTTTGGTCAGGTCCTTCCATCCTTTGATGGGTTGATCTTCATCTTCGCCTTCATTCAGCAAGGAATTGAGCAATCTCTGTCCATTGCCGTCTTCCTTGACTTGCTGCTTGTTCTGTTGCAGGTCTAGGATGTTTTCCTCTTCAGGGTTCAGTTTCTTCTTTTCCTCTTTCTTACTCATCTTCTCCTATTTTCTCTGCAATTCGTAGTTTTGCCGATCGGCTTCGCGGGTTGCTTGCCTGCTCTTCTTCAGTAGGGGTAATCACGTTTCTGTTCACGGGCCTCAGCAAGGATTGGCTCCTCCCGTAAATATCCGTTTCGTCCTTTCCTGCCACATTCCCACTTCTCATCATGTTCTTCACCATGCGGTCTTCCAGAGAATGATAGGTCAGGATGACCAGTCGTCCGCCTGGTTTCAACACTTCGATAGCGGCTTCAAGCATTTGTTGCAACGCCTTCATTTCTCCATTGACTTCGATGCGCAATGCTTGGAATACACGAGCCAAATCCTTCTTTTCGCGATTGAACCCCATCAAGGGTTTCAGGATGTTTGCCAATTCTCCTGTTGTGCGGATGCTTTGTGCCGCACGTGCCTTTACTATGAAAGATGCCAATTTGCGGCTGTTCTTCAATTCTCCGTAGAGGTAAAGCACATTGGCCAAATCCTCTTCGCTGTATTCTTCCACCACCATTCGGGCCGTCAACTTACTTTTCTGGTTCATGCGCATGTCCAGAGGAGCATCATAGCGGAAACTGAATCCGCGTTCTCCTTCATCCAGATGATGGCTGCTCACTCCCAGATCAGCCAGGATTCCATCGACCTGCTCCACTTTGTAGTACATCATCCAGTTCTTCAGGAAGCGGAAGTTGCTCCGTACGAACAGGAACCTGTCATCCTTCAGAGCGCCGCTCATGGCGTCCAAATCTTGATCGAACCCATAGAGGCGTCCGTTGGTCCCCAGGTGGCTTAAAATCTCTCGACTATGTCCCCCACCGCCATACGTCAGGTCCACGTATGTTCCATCGGGCTGAATGTCCAGTCCTTGGATGGTCTCATTGAGGAGTACGGGTATGTGGTAGGTGGTACAATCCATTTTTTTTGTTTCTTGTCAGTTACTTGGCCTGAAGCCGTTTTAGTGCGTTTCGTTTGGGTTCATCATGCTCTCCAGGTTGTCGGCCAGACTCTCAGGTTCAGCCAACAGGGCTTCAGCTGTTTGACGGCTCCAAATCTCTATGGTGTTGTCCACACCGATAAAACGGACCTCGTTTTGGATACCAGTTTCTTCTAGATATCTGCGAGGAATCAGCATGCGTCCACCGCTGTCCAGGCTGATTGCTTCTGCGCCAGCCACAAAGCGTCGCAACGCATCTCTTCCTTGACGGTCAAACATGTTGGTCCTCTGCGTGATGGCATCCACCTGAGCATCCCACACTTCTTGCGGGTATAGGACGAGGCAGCGCTGGAAGACATCCCGTCGCATAATCAGTCCTTGAGTTTCGCTTTTCTGTAGGATTTTGCGAAAACTACTGGGCACGAATACGCGTCCTTTTTCGTCAACTTTGGCATCTATGTTGCCTGTAAATCTCATGTTTTTTTGCTTGTTTTTTTAATTTTGTGCCAAAGTTACAAAATTCCCCACAATTCTCCACATTTTTCTCCATATTTTTTTCGCGCGCATGAAAAATTTATTTCAAAGTCCACTTTTTTGATGAAATTATGTCATTTGAAAAACCTCAAATGGAAGTATAATGTTATTCAAAATCAATAGTTTTCTCTGTTTTGTTCAGTTTTTTGTGTAAGAAAGTCTTGGCGGTGGGGAATTTTTCCGTATCTTTGTGGGGAGAAAATGAAAAATCATGAGAAAAGAATTCTTTTTTGCCCTCTTGGCATGTTTGTTGGTTTGCACTTCTGGTGTGGCCAAGAAGAAAGAGAAACGCTCAGTGGTACGTATCGAAACTTCGATGGGTAACATTCGCGTGGCTCTATCTGACGACACTCCCATCCATCGTGATAATTTTCTGAAGCTTGCCTCTAAGGGTTTCTACGAGGGGACGCTTTTCCATCGTGTCATTCGCGACTTCATGATTCAGGGAGGAGATCCTGACAGCAAGGGTGCTGCCCCAGGTGTGCAGTTGGGCGATGGAGGGCCTGGCTATACGCTGGAGCCAGAGTTCCTTCTGCCCTATCTCTATCATTGGCGCGGCGTGATTGCTGCCGCTCGTGAGTCCGACGATGTGAATCCTGAGATGCGCAGTAGTGGCAGCCAGTTCTACATTGTGTGGGGCAAGAAACAGACTCCTGCATCCATTAAGAAAGTGAAAGCCACGTTGGCCGACAAGGGGGTAACCCTGACTCCTCAGATGGTGGATGATTACATCATGCGTGGCGGCACACCTCATCTCGATGGCACCTATACGGTTTTTGGTGAAGTCATCGAGGGAATGGGTGTGGTGGATGCTATCCAGCGCGTCGAGACGGACAAACAGGACCGGCCTCTTCAGGATGTGGTGGTTCTGAAGATGATTGTGGAGCAGCGTAGCAAGAAAGCTAAGCCGTAGCAGGTCGTTCTTTCACTTTTTACGATATAAAAATTTGGGAGAAATGATGTTCTTCGGCTGGAATTTTATATCTTTGCAAAACGAAAGGGTAAAAAAACGACTGGTTTATGGTAGAATCGTTGCTTCTTGTTTTTGCGTGTTGTGCTACGGCTCACTGGATTGCTGCCGCTGTCATGTCGCTTTATGCCCGCTATCAGACCCAGTATCTTTGCATAGCTTGGGTTGATGGTCTTTTTGCGGCTGGTCTTACGTTATGTGCTTTCTTTTCTGATTATATCAGCGAGGGACAGCCTGCTTTGATGCATCCCGTCATGATGGTTTTTCTGGTGGTCACGTGTTTCCTCCAGAGTATCTATCCACTGAGCATTCCTATGCCGGGTTTCCTCCAGATGGGCCGTATGATCAAGTACGCTCTTCCTGCCATTATCCTGATTCTGCTTTATGGCGTCGCGCTTCTTTGGGGAGGTAGATGGCTTGAATTGCACAGTCTTCAGGACATCCTCGCCAATCTGTTCACATTCGACGTCTTGCTCAGGTTCGCTTTTCTGATCCTTGCTGCCTACTATGTCCTCAACATATTGCTTCTTCCCCGCCTGCTCGCAAGGAAGGCGAATGTGCCAGGCTATATGTTTGGCTATAGTTTCGCATTGAGCGTTGTGTCCCTTCTCTATATCTACATCACGATTTCTTTTTCCCATGATGGGCTCGTTCTCTATGTGATCCTTTTCACGCTGATCAACATGTATCTGACGTTCCGTACCTTGGAGACGATGGCTATGAACCTTCCCAAGCCTGTACTGGAGACCGTGGAGGAAGAACCTACCGCCGAGGAGGTCGAGAAGGCTGAGCATGAGGATTTCAACGAGGCGAACCTCCAGCGCTTCCAGCGTATCCAGTATTGGATGCAGAATCATGTGGATGCGTGGACCGACAGTTCCTTCAATCGCTCTGGCTTGTGCGAGGGAGTCGGGTATAATCGGCATCTGGTTCTGCAGAGCCTTCGCAGCCAGGGATTCAATAATGTTCATGATTACATCAACAGTTACCGCGTGACTCACCTGAAGCGTCAGATTAAGCGGGGCAAAGTGTCCACTCTCAACGATTGTCTGGATTCTGGATTCGGCACGACGAAGACCGCCCGCAGTTGCTTTGCCAGACACGAAGGCATATCTTTGGATGATTACCTCGCTTTGAATTCCCGTGGGGAAGTCGGGTCTTAGAAACGCCGGTCTTAGCTCTTGGGAGATTTTTTTTGAAAAAAGTGCCTCGCGTGTGTTACATTTCTGATTCTTTTTCGTCTTATGGGCAAAAGCAGCGAAATTGCAGAAGAAAAGAAGTTTGACTGATATCCTTGTTTTAAGTATTGTACAGATGAGACATTACAGATTTTTCACTTTCATATTCGCCCTGTCCTCCTGCCTTTTTGTGATGGGACAGAAGATTCCTGAGAAGAAGAAGGTTCTCAGCCGCAACCTGCCCATCTTGCGTGCAGGGGTCAGTTTCAATACGGTCCAGGGCACTGATGCTACAGATACTCGAGTCCTTTCCCTTTACGATGTCTCGCTAGGTTATCAGTGGATGATCAACGAACGCAAATGCAGGATTTTCTTCTCCCCAGAGATAGGATTCGGAACTCGTGGTGAGAAAGAAGGGGAACAGAACGAGTGGAGCGAACATGCTTCCATTCGTGCCCATACGATACGCCTCGTCCCTGCGCAGGTCAGTTTTCAGCCTAAGGTGGGCGACGATGTCTATCTCGATTTCCATGCTGGAGGATTTGTCTCTTACGATTATGCAGGGCGTTACACCTGGTTCCAGGGACTGTTCCAAAAGGATGGGAGCATCAAGCTTCGCGACAGGCAGGACTACAACCGTGGGGATGCGGGGATTCAAGTGGGAACAGGAGTCTGGTTCTACGACTTCAATGTCGATTTCACCTTCCGTCATGGGTTCGTCGATATGATTTCTGGCAAAGACGGCTTGTCCAACAACTTTGTCCTTCGTGTAGGCTATGCCTTTCATCGTCGTCCCAAGAACCTTCCTCCA
>JAEEGJ010006384.1_pt1 | contig 35404 bp, 30 predicted proteins | sample 8958761 | NCBI WGS metagenome assembly JAEEGJ01 (sample SAMN16246546, study PRJNA631951) | gut metagenome | biome: gut microbiome; feature: rumen; material: RS-attached | host: Bos | place: Iran: Karaj | collected 2018-10
TTAATATGATTTAGATGACTACAGCTGTTCCACTGGTGGCTACCATGAGCATTGAGCCATTGGCTCCGACAGTCTCATAGTCGATGTCGATGCCTACGATGGCATTGGCTCCAAGAGCCTGAGCACGCTGTATCATCTCCTGCATGGAGGTGTCCTTGGCTTCGGAAAGCACCTTCTCGTAAGCGCCAGCACGGCCTCCTACGATGTCGCGGATGCCTGCAAAGAGGTCTTTGAACATGTTGGCGCCAATAATGGTTTCACCTGTCACAATACCCTTGTATTCGCGGATGGTGTGACCTTCAATTTGTGGGGTTGTTGAGAGTATCATAATCGTTATCTTTTAAAAGTTTCTATTTGTTAGACGTTAGAACGATATGAAAAGTTGCATCATTCGTCAGAGTTTGCCAGTCTGGTATTCAAACCAGTCAATGTCGACAAAGCCATTCGTGTCATTGTCGCACTGCGTAAAAAGTCCAAGCATCACTCCGGTGAAGCCGCCAATGGTTTCGGTGCTGAGGAAACGGTATTCCATTTTTGCCAGTTGCGTGAAGTTGATGCCGTCAGACGACATCTGCATATAGTAGAAATCCTTATCGGACGCGATGCGCAGATACACCATGTTTCCGTTCAATTCGGCTGCCTTTTCGCTATGACAAGTCTGACCTAAGCGTACATTTGACTTGATATGAATGATGCCATTCCGTTTCTCAGCCACCACATCATAGTGGTTCAACGGAGCAGCATAGGCTGTGATGCCAGCCTGCATGCCTTCGGTCAGATGAGAGAGGTCCAGCAAGGCTGTGGCCGTGAAGTTCAGTTCTGTCTGGCGCCGGGCTATGAATGTGGGATTAGACTTCATGCTGAGGTCAGTTGTTGTGGGGTGGAGGCGGAGCCAGCCTTTACGCTCCGTCAGTGAATAGTTAGTGTAGTCAGGATTACATACACTCATCCAACCCATTGGCAATCCCAACGAGTGATAACTGTCTTTGGGTGCTTCGCGCGTTACGTAATTGAATTCTTCGCGTATAGGGTCTTTTGCCATTGGCACCAGCGGCAACGTCTCACATTTCATGTCAGTCTGGAGTGTACCGTCTCCGTTCACCACAGGCCAGCCGCCTTGTTCCCATCTGACAGGTGCCAGCATCGTCTCACGTCCCATCACATGCTGCAGATAGCCGCTTGTCCTGTACCCCAGGCAGATCAACCACCATGACGAGTCGGGTGCTTGTACCAAGTCGGCGTGTCCAAGCCCCTGTATCGGGCTGTTCTGCATCTTCATGCTGAAGTGTGTCAGAATGGGATTGGCGGGATTCGGTTCGTATGGCCCGAACAGCGATTTACTTCGCAAGATGTTGACATGGTGGCCATGCTCCGTGCCTCCCTCGGCAAGCATCATGTAGTAGTAGCCGTCTTTCTTATTTATGTGCGGGCCTTCAGGATAGCGTCCGCCGAGCCCCGTTCCCAAGTGATGGACATCGCCTATACGCTTACCTGTATTAACGTCTATTTCGCAGATATTGATTTCACCAGGCTTGATTCCCGGGCGTGTCTCATCTGCTGCCGCTTTCCATAAGAAATAGCATTTTCCTTCGTCCCAGAAGAGCGTAGGGTCGCAACTGCCGATGGCAAATTCTATGTATACGGGGTCGGACCATTCTTTAGACGGGTCATCTGTCCACACATAGAAATGCCGTCGCGATGGAAAGACCGTTGTCACCATATAGAATCGCCCGTTGTTGTATCGAATGGTAGGTGCATAGATGCCGCTGTTGCCATCGGTGCCTTTTAAGTCTACCTGCGTCGGTCTGGTCAGGCAGTTGCCTATTTGTTCCCAGTTCACCAGATCTTTACTGTGGAATACAGGTACGCCGGGGAAGTACTGGAACGTGCTGTTGACGAGATAGAAGTCATCACCTGCACGGCACACGCTTGGATCGGCGTGGAAGCCAGGAAGTACGGGGTTCATGAATCCCTGCCCACAAATGCTGAGCGACTGTAACAGCAAAGCTGTGAGTAATAATTGTTTCATTGAAAGTTTCATATTTTTCTATTATTTTCGATAGCCGAAGCCAGTCTACCCATACTTCGCGCTCCATGCACCTGTTGTTTTGCTGTTCCGCCTTTGGCATAGGTATTTTATTCTCGGTTCAGATATTTCCAGAGTTGAATGGAATCGTCGTGATGCCGTAGTTTCTCGACGATCGAGACGAGTTTCTTCTGAACGGCTTTCTGGGTGGTTCCCATCTGTTGGGCAAGACTCTTTACGGAGCGTTGCTTGCAGCCCATGCCAAGCGTCTGTCGAAGCAGCAGGTTTTCATCCTCAGTGAGTGCATGACTCAGAAGGCTGTCAATCTTTTCCGACAGTTCAAACCTCGGCGCACCTTCAAGAGTGAACGGGTCATGGGTATCGACAATCGCATCCAGACTGCCGTAATTCTCCCATCTGTCCTGCATCTGCACCAGCAGGTTCTCTTCGTCATGTAACTCAGTTACGTCCATTCTTTTTGCTCTTTTGCATAAATTCATTTAAATTATGGTGGCAAAATTACCAATAATCAGCGTAAAATCGCTATCTTTGTGCCAAGTTTTGAGAATAATTAGGATTTAGAGATGGGTAACATCAAGATAATCAAAGGTATATTTGACACCAAACTGGAGCTGGAACATGCGGGTATCAAGGCAGGATTTCCCAGTCCGGCTGACGATTATAGGCATGAGACATTAGATTTCAACCGTGACTATATCCGTCACCCAGAAGCCTCGTTCTATGGCGATGTGGAGGGTGACTCGATGAAGGATGCAGGGTTGTTGGATGGTGACCGTGTGATTATCGACAGGGCGGTGGAACCACATGACGGTTCCATCGTCGTGGCATGGTGGGATGGTGGCTTCACAATGAAGTTCCTCGATCTGACACATCGGAAGGACGGCTACATCGAACTGCGCCCTGCCAACCCTGATTACCCTGTGTTCAAGGTCAATGACCCTGAGAACTTCCAGATTTGGGGCACGGTGATTCACCTGATTCGTACTTTTGAAAAGATATAGCACTTATGAAGGTATTATTGATAAACGGAAGCCCGAAAGAGCATGGAAATACTTTCCAGGCACTCAGCGAGGTGGCAAATACGCTGAACGCCGAGGGCATTGAGACTGAGATTGTCAGTATCGGTAAACAGGCCGTTCAAGGCTGCATCGCCTGCGGGTGGTGTGGAAGAACGGGCAAATGCACATACAACGATGACTTGTACTACAAAATATGGCGGGCTGTAAAGGACGGCATTGATGGGCTTGTAGTTGGCTCACCTGTGTATTATGGCGGGCCAAACGGTTCACTCTGCGCCTTGCTCGACCGGGTGTTCTATTCCTTGGGACAGCAACTACAGTACAAACTTGCTGCCAGTGTAGTGGTATGCCGTCGTGGTGGCGCATCGGCGGCTTTTGACCGTCTGAACAAGTACTTCACTATCATGAACATGCCAGTGGTCAGTTCACAGTACTGGAACATGGTCTATGGCCAGACTCCTGGGCAGGTAAAGCAGGACGAGGAAGGCATGCAGACGATGCGGACACTGGGACGCAACATGGCTTGGATGATCAAGAAACTGAACGTTGCCGAAGACGGACATCCTCAGAAAGAACAGCCGGTTTGGACTAATTTCATCAGATAAGAGCAGATGTACGGTATAGCTGACTTGGACAATTGCTACTGCTCCTGCGAGAAGGTTTTCCGTCCTGATTTGGAGGGAAAGCCAATCGTAGTTTTGTCGAACAACGACGGCTGCGTAGTAGCTCGTTCCAATGAGGCTAAGAAGATGGGCATCAAGGAGGGTACGCCATACTTTCAGTTGGCTCAGTTGTTTCCTGGGCAGAAGATTGCCGTATTCTCTTCTAACTACGAACTCTATGGAGAACTGACAGGTCGTGTAGTGAGCATCATCCGCCAAGAGACTCCTGCCTATTTCCGCTACTTGATGTCGCAAAGTGGCGATGGAAGTTCTTTTTCTGTTGCATATTCCTTGTTTATTCTTGAGTTGTTAAATACCTTCTATTCTATGCTATTATAGTTCCACATCTGAAAGACTGTAATTGCTCGCCCATCACGTCTTTCATTACCTCAAACACATTGTCACCTGTACAATGGCTGGTGTAGAACTGTGTTTCAGGATACTTTGCTTTCAGCCTTTGAGCCAAGGCTTTTATTTCACCAGCCGTCTCTTGGCCGTCGAGTAAGTGGAAACCACCTATAACAGAATGAACTGGCCAAGGACATGCCGCCAGAATATTCTCCAGTCCGCTATGAGCACAGCCCGTGAATAGCAGACCATCGACATACAAGGCCTGTTCGTGGCGGAAGTCATCGTGGATATAATCGCCATTAGCATTCTGAACATAGAGATTCTGATTTCCCTTGGGCATGGGATGAGTCTGTGGGATATGGGCAATTACATGAAGGCCTTCCAAAATCTCGCAGGTCTGGTCTGTCAAGACGAGTCTGTCTTCGTCTATCTCTGGCCACTCAGTGGTAATGCTATGCAGATTGCCTCGTTTAGAAAAGAACTTTCCGCTCATCGCATCTGGCGAGACGATAACCTGAGCCTTCTGATTATGTTGCAAGAAGTACCGTAAGCCGCCAGCATGATCGCTGTGTCCGTGAGAAATGAAGACATAGTCCACATCGCTGAGATCTATGCCCAACTGCTCTGCGTTTCTGATAAACACATCGCTTGCCCCAGTATCAAGCAGGATCTTGTGCCGCTCTGTTTGACTACGTCGAGTTCCTCCTCGCTCGGCAATGTTGATGCAAGCATCACATTGCTCTCGCTCGTTCGTCGTTTGCAACAAGATTGACAGGCCATGCTCTGTAGAGAGACGGCTGTCATCGCTTCGATTATCTGATAATACAGTCCACTTGAGCCATGGGTTTATTATCTTCTTCATTGGATTTCTTCTAAAGTTCCTGTCTCTGAATCAATGATAAACCCACGAACCACGATGTCATTGGGAACAAGTGGATGGGTCTTGATGGTCTCAACGGTCTTACGGACGGAGGTCGGTGTGTCCTTGAATCCCTCCAGCCACTGGTCGAGGTCTATGCCACACTTGCGGATGGTGTCAAGCGTTTCATCCGTCACGCCACGGGCAATCATCTCATGATGGAAATGGTCGTAACCCATGTGGCAGGCTCCGCAGTGCGAGTGAGCCACAACCATGATTTCCTCTACACCTAATTCATAAATAGCTACGATAAGGCTACGCATGGCAGAATCGAAAGCAGAAATCACCAAACCTCCAGCGTTCTTGACAATCTTGGCATCACCGTTCTTCAGACCGAGGGCAGCAGGGAGCAGTTCGGTAAGTCGGGTGTCCATACACGACAGTACCGCCAATTTCTTGTCTGGGTACTTGTCGGTGAGGTACTTCTCGTAGCCTTTTTGTGCTACGAAGTTCTTATTGAAGTCGATAATTTGGTCTATCATACTCATAATACCTAAAATCATTTAAAATCAAAGGCCAAAGTTACTAATAATTAGGGAATTATTGCTATATTTGCAACGATATTTAGGATAGTTTATAAACAAACCCAACAAAAGACTATGATTATGAAACGAAAGAAGTTATTTATCGCCGCTATGCTGCTTGCGATTCCAGCAATGGTTCTTTGCATCTCCGATGACGACATGCAGGCCATCAGTGCGCTGAACCAGAACCTGCGGTCGAACGCGCTCAACGACCCAGAGACCTTTCCGTGGTAACACTTATCTAAACAATATGGCAATGAAACGGATTATTATTTCTTTAATGACAGTTATGGCATCATTACAGTTACATGCGCAGGATCAGAATTTTTGGGTATTCCTCTGCTTCGGACAGTCGAACATGGCCGGACAGGCTCCTATCGAAGAGCAGGACTTGAACGTGAGTGAACGCTATCTCAGTATGGCTACTACCGATGGCCATGACCGCAAGTTAGGCACATGGCGCAAGGCGGTGCCGCCACTTTGCCGCGCCGATGCCCATCTTGGTCCTGCCGACTGGTTCGGACGCACACTTATCGATGTGGTGCCCGAGAATGTGCGAATAGGCATCGTGTCAGTAGCCGTAGAGGGCTGTCCCATCACCTTCTTCGACAAGGATCAGAATGCGACGCTCATCGCCAAGGAGGAGCGCGACTGGATGAACGGCATCCTCGATCAGTACGGGCGTGACCCTTACGAGCGTTTGCTGGCAATGGCGAAGATTGCCGCCAAGGACGGTGTCATCAAGGGCATCCTGTTGCATCAGGGCGAGACGGATGCCTACAACGACCTTTGGCGAAAGACACTGAGGAAAATCTATCGCGACCTGCAGCAAGAATTGCGCTTCGACTCAACGGCAGTGCCCCTGCTCGTCGGCGAGGTTGTTCGTGGGGAGTATGGTGGTATCTGCGGCCATGCCAATCCCACTATCAATGACATCGCCAATCATTATCCGAATACATACGTCGTTTCATCCGAGGGCTGTCTGCCCAGCGACGACAATCTCCATTTCAGCGGCGAGGGTTATCGTATGCTTGGCCGTCACTATGCCCTGCGCTATCTGGAGGCCACGAATCCGCAGTTGGCAGAGGTCTGCCGTCAGAAATTGGCGGCAGCCGGATTGGATCAAGGAGGGACTGTCTCGTCTAAACTGACTGTTGAGGCCAAACGATCAGGCACGACACTCTGCATCCTGGCCTCGGAACCGATAGTGAAGGTGGATGTTGTCAGCTTTTCGGGTCAGACTGTCAAGACCTTTACCCTCAATGGAAAGAAGGATTTCAATCTATCGCTGAAAGACCTGCCCAAGGAAAAACTGGTGTTCGTATTTCAGAGTCCCAGCGGAAAGGCTACTACGGATATTGACATTTAAGCAATCATAAAACTATCAGATATGAACACAAAGACACTATTGATTCTACTTCTATGTGGTGTATGCTTTGCCTGTAATGCGCCGCAGCAGGACGGAAAGAAAACAGACATAACAAATGAGAACAAGAATATGACAAACGGAGAATTAAGAGAGAAACTGGCTTTGGCACTGGAGGATATGAAGGCCAAGGCCATTGAGATGGGTATTGAGGGTGTAGCAACAGCCTCGGTTCTTAACAATGGCGATACGGTTGACTGGATTGGCGAAATGAAGGTTGTGGGCTCGTACTGCAACTGGAAAGACGGCTATAATTTGGTGGCCGTGGCATGGTCGAAGTGCGGCGAGGTGATTGCCACCCATGCCGACAGTGGTGATCCGAACCACCAGACGATTACGGGCGAACTGGGATATGCCGGTGGTGCCTACGATGAGTATGAGGGCTGCAAGATGGCTTTTGCCTTCAGCGGAGCAACGTCTGAAGAGGATTTGGTCGTGGCGAAGTATGGCATCGAGAGGATGAAGGGCTACATAACTGGCCGTCAGGAGGCTGATACGACCAGCACGTTCAAGCCCTTGGCAACGCCGCTGAAGAAAGAGCAGTTCATACAGGTGACCATTGTGGTCAATGACATTCGCCGCGCCGCCAAGGCATGGGCCGCACTGCTGAACGTACCGGAGCCGGAGATCTGGACGAACCATCTGGAGAGCAACGGCGAATATCCCTATACTTACCGCGGCCAGGCCGATAAGCCTTGTGACCTGCAGATGTGCGTCATCGAGATGGGCAACTGGGTACTGGAACTGCATCAGGTCGACAACAATCCCAGCACCTTCCGGGAGTTCGTCAACAAGCATGGTCAGGGTGTCCATCACCTTGGCTTCGAGGTGGGCGATGCCCGGGACGAGGTCATCCGAGAACTCCAGAAGATGGGCATCGACACTGGTCGCACCATCGGCATCTATCCCGGCAGCAGTTGGACGATTGTGGACAGCGAGGACGTGCTGGGTGTGAACCTGAACATTAAACCAAAGCGATAGATATGCGAGTCATCATTCTTAATGGCAGCCCGAAGGCTCACGGCAATACGGCGACGGCGCCCGTCTATTTCGCCTCGCCTAACGGCACGCTGCTGTCGCTGCTCGACCGTCTGTTCTATTCCAACCTGCATACCGACTGGTCGATGAAGGTAGGTGCTTCGGTGAGTATCGCCCGCCGTGGTGGAGCCACGGCGACGATGGACGTGCTGAACAAGTATTATCTGAAGACAAACATGCCCGTCGTGCCCTCGCAGTACTGGAGCATCGCCCACGGTACTGCTCCCGGTGAGGTGACGCAGGACGAGGAGGGCATGCAGACCATGCGACAGTTGGGCCTGAATATGGCGTTCCTTATCAAGAGCATCCGTCTCGGCCTCCAGCAGTTCGGATCGCCGAAGATTCAGGAAGAGTTAACAGAAACACATTATATCAGATAAAACCAACATGAAAATGAGAAAGACTTTTTTCGCCGTTCTCGTGCTGCTCTTTGCTGGCACTGCACGGGCGCAGTACAATCAAGTGAACGACATCCCGTATCGCGAGGCGGCAGAGGGCTATGCCCAAGAGCGCTGCAAGCTCGATGTGTATTATCCGACAAATGCCCAGGACGCGCCTGTGGTGGTGTGGTTCCACGGCGGCGGCATCGAGGGCGGCGAGAAGCACATCGACCCGCAGTTGAAGAACAGCGGTCTCGTGGTCGTGGCGGCCAACTACCGTCTGCTGCCCAAGGCTCCTATCGACGATATTCTCGACGACGCTGCGGCAGCCGTGGCCTGGACTTACAAAAACATCGCGAAGTACAATGGCAGCCGTCGCAAGATATTCGTGGCCGGACACTCCGCCGGCGGCTATCTGCTCGACATCATCGGACTCGACAAGCGCTGGCTCGCGAAGTACGGCGTCGATGCCGACTCACTGGCGGCCCTCGTGCCGTTCAGCGGCCAGTGCGTCACACATTATAATATACGTAAGCAGCAGAGAATCCCGCCCCTGCAGGCCACCATCGACCAATACGCCCCGCTCACCTACGTCCGAGCCGACGCCCCGCCCATCGTCATCATCTCCGGCGACCGTGAACTGGAACTCTACGGGCGCTACGAGGAGCAGGCCTATTTCTGGCGCATGCTGAAACTCGTGGGCCACAAGGACGTGACGCTCTACGAGATGCAGGGCTACGACCACGGAGCCATGCCGCAGCCTGCTTACAAGATTCTGAAGGACCATATCCGCATGATTACTGACAGGATGACCTCCGCCTTGCCTGCGCCGACTGTCAAGACCGAAAGACAAGCAGAGTACCGCTTCGCCTGGCAGAAAGAATATGTTAGACGCGACGCTCGCATCGATGATGGTGTCCTCCATTTAGGAACGAGCAGCGGCTATTACGACCTCACAGCAGAGACTGGCGCACTCGTCAGCCAGCTTCACGACTTCACGGTGTCCGTCCGTTACAAGGTCAGTTCCGAGAACGAACTCGACGGCTACGGCCACTTCCTCTTTGCCTTCTCCGCATTAGCCGAGAACAGTGCCCACGAAGGCCCCTATATGGCCATGCGTCTGAACGAGCAACGCTTCGAGACCTCCACCGGTGGCTATGAACATGAGGAAATCATCATGACTGGCGACAAGCCCCGTCGCGATGTCTGGCATCATGCCATCTATCGCCAGCAGAACCACAACGGCGAACTCTTCATCGATGGCAAGTTCATCGGACGCAACGACCGCATGCCCATCCTCGCTGAAATCTTCAAGGACACTCCTGCGAATTGCTGGATTGGCCGTGCCCCCTTCCGTGGTGACAAATACCTGACGCAGACCGACGTCGCCGACTTCCGCATCTACACCTACGCCATCAGCGACAAGGACATACGCCAATTGATGAAGCAAGCAAAATGGCAATAGATATGGAGTTTTTTAAGGATAAAGTAGCCGTCGTGACGGGAGGCGCTCAGGGCATCGGACGTTGTATTTCCGAAGAATTCAGAAGGCAGGTGCCCACGTCTTCGTCATCGACAAGCAGGCTGGAAATCACTTTGTTGGCGACATGTCTGACAAGCAGGTGCTGGAGCGGTTTGCCCAGGAGGTCATAGCGAAACACGGTCATGTGGACTATCTCATCAACAATGCCCTGCCACTGCTTGTTGAACTCGGGGCCTCCGAGCAGGATGGGCAGCCACTGCCTGAACTTCGGGCTCCACGAAATCACCACCGCATAGCGGCCTTCGGGGATGGCTGAACGGCCCTTCACCTTATACGCCCCATGCGCATAGTCGCGCCAGGTAGGCTCGAGGGTGTCGCAGAAGTAAAGAAGACCTTCCCCCGACCCCTCCCTGGCAGGGAGGGGAGTAGATACTTCTGCGGCTGTTGTCTGCCCTTGAGAGTAATTGCTCCCCTCCCTGCTAGGGAGGGGTCGGGGAGGGGCCTCATACAGCCTACCAATTGTGTAGGTCTTGCGTTTTGCGATACGTTCTAATATCAATTCCATAATCTTGAATGTGCTTAAATTTGCGATTAAATGAGTGCCATCAAGTTTGCTTGAATGGCCGAATGTGAGCAAGTTCAAGGTCGAACGACCTTGTTTTCACCCGTCCAGATAGCCGCCAAGGCTGATCGCGACAGTCCGCCACCTTCACGGAAATGCCTCCCGCTATATAGCGCAAGGCATTGCCGTGAACCATGCGAAGCATCGGAGTGAGGTATGGAAGTAATCTCTTCCCCTCCTGACTCAGGAGGGGAAGAGATTACTCAATTCGCGGAGTTTGTGCTGAAAATCGGCTGAAATCGAGGGCGGAAATTTGGAATTGCAGGAATAATGTTCTAACTTTGCAGTGTTGAAAGTGAAGGCTAACCTGTCTGCCGGGCTCATAATAACTAAATACACTTAAAATTGAGGGAAAATTTGCAAATAATCCAAGAAAAATTGCTATATTTGTGCCGAGATTTAACGAAAGTAGATATTTTATCATCAAAACCCAACAAAGTGAATATGAAACATTTGAACACAAAGACGATCTTAATGCTGCTTCTGTGCGGTGTGTGCCTTTCCTGCAACGCACCCAAGCGATAGATGTGTGAGTCATTATCCCTCATGGCATGGAGAACGTAGTCAACGGATGTTACAGGCTCTCGTGGCGGGAGCGCATCGGCTTCTGCTCGGGTGACCTGGCGCAGAACCTGATCTACCAGACTGTCAGCATCTGGCTGCTCTTTTATTATAATAATGTGTACGGACTCGACTCGGCCGTCGTGGCCGTGATGTTCCTCGTGGTCCGTATCATCGACGTCGTATGGGACCCGATGGTCGGGGCGATCGTAGACAAGTCGCATCCCCGCTGGGGCAAGTATCGCTCGTGGCTGATCCTGGGAGCGGTGCTGCTGTCGACCTTTGCCGCCCTCTGCTTCTGGAACGGGTTCAGCGGGTCGCTGCTCTACGCCTATGTGACCTACGTGGGGATGAGCATGAGTTTCACGTTCGTCAATGTGCCATACTCGGCCCTCGGCTCGTCGCTCACCCGCGATACCGACGAGATCACCATCCTGACCAGCGTGCGCATGGTGATGGCCAATCTGGCGGGACTGATCATCAAGACGCTGCCGCTGGTGATCGTCATCTTCGCGCCCAAGGTGCTGAATCCGCAGACGGGCGAGATGGAGGCGGTCTATAACACGCCCGAGGCAGGAGGGGCGTGGTTCGTCACCATGAGCATCTTCGCCCTGACGGGGCTGGTGCTGCTCCTCGTCACCTTCTTCGAGAGCAAGGAGCGTGTGGTGATGGACAAGAGCGAGAGCGCGCTGGTGAAGGTGAGCGACCTCTGGATGGAACTGGTGCGCAACCGTCCGCTCCGCGTGTTGTCGTTCTTCTTCGTCATCGCCTTCACCACGATGAGCATCAGCAATGCTGCCGACTCGTATTTCATGACCTTCAACATGCACGCCACGCCGCTGATGACGACGGTGTTCATGTGGCTCGGCACGATTCCGGCGTTTATCTTCATGCCGATGGTGCCTGCCATCAAGCGAAGGATTGGCAAGAGCGGCATGTTCCGATTGTTCCTCGGCATCGCCATTGTGGCCATGTTGCTGATGTATCTCATCATGACCGTCGAGAGCCTCAAATCCATCACCACGCTGATTTTCGTGGTGCAGTTCGTGAAGAGCACGGGCGTGGTGGTGGCGACGGGCTATATGTGGGCCCTCGTGCCTGAGGTGGTGACATTCAGCGAGTATGCCTCGGGTCACCGTGTGGCAGGTATCGTGAATGCGCTCATCTGTATCTTCATGAAGGCCGGCATGGCACTTGGCGGCGTCATCCCCGGACTGGTGCTGGCCTGGGTGGGCTTCAAGGCGGGAGAGCCGGTGCAGGCCCCGATGGCCGAGCAAGGCATCCTTTGGCTCGTCACTTTGATTCCAGCCGTCTTGTTCGTATTGGCCATTTTCGTGATTGGCCAATATGAACTCTCCGACGAGAAGATAGACGAACTCAACGCTGTAGTAACGAAAAGGTGAAAAAGTGAAAAGGTAAAGATATGCAACTGACATCAAATTCCGACAAGATTACGAGAGACTATTTTGACTCTCTGCTGATTGAGACCCGTTATCTGGACGCTGTCCTCCCTACGACGGAGATGACGCTGTTCGGAGAGACCTTCCGCACGCCCATCATGACAGCCGCCCTGTCGCATCTGCACAACACGGCCCAGAACGGCATGACCATCTATGCCCAGGCGGCCGCCAAGAGCGGAGCCGTACACTGGGTGGGCATGGGCAGCGACGAGGAACTGGAGGAGATTGTGGCCACGGGTGCCCGGACCATCAAGATCATCAAGCCCCATGCCGACAACCGCGAGGTGCTGCGCAAGATAGAGCATGCCGTCCGTGTGGGCTGCATGGCCGTGGGCATGGACATCGACCACGCCTTCAACTCCGAGGGCGGCTACGACCATATCTTCGGACTGCCGATGAAAGCCAAATCGACCGAGGAACTGGCTGAGTTCGTCGAGGCTGCCGGCGTGCCTTTTATCGTGAAGGGTGTGCTCAGTCCGCGTGATGCCGAGAAGTGTCTGAAGGCCGGCTGTGCAGGATTGGTGGTGTCTCACCATCACGGTATGATCCAGTATGCCGTGCCGCCCCTGATGGCATTGCCAGATATCCTGTCGGCCGTTAGTGGCAGCGTGCCGGTATTCGTGGACTGCGGCATCGAGAGCGGCATGGATGCCTACAAGTGTCTGGCCCTCGGAGCCAAGGCGGTATCGGTGGGTCGCCATCTGATGCCGCTGCTCAAGAACGGGGCCGATGCCGTGGCAGGTCGCATCAACGAGATGACGGCAGAACTGGCAGGCGTGATGGCCCGCACTGGTGTGAGCGCGCTGGACAAGATGGATGCAACGGTTATTCACAGGAGGGCATTCTGATGTATCTGGGCATTTCATCATCATTGCAGCACGGCTCCCCTGAGGAGTGGGCCGCGAAGCACAAGGCCCTCGGGCTGGAGTGCGTGAATTTCCCCGTCACTTGTGACGACGGCGAGAGCACCTTCATGGCCTATAAGCAGGCTGCCGACGAGGCCGGACTCACGATTGCCGAAGTGGGCGTGTGGCGCAACACGCTGGCCGCCGATCCCGACGAGCGCAAAAAATGGATAGACTATGCCGTCCGCCAACTCCGCATGGCCGATGCCATCGGCGCCGCCTGTTGCGTGAATGTGGTAGGCACGCCCTACGGTCCCCGCTGGGACGGCGGCTATCGCGAGAATTTCAGTCGCGAACTATGGGAAATGGCTGTCCGCATGATTCGTCAGGTCATCGATACCGCCCGCCCTCGGCATGCCAAGTTCTGCATCGAGTCGATGCCCTGGATGATTCCCAGCAGCCCCGACGAGTATCTGCGCCTGATAGAGGATGTGGACCGTGCCGAGTTCGGCACCCACCTCGACGTGGTGAACATGATCACCTCCCCCCGCCGTTATTTCTTCAGCGACGAGTTTCTCCACGAGTGTTTCGGGAAACTCCACGGCACCATCGTGAGTTGCCACCTGAAGGACATCCTGCTGAAGCCCGAATACACCTTCCAACTTCAGGAGTGTGCCTGCGGCGAGGGTACGCTGGACATCAGTCTCTACGCCCGGCTGGCCACGGCCGAGAACCCCCGCATGCCCATGATCATCGAGCACCTGACCACCGACGAGGCGTATGTGGCGAGTGTGCAGTACGTCAGGCACAGACTGTCCCCATCCAATCAGGAGTAGGCGAGGGCAGTGGTGGCGTTATTTCCTCCGGCTTTGCCTTTAACATAAATTATTATATCAGATGTCGGGGTTTGAAATATTATCCGTATCTTTGCAAGCACATACTTAAAGAGTATAGGAAGTTTTATGAAGAAAACCCATTCCTTTGCTAACAGACTAACCCTGAAAGTTCTGAGGACTGTCCTGCTTCTCATGTTTGTGACGCTGGCCATGACGTTCATTGCTGCCTATCGTTCCATGAGGGGCGAGACCGTAGGCCGCTATTTGGGGATGAGAAGTGTGGTGTCGGAAAAGATAAACCTGGAAATCAAGACCATAGAGATCGGAGCGAGAAACGTGGCAGCCGAAGTCGCAGTCCACATGGAATCGCCGGAGGCAGTCATGTCGGCCCTGGACAGGGAGATCCGCCTGAACGACTTTGCCGACGGCTACTTCGCGGCCTTTGAACCCAACTACTTCACGAATGCCGGCAAATGGTTTGAGGCTTATGCTTACAAAAAAGCCGACGGCAGTTACCGCTTGGAGCAGGTGGGCTCGGCGCAGCATGATTATCTGAGCACAGACTGGTATCAGCGCGCCATGCAGCAGAAAGTGGGATTCTGGACAGACCCTTACGTGTACAACAACGCGGTGTACTGCTCGTTCGTCCAGCCTGTCGCTGACGCTGAGGGCCGCATGGTAGGTGTCTGCGGTGCCGACCTGATGCTGAAGAACCTGATCAAGGACCTGCACGACATCGACAACGACAGCCGTAGCGAGGGCACTCAGAATATCACCGGGCGATACAGTCATCTCGACTTCTACTCATTCATCGTCAACCGCAGCGGCACCTTCATTGCCCATCCCGACGAGCAGCGTGTGCTGAAGGACAGTCTTCAGGACTACACGGCAGACGTCTTTTATTCCGACTGCCAGCGAACGGTGCGCGACATGCTGCAGATGAAGAGCGGCATCGCCCCCCTGGTGGTAGACGACAAATGGACCGACGTGTACTACACGCCGATCGTATCGCCGGGCTGGTCGCTGGCCATCGTGGTGCCGAAGCGCGCCCTGGTCACCCCGATGATCATACTGCTCTTCAGTCTCTTGTCGGCCACGGGCTTGGGGCAGATCCTCGTGTGGATCATCTGCCGCCGGAACATCCGCAAGGCCACGGAGCCGCTGGTGGCCCTCACGCACTCTGCCGATGAGGTGGCCAAGGGGAACTTCGAGGCGCCGCTGCCGGATCTGGAGTACCACGACGAGATCTGCCGTCTGCGCGACTCCTTCGCCACCATGCAGCAGTCGCTGGTGAAGTATATCCAGGACTTAGAGGCGACCACTGCCAAGAAGGCCGCCATGGAAAGCGAGATGAAGACGGCCAGGAGGATCCAGATGTCGATGATTCCCAACCGGTTCCCGCCCTTCCCGCAGCGTACTGACATCGACATCTTCGGATCGTTGACCCCTGCCAAAGAGGTGGGCGGCGACCTGTTCGACTATTTCATCCGCGACGAACACCTCTATTTCTGCATCGGCGACGTCAGCGGCAAGGGAGTGCCTGCTGCCCTGATGATGACGGTGGTGCACTATCTGTTCCGCAGTGTCACGATCAACGTGGAGCAGCCTGAGCGGATCGTCGAGATCATCAACGACTGCTTCTCCAGCGGCAACAAGACGATGATGTTCTGCACCTTCTTCCTGGGAGTGCTCGACCTGAAGACGGGCCTGCTGCAGTACTGCAATGCCGGCCACGAGTCGCCGTTTGTCGTCGGCGCCCCGTCGGCGCCAGGCCACGTCGGCAGCGAGGCCAGGCGGCTGAAGATGGAGCCCAACGTAGCCCTCGGCGTGGATAGAGGGTTCCCGTTCGCGGCAGAAGAGATCCCGCTGAAGCCCGGCACCCTGCTCTTCCTCTATACCGACGGACTGACCGACGCCGCCACCACCTCCGGAGAGCGGTTTGAGCACGAACGCATCAAGGCCGTGCTGCAGCAGACAGCCGAAGGGCAGCGGGACAAGGATATTGCCTCATACGTCAGAACGATGGACGACGAGGTGACCGCCTACGTAGGCGACGCGCCGCAGGCCGACGACCTCACCATGCTCGCCGTCAGATGGAACGGATCAGAAGAATGATAATCATTATAAACATAAAAACCAATTACGACAATGAAAACAACTATCGAAACAACCGAGGGCAGCGCCCTTGTCACCTTTGAGGGGTCGCTCGACTCCTACATCGCCGAAGAAGTGGAAAAAGATCTCGAGCCGGTCTATGAACTCAGCAACACCGACATCACCCTCGACTGCACCCGTTTGGAGTACATCGCCTCCAACGGACTGAGGCTGTTCCTCTACCTGCTGCAGGAGGTGGAGCCCCGCGGCTGCAAGGTCAGCATCAAGGGCGCCAACCAGTTCCTGATGGACCTCTTCGAAATGACGGGCTTCAAACGTTGGTTCAATTTCGTTTAATCATAAAAGTCAGACGATATGGCAAACGACTCAAACAACGAAACCAGACAAAGTCTCTTTGTCTATAGGCTCACCCTGGGCGACAGCATCAAGTCCAGCGGCGGAAAGAGCAGCAAACTGCCGATAGAGCAGGAGATCAGGAAGTCGTGTAACAGCGATGGCGGTACTTACACCATTACGCTGCACAAGGTGAACGTGAAGAAGAAAATCTATCAGCCCTGCGAGATCATAGCAGAAATGGACTTAGAGAAGGAGCAGAAGGAGGCATCCGGTACCGTGAAGACGGTGGCGCCCAGTTTCAAAGACGCCCAAGACCTCTTCCTGAAAAGACTGGTGAAACTGGAACTCGTGGTGGCCAACACCATGGAAGAGGTGAACGGCACCGACGATCACAGCACTGTCTACACCATCGCAGAGAACTATTATGTTCACGCGCTTAACCCGCAACTGAGACGACTCACCAGCGGTACTACCGTCATGAGCGTGAAACTTAACATCTACAGTTTGGACATGCTGATGACGCTCAACAAATACAGCAAGGCATACGTGGCCCGCAAACTCGGCTCAGGCATCCTGAAGCCCGAAAGCCTCTGTTTCGGGAAAAAAGACGACAAAGCGCTGATTCCGACAAACATCAAGGGGATGAGGTTCCTTAAATACGACGAGAGCGTGACCTTTACCGACAGCCACGGCACGACGACCTCCGCCTGCATACCCTCAGAGTTCATACAGCCCTACCTCGTGCAGTACAACGAGTCGTTCTACGACTTCCTCGTGCGCACCGCCAACCGCTGCGGCGAGTTCCTCTATTTTGAGGATGGTGAACTGACGCTGGGCCTGCCCGACAGCGGAGATCCCATGATGATCGACGACTTCGAGTCGGTGACCCTGCAGAGCGTCACCCCGCCGCCTCTGGACATACCCGTCTATGCCCGCGACAGTGCGAAGGAGGGCAAAGGGCCGCTTAAGCACATGAACTATACCGCCATAGATAAGGACGACAGTTATCCCAAGAATGTATTCCCTGAGAATACCTCCTACAACTCGGAAATAGCCACAGACGAGTATATTTATCCCCTCTATAAGGGTAAGGCTACGGACCTGGAACGCGAGATGATGTACGACGGCGGCTGGAATGCCGGTATCTTAAAGACGGTGAATGTTATCAAAAATGCCGCAGCCAGCACTAAGGAGAAAGCAAAACTTTTTGTCGACGCAGCAGTCGTCAAGTATGGTGTCGTGGAATCTGTCAAAACGGCTCTTACCGCCATTGAGGAACATGCCGTCAACGAAAAACTGAAAAAAACGTTCTTCAACCCTATGAAAGGGAACAAAGAGCAGTGCAACGGCGACAAACTGGTGCAGTTCGGCACCCTCTCTGAAGATGGATGGACTACTGTAAATTATTACAGCGACGTGCGCAAGCAAGAAGAAAAACAGATGCAGGAGATCATCTGCATCAATATGAACACCAATTTCTATCCGCTTAAGCTGGGGCAGAAGATCGCCATTCCCGGAACTGACAATACATACGTGGTGACTGAGATTGAAACAGGGCGTACAGGCGAGCAGCGCTGGATGAAGGTATTCGCCATACCCTCCTACAAGGACAAAAACGAACATGAATGTTTTGTTCCGCCCGTACAGCCCGTGTCTATTATCCGTAAATCCGGGCCACAGACAGCCTTCATCGTGGCCAGCAACGACCCGAAGTACCAGGGCCGTGTGCGCATCACCTACCCCTGGCAGTCGCTGGGTTCCCAGGTCCAGGAGCGCCTCGACGAGGCTACAGCCGCCCTGGAGGAAGCTGAGCAGAGACAGAAGAGCGCCAAGGAGCGCACGATGCAGCTCAAAAAGGAGCACCAGCTGCTGATAACCGAGCTAGAAGAAATGAAGGAATGGCCAAATATGACAGCCGCCAAGCGGGAGGCCAGAAAGAAGGAGCTCGAAGACGAGATCAGTAAACTTGAAGAGAGCATCCGCAACCATGAGGATGCCATCGACAAGGCCATCAAAGCCGTCGATGACAAAGAAGCCGAGATTGAAAAGCTTCCGAAAGAAACGGAAAACCGTGAGGCCAGACTGAGGGAACTTGAAGAAGACCGCCAGGTGCTGATCATCCAAAAGGCAGACGCCATCAACGAGCACCGTCCCAAGATTGCCGAGGAAGAGGAGGCCTTGGCCCGCAAGAAAGCATACCTCGCCAAGTTGACAGAGTTGGAGGACAATTCGAAGCGAGACACAATCCTCAACGAAAAGAATGATGAACTCAAGGAGACCACCATACTCCTGATGGATTCCGAGAAGCAGAAGATGGCCGAAGATAAAAAAGTGGAGGAGAAGAAGGATGCCAAGGAAAAGGCCGAAGACGACAAGGAAAAGAAACTGCAGAGCATAGCCACCCCATGGATTCGCGTTGCCACACCCGTGGCCACCGAGGGCGGCGGATTCTACTACGAGCCAAATGAGGGCGACGAGGTGCTGGTGAACTACGACAACGACAATGTGGAGCGCCCCTACGTCGTAGGACAACTCTACTCGAAGGAGAACCTCGACCCCCGCGAGCGCATGAACCGCAAGCAGAGCCCCAGGGGGATGGGGTCGATGGCACTTGTGTCGCGCAACGGCCATCACATCTCCTTCAGCGACCCTTCAGACGGTGCAGGTGCCGTGGGAGCCGTAGCCCCCGCCCTTGGTGTCATCAGCAAAGTTACGAAGTGGGGTGCAAAGATACCTATTGTCAGCGAAGCTATGATGAAGGTTATAGCCCCGAAGCAACTGAAAGACCTGACGGGTGGCATACACATCGGTGACCGCTACGGGCTCTACGAGATTTCCATGTCGTCAGACGGAAGGAAGATCAACATCAATTCGCCATTAGGACAGGTGAACCTCAATGCCTTTACAGGCATCAGCATCAAGGCCGTCAACGGCGACATAAATATTGAGGGAAAAAACGTGTCGATCAAGGCCGGCAACAAACTCACCATCGAGTCGGGCACAAACATCGGACTAGGGCCGAGCATGGGCTCCATTGACTATGAATGGTCTAAGCACTATGTGTCGTCGGCGCTGCATGCCTTTGGTCACGAGGTGCTTGTGGCTGCACTCGATGCGGTTCCCAAGGAAGTATTCAAGGAATTCCCCATCACCGACCTCAGTCTCATCCGCAACATGACGCAGGTGTTCCTGCGCCCTGTCAACGGCACCATGCTCATCAAGTCGCACAAATATATGCTCTTAGAGGCCGGAAGGGGCCAGGCTATGGTGAAAGCCGACCGCTTCAAGGAAGTCACTGGTGATGATTATTTCCTGGTTTATAAGACCATGATTTTCTGTGTGGGCGAAATACAGAACAGGCTGCAGCAATTTTTCGATGTGTATAAAGATCTATGGACAAAGGCTTGCACAAAGAGAAAGAATTACTTCGATGAAACCAATGGAATCCTCAAAAACCGAGAAGAACCCAATATAAGGACTTTGGCAGCCCAAGTCCGTGCCACCTCGGATTGGGACGATACTCAAAAGCAGGCAATCACCAATGCATTCACTGATAAAGTATTCAAAAATGGCGTCATCCCTGACAGGAAGGAAGTCTTGAAGGCCAAAGCCCTGGAATGCGGAGCGGCTGCCTATAACTTGCAGAAACATGTTGTCAATTTTAGTGAAGTGTTTTCAGACGTGAAAAAATATCACGACCAGCATGGCCATATCAACGATCCGGGTGCCAATCCAGCAGCCCCGGACTATGCCGAATGGGTGTTGAAAGTCTTGCTCGATGTGTTTGAGGCGATGAGACCGACCATCTTGAATGATTGGGCGACGCATTATGGCCTTTTGAACGGCACACCAAAAGAAACCTTCCTGGGTTCCGCTGATTCCGACGACAGGTTCTTGACGAATCAGACAGAAATTATGCGCGAGATGGCAGCCAAATTTGTTCTTGGCGTTAGTCAGGACGATAATAACAAGAATAACAAGAAGCATAATAAATACATCTATATCGGTTACGACGAGAAGGACATCTTCCGCTATGGCCATCAGAAACTTAAGCAGAAATTCTATTGGACTCGCTTTATCAAGAACATGGATCGCTATATCCAGAACAGCAATGCCTGGCGTGTGTTCCTCATGTCGTGGGTTGATAGTTACTGGAACAAGATCAGAGACCCGGAGAAATGGAAACGGGGCAAGGAAATCTGGGACAAGGAAAAGCATGGCCAGATATTGATGTCGGACAATCCGGAATATACGCTGAACCTAGATAATGACGGTGTCAAGAGTGAGGATACTGCCAACCTGTATAGTCTCGACAAACTCAAGAGAAAGCTTTATGAAGTTCAATATAACAGATAAACGCATATGGACTATATATTCAAAAGATTAGAGAAACGGCTCTCAGACTTTGAGGCCAGCGTCGGGAAGGAACTGGAAGAGATGCGCCAGTGTAAGGTCGATTTACGCCGGCTGACATCGGAATTCGGCAATAGTATGAAGAAAGGCCGCTATGAGCGCGACGACCAGCGGCTGATTCTCTCGGCACCAGAGATCATCATTGGCAATGTCGACAGCAACGGTATGCTCTTGGGTGGTTCATCTGTCATCACAGTCAGAGGAACCAACATAGGTGTACAGGCTGCGGGCCATGCCGGCCGGGTAGAGACCCGCGCAGCCAGTATCCGTCAGGTGGCAGAAGACCCAGGTGATGACGGGCGCGAGCACGTGGTGGGAACGATATCAGAGGTGGTAAGTCAGGCGCGGCAGATCGTCGTACATAGCGAAGACGCCGTCGGCACCTTTGTTATGCCCGCCATAGCATCTGCCAGCAACGGTGTCTTCATTCATGCTGACGAGAAAGTATCTGTGTCTGCCACACCTACGGCAGAGCGCCGCGAAGAGCAGATCGACGCTCTCATTGAGAGCCTCGAAAGCCAAAAGGCAAAGCTGAAGGATGATCTCGACTCGCTAAAGGAGTCGTTCAAGGACATATCGAAGGAACTAGCCGACCTGATGGACAAACGAGAGAAACTGATGGCTGAGGAAGAAGACATCGTAATCACCTATGAGGAGATCGACGGTTATACCACGCTCATCGACGAGACATCAGTAACCTTGGCCGGTACTTCCGAGCGCTATGTGGAAGCCCTTTCACTATATGCTGAGGTAAACAGGCAGATCAAAACTCTGACGGATGCCAAGGCCGCCATCATCAAGGGCGAAGACTTCAAGCAGAAGACGACTGGTGCTTCCGTCGCCATTACCGGCGAGGCCATCAGTCTCATCTCTGCCGATGGTGAGGGCAATTTGCGTGACAACCCAGAGTCGGGCATCACGATGATGGCCAACAAGGTCAGCATAGCCTCTGTGGAGCACGAGGGTCAACTGAAGCCCGAAGGCCGCATCAGTCTGCAGGCCAAACACGTGGAAGTAACTACTGCTGGCGAGACAGACCAGCAGTGGGAAGACGACGGCACGCTGACCGCTGCCACCTATACCGCTGAAGGTGACTTCACGCTGAAATCGCAGAACATCGCCATCGAAGGCGTAGACTACGAAATGGCCGACAAACAGTATAAGGAGAAGCAACTCACCGCCGACAGCAAGATCAAACTGCGCGCCAAGACCATAGAGGTCAGCACCGAGGGCTCTGCCAACGTTGAGGTGGATGCCGAGGGCAAACTGACGAAAGCCACGATGACTGCCGAGGGCGATGTCATCGTGAAGTCGAAGAACGTGACCATCGCCAGTGCCGACTATGACGTGGAGGGCGGCGAGGCCAAGGAGAAGGCTCTGACCAAGGAAGGCATCGTGACCATCAAGGCCGAAAAGACCGAACTTGCGCCTGTGGATGCCGAGGGCAAACTGTTGGCAGGCAGTTCGATGTCGCTCGTGGCCGAGAAGATGTTCGTGGGAGCCAAGTCGAAGGATGTCAGAAGCAAACTACTGCAAGCCGCTTCCGACAGCGTCGGACTCTTTGCCGATACCACATTGGAAGCCCAGCAAGGCGACAGCAAGGCCGTACTGCAGCTCGATGGCGGCAATGCCTCTCTGGGTGGCAGTAAGACACATGTGTTCGGCGATACCACCGTCAATGCCAATACAGAAATCAAAGGTGAGTTCAAGGCGCCAAAGGCCACTGTCGACATCGTGGAGGCGAAATCTGCCCTTAAGACACCTAACATTCAGGATGGTGTGGCCGCAGGAGCTGCTGGCGGCGGTGGCAGCCTGAGTGCTAAACTCAAGGAAACGAATGAAGAATGAAAAATTAAGAATAGACAATGAATAGTTTAGTTTTATCACAGATAGATGATATCCGACAGCAGATGGTTGGTTATACGGTGCTACTCAGCTTCAAGTACGTAAACCTCTGCATCAAGGCTGATGCTATGTCGCTGCTACCCGTCACCGTTTATAACGAAGGGCGGGAGCACGAGATTGAAGAAGTGGCCAGTGTATCAGTTGCCAACGATTACCAGCTGTTGGTATATCCCAAATATTCCGACATGCTCCCGAATATCATCTTTGGCATCGGCCAGGCGCATCCCGAGTTCAAAATGAGTGTCAAGAAGGGCGAGATGACTGTCATGCCCGTAGAGGAGGCTAAGCAGTACCGCGAGATAAAAATGGGCGCGGAGCCTGAGGAGATCGACAAAATGACGGATGCGGAGCCCGATGGCGACCTAGAAGGCCTCTTCCTGGTCTATACCATGCCTGAAATAAACAAGGAACGCCGCGACATACTGACACTAGCCGTCAAGGACCTGCATGCCGAGTGTGTCGAGCGCATCGATTCCGTCTATCTCCGCCGTGCTGACAACATCGCCACCATGCTCTCGAATACGCCGCCCCAAGAGGCCGAGACATTGAAGAATGCGTTGGAGCGCGTGTATCATGACAATAAGGAGCATGCTGACAAACTGCGCGACGAGAAACTTCAGGAGATTGACGATGCCTACGCCAACTACACTCTCAAGCAGCAGAAGAAAACTGAAGATATCCCCGAAGACTGGGACTATAGCAAAGGTATTCAAATCGATCAGATTCAGCAATAGCCTGCTACAACTCTATATAGCGGGAGGCAGTAGTTACGCAATGACCGTCATCTCCTTGTCCCCACAGTATTCGAGCCACGGCTTCTCGAACACTTTCCTGCCGGCAAGTTTCACGGCGACCCGATAAATGGGCTTGGGTATCGACAGTTTATGGAGAAAGGCTCGTGCGTCTTGCCTGCCGTGCTGATGCTCATCCTGCAGCAGACCATCGCCCTCGGCATCGGCATGGCTGCAGGTACTGCCCGCGAACGCCACCGCAACGGCCAACTCATTCCTGCTGGGCCGCAAATGGCTGCTCCACGCCTCCGTGCTGCCAACAGCCGTGGTCTATAATCGCAATAAGATGATAGTGAACGGTGAGCATAAGGAGGCTCGGCAAGTCCGCTTCAACATGATTTTCAACGAGCGGCTTGCTGTCGTATACAATTTCTCGTTGCGCTTCTTCGCTGGAGCCACACTTGTCATGAACAACTCCGTCTTCGACGACAAGAATGTGGTCGTCAACCAGAACAAGTGGCGTGCCCGTGCATTCCTCGGCATGCGTTTCTAGTGGACATGTTTCTTACTTCCTGTTTGGGGCAGTAGATATTATTTTTCACACAATTGTTATAGTAATCGTTCTTGTTATTTCGGAATTATTGCTATCTTTGCACCCCAAAGAGCACATGTGACTTATGAAAATACTTGTTGTAGACGACGAACAGGATATCTGTGAGATACTGCAATACAACCTGGAGACAGAGGGGTATGAGGTTGTGACGGCTCATTCGGCTGAAGAGGCGCTCCGGCTTCCTTTGCATGAGATGTCGCTGATTCTGTTGGATGTGATGATGGGCGAGATGTCGGGATTCCAGATGGCGCGGCGGCTGAAGGCCACGGCTGCCACGGCGCAGATCCCCATCATCTTCATCACGGCACTCGATGGCGAGGACAATCTGGTGAAGGGACTGAACATCGGAGCCGATGACTATATTGCCAAGCCGCTGAGCATGAAAGAGGTGAAGGCCAGAGTCAGGGCGGTGCTCAGAAGGACATTCGCCATTGACCATTCACCATTCGCCATTGACCATTCACTTGCGCAAAAGGAGACGGACGTCAAAAATGGTCAATGGTCAATGTTCAATGGTCAATACTCAAGGATCTGCCATGAAGGCATCGTGCTCGACCTGAACGCGAAGACCGTCACCCTCGATGGCGAGGCGCTGATATGCACGAAACTCGAGTTCGAACTGCTGTCGTTCTTCCTCCAGCATCCCGGCAGGGTGTATTCGCGAGAAGACTTGCTGAAATACTGCTGGCCACAGGATGTGCTGGTGCTCGACCGTACGGTGGACGTGAACATCACCCGGCTGCGCAGGAAAATAGGCCGTTATGGCAAACAAATCAAGACTCGTGTGGGCTATGGCTACTATTTTGAGAAGTAAGTCTTTCCAGCGCAATCTGCTGCTTAGCATCGGTGGTGTGTTTGTGCTCTTTGCTGTCTGTTTCAGCATATATCAGTACCAACGCGAGAAGGAGTACAAAATTGACATCCTTCACTCGCGACTGCAGATGTACAACTATGAGATGGTACAGACACTGGGCGAGGACAGCCTGACCAACGGCCGCCTGCTGCGTGACTATGTGATGCGTCACAGTATGGAAGGCCTTCGCGTCTCGATTATAGATAAGGAGGGACGGGTCGTTCTCGACAGTTACGAGCCACAAGCCGACTCGCTGGGCAACCATCTGCAACGAACGGAAATCCAACAGGCATTGCGCGACGGCAACGGCTACGACATCAAGCGCCTGTCGCAGTCCACCCACGAGACCTACTTCTATTCCGCCACCCGCTTCGGCGATGTCGTCGTGCGTGCTGCCGTACCTTATTCTGCCGAGTTGACGCGTTCGCTTCAGGCCGACAATACCTATATCTACTTTGCCGTTGCCCTGACCCTGCTGCTGGGCATCGTGCTCTACCTGAGCACTCGTCGCATCAGCCGGCATATCGGTTATCTTCGTGAATTCGCCGTCAAGGCTGAAGAGGGCGAGGAACTGGATCACGAACTGGAGCGGCGACTGCCCGATGACGAGTTGGGCGACATCAGCCACACCATCATCATGCTTTATTGGAAACTACGTCACTCTGAGGAAGACAAGGTGCGCATCAAACGCCAACTCACTCAGAATGCCGCCCACGAACTGAAAACTCCTGCCGCCAGCATTCACGGCTACCTGGAGAGCATCCTCGACCATCCCGACATGCCTGAGGACAAGAAGAAACACTTCCTGGAGCGTTGCTATGCCCAGAGCGAGCGCATGAGCAAACTGCTGCAAGACATGAGTGCACTCACCAAACTCGATGAGATGGATGACAGGCATTCACGTGAGAATTACCATCAGGTGAATGTCCTACAGGTCATCCAGAATGTCCTCGACGATACAGCCCTGCAACTCCACGACAAAGGCATCACCCCGTCTCTTCAAGTGCCCCGGCAAATGGTCAATGGTCAATGGTCAATGGTCAATGTTGAAGTCCTCGGCGATGCCAGTCTCATCTACAGCATCTTCCGCAACCTCATCGACAATGCTATATCCTACGCTACAGGCGCCTCGCGTCTCGACATCGTCTGCAAAGAGACGGAGTCCGAAGGCCGTCATTTCTACGAGTTCCTGGTCAGCGACAATGGCCCTGGCGTACAGCCGCAGCATCTCGACCACCTCTTCGAGCGTTTCTATCGCATTGACAAAGGTCGTAGTCGCAAACTCGGCGGCACGGGTCTCGGGCTCGCCATCGTGAAAAACGCAGTTGCCGTCCATGGAGGAACAGCCACTGCGAAACTTACGCCCGGCGGCGGACTCACCATCCGCTTCACCCTCGCGAGGTTTTAAACTTGTCCGTTGCGCGGCCTGTCTTCATAGTCGTTGTTCAGACCTTTTCCTGCCTGAACCACGTTCATCACGTAGTCGGCCAGACGCTCACACTCGGAGATGAAATCGACGTAGAACACTCCGAGTTGATAACTATAGAGACCGGCATTTACGTCGTGAAGGTTCTGGTTGCGCAGTTGTTTGCGGTAGTTGTTGATCTCGTGCTCGATGTTGATGGATTTCGTGATGTTGGTTCTTGGTGCAGTCAGGTCAATGCGCTTCATCATTTCTTCCAACGACCCCTCCACGAGGCCGAGCATCGTCTGCATGTGTTGTGTCTGCTCTGGTGTAAAGGCATCCTGACAGTGCATGCGGTGGCGGTTCAGTGTGCGACCGAGGTTGTAGACCGAGTCGCCGATGCTTTCCAGTTCCGTAATCTGGCGCAGCATCTTCTGAATCTGAGCCTTCGAGGCATCCGACAGGCGGCCCTCGCTCACCTTGTTCAGATAGGCGGCTATCTCCATCTCCATCGAGTCGGTGATATTCTCGTATTTGCCAATCCGCGAAAAGAGTTTGTTGAACTCCATCTCATCCTCGGTCTGCATCAGTTCAGACACGAATCCGAACATCCGCTGGCAGCGCTCTGCGAAATGGTGGATTTCCTTCTGGGCCTCCATGATACTGAGTTCGGCCGTGGAGAGCAGGCCACCGCTGATGAAGCGCAGGCGGTAGTCTTCGTCTTGAGCCTTCATCGGCAGCACCTTGCAGACCAGCATCTCTATCTGCTTGACGAACCCGATGAGCAGCAGCGTGTTGATGATGTTGAAGGCGGTGTGGAAGGCCGACAGTTTGAAGAGGTCGTTGCCGCCGCCCATCACATTGTCGACAAACCAACTGACGGCATCACAGGCAGGATAGAATACGATGAGGAACGCCACCACTCCGAACACATTGAAGAACATGTGGGCCAGGGCGGCACGGCGTGCCTGCGTATTGGCGGTGAGTGAGGCCATAAATGCCGTGATGGTCGTTCCGATGTTCTGGCCCATGGCCAATGCCGCTGCCTGTTCGAAGCCGAAGCCGGGGATGTTCATGCCGAAGAGCATCAGCGTGATAGCCATCGTGGCTGCCGAAGCCTGCACTATCATCGTGACCAGTGCACCAACGATGACAAACAATATAATTGTAAAGAACGAGTCCTGCGGCACGTGAGCCAGCATCCCTGCCACCATATCGCCGATATTCATCGCCGTTGCTGCCTCCTGAAGGAACGCCAGGCCCATGAACAGGAAAGAGAAGCCGAAGATGAACTCGCCGATGCTCTTGCGGTTGCCCTTGCCGCTGAAGATGAGCGGCATTCCGATAGCCAGTAGGGGGATGGCAAAGGCCGCAATGTTCACCTTGAATCCCACAGCCGAGATAATCCATGCCGTCACCGTCGTACCGATGTTGGCACCCATGATGACACCGATACTCTGAGCCAGTGTCATCAATCCGGCATTGACAAAACTTACCACCATCACCGTCGTGGCACTCGACGACTGAATGAGTGCCGTGATCAGCACACCCGTCAGCACACCCATCACGCGGTTTTTGGTCATAGCCGCCAGAATACTGCGCAGGCGGTCGCCCGCAAACTTCTCAAGGCCCTCCGACATCGTCTTCATTCCGAAGAGGAACAATGCCAGCGAACCCACAAGCGAGAAGATGTTGATAATCAATTCCATTTCTTTGTCTTTTTAATGATGCGACAAAGGTAATGGAATCTTATTACGTCTCCGTTACACTGATGTTACAATGCTGTTACAATTGATCCCGTTGTTACTCACTATAATTATGGTCTATTACGATGGTCACCTGCATGTCGGGCACAAGAGGCTGTATCTCATGAGTGAGTTGACAGACAAAGGCTGTATCATCATGGATGGAAATATCGGGGACAACATCGACTGAAAGCATATTCTCCTTCTCTGAATAGTAGAATCCATGCACCTGAACGATGTCTTTGTGGGCTGAGAGGGTTTGCATCACCTGCGTCTGCAACTCGGCATGGCGGTTGCCGCCTGTGGCAATGGCATAGATGCCGACGGTCATGATAATGCCGTGATGCTCTATCATCTGCATGGTGATCTTACGTGTCAGGCCATGAATCTCGTGAGCCGACATGGTATCATAGACGTTGATGTGCAGCGAACCGATCTTGACATCCGGACCATAGTTATGCAGAATCAGGTCATACACACCATGCACACCATCGTAGTCGGAAACCTCTTTGATGATCTGTTTCGTGAGCTCTGCCGAGATACTGGTGCCCAGCAGTTCGTTGACAGGCGAGGCCAGCATCTCGATACCAGCCTTGATGATGACCACGGAGATGAGAGCACCCAGAATGCCATCGAGCGACACGCCCCACAGCAGCATGACACCAGCAGAGATCAGCGTTGCCAGGGTGATGACGGCATCAAACAATGCATCAGATCCGGAGGCAATCAGCGCATCACTCTTCAGTTGCTCGCCCTTGCGCTTCACGTACTGGCCGAGGATGAGTTTCACCACGATGGCCACCACGATAACCACCAGTGTGGTCGTCGTGTACGAAGGCTCAGTAGGGTCGAAGATTTTCTTCACCGACTCGATGAATGAGGTGATGCCTGCCGAGAGCACAATGACGGCGATGATGATGGCGCTGAAGTACTCGATGCGTCCGAAACCGAAAGGATGCTTCCTGTCGGCTGGCCGCTGCGAGAGTTTAGTGCCAACGATGGTGATGACGCTCGACAGTGCGTCGCTCAGGTTGTTGACAGCATCCATTACGATGGCCACACTACTGGCCAGGATACCTACTGCGGCCTTGAATCCAGCCAACAGCACATTAGCTATAATACCAATCCAACTGGTACGGATGATTTCTTGACTTCTGTCCATGCGAAATTATTGGATAATCTTTGCTATCTCTATACGGGCTTTCTTTCCGTCCGCACTTGGCCATAGAGGGTAGACGTGACCCATCTTCTCCTTTGTGTGCAGTCGGACGTCAACACCAGCGGCCTTCATTTTGTTGTAGGTCTTGACAATATCCGTATAGAAGACTTCCCAAGTACCAGAAAACAGGTCGGTGGGCGGTAAACCCTGCATGTCGCCATAGAGGGGTGAAATCATCGGATCGTGCGCATCGAGTTCTCCTGCCCAGTCAGCCCCGACAAGCCGCAGCACTTCGTTGTTGAGGAAGGTGTCGTACTTCTGCAGGTCATCATCGCCTCCCGTCACGTCAACCCAAGGCGAGATGAGTATCAGACGACTGGGCAGATCGATCGAATCAGCCTTCAGTTCTTGTGCCAAAGCCAGCGAGAATCCACCTCCTGCAGAATCGCCTGCGATGATGATGCGCCTTGCGGGGAAACGTTCCAGCAACTGGCGATAGAGTTGCAGCATCAGCGGGTGAGCATCCTTGGCTGTGTATTGGTAGAGCATGGGATAGTTAGGTGCCACGATGCCGCAGCCTGTTGCCTTTGCCCACTCAGCCATCGCCATCCAATGCAATGTTGTGAAATTCTTGTAATATGCGCCACCGTGGATGTAAAGCAAGACGGGTTTCGAGTCATCCTGAGGTGCCGACTCAAATACCTGCATGTGGCCGACCCTGTATTGAGTCACTTCACGAGGGAATCTCACGTTGCTTGGGATTTCCACGTTACTCTTGTCCGTCGTGTCAGCCTTATTTATCTCATAAGTTTCCAATGTTGACTTTGACAGAGAATGGGAAACAATGAAAGATAGTGGCGAGCGTCCATCGATAAGCCAGAAGCCCAAACCGATAACGACGATTGCTCCAATGAACGTCAATACTGTCAGTAACAGTCTTCTGAGAATTTTCTTTGTCTTCATAATCGTTTCTGTGTATAATTAATCTTTTCGTCTGCAAAGATACGAAATGGAAATGAGAAAAGATGTATTATTTCACATTAATTAAAACTAAAAACAGATTTCTATTTGTTCATATTATTCAAACAATGAAGTGTCAGACGGTGCTTGACTTCGTCTGGTTTCAAAGATGTGTGTACAAAGCACTTGGCTGGAACACCTGGCAACAGGTCGATATAGTTGTTGTCAAACCAACTGTCTTCTGCACCATCAATGGAGATGGCAAGGGCGCGGACGAACTTGTCTGCTTTGAGGGTGATTAGACAACCGCCTTCTACTGTCTCAACACTCACCTCGGGCTTTACAGGCATCAGTTGCAGGTCTTTCTGCAAGCAGAGGAAACTATTAGCCTGATAGCTTAGGCCTGAAGATGCTGTAAACTGCATATTGACCACCACATCCTCACGCTGCTGACCTTTCAGTAATTCGGCTAAGGGCTGCTCAAGAATCAAAGTGGATGTATTGGCTGGAATGCCAATCGTCTTGGTGATTGTGTTTACTGTCTGCCCGCTGAGGGTATAGACAGTCAGCTTCAACTTGCCCTGCTGCTTGCGTAACAGATCGCTGACGGCATAGACGAGCAGGTTGTCACCTTCAGCGATGGCCGAGCATATCAAAGGCTCAAATGCGTGGCGCACCATGTAGTGTGCAGCCTTCCAACGACCATAGTAGTCGCGGGTGGCCCATGATGCAACAGGCCAACAGTCGTTATGCTGCCACAGTAGCGACCCCATGCAATGGGGCATGTTGCGGCGATGGGCCTCGATGGCTGTACGCATCGCATCACCCTGTAAGAGTTGCGAGGCATAGAGGAACAGGCGAAAATCCTTTGGTTGTCCATATTCGTTGTTGACATACCACTCAATCACCTTGTTGGCCTCCACACCGCCACGCTGATGCCACATCATCAGCGGACTGCTGATATCATGCGTCGTGGTGTCTGGTGCATAGCGGAGTACCGTGCCGTACTCTGGGAACGACTGCATGCCATATTCGCTGAAGAAGTGGGCTTTCTCCTGGTTATAGCTGCTCACAGGCATACGGCGATGGCCCACACCATAGAAATGACGGTCGCCATTGATGCCGTCGCTGCCGCGACCTCTGACAGAGAAGGGTGAACCGATGGTGTAGATGTCGTCTGGGATTTGCTGGTTGGCAATCTCTTGCAGTACATCGTAATAGAGATGCTCCTGTTGGTCACCTACCAATCGGGCTCCCTCGGGATTGCTCTTCTCCATCTTAGCCTTCCATCCCCAGTTGTACCATGCATCGGTACACTCATTTCCACCGCACCATATCACAATGCTTGGGTGATGACGCAGACGGCGCACATTGTCGATGGCTTCCTGGCGCACACTCTCCAACCATTCGCCCTCAGCAGGATAGGTGCTGCAGGCAAACATGAAGTCCTGCCACACCATCAGTCCCATCTCGTCGCAGAAGTCATAGAATAGGTCGTCCTCATAGATGCCTCCGCCCCACACGCGAATCATGTTCATATTGGCCAATACGGCATCCTGTAGTGTCTGGCGATAGCGGTCGGGAGTGACATTCGTTAGGAAATTATCCTGAGGAATATAATTGGTGCCCTTGGCAAACACGGGCACACCATTGAGCATGAAATAGAACTGGCAGTTGCCATCAGCATCAGGATCCATCACTAATTTCACAGAGCGTAAGCCTATGCGTTTCTCTTGATGGGCCAACTGTCGACCAGCGGCAGTAACCTTTGTAGATATTGTATATAACTCTGGCTTGCCTAAACCATTGCACCACCATAGGCGTGGGTTCTTGATGGAGAATTCCACAGGGATCGTGTTGATGCCTTTGTGCAGCGAGCACTTCTTGGTAGCCATTGTGTGGCCATTATTCTTATCGGTGACGGTAATCAAAGCATTCTCAATATCATCATCGGCTTCCACTTCCACGAAATTAGTGAGTAGCGCCTTCTTGGCAGTCACTTCTCTCTGACGCAGATGAATGTCGATAATTCTCGCTTTGCTCCATGACTCCAAATAGACATTACGCCAGATGCCGGAAGTGACCAGGCGTGGCCCCCAGTCCCAGCCATAGTGATAGCCAGCCTTACGGGCAAACACGCTGAGTTTACGATCCAGCAGTCCGCCATTCTCCGACTGGTCGTTGGCAGCCTGATATAGGTAAGGATGCTTCGCCCATTTTGGCAAATCCACCTTGACGGGAGAATGGAAATAGACGCGCAGCACATTATTACCTGGTTTCAACAAAGATTTGACGCTGATGCGCCAGCGGCGGAACATATTATCTGCTTCTAATATCTTGGAGCCATTCAAGAACACATCAGCGTAAGTGTCCAGTCCGTCAAAACACAAGTCGATATGATCATCGTCAAGAATAGCATTGTCAACACAGAATATCGTCTCATAAACCCAATCCTCCTTATCGACCCATTGCACCTTCCGTTCGTTCAACCCGATATAAGGGTCGTCGATGAGTCCCTGACGCAGCAAGTCTGTATGCACTACACCTGGCACTTGAGCAGGATAGCGGTTAGGGAAACGCGTCTCACCGAATGCCCATCCCTCATGCAGATACTGTCGTTTCTGAGCGGACAACTGCATGACTGATGAGAACAATAGCATGATGACTATAGCATAAAAGTTCCTTTTCTTCATGAGTTCTTATTTGGATGAATGAATCAACACTTCCTGCAACACGACGCCAGGATCAAGGAGGTAAATACGTAGGCGCTGACGACCGGTCACGGTGACGGGGAGGCTGCGCGAAGCATAGCCGCGAAGCACATTCCAGCGCCACTCGGCTGTGAAGTCGTTGGCGTGGATGGAGAAGATGGTGGGAGCAGAATCACCTAACTGAACGGCATAGCGGATGTCCCTGCCATCATAGACATGCAGTGAAGGCAGTGTGCGGATCTCTATAGTGGTATCGCCAGCCTGCAAGTCGAGCTCATATTCTGTGTATGGAGCTGCCTTTATGTTCTCCCGCTGATACGACGGCGTATCGAATGGCTGAACGAGTACACCGTCCGTATAGCCCAAGCCTTCGATGCGCTGGATGCCACCTTGCTTGTTCTGATAATGTGAAGCTGGAATTCGCAGACGGGGTTCCTTGACGAAAGGCGGATAGAGTCCGAGGAAAATCTGATCGATGCGGGCATCGGCCTTCAGGTCGTTGATGCGGAGATGATTCTCGCCCTTCTTAAGGTGTAACGTTCCTACGCGGCTCCACATCGGTCCGACGTAGGGCGCATGCCATACATTATTAATAGGTGTAGCCGACGCCACGAAACTGTCATTTTCTGTCTTAACTAGACAGAACTCGTTGTCCTTGGCTTCCTTGGAGAAATGGAGGATAGGTGTAAGCGCCTCTATCCATAAAGGCATCTCGACATCGGCATCACAATTAATGATGGCACCCTTGCTTGATAATGTTTCGCTGACAGAAAGGAAACGTGCCTGAGGACTGTTTTTGGCCTGCGTTATCAGTTCGGGTGTTGCCACAGGCTGCTCTATCTTTTCAGAGCGGAACCAATGGTAGGGTTGCCAGTTGAAGAATTGTTGCCATTTACCATCAAGGACATCCTCATTGTAATGGTGTGTCCACTCATTGAGACTATCAAACATCTGCTTGACCCGATTGGCGTCTGTCATCGCTCCGATGCTATCGCCTGCTGTTGCCCTTACCATACTGCGACGTGCCAAGAGTTGGTATTCGTTGATCATCGATGCCCCGCAGACGGGATAACTGATGAGTTCGAAGTAGGCATTCTTTAGCGATTCTGGGATGCGGGAAGCCAGTTCGGTAGCATGTGCCTTCAGGGCGCGCCACTCAGCGATGCGCTGTTCAATCTGCTCTGCACTGTAATCGACGAACCACACGTGTGCATCCTTTCCAGCTGCCTGCAAGCGATAGTAGCCAGTCTGAATGTCGGCTATCTCCTGTGCCACGCAACTGTCGAAGGTCTTCGCGGCCCAATACTTGATATAGTTGTGAGCCTCGGAGGGCTTCCAGCGATTGATATCCCAAGCCAGGTCCATCACAAACGAGATCTCTTTCTCGGCAGGTTTGATATCCCCCACATTGAACACCCAGATTTTGCGGGCACCATAAGTATAGGCCTTGGTCAGTTCCGTGCTCAAGAAGGCTGTTGAGAGCGGACTGAGCCAAATCCAACTGGCGGGGTCGCCATGATAGGAGAGGTGATAGTAGATGCCTGCGCCGCCTTTGCGCTTCATCTCTTCAGGATTACAGAGGTTACGGCAGTAGCCGTGTTTGTCGTCACTCCAGAGCAGTGTCACATCCTCTGGCACTTTCAGTCCATTATGGTAGGCCTCAAGCACCTCTTCATAGGTGCAGAGCACCTGCGGAATTTCTTCGATGGGCTTCTTGATGTTGCGACGCAGCATATCCCGCTGATCGTCGATAGCCTGTTGCATCAGCGCCACGCGCTCAGACGTAGTATTGGCGCCTTCCATCGGATAGTCGTGGATGCCTCGCAGTCCAAGTGTATAAGTGTTCTCGTATCGTCCGTTGGTCTTTACACGAGTCTCCCAGTAGTTCTGCATCGTCTGGCGGTTAGTGATGTAGTTGAAATCACCCAAAGTGCCTGGATGCTTCTGTTCCACAGCTTTGACCATAGGTCGAAGCTGTTCACGCTCGACAGAGTCCAAGCGAGCTTGACTCTTTGCTCGCTCATTCACAGCTTTCCATTCACCTTCATTATTTCGCAGCATCTGCTCACAGTGCGACGAGCCCATCACGATGGCATAGTCATCAGCGAGTCGGGCATTTTCTGGATTATCATTGAAAGCCTGGGTGCCTGGATGCATGGCGGGCCAGAGATAGTTGGCCTTCAGGCGCAACAGCAGTTCAAAGACCCGCTTGTAGGTCTCGGGACCCACCTTGCCGTGTTTCTGCTCTGCCCATCGTGCCCAGCCACCGAAACGCTCGTCATTGA
>JAEEGJ010006385.1_pt1 | contig 35402 bp, 32 predicted proteins | sample 8958761 | NCBI WGS metagenome assembly JAEEGJ01 (sample SAMN16246546, study PRJNA631951) | gut metagenome | biome: gut microbiome; feature: rumen; material: RS-attached | host: Bos | place: Iran: Karaj | collected 2018-10
ATAGTCACGAACGGCACACAGACGAACTGCCAACGGACGGGGACGACCCGGCTGGGGTAAACTTTTTTTACTTGCTTGCTTCATTGAATAGATCGATTTTTATATCAACCTATAGCAGGACAAGACAGCCTTCCGCTGAAAAAATCGCCCCTAAACACTCAGTTTTTCGCATTAAAGTTTTTATCTCTCGCAAAACACGCTGTCGTTTCTCGCAAAAGTGCGAACCAGTTGCAGTACTCCTGCAACCCATTGGCAGTAGTACTGCGCATCATCCGCAGTACTACTGCGGAGGCCTCGCAGTAATTTAACGCATCATCAGCCACCACACAATTCCTAAGAAGCCTCACGCCGAGTCATAAGAGTTCACTGAGGTTTTATTCACTCTGCAGACTCCATGCACGCTGCATGAATAATCTCAAAAAACGGGCTTTTTATCATAAAAATCAGGATAAACCATCAACCTTATTCAGGACGAGTCATTCGGCGTTTTGCTATCACTGCTATCACCTGTGCTATCACTAAAATTTTCTCGGTAACTTATTACAAACCAATTATTTACCAATTTTAGTGATAGCAGTGATAGCAAAAACAGGGAAAACTTTTTCTTACGTGTATTATGTGAACGGGAAACCGACCCCGTAATCTCTCTCAGGTCAATTATCTCCCCGATTCAATGATTTGATAAGGCGTTGCGTCTCTCGTAAGAGTTTCTTTGCCCATTTCATACCTTCACCATGTTCGGAGAATGCGATATAATCAACACCTAATGCCACAATTTCTTTAAATTGAACAAGGGCTTCATCCGCCTGCCCGTTAATCATTAATCCGATAGCATAATGGTATATTACAAGCGGGTCATACGGTTCTTGTACAAAGGCTTCTTCCGCAAACGTCAGGCATTCTGCCTTATTCCCCAACATTCTACAATATTTAGAGAGAATAATCTATAAATAATATTCCTTAGGATAACGCTTGCATTTTGCTTTTAGATAATGTACCATTCTTTTCCAATCCTTATTCTTCTCCATGTCATCAATCTTCTTGGATATTCTATTTCGTTGAGACTCTGACGCATAGTCTTCGTCTGTGATTTCCACCGGTTCGGAATGATGGCTGTATTTTAAGACCTTATAAAACAAAACCGCTTCTTTTTTTGTAAAATCACTCTCTATTCCCTTTCCCCTGTGAGCTAGATGCTTTTCCATAAGATCCAAGGCTTCATTATCTTTATAAAGATGATACAGGCAATCCGCCTTGTAATATCTCGAATCATTGATAACAGATTTTGACCAACCTAATCCAAATCCGCTTTTTGCGATATCCGTTTCTGGCATGTTTAGGATCACATCCCATTCTTCCTTTGACTGTTCATACCTTTTCAAAGACCATAGGATTCGTCCTCGAGTATAATTTAAAAGAGGATAGAAGGAAGAAAGCTTTTTGGCCATATTGGCGTAGTGTAAGGCTTCCTCATCCTTATATTGGTTCCACAGCACGTTAGCCAATTGAGTAAGTGCATATACATCTTCAGATGATTGATCCAGCATCTCGCGCAAAATGCGCTCAGCGGATTTATATTTTTTCTGCTTTATCATTTTTATGAGTGTTTTCATTTCATCTGTGTTTATTTGGGTTAATTGGATGCTCATTTTTTCTGTTTTTATTTCCTCGGTTTGCATTTCTTTTGTTGACCAGTTCGAGCACAGGGGGACAGACCCCTTGTGAGCATGTGAATAATCTGAACGGGGAACCGACCCCGTAATCTCCAACTTTCTGGGTTCACTTCATACTGTCCCTTCCAATTGTTATGTCCAAGAAGAAGGGCTGTGCTCATATAGTAACTTGCTTATTCTATTTTAAGATATATTGTCGCATCAAGATTTATATCATTCCATTTATTGTCCTTAGTACTTTCCATTTGATTCTTATCCTCAACTGCTAACCAATAAATATCATTAACTTCAATTTCTTTTATATTTATTCCATATGACTTCAATATGTCAAAAAGTTTTAAAAAAAAGGAACTCTCCTTAATTGCTTGTATATAATCTCTGTGTGAATTATATTTTTCAAGTATCTCAACAGACATTCTTCGTAGGTCTCTCGTAAAGATTATAATCTGTTTTACGTTATCAAAGGTATAAGATTGTGAGAGGTGAGAAAGAATTTGATTGAAGAATAACAATTGTTCATCTGCATCTATGTCTTCGGACAATCCTGATAGAGATGGAGTTTTTGTCATATTTGAATTCCGGGAAATTTGAATATCATAAAGAGTTTCATTATGGAAACCAGCATATATGGCAATGTTAGTTTCCTTGCCATCCCTGACGCCATAATACATTTTCCTTATACTCCCAGGCTGATCATACATAAGAGGGGATTTAACTATTACCGATTTTACCTCTATTCTATCTGTTTTGCAGCCTGTTATATATATAGGAGAACAGAATAAGAAAAAGGCAGTAATTAGGCGAATTCTCAAAATGTTACCTCTTGACGGATTCAATTCTTTCAAATAGTTCTTCATTATTTACAAATTTATAGTATTCTTATATGATTTCTGAATTTCTTAAGCACAGGGGGACAGACCCCTTGTGAGCACTTCAAACCAGTCCCTGTGATTCTGGGACTGTGTTCATTTCAGATGGAACCGATAACCCAACGTGACGGAGAGATAACGGTTATGAGCCTTGTCAGGATCTTCCGTGCTGTCCACTTTCCTCAGGCCGAAATAATAGCGGGCATTCAGTGTGATGTTCTTGTATTCATACGACAAGCCAACGGGAATGCCGAAGTCAATGGAATTGCTGACACCTGTCATTCTTATACTACTAAAAACTTGCTTGGTCAGATCTGCATACCGTTGTTCAAACGAGAGTTCGCCGTATTCAGACCAATCTGAGGGAACAGCAGCCATATGCGTTGCTACTTCTATTTTGTCGTTTACCAGCACCCCCATCTGCAGACCTATCTTGACAGCAAGTCCTTTCACCTGAGGAATGTAGATATTGGCAAGCAGCGGGAAATTCAGATAGTCGCAATGCAGTTTGCCGTCCATCTCCGTTCCGGCGTAATATTCTACACCTTCTGCGTCAATAATCGTACCAGCGGAAGCCCAGTCAATATTGGCTCCTTGTTGAGAATAGAAGGCCCCCAGCGAGAGGCCCAGCCAGTCGTTCACGGCGTATTCGGCTTCTGCGCCGGCTGTCATGCGCACCTTGAATTTGTAAGCATCAAGCGTTCCTCCGCTCAATCCCGTCACGTTTATACCCGCCATAGGCGTCACAGAAAACCTGCCCTTGGGATTTTGTGCTGAAACAGCCAAAGGCAATACTCCGAACAATAACAATGCAAAAAAAGATTTCTTCATACGTCTCTAATTTATTTTCACAGCAAAAGTATAACTTATTCCTAATTAACTAACTATTTATGAGCATTGCTGGCAGAAAGTATATCATCCAGCTTTCTCAGTATGCAAAGCCGATCTTCCTTGAATTCCTTTTTAGTTAATCCTTTGATATATACCTCCATCTCGGGGTACATATTAAATGTTTCCAAGAGGGTCTTCCTGCGCTTTTCACTGAATTTTTCTTCGGGTTTGACAAAAGCTTTGGCACATGGCATTTCGTCTGTCTTATACAGGAGTTTGAAGCCGTACAGCATATGATAGGAAATATATCCCTTCACATGTTTTCCTTGATATTCGAGGCCAACCATAGTAGGATGGGTATCAAGTTCTGAAACATTATTCCCGAATGTGAAGTCAACGAACTGTGGTTCCCATTTTGTTTTCATATCGGGATATTTGTCATACCACATTGCCATACTGTCGATGTCACAGTTTTTAAACTTACTACTTTTAGAGAAAAGCTTTGCGTCTGGCTTTAATACTATCACCGAGTCCGACGCACTGGGTATACGATAAATGCTATACATAAATTTAACGAAATTCTGAAGATAACCTTCAGCAGTCGTACCATCTTTCAAATAAATAATAGCGTGAGGAAAATTTTTCACAATCTTTTCTTTCTTATCTTCTTGCTCCTGTGCTATGGCTACTCTGCATATGAGAAGGCAACAAATAAAAATAAACAAATTTTTTTTCATATCTTATTCTTTAATATTGTTTTTGCGAACAAATGTCGGTGATATTCATAATTATTAATTTAATGCAAAGTTATTCATTTTAATTCAATCTGCAAAAAAAAACAACTTAACAAAAGTAAACAAAGTGATTTGCTTCCGATGAAATGGGCGATTTTGGAGCACAGGGGGACAGATCCCTTGTGAGCAGGGAAAACTTTTTCTTACGTGTATTATGTGAACGGGGAACCGACCCCGTAATCTCCGGCGATTTTTAAGCTTCGTCAATTTTTACGAGTTTCTCACTCGAGGCGGATTCAAACTCTTCTTGGCTAATATATTCGGCATGCTTATGCATGATAAAATCGTTAAGCCCCATATTCGTATCATTCCAAAAGCCATAATTTCTCTCATCAGGGTCTTTCACGATAATTCTTCCAAAAGTATCTCTTCCCACTTCGCGAACAGTTCCGTCTTTTTCACACGTCTCGTCATATTCGATATACCACGTTTCTACCAAACAATACAAGTGATCAAAATCTGGATTCGGATTTGAGAAGATAAAACTAATTGCTTTACGCAAAAGTTTATACAAAAAAGAATCTTTCTCCTCCGTGTTTGATACTCTTTTCTCTAAAAATTTCAAATACTTCATTTTTCAATTATATACTATATTATCTTCTTTTCAAATGTAAATGTCCAGGATCGTTTACTCGCCAGTTGTTTCCAGGCAATTTTGTGTTACGAAGTTGCTCGTTTAACTCACGTAAAGTGGAACTCCCCGTTCAGGCGAATTTGTAATTCGCCTGCCGTGAGTATAAGAGTTTTTAATTCGATTACATACGTCGGTAAATTACTGCGAAGGAAGGGGGATTGCAAATCCCCCAACTCGCAGCGGCCGAATTGCAAATTCGGCCGAACAGAGATTATCTTGTCCATCCGTTCTCCCTCATAGGGAGGGCCGGGGTGGGTCTTCTTTTTTTTAGAAGCTCTGGAGCCAGGCTTTCAGTTCGAGCAGCATTTCGATGTGATACTTGAACGAGGAGCGCATGCCCCAGCCATGACCTCCCGAAGGATAGACATGCAGCGAGGCGGGCACATCGTGCTTGTAGCAAGCCTGATAGTAGCTGACACCATTGGCAGGCAAGACGGCATGGTCGTCATCACTAAGGGCAACCCAAGCCCGAGGCGTCAATCGGCTAACCTGCAGATCGTTGGAATATTCCTTTTCATAGCGGGCCTTGGCGTCAGCACCCAAGAGATTGTCGTGAGAACCCTTGTGCGTGATGTCGGGCATCATCGTAATCACCGGATAGAAAAGAATCTGGAAATTAGGAGCTTCGCCTTTCTTGGCGTGCGTGGCAATGGTGGAGGCCAGATGACCGCCAGCCGAAGAACCCATAATGCCTACGTCATTGGGATTGATATTCCATTGCGCAGCATTGGCACGTACGAGCCGAAGGGCTTCCTCCGCATCGGAGATAGGCACTTCGCGCTTGCCATGAGGCATGCGGTATTTCAGTACGATGCCGGCAATACCGATCTGATTGAGCCATTCGGCCACCTGCTTGCCTTCATGATCCATGGCCAGATGGGAATAGCCGCCGCCCGGACAGATCAAGACGGCACGGCGCGTGGCCTGACTTTTATTAGGCAGATACACGTATATCTTAGCCGTATCATTGGGATCGGAACTCTTCACTTTGGGCTTACCCTGCCACAGATTCAGTTCGAAAGGTTTATCGGCCTGAGCCGTCAATGTAGTTGCCATCATGGCGATTAGGATTAATAAATGTCTCATACTTAAAATGTTTTGGCTGCAAAGATAATAAAATAACAATAAAAAATAGTACCTTTGCAAAAAGTTTATAAACTATTAGCATTATGAGAAAATTAATTCTGACGGCCACGTTGGCGCTCGCCATGAGCGCACAGGCCAAAGTGACGCTGCCCTACTGTCTGGGCGACAACATGATTCTTCAACAGAATACAGAGGCAAGACTATGGGGCAAGACTACCGCTAAGGAAGTGAAGGTCACCACATCGTGGAACAATGCCGTTTATACGGCCAAAGCCTCAAAAACGGGCGATTTCATCGTGAAAGTGAAGACTCCGGCAGCTTCCTACAATAGCTATAGCGTCACCTTCGACGACGGCGAGCGGCTGACCGTCAACGACGTTCTGATCGGCGAGGTGTGGGTCTGCGCCGGACAATCGAACATGGAGATGCCCGTGAAAGGATTTGGCAACTGCCCCGTGGAAGGATATAACGACGAGGTGGTCAACGCCAATCAATACCGCTATGTGCATTATGTGAAGATTCCATCCGTGATGCGCGTAGAACCCCAGTGGAACTCTCAACCCACGAAGTGGAATGCCGTTTCGCCCCAGACGGTAGGAGAAGCTTCGGCCACGGGCTACTTCTTCGCCCAGGTTATCAACAAGGCGCTCGACGTTCCTGTGGGCCTCATCATGGCCAACAAGGGTGGCAGCCGCGTGGAAAGCTGGCTGACGAAGGAGAATCTCCAGAAATATACCAAGGAGCCGACAGATTCTGCCGGCATCGTGGCCTTCAAGAAAGAATGGGACTACCACCGCGCCATGCTCTGGGGCAACGGCACGTTCAATCCTATCCTGAACTATACCGTGAAGGGAATCCTCTACTATCAGGGCTGTTCCAACGTGGGTGACCCCGGCGACCAATACTCTGAAAGGATGAAGATTCTCGTAGATCAATGGCGCAGCCAATTCGGACTGGGTGAGATTCCTTTCTATTTCGTGGAGATTGCGCCCTATCATTACGACAATATCAACGCCGACAACGGAGCTCGCCTGCGCGAACAGCAATATAAGGCTTCGAAGATAATCCCCAACAGCGGTCTGGTCTGCACGAACGACCTGGCCTATCCCTACGAGACCACGCAGATTCACCCGGCACAGAAGAAACCCGTAGGTCAGCGACTGGCCTATCTCGCGCTGAACAAGACCTACGGGATGCAGGCCGTGGGCTGCATGAGTCCATCGTATAAGGACATGAAAGTGACGGACGACTATGTGGATATCCACCTCGATAACACGCTTGGCGCCATCAGCCGATTCGAAGACATCCAAGGATTTGAACTTGCTGGAGAAGACCGTGTGTTCCATCCGGCCAAGGCCGTGCACTTCTGGCAGCCCGGCGGCGGTTACTGGGACGAGACCATCCGTATCTCTTCTCCCGAAGTGAAGAAGCCCGTAGCCATCCGCTACTGTTTCAAGAACTTCCAGATTGGCAACCTGAAGAATGCAGCCGGTCTTCCGCTGTTCCCCTTCCGCACGGATAATTGGTGATTGGGTTGATGCATTGTTTAGATAAATTCAAGTACTGCCCTGCCTGCGGGTCACAAAAATTCGCCATTTCATCGGAGAAAAGTCGCCGATGCGAGAACTGCGGATTTGAGTTTTTTCTGAATCCCAGTGCGGCTGTAGCAGCCTTTATCCTCAACGAAAGGAAGGAACTGCTGGTGGTGCGGCGCGCCAAAGAACCAGCTAAGGGAACGCTCGACCTCCCCGGCGGCTTTACCGATATCGGTGAAACCGCCGAGGAAGCCGTTGCCCGCGAGGTGATGGAAGAGACCGGCCTTCCCATCGGGCAGACGGTTTTTCTCTTCTCGCTACCCAACACCTACGTATATAGCCAGTTTCCCATCCCAACAATGGATCTGTTTTTCCAATGTACGGCAAAAGGCTGCGCCACGGCAACACCTGCCGACGATGCAGCCGAAGTGTTGTGGATTCCCGTAACAGACTTAAGTCCAGAGCTTTTCGGACTGCAGAGCATCCGTCAGGCCATAGGCAGATTTAAGGCTTCATTCAAACCTTAAAACCGCCCGAAAAGGTTAAAAAAAGAAAAAATCGCATATATAATAAGGTGTATGCGATTTTTTTGTTCTACATTTGCAGCCCGAAATCAAATTCAATACATATTATATGCAACAAAACTTAGTGATAGTTGAGAGCCCCGCAAAGGCAAAAACCATTGAGAAGTTCTTAGGTAAAGACTTCAAGGTGATGTCGTCGTACGGGCACATCCGCGACTTGAAGAAGAAGGAAATCAGTATCGACATGGATACGCTGGAACCCGACTATGAGATTCCAGAAGAGAAAAAGAAGCTGGTGAGCGAACTGAAGTCGAACGCTAAAAAGGCAGAGAAAATCTGGCTCGCATCCGATGAAGACCGCGAGGGAGAGGCTATCTCCTGGCATCTGTGTGAGGTGCTTGGGCTGGACGAAAAGAACACGAACCGCATTGTCTTCCACGAAATAACCCAACCTGCCATTCTGAAGGCTATCGAAGAGCCACGCCATCTGGACATGAACCTGGTGAATGCCCAGCAGGCCCGTCGTGTGCTCGACCGTCTGGTAGGTTTCAAACTTTCACCCGTGCTCTGGCGCAAAGTGAAGCCCGCCCTTTCTGCAGGCCGCGTACAGAGTGTGGCCGTACGGCTTATCGTGGAACGCGAACGTGAAATTCAGAATTTCAAGAGCGAACCCTACTACCGTGTGAGTGCGCTTTTCGGCCTTACCAACGCCGACGGATCGCAAAGTGAGGTAAAAGCCGAACTGGATACCCGATTCAAGACTCACGAAGAAGTGGAGGAATTCCTGGAACTCTGCAAGACGGCTGACTTCACGATCACCGATATCCAGAAAAAACCTTTGAAGCGTACACCGGCACCCCCCTTCACCACCTCCACCCTGCAACAGGAAGCAGCCCGCAAACTGGGCTTCACCGTGAGTCAGACGATGATGGTGGCACAGCATCTCTACGAGCACGGATTGATCACCTATATGCGTACTGACTCGGTCAACCTGTCGAGTCTTTGCATCAACACCAGCAAGCAGGAAATCATCAAGCTATGGGGTGAGGAATACAGCAAGGTGCGCCAGTACCACACTTCATCGAAGGGTGCACAGGAAGCCCACGAGGCCATCCGCCCCACCTACATGGAGAACACGGAGATTCAGGGCACGGCCCAAGAGAAGAAACTCTACGAACTGATTTGGAAGCGCACCGCTGCCTGCCAGATGGCTGATGCCCAGATAGAGAAAACCACGGTGACCATTGAGATCAAAGACAATGGAAAAGCGCTGAAATCGAACTTCATTGCCAACGGCGAGGTTGTGAAATTCGACGGTTTTCTCAAGGTTTACCGCGAGAGTATCGAGGAGAATGAGAACGAAAATGAAGACGACAACGACAGCCGCATACTGCCCGAGATGAAGGCGGGCGACGTGCTGCAGCGCCGGGAGATTACGGCTACGGAACGTTTCACCCAAGGACCGCTGCGCTACACGGAGGCCTCTCTGGTACACAAACTGGAAGAACTCGGCATCGGCCGTCCTTCTACCTATGCACCCACCATCTCGACCATCCAGCAGCGCGAGTACGTGCAGAAGGGTGACAAGAAAGGCGAAGAGCGTATCTACACCATCGACACGCTGAAAGGCATCAAGGTAAGCCAGAAGACACGCAAGGAAATGGTGGGCTCCGACAAGGGCAAGTTGCTGCCTACAGACATCGGAACCGTAGTGAACGACTTCCTGATGAAATACTTCCCCGCCATCATGGACTATAACTTCACGGCCAAGGTGGAACAGGAGTTCGACGAGATTGCCGAAGGCAAGGAGGCTTGGACCAAGATGCTGAAGGACTTCTACAAGAACTTCGAACCTACGGTGGAAAAGACAATGAACGCACGTGAGGAGCATAAGGCCGGCGAACGGCAGCTGGGAAAAGAGCCCAAGACCGGCAAGCCCGTCTTCGTGAAGATTGGCCGCTTCGGCCCTGTGGTACAGATTGGTACGGCAGAGGATCATGAGAAGCCCCGCTTTGCCCAGCTGCCCAAAGACAAGGGCCTGAACACCATCACGCTGGAAGAAGCCCTGGAACTGTTTAAACTACCTCGCACCCTCGGTGAATATGAAGGCAGCGAGGTGATTATCGGTGCCGGCCGCTTCGGACCCTACGTGCTTCACAACAAGAAATATGTCAGTCTTCCTAAAGGCGAAGACCCGATGTCGATCACGCTGGAGACAGCCATTTCACTGATTCAGGAGAAAAAACAGCAAGAGCAGCAGAGCCATCTGAAACAGTTTGCTGAGGATCCGAAGCTCGAAGTGAAGTCGGGGCGTTACGGTCCCTATCTGGCCTACGACGGCAAGAACTACCGGTTGCCGAAAGCCTTGCACGCCAAGGCTACAGAGCTGACACTTGCCGAGTGTATGGACATCATCAATAAGACAAAGAAATAGTTCACTCCCGCAGGTTAACAGTTAGAAGACTATGACAAGGATTATCATCGTAGGGTATATGGGTTCTGGCAAGACCACCGTGGGCAAGGCGCTCTCGAAGGATCTGGGAATTCCGTTTTATGACCTCGACTGGTACATCGAAAGCCGTATGCGCAAGACGGTAGCCCAGATATTTGCCGAACGCGGGGAGGAAGGTTTCCGCAAGATTGAACACAACATGCTCCATGAAGTGGCTGAGTTTGAGAATGTCATCATCAGCTGCGGCGGCGGAACCCCCTGCTTCTTCGACAACATGGACTATATGAACGGACAAGGCGAAACGGTCTATCTGAAGGCATCGCCCGAAGTGCTCTACGGACATCTGAAGATGGGCAAGACGGAACGTCCCCTGCTGAAAAACAAGACACCAGAGGAGATGCAAGTGTTCATAGCCGACCAACTGGAGAAGCGCGAGCCCTATTACGCCAAGGCCAAGCATACACTCGACGTGAACCTGCTGGAGAATTACGAAAAAATCAAGATCAGTGTGGCCAAGATGCGCGCATTGCTAGGAATATAAAAAGGGTTTTACCCGCCATGCACCACCAATAATAAAGAAAATGAAGAAATGGACGATTGAGGATTCCAGGGAACTGTACAACATCAATGGCTGGGGTACTTCCTATTTCGGAATCAATGAAGAAGGAAACGTGTTTGTAACCCCCTGCAAGGACGAGGTGCAAATCGACCTCCGGGAAGTGATGGACGAACTGTCGCTGCGCGATGTGCAGTCGCCTGTCCTGCTGCGATTCCCCGACATTCTCGACAACCGCATTGAGAAAACATGGAGTTGCTTCAAGAAAGCCTCCAAGGAGTACGACTACAAGGGTGAGAACTATGTGGTCTATCCCATCAAGGTGAACCAGATGCAGCCCGTCGTGGAAGAGATTATCTCCCACGGACGGAAGTTTAACCTGGGACTGGAGGCCGGTTCCAAGCCCGAGCTGCATGCTGTGATTGCCATGCAGTGCCAGAGCGACTCCATCATCATCTGCAACGGCTATAAGGACCAGAGCTACATCGAACTGGCCCTGCTGGCACAGAAGATGGGCAAGCAGATCTTCATCGTCGTGGAGAAGATGAACGAACTGGAACTCATCGCCAAGGTGGCCAAGAAACTCAATGTGCGCCCCAATATCGGCATCCGCATCAAACTGGCCAGCAGCGGCAGCGGAAAATGGGAGGAAAGCGGCGGCGATGCCTCGAAGTTCGGACTCACCAGTGCCCAGTTGCTTGAAGCATTGGAACTGCTCGACAAGAAGAACATGCGCGACTGCCTGCGGCTCATCCATTTCCATATCGGTTCGCAGATCACCAAGATACGCCGCATACAGACGGCCCTCCGTGAGGCTTCGCAGTTCTATATCCAGCTGCACAAGATGGGATACAACGTAGATTTCGTGGATTGCGGTGGCGGACTCGGTGTCGATTACGACGGCACACGGTCGCCTTCGAGCGAGAGTTCGGTCAACTATTCCATTCAGGAGTACGTCAACGACTGTATCTATACCTTCGTGGATGCTGCCAACAAGAACGACCTGCCGCATCCCAATATCATCACCGAAAGCGGCCGTTCGCTGGCTGCCCACCATTCCGTGCTGGTCATCGATGTGCTGGAGACGGCCTCACTGCCCGAAATGCCGGAAGAATTCGAGCCCGACGAGAACTCCCACCAGCTGGTGAAAGATCTCTATGAAATCTGGGACAACCTCTCGCCGCGCAATGTGCTGGAAGACTGGCACGATGCCGAGCAAATCCGCGAAGAGGTGCTCGACTTGTTCGCCCACGGTATTGTGGATCTGAAGACACGTGCCGAGATTGAAGCTATGTACTGGAGCGTTTGTCATGAAATCAATGCGCTGACCAAGAACCTGAAGCATATCCCTGAGGAGCTGATGAATATTGACAAGTTGCTGGCCGACAAGTATTTCTGCAACTTCTCGCTATTTCAGAGCCTCAGCGACTCATGGGCCATCGACCAGCTCTTCCCCATTCTTCCCCTTCAGCGTTTGAACGAGCGTCCGACACGCAATGCCACCTTGCAGGACATCACCTGCGACTCAGACGGAAAGATTGCGAACTTCGTCACCAACCGCCATAACTCCCACTCGCTGCCCGTTCATTCACTCAAGAAGAACGAGCCCTACTATCTCGGCGTATTCCTCGTGGGAGCCTATCAGGAGATTCTCGGCGATATGCACAATCTATTCGGCGACACCACGGCAGTTCATATTTCCGTCAAGGATGGCGGTTATCATATTGACCAGATCATCGACGGCGAGACTGTGGCAGAGGTGCTGGAATACGTGCAGTACGCACCGAAGAAACTGGTGCGCCAGTTGGAAATATGGGTGGCCAAGAGTGTGAAACAAGGTAAAATCTCACTCGAAGAAGGCAAGGAATTCCTCAGCAACTACCGCTCAGGTCTCTACGGATATACATATCTTGAATAAAAAAAACATCATCATCATGAAAGAGAAATTAACTGTGGTCAAGGTGGGCGGTGCCATCGTTGAGGATGAGGCACAACTCCATCAGCTGCTCAAGGACTTCTCGGCCATACCCGGCAAGAAAGTGCTCGTGCATGGAGGTGGACGCCGGGCTACACAGGTCGCTGGCCAACTCGGCATCGAGACGCAGATGGTCAATGGGCGCCGCATCACGGATGCCCAGATGCTTCAGGTGGTCACCATGGTCTATGGCGGACTGGTCAACAAGAACCTTGTAGCCCTACTTCAGGCCATCGGAGTGAACGCACTCGGACTTACCGGTGCCGATGCCAATGTCATTCAGGCACATAAGCGGCCCGTCAAGGACGGAATTGACTACGGCTACGTGGGCGATGTTGACACAGCCAACGGCGAGACACTCCGTAGTCTCATCGAAGCCGGAATCACCCCCGTCATGGCTCCCCTTACCCATGACATGAAGGGCAACATCCTCAATACCAATGCCGACACCATTGCCTCAGAGACGGCCAAGGCCTTGGCTCCCTTTTATGATGTGACACTCATCTTCTCTTTCGAGAAGAAAGGTGTCCTCAGCAATCCCGATGATGACGAAAGCGTCATTCCCACCATCACCCGGGAAGACTTTGAGCGTCTGAAGGCCGACGGCACCGTTGCCGGAGGTATGCTGCCTAAGCTGGAAAACGCCTTCAATGCTATTGCTGCAGGCGTCAAGGCTGTCAATATCACCCTGGCTACAGCCATCGACGGACAACATGGAACCCTGATTGTTGGGTGATGGGTGTTGGGTGATAGGTGAAAAAAAATCAAAGAATTTTGTAACTTTACTGAGACCCAGTCGTCATTAAATTAGAGTGCAGATGAAAAAGATCAGTTTCACGGCCGACATCTTGCCGATGAAGAACCTGCTGTACCGTCTGGCGCTTCGCATCACGATGAACCGTGAAGAGGCCGAAGACATTGTGCAGGATACGCTGATCAAAGTCTGGAACAAGCGAGACGACTGGGACAACATCGAGAGCATAGAAGCTTTTAGTATGACAGTCTGCCGAAACTTGGCACTCGACAGGATGAAACGGGCTGAACACCAGAACGCATCGCTCGAACAAGAGGTAATAGACAGTGCAGACCGATCACGGTCACCACTGGAACTCATGGAACATCGAGACCGCGTGGAAACCGTCAGACGACTGGTCAACAGCCTCCCGGAAAAGCAGCGCAGCTGCATGCAGCTGCGCGATTTCGAAGGGAAAAGCTACCGCGACATCGCCAACATCCTGGGCATTACGGAAGAGCAAGTCAAGGTGAATATCTTCCGTGCACGCCAGACCATCAAACAAAAGTATCAAGAAACCGAAAATTATGGATTATAAGTACATCGAACAACTGTTGGAGCGCTATTGGAACTGCGAGACCTCCCTTGAAGAAGAGGAGATTCTCCGTATGTTCTTCTCACAGAAAGAAGTGCCCGCTGAACTGCGCCGCTACGCCAGCCTGTTTGCCTATGAGCATCAGGAAGTGCGCAACGACGTACTGGACGATGACTTTGATGCCCGGATGATGGAGAAGATCGGAACGGCTCCTCAGAAAGCCCGTACCATCAGTATCGCCCAGCAGCTCATGCCGCTTTTCAAGGCAGCTGCCGTAGTGGCCATCTTCCTCACCCTGGGCAATGCTGCACAACGCGCCTTCGAGGCACCGGCCGATGAACTCGACATGGCCGTTATTGAGCAGCCGACCACTATTGAGGGTAAATCGGTAGCCATGGGCGACACCCTGAAGGTTGACACCTTGCAGAAGGCTCAGCAACCCGAACCCATCATCGTTAAGTAGATTTTTTCTATGCTTTCTCTATAAATCATATTTAGTAAAACAATTCAAAGAAACTGTGAAGTTTCAATTCTCTCAAATTTTTCATAACATACTAACGTAAGATGAGAAGGGCTCTATCCGTAGATAGGGCCCTTCGCTATTATATTCATCATAAATGTGCTCCCGAAAAGGCAGTCATCGCCTACATGCATCCCTTTAGTGGGACCGTTTCATGCGTAGATGGAGTTGATAGAGCGACGGCAACAGGATGAGCAGCGAGCATCCTACAGCTTTCAACACGCCCATCTCGCTACCGAGAATATCCGTGAGCGACATCTCCTCCACCTGAGGATACAGACGGAGCATGATATAGGAAACCGTGTTGTTCACCACATGAAGCAACACACCGGGAATGATACTGCCCGTGCGCCAGTACATCCAGCCCAACAGCAGTCCCACCAGAAAAGCATGGGGCATCTGGGCAGGATTCAGATGGATCAGTGCAAACAGCAAGGCAGAAATAGCAATTGCCGTCCATGGCTTGGAGTATTTCTCAAGCAATGACCGTAGAATAGCTCCGCGAAACACCACTTCTTCCGCCAGTGGTGCAATAATGCCCAAAGCCAGATATCCTCCGGGGGTATTGACAAGTCCCTCAAAACTATCATTCAGAAAATTCGGCAGTTCAGGCATTTTCTCCTGTAACCATAGCGAAGGCACGATGATGCCCATCGCCGCCAGAAAGGTCCAGAACAACACCGCCAAAGGTCGCGACTTGAGAAAATCACCGTTGACCGGCATCCATCGCCGCCACAAGAACAGCGCAACGGTAATCACCCCAAAAAGAATGGTAGTCGTGACCAGCAGCGCTCCGTCATCTTTCGGCACGCCACCCGCCACCAGATACCACACTCCCATCACACAGTAGGTGACAATCAGCTGAATAGCTACAAAAAATACCAGATATTCTATCGCTTTTTTCATATTTCTCACATTTCAATTACCTATCATTTTTCATCCGCCGCAATATGCCTCACCTCTTCGGCATCCTTCCTTAACTGGTCGGCAAGATCTTCCGCACTCCTGAACTTACGCTCTCCGCGCAGTCGGTGGTCAAAACTCACCAGGAGTTCCTTACCGTAGATATTGTCTTCAAAATCCAGGATGTGCACCTCAAGTGTCTGTTCATTATCACCGAAGGTAGGCCTTGTGCCGATATTCATCATAGCCGGTTTCAAGGCTGCCGATCCTTCCAGCCTGGCCGTCACGGCATATACCCCCGAGGCTGGGATCAGTTTCTCCGCAGTAACTTCGATGTTCGCCGTGGGGAAACCCAGCTTGCGGCCTTCCTGCACACCGGGCATCACCTTACCAGAGACGAAATAAGGATACCCCAGACAGCGGGCTGCCATCTCCACTTCCCCTTCTTGCAGGAACGAACGGATCACCGACGAAGAGACATTTACCCCCTCCAGGTCGAAAGCCGTATTCTGAAGCACCTCGATACCCAGTTCACGGCCATAGCGAACGTAGTCCTCAAAACCTTCCTCACGGTTATGCCCGAAACGGTGGTCATAACCGATATACAACCGTTTCACGTTGAGTAGCCCTGTCAGCACGCGCTCCATAAACTCGCGGGCCGTCATTTGGGCCATCTGCCTGTCAAATTGCAGCACAGCACAGTTGTCCACCCCCGTCCTCGAAAGCAACAGCCGTTTCTCTTCGAAAGTCGTCAGCAATTTCGGTTGATAGTCGGAGGACAGCACCTGTCGCGGATGCCGTTCAAAAGTGATAACCGTTGACTCCAGCCCGGCAGCCTTAGCATCCTCCTTGAGCCGTTCTATAAGAAAACGGTGACCACGGTGTACGCCGTCAAAGAATCCGATGGTCGCCACACAGGGCTTCACGGGAAGTATCTTCTTACCAGGGTAGATTGTCAACATAGTCTAAAGATTTTTCATGAATCGTCTGGATTCCCAATACCGCAGCAGCATCACAGTTCCGCTTGGAATCATCAATGAAGAGCGTTTCCTCGGCATTCATTCCACCTTCCTGCAACATCCGCAGGAAAATTTCCTTCTCAGGCTTCACCTGATGCATCTCATAAGAAAGGAATATCTTCTCAAAATAGTTCTCCGGCTGCCACCAGCGACGGGCATATTCCCAGTGAATCTCGTTCGTATTGCTCAGCAGGAAAAGCCGGCCATGACGCTTCAACTCCTCCAGCCGTTTCAGCCTTTGCTCAGGAATTCCCGAAAGTAACACATTCCAGGCATGGCAAAGCGCATCATCGCTCCCCTTATATGCAGGGTCCTGCTCACGGGCCTCACGACAGAACTGAGCCGTATCAATCTGCCCCAGTTCCAACCGCAAGAACATATCCTCCACACGGCAGTATTCCACGTAGTCAGCCACCTTGAAAGCTCCGATACGATGAAATTCATCTATGCTCCTTCGCTCATCAAGGTCAATCAGGATTCCTCCCCAGTCAAGAACAATATTTCGAATCATGGGCGCGAAGTTACGAATAAGTGAGAACAAAAGCAAATAAAACGCACGAAATCAACACCCATCGCACGATTTTCGACTGAAAATTTGGAAATTTGCCCAAAACCCCTTACCTTTGCATCCGCAAATGCGAAAGCGTTTCACCGGACTTGTAGCTCAGTTGGTTAGAGCAACAGACTCATAATCTGGAGGTCCCAGGTTCAAGCCCTGGCTGGTCCACTCAAAGTCCAAGAGAAATCTTGGACTTTTTAGTTCCCAAAACCTCTTGATTTTAAAGAACTTACAGGTTTCTATACAAATCCGATTCTTCCAAAGTCTTATTCTTGTGTTTTTTCTGAATTGTTAAAAATCAGCGCATTATTTAACATTTGGTTTACCCGAGTTTACCCCAAGTTTACCCTGGCTTGCATGAGTGCAGTCTGCAATTGCAGGCCTACTTATTCCATCTATTTATCCTGGCTTTTGTCAACTTGTTCCGTTTTTATTCTATTCAGTCGGGCAACTACCAGTTCTTCATACGCTTGTTTCTGTTCTTCACTGAGGAAGGAATCTTTTATAAGTTGTTGCCATTTAGGAAGTGCCTTATAAAAACCTGCAATGAGACGCTGTACAACTATTTCTTCCAGTCCCATTGTCTTTGCGGCATTCAGGAAGTCTGCTAAGCGGAGTTTTGTTTTCTTTCCAGAAAGAGTAAGTGCAAATTCTTCTTTGTCCTTTGGATTTGCTATGACAATATTAAGGAGGTCATAAGCTGGCGTCAGTTGATAGCCCTCTGTAGGTCGGTAAAGCGAGAAGTTCTTCAGGTGCATGTCGTTGTTGCCTGTGACAAAACAGAAGAGCAGCAACTGCATGTAATTCGTAAGGTCGAGTTTTGGCGTGTTGCTGTACTGCAAGATTGTCTTGGCAATCTGTTCGTGCGATCCTTTGTATTTGTATTCCGTAGGGTGCAACGTGAGTTGGCACATGTCTTCCATGTCTATCTTCTCGCCATTCTTGGTGCGGTCAATGCGTTTGGTAATGTAACCGAGTTCTCCGTCAGCTAAACGAATAAGGCTATGAGGCACCACACTAATCTTTGCGGCTTCTGCAAGATGCATCGTCAAGTCCTCATTTTCGGGCAACTGCCCGTAACTTTCCGTTTGTGGCTTGAAGATATAATCTCCCCAAAGTCCTACGATAGTCAATCGGCTGCAGCCATCGTGTTTGTCGAGGTTCAGAGACAATTTGGGTTGAACGCCTGTCAGAGATGTTTGAGCACGAATTACCTGCTCAGCTAATTGGTCGAGCTCTTCATGTTTGTACTCCAGCAAGGGCACATCTTTTGTCCCGAAGAATTTTCGGGCACATCTTGGATGAAAGTCTTTCTGACCTTCTTCCAATTCCTTATAACAGTATAGACATTTACACATGGTCACCTCCTTCCTTATTTATTGGTACAACACTGACTGAGCCGATGCACTCCTTGCAGCATAACAGCAGTAGCGACATACGATCAAGAATACTGATGTCGGTATTGCGAAGTGCCACATCAAGCAGCCATCCTTCTGGTATCAACCCGTCAAAAAACGGGAACAACACAGGGCTTACGAATGCCTCCGTCTGTAATGGTAGTGTCAGGCTTACAGGCAGCGCATCCTCACAGGCAAGGTACGCTTCATCATAACAAAAGCGGTATTCGCCACCATCTTCTGTCAAGATGCCTGCAAGGACCTCCTTTCGATATATCTCTGCTTGTCTCATTGCTTTTTAGTTGCTGTAAGTTCGTAGTTAAACAAATCAAGCAGCTGGTTGACCTTATCCATTCTTAACGTCGGCTTTCCCTGTTCCAGATTGCGCACAAAGCACAAGCCTACGCCAGACTTCATAGCCAGATCTTCTTGCGTAAGGCCATATTCCTTGCGCAAATCCTTTACCACCTTCGATAACTTTGTCTTTTCCATATAAATTATATTCTTTCGAATGCAAAATTACAATATTATTTGTAAATTACATGCTTTCTGATATAAAAAGTGTAATATTTAACATTTTATATGCTTTCTACTATAGTTTTTCTGCTTTTTCGGTGATCTGAGGCGATTTTAATAGGTTGATTGGGGGTATTTTGATATTCAGAGAAAATCGTGAGTTACATCAAACTTGTAGCTCCTTTTCTTTTATTTATTTCCATATGGCGTAGGAATGTCTTCTGCGGCCATCATGGGTTCTTCCTCGGGTATCACATATCGCTTGATGCTATGGTTTTGCAAGAAAATCTTGTTGAGTGTGTAAGCCAGTGACTCCAGCGTTTTTTCCCTGACCTTCGGTTTCAGCTCACATTCCCAGATGGTGATGCAATGCCAACCCATCGATGCCAGTTCCTGCTGCACTTTCATGTCACGCTCCTGATTCCTCCGTATCTTGGCTACCCAGAAATCACGATTCGTTTTCGGAATCTTACAGCACTCGGAATTGTCAATTTCTTTGCTCCCCTCGCCCTTCGGAGAGGGGTTGGGGGTGAGGCTCACATGGTGTCCATGCCAGAAGCAGCCGTTCACGAAAATACAAGTCCTGTACTTCCGCATCACGATGTCAGGCTTTCCTGGCAGTCGTGGATGATTCAGCCGATAGCGGAACCCATGTCCCCACAACCATTTGCGCACCACCATTTCCGGCTTTGTATCCTTGCCGTGAATGGCAGCCATGTTGGCGTGGCGCTGTTGTGTGGTCTGACGATCCATATCCGATTACATTTTCAGTTTCCTTACTATTTCCCAGTCAGCAGGCAGCCATCTGACACTCTCCAGTTCGTCACGGCTGAGCCATTTAGCCGCCTCATGCTCCTTCAGTTCCAAGTGTCCGCTCTCCACATGGCAGAGGTAGCAATGCATCGTAAGATGGAAAGCCGGATAATCCCATTCCACCGTCTCCACCAGCCGCTCCACCACGATGCGCGTCTCCAGTTCCTCCCATATCTCGCGCTTCAACGCGTCTTCAGGAGTCTCCCCCGCCTCCATCTTTCCGCCAGGGAATTCCCACCAGTCCTTCCATTCGCCATAACCCCGTTGGGTGGCGAATATCTGATTCTCTTTGCGGATGATTGCCGCCACGACTTCTATTTGTTTCATTCCAAAGCCCCAATCAATTCCTCCATCGAGCAACACACACCGCTGAAGAGCTTGTACATCAGTTCCGGCTCCTGCCTCACGGGGATATACGCTATCACCGTTCTCCCCTTCCCCGCAAACCATCCGGCCTCCGTATGGGCACTCCTCCCACAAGGCAGCACCAGCACGCAAGCGTCGCAAGTCTCCATAGCCTCGATGTCGTTGGCAAACTGCCTCACCGCTTTCGGATGTCCCAGCTGCTCGCGGTATTCCTGCGGGCTCCATTCCATGAAGTCCTCGCTCACACTGCTCCATTTAAACCCCGGATCACCCGACGGCGGATTCCGGAAGTCGTACACCTCGTGTCCCGCCTCCCGCAGTTTTTCCACCACCTCCGGATAGAACTCGTTCCGCCAACTGCTGGCCACATATATCTTCCTTTTCATTCTTTATTGTTTCAAAAAGTGAAGGTTTCCCTCATAGGAGTAATCTCGTTTGTCACAAGCAAATAAATTTGCTTTGAAGTAACGGGACAACAGTCCCTCCTCATTGCCATTGCGTTTGCAAAGATAATCATAATTAGACACATGGCAATGCAAAACCCGAATAAAAAATCGACCATTTCCCTCCATCAGTACCGTTCATTAACCGCGGATTTTATTCGCACCCCTAATACCGCCCCCTAATTCTTCCCCAATAAAGCCAATGAGAAATTACATCTCGGCATAAAAAATAAACAGTTTATTTTGTTCTGCTCTCGATTTTTCGTAACTTTGCCAAAAGTAATTCAACTCATAAAAATATGAACAAAAGAGGATTGGCGATTGGAGTGCTGCTGATAGTCGTAGGCGCTGCGATATGGATTCTATACCAGAACAGGAACACGAAAGACGGACGGGAGGCTGTTCCTGAGGAACCGGAATATGCTGACGCTACACAATGGTACGTCAGCAACCGGAAGGGCGAGGCGGATGTTTTCTATATCATCTCCACCGAGACGGGCGACTATCGGCTGGCCGACGGACAGATGTGCCATTATGCCGATACGTATAACGACAGCCTGCGGGCCCCTCTGCATGCTGAGATGGAAGGCGTGGACTCACTGCTCAGCGGACGGCTGAACTACTATTCGCCCTACTACCGGCAATGCTCCCTGCAGAGTTTCGCGAACGACAGCCTGACGAAGGCGCGTCTTCAGATGCCCCTTGAGGATGTAAGGCGGGCGTTCAGGTATTATCTGGACCATCAGAACGGCGGCCGTCCATTCATCCTGGCGGGATTCAGCCAAGGTGGTATGATCATGCTGGAACTGCTGAAGGAGATGGACGAGGAGACGTTCTCGCGGATGATTGCCGCCTACGCCATCGGCGTGCCGATTGCCGACAGCATCAACCATCGGCACATTGTGGCAGCCAAGAGTGCCGACGACCTGGGGGTAACCATCTGCTACAACTCCGTGAAAGACATCCGTTGCGCTATGCCTGGCTTCGAACGCAGCAGCATGGCCATCAATCCCGTGAACTGGCGCACGGACGGAACTCCCGTGACGCTCATCACCGAGCCCTCGCCGCTATTGCCTGTAGATAAACAGAAGAAGGACACGATGACTGTCCGTTTAGACACCATAACCGGCCTGCTGCTTGTAGAGGGCCTTACGGCTACCGACTACGTATTGCCTCTGATTGGCAAGGAGGGCAACTACCACAGTCGCGAGATATGGTTCTACAGGGAGCAGCTGCGCAAAAACATGGAACTGAGAGCCCGCCATTTCATCACTCGTAAATCAAACAACCGCTGATGGCTATTCCTCATACCTGAATCAGGTATCAGGCGTGCAACTTATGGCGACTTATGGGGACTTAAGGGGTCATTAATGAGAGTTCCCCTGGTTTCCACTCATTGGAAGCAGGGTTTCCGCCCATTGGAAGCCTCGCTTCCACCCAACGGAAAGAATGCAAGAAGGCGGTTCTTGCAGCGCCTATCGTGAAGTTTGATTGCTGATTTATATTTACATTTTAAGATATGTTTACAATTAAGAAATATCGTTATGTGCATTTATACAACAACTTTATACACGAATCTCTCACTTTGCGCCTATAAAGCAGCAAAGTGCAAAAATTCCCTTTTTCCCATTTTCCCATTTTTGTAAAAAACAAGTGTGGGATGAAAATCGGATATTATATATAAATATATATATTTATATATAATATAATATATGTTAATATAACAATCCTCTCTTCTCCCAAATCCTTAAAAGGGAAAAACGGGAAAATGGGAAAATGGGAATTTTTTCCAAATTCGGATACGCGAGAGCTAATCATACTTTTTGCCGAAAAAAAGTCCAAAAAACATTCTTCACTTTCAACAATTTTTTGTATCTTTGCAAGCAAGTACAGGACCCGGAGAAATCCGGCTTTCAGCATCGCCACAAAATAAAAATTAATAACAAATTCAAACACATCATAAACCTAAATCAAAATGAACAAACTAATATCTATTTGCCTCGCAGTAATAATGGCCATGCCCGCGTTGGCGCAGATGGGACGCCGCTTCCCGTCAGAACGCAAAGTCATCAAAGACCCTAAGACCGGAGTAGAACTGGTGTTCCTCACCAGCAAGAGCGGCACGGGCGATTCGAAAATCTATCAGACCCATAACCAATGGACCTCCGACGGCCGCTGGGTGGTATTCCGCTCCGACCGCGTGAAGGGCGAGGCCATGGCCGTCAACGAAGAGACGGGCGACATCGTGCAGATCACCGAGGGCGGATTCTCGGGCATGCTCTGCGTAGCCCGCAAGTCGATGAACCTCTACCACATGCGTGAGGCCAAGGACAAGAAAGGCAACCGCACGGGCATGGAGGTGGTGGAGGTGAACCTGGAGCGCCTCTTTGCCGACTCCGAGGCTGGCAAGCTGAAAAAGAAGACGGCCTACGAGCGCATCTGCGGCATGATACCCGCCGAGATGTGTAGCGAGGGCGATATGGCGCTCGACGGTAGCGAGGAGTTTGTCTATTTCCGACTCGACAAGGAGTTTGCCCGCAAATATCCCATCGCCGAGCAGATAGCCCCCAACTTCGGACCGCGCAACATGGGCGCAGGCCCCGGCGGCATCGGAAAGATGGACCTCACGACGGGCAAAGCCGAACCCGTGGTGGCCGTTCACTTCAAGGTGGGCCACATTCAGGGCAACCCCTGGCATCCCGGTGAAGTCGTTTTCTGCTGGGAAACGGGCGGCAAGGCTCCGCAGCGCACATGGATGGTGAATGCCGACGGCACTAACCTCAGACCTATCTACCGCGAGACCGAGCACGACTGGGTGACGCATGAGGCCGTGATCAGCGAAGACGAGCTGGTGATTGCCATCATCGGCCACCGCCCTATCAATAAGGGTGAGCAGAAGGCCATCGACGGACTGGAGTCGTTTGCCACGTCCAACGACTGGGGACCTTCGGGCACCAAGGAATATGCCACGGGCATTGCCGTGGTGAACATGCGCACCCGCGAACTGACGATGGAAGGCCAGGTGCCGGGCGACAACTTCTGGCATGTAGCCGGATCGCAGGACGGCCATTGGGTGGCCGGTGACGATTTTGCCCGCGAACTCTGGGTCATCGACCGTCATACCGGCGAGCGCATCCTGCTCACAGCCGGACATAAGACCACGGCCCGCGACCACGTGCACCCCACCTTCAAGCCCGACGGCACCGAGATCGAGATACAGTCGGCCATGCTCAGCGAAGACGGCCGCTCGATGAACATCTGCATCGTACGTATGCCTCAACATCTGATTGACCGTTACAAGAAGGTTACCAACTGAGTATTACATAAACAAAATGAAGAGAGTCATACTGCTGACCATAGCGCTGCTGATCCTGACGGGGACGGCATGGAGCCAGCAAGCAGAAGACGGACTGCCGCGCATCGTGAACGACGAAGCAGATGTGTACGGTTCGGGCATGGGAAGACTGACGTTTCACTACCGTTCGGTAGATCCCCTGCATCCGGGCGACAGCATCACGATGAGCGGAGCTATCTTCGTGCCCAATGACATCTACGACCGGAAGAAGAAAGCGGCAGGCATCCTGCTGCTGAATCACCCCACGGTGATGAGGAGGAACGAGGCACCTTCGACCTACGAATCGCACATCATCGAGAATACGATAGAGGGAAACATCATCGCGCTGGAGAAGGATTACATCATGGTTTGCGCCGACTACTACGGCTTCGGACTGACGGAAAAGATTGACGGAGTGAAGCAACCGCAGACGTATCTGTATGCCGACTGTACGGCACACCACGTGCTGGACGCTTACGGAAGTGCGAAGGTGCTACTCGCCGAAGAGGGTTACGACATGGGGAACGTGCTGGTGAACATGGGGTATTCCCAGGGAGCGCACACGTCGATGGCTGCGCTGAAGACAACGGTGGAGGACAGCCACTACGGCGGGGTGAAATTCGACTATACCATCTGCGGGGGTGGGCCCTACGACTTGCAGGCTTTCTACGAAGAGCTGATGAAGACCGACAAATATGCCTATCCCGTGGCCGTGGGCATGTTGATGGCATACACCCACCAGATAGAAAGGGCGCAAGGGAATGCCGACTTTACGGACATCGCGCTCGGTGATCTCTTCGACGAAGCCATGGTGCCGCACGTGGACGACTACTTCTACAACGGTGATTACGGGGCAAGCATCACGAACCGCGACATCTTCATCCTCTATGGGGAGAGTAAAGGCATGGACGTGAAGAAAATGATCAGCAGCGGGATGCAGGACACGAATTCAACGGTGTTCAAGGCTTTCGACAAAGTGCTGGTCGCGAACTCATTGACCCATGGATGGACACCGCGAGAGGATGACCGCATCTACCTATTCCATTCGTCGGGCGACGATATCGTCTTCAAGAAGTGCAGCGACAATATGGTAAGCTATCTGCGCAGCCAAGGCATTGAGGTGGGCAGCGAAAAGAACGTCACCTACAACACGTTACCCTTCCTGACCCACGAGATGGGCGTGGTGCCCTTCGTGCTGGCGGCTACCAACATTCTGAACCGTCTGCAGGAAGAAGCCGCGGGGATTGTAAATGTCAACCTTAACCTTAACCCTAACCTTAACCTCAAGAGCATTTATAACCTGAGCGGGCAGCGCCTGAAGGCACCGCAGAAAGGCATCAACATCATCAACGGACGGAAGGTGCTCGTCAGATAAAGCCCGTGGACTTAGTCCATGTGGAAAAGTTCGGGAAGGGGAATCGTGACAGGCGAATTGTCGGGATTCACTTCCATGATATCGGCCATCATGTCCCACCAGCGCTGAGTGATAGGGTCCACGTTGCTGGTATCCTGAGAGTTGCCTTCTCCCTCACACTCCTGATAGGCAAAGAGGATGTTGGTGTCTTTGTCCCAGTAGATGCTGTAGTTGCCCACGCCCTGATCCTTGATCATCTGTTTGAGTTCGGGCCAAATGGCATTATGCCGCTTTTCGTATTCCTTCTCAAAGCCTGGTTTGAGGAACATCTTGAATGCAAAACGTTTTGTCATATCTGTCAAGAATTTGAGAATTTGAGAATTCTGATTTACTGATGCAAAAATACAAAAGATTCTTGATTCTTCATTCTTCATTCTTCATTTTTTTTACTACTTTTGCCACATCGATTCAAAAAACAAACGTATGATTAGGAAATTACTTAGTTTGCTCGTTATCTTGACGGTTGCCAGCGGATATGCACAGAGCGTTTTTAACGTGCGGGACTTCGGGGCCAAGGGGGACGGAAAGGCACTGGACTCTCCGGCGATTAACAAGGCTATTGAAACGTGTGCGAAGAAAGGAGGCGGAACGGTGATGCTGCCGGCAGGACAGTATCTTTCGGGGAGCATCCGCATGAAGAGTAACATCGAACTGCGACTGGAGACAGGAGCCACGATTATTGCCACGAGTGATCATTCAGCCTACGACCCTTCGGAATTCTTCGGGGGACCGGAATATCAGGACGGCGGTCATACCTATTTCCATAACTCGCTGATCTGGGCGGACGGTGAACAGAACGTGAGCATCACGGGACGGGGCATCATCGACGGCAGCGGACTCACGAAGCACGATACGGAAACGGCAGGACAGGTGCATGGCGGCAGTATCGGCATGGGCGACAAGGCCATCGCCCTGAAACTATGCCGCAACATCCTTATCCGTGACGTGACCATCACCCGCGGCGGACATTTTGCCATCATCATCACGGGTTGTGAACTGGGCACCATCGACAATGTGCTTATCGACACAAACCGCGACGGCATAGACATCGACTGCTGCAAGATGATTACGGTAAGCAATACGAAGGTTAACACCCCAAGTGACGACGGTATCGTATTGAAGAGCTCGTATGCTCTGAAACGTCCTGTGCCCTGTGAGCATATATTGATCAACAACTGTACGGTGACGGGCTTTAAATGCGGAACGCTACTCGACGGCACTTGTGTGCCTGAAAAAGTGAACTGGGTATGCGGACGCATTAAACTGGGAACGGAATCGAATGGCGGCTACCGCAACATCGCCATCACGAACTGCTCATTCCTCTGGTCGAGTGGTCTGGCCTTGGAAGAAGTGGATCAGGGTATGATGGAGAACATCGTGGTGAGCAACCTCACGATGGACCACGTGCACCATTACCCCATTTATATCACAACGGGTTGCCGCAACCGCGGTCCGAAGGAAAACACCGCCGTTTCCTCCGCACGGGATATTCAGATTATGAACGTGATTGCCAACGACTGCGACTCGCTCTCAGGCATTCAGATTACCGGAATGCCGGGACATCCCATCCAGAACGTAAGCCTCAGCAATATCCATCTGCGCTATCGGGGTGGTATGAAGAGAGAGGTGGCGAAAGACTATCCCGAACTGGGTACGAAATATCCGGAGATAGCGAAATTCCTCGGCACGTGTCCTGCCTACGGACTCTTTGCCCGCCATGTGGACGGTCTGCAACTCCGTGACATCACGATGGAACTGATGGCTCCCGACTCACGTCCTGCCATTCTCTACGACGATGTGCAGAATCTGAAGGTGGAGAACGTGATCACGCCCTAAAACTGAAACCACAGCCGCAGGTGAAGGCCTTCATCGCCGGCATTGAGACGGATGGAGGAAGGCTGACTGCGGGGACCTTGTTCGGAGATGCTGCGGAACGACTGGATGGCAGGAATGTCAAACAGGAAAGAGATGTCGCCCTCGGGGAAGGCGGGCATCGTGTTCTTGCCATCGCGGCGATGGATGGGCTCTTCGGGGGTGAAAAGTCGCAGATAGAGGCCGTCGGTCTCGCTATAGACCGTGAAGGGAGCCGTATCGCTCTGAAGCGTAGCCCAGTAGAGATTGGCGTGATAACCCTTGAACTCAGGATAGACCATATGGTCGTATTGCTCTCCCGTCACCGTGTTGTTATAATCCTTCTGCCAAATGCCGAACTGCTGTCCGCGCAGGCGGTTTTTCCACACACGATAAGGTCCGCTTCCCATCCAACGGATGCCTTTCGCCTCACTTTCGGGATAATTGAACGAAAGGCCGAGGAAATGAATCTGACGGTCGTAGAAATCACCCTTGCGATTGACCATCACGGCATGTATGCCCAAACGTCCCTCAGGCGTCATGCGCCAGACGATACTATCAAGACCACCCTCATATTTTGCCACCAGAAGCGCATCCGTTCCATCCATGTGAGTATAGGAAGAGCGGAAAGTGGCTTTTACGCCTACGGGAACTCCTCCCGTGAAAGGAATCAGCGTTCCGTTTTTGCGAACGGCCTTTACCGCACCTTGTTCAAACTCCACGGTAACATCCTTTGCCGAGAGCATATTTCCCTCAACAGCGGCTGTTCCTGAAGACGGCGATTGCTGATGACTTACAAAATACTGATGAGCCGTGGGAATGGGCCATGTCCAAGTGTTGAGACAGGCACCATCAGCTCCAAAGACTTCCACCTTCAGGATATCGGCCTCAAAGAAACGGGCAGGAAGCGGGAAATGAGCCGCAGCACGTTCGCCGGGAGCAATATCAGGAAGCGAAACCTTCCCCTCGTCAAGGAGTACGGTATCCTTATAGACCTGATAACGGGCCGTACATTCACTCAGACGACTGAAAAGGAACTGATTGCCGACAAGCAGCTTCCCGTCGAAACTGGGGGTGATGCGAAGGGGACTGATCTGTACGGGACTCCACACATCGCGGATGGTATAGAATGAACCCTCCCGTTCACGATGAGGTCCCACCACACCGTCAGGACCATTGGGACCGTCGCTGTCGAGAACCCTACGTTTCGTAAGTTTAAGACTATCCGTACGCAAAACCGCCTCATCGCTGAAACTCCAGATAAAGCCACCGGCAAAATTGGGTGCAGCTGTCCATTGTTGCCAGTAGTCTTCTAGTCCCGCACCAGCTCCACGGTCGTATTGCGCATGCAGGAACTCGGTGGGCATAAACACCTTGTAACCGTTCATCATTCGCCCCGTGCTGGTGTAATAACCCGGATAATGATGGGCATCCACGCCGTTCCAGTCCTGCCAGGGATGAACGACATGACGCTGCTGCAAATCCAGTTCCGCAAAACGGGCATCCAACTGCGTATTCCATCCCCCTTCATTGCCATTGGCCCAGACGAAAATGCACGGATGATTCTGATCGGTTGCCATCTGTTCCCGTAGGAGTTTGTCACCCGTAGGCGTGTCATAGCGCCCATGCCATCCGCAGAACTCATCGAGATAGAGGATGCCCAAAGAGTCGCAGATGTCAAGGAAATGACGGTCGGGGGAATAATGCGAACGCACAGCATTCATATTCATCTCCTTGATGAGCAGGGCATCCTGCAACGACTGCTGACGCGTAAGTGTACGTCCTGTTTCAGGCCAGATGCAATGACGGTTCACGCCCTTCACCACCAGCTTACGGTTATTCAGATAGAAACCGTCGCCTTCGCGGAACTCAATGGTGCGGAAGCCGATACGCTCCTGATGTTCATGAACCACTTTCCCGTCGGAAGAGAGCAGACGCAAGTGCAAAGGATAGAGATGAGGATGTTCGGAATCCCATGGGTGGACCGAATTCCAATGTGTTTCCACCAACTGACAGTCTGCTGTTTCCAAAGAAACCGTCTGTTGGTCGTTGCCAACGGAAATCTGCAACCGACTACCACTGGAAAGCTGTTGCGTATGAAGCCGGAGCCTCAGCAGTCCATCCATGCGCGCATCCACTTCCACCCGTTCAATATGCTGACGGGGAACGGCTTTCAGCCATACAGGACGGAAGATGCCGCCAAAAAGCCACCAGTCAGCACGGCGCTCTGCCTCATTCACACTTTTATTGGCTGACTGTTTCCACACTTTTACTTCCAGCTGGTTCTTCTTTCCATATTTCAGCAGTGGCGTAATGTCATAACTGAACGAATAGAAAGCACCCTGATGGATGGGACCCGCCAGCGTGCCGTTGACTTTTACCTCCGCATCCGTCATCACCCCGTCGAAGACGATGCTCACCTGCCGATCACGCCAACCTTCGGGCACCCGGAAATCCCTCCTGTAGAGCCCCCACTCATCGCTGGGTTGCGCTCCCTTCTTCAAATAATAGCGCCCAAAGGTGTAAGAGCCGAAGCCCTGCAGTTCCCAGCACGACGGCACTTCAATCTTACTCCACCGCCCACTCTGCTGACCGGCAGAGCAGAAGAAGTCCCACTTCGGGTTATTGCCGTCACCACCGCCCGAGAGGTAAAGCCTCTCCGTGGGCTGCGCCCCGCCACTGAAAGCCGCCGAGAGCGCGGCAACGAAAACGATAGTCCTAACGATAACGATAACCCTAACCTTAACTTTAACCATTACTCCATTTCTCATTTTCTCATTTTCTCATTTTCTCATTTTCTCCATTTTCTCCAATTCTCATTTTCTCCATTTTATCTTCTGCAAATTTAAGGGAAAGAACCAACAGCCCAAAGGACTTTTGTCCGCAATTTGATTAAAAAAGTACAATAGTATGTAAATCGGTTGAAAAAAAATATATATATTTGTCAGAATTTTAATAAATTTGCAGCAGTATAACTAATCTGCCTGTGAGAGAAATGAATGCTAACTATAGAATAACCATCCTGCTGCTATGCTTCATGCTGCAAGGCATGACACGGCTGGCAGCCATAGAACTGAAACATCGAGAGCTCGACACCACCAACGGTCTGCCCAGCAACTATATCATCAGCATGGTGCAAGATCCGCTGGGATTCGTATGGCTGGCCACCGACAACGGACTCTGCCGCTACGATGGCTACTTCGTGGAAACATTCCGCCATAGCGAGCAGGGCAACAACGCCCTGCTGCTGAGCAACAAGCTGCGCGAACTGCATCAGAACCCCCATAACGGGCTTCTCTTCATCCGATTGCAGGGAGAATACTTCAGTTGCTACGACACCCACCGCCGACGCTTCATCGACTACAACGGCTCACTTCCTAACGACCGCAACTACAGCTCGTGCCACGTCACCCGAACGGGCGACAGCTGGCTCTGGTATAAAGGAAAGGGAGCAGGATGCCTCGAAGTGAAATATCAAGACGGCGAGGTAAAAGCCACCGAATACAGCCGCGAGAACGGCAGTCTGAAATCCAACAATATCCGATTCATCCACGAAGACAGCCATGGCAACATATGGATAGCCACCGACAAAGCCCTCTACGCGAAAACCGCAAACTCCATAGGCGGCCTGAAGACGGTCATCGAGAAGTACATCAGCTATATGGCCGAGCTCGACGGGAAGATATACCTCACATCCACCGATGGGCATATCTATACCGTGGGGCCAAACCTCACGACCGAGCGATTAAAGACCAACGCTGAAAGCCTGTCACCAACCGGACTCATCCCTTATCAAGGGCAACTCCTCGTAGTGACCCCCCAGAAGACCTTCCGGGTGAATCCTACGACGGGCGAAATCAGCAGTTTCCACATAGAGATGGGCGGCCAGGCCGTCTTCACAGACGACAGCGGCAACTACTACATGAACGACTTGAAGGGCCGTCTCCACTACTTTGATCTCCGCCGCAATGCCATCTACCATTTCGATGTGCTTGAGACAAACCTCATCAACAAACCCGACACACACCCCATCAGCGTCACCACCGACGATAACGGATACATCTGGATCATCACCAAAGGAAACGGATTCTTCATCTACGACCCCACGGCAAGCCAGCTGCAGCACTTCTCACCGCGAGAGAAAGGAGTGAGCCCCATCGAGACCGACTATATCCAGGCCATCATGAACGACCGCTCAGGAAACATCTGGATATCACAAGAGAACATGGGCATCAGCATTCTCTCCACCATGCCCCGAGGCATCACACGCCTCTTCGTAGATGACGGGCTTATGCCCAACTACTCCAACTTCTTCCGCATGGTACGCCAGACGGCCGACGGCCGCCTCTGGGCAGGCAACTTCACCGGCGACGCCTATCAGGTGAACGTAAACCCACCAACCATCAACCATAAACTATCTACCATCAACCATCACCCATCACCCTTCATCCCCTTCGACATCGGTTTAAACGATGACTTCCTGGCCGTCTGCAAAGACCGTGAAGGACACCTCTGGACAGGCACCCGCAACATGGGCATCAGCGTAGATGGGCACCACTATCACTACGACCCTAACGACACCCTGTCGCTGGCCCCTGGAAAAGTATTCGACATCCTCTGCGACAGCCGCGGACGCGTATGGATAGCCGTCAACACCGGAGCCCTCTGCCTCGCCCTTCCACAAGCCGACGGCACCTACAAGTTCCGCCGCCTGCTCACCGAGAATTCCTTCATGCGCACCATGACCGTGCTCCTTCAGACCAGCCTGGGCCATATCGTTGTGGGATGCGCCAACGGACTCATCGTATTCCACCCCGACTCCGTGGCACCCCAGGGCGGAACCGTCAATCCCCATGCCTACCATTACTACCACAAGGGAAACAGCACCCTCGGATACTACGAGACCCGCGACGTCTTCGAGCACCATGACACCCTCTGGCTGGCATCCTCCGGAGGCGGACTCTACTATATTCCCACCAAAGACCTCTGCCAACCTGCAAAATCACAAACGATGCAGTTCCACCAAATCACCACCGAACAAGGACTCGCCGACAACACCGCCAACACCGTCATCGCCGACCGCCAAGGCAACCTCTGGATAGGCATGAACCGCGGACTGACACGCATCGACCGGAAAACCCATGCGCTCACCACCTACTACCTCTCAGCCCACAAGTTGGGAGAAGTCTATAGCGAAAACTCCGCCTGTCTCCTGCCCGACGGCCAACTACTCTTCGGCACCAAGCACGGACTCATCGTCTTCCACCCCGACTCACTCACCCCCAAAGAATACCAACACCCATCACCCAACACCCAAGCCCACATCACCAGCCTATCCGTAAACGGACTGCCCTACGACCTCGAGACATCAACAGGCGGCCAGTTCCTACCCGTCCGCCTCAGTCATCACGAGAACTCATTGATCATCCGATTCTCTGACCTCAGCTACGAATTCCCCTACAAAGCCGAATACGAATATATGCTCCGCGGCTTCGACACCAATTGGAGCCCAGCCACTCGCGAAAACGAAGCCATCTACCGAGACCTCAAGCCTGGCCGCTACACCTTCCGCGTGAGGCTGGCCACCAATCCCGAGCACGTCAGCGAGATGCAAGTCACGATACTCCAACCCTGGTGGCTCACCTGGTGGGCCCGCATCCTCTACCTCCTGGCCGCCGGAGCCATTATCTGGTATATCGCCCGTCTGCTGCTCGCCACCTACCGCCTGCGCAACCGCATCCGCATCAACCGACAGATAAACCAATTCAAACAGCAGTTCTTCATGAACGTAAGCCACGAATTCCGCACGCCGCTCACCATCATCCAAGGTTCCATGGAGCGAATGCGCCAAGCCACAGACCTGCCTGCCTCCCTGAAGCAGCCCATGAGCAATATGCAGCGGAGCACCGACCGGCTGCTCCGGCTAGTCAATCAGTTGCTGGAAGTGGACAAACTGGAAAACGGCAAGCTTTCACTCCGGCTGCAGGAAACCGACGTGGTTCAATTCGTGCGCCAGATCGTGGAAGGCTTCACAGACGTAGCCGAGAACAAACGCATCAACCTGCAGTTCCTCCCCTTCTCACGACAGCACACCCTTCCCCTTGATCATGGAATGATGGACAAGATACTCTACAACCTGATCAGCAACGCCCTGAAATACACACCCCCGCGCGGAGAAGTCACAGTCAGGCTGAAACAGAAAGACCGCCAAATCATGATCAGTGTAGAAGACACAGGCCCCGGAGTTCCCCGAGAGAAGCAAGCCGAACTCTTCACGAGGTTCGTCACCCCCGTCCGCGCAGCCTCCTCGCTCGGCATAGGCCTCCATCTCACCCGTCAGCTCGTGGAAGCCCACCACGGAGAAATCCGCTACGAGGATAACCCTGGCGGCGGAAGCATCTTCACCCTTACACTGCCCGACACCGACAGCATCTACACACCCGAAGACTTCCTGCCCACCTCGACTCACTCAACCATCAACCATCAACCATCAACCATCAACCATCATCCAGCCTACAAGGAATTGCCACCCATACCGCTCAACCAGCGAAGAGTGCTCATCGTGGAAGACGACGAGGACGTCATGACCTATCTCAAGAGCGAACTTTCAGCCTATTTCCTGCTTGAACTGGCATCCGACGGACAGGAAGCACTCCAGCGACTCCATCAACAGGAAGCAGAACCCATCGACCTGATAGTAAGCGACATCCGTATGCCAAGAATGGACGGTATGACACTACTGAAGAAAGTCCGCGCCGACGACAATCTCTTCGACATCCCCTTCATCCTGCTCACAGCTATCAGCAGCGTCGAAAAACAAGTGCAGGGACTCAGGTTTGGAGCCGACGACTATCTGCCCAAGCCCTTCAGTCCAACGGTATTGGTAGCCCGCTGCCTGTCGCTGATTCAGCAACGTGACAAGTTACGCACTGCCTACACCCAGAAGGGCGAACATGAGGCTTCAAGCAGCAAGCCCCAAGTTAATTCGCCAAGGGTTATCAGCAAGCAGTCAGAATCTTCTCCAAGCGACCCCGCGACCATCCTCACCAGTGAGCGTGACCGCAACTTCCTGAAGATTGTGGAAGCCAAGACGGGTGCCAACCTTTCGAATCCCGAATTCGTGGTGGACGATCTAGCCCGCGTTACAGGCTACAGCCGCACACAGTTCTACAGCAAAATGTCGGAACTGACAGGGTGTTCGCCCAAGGACTATATCCGCCGACAACGTATGAACCGCGCAGCGGAACTTCTCCACCAAGGAGAAATGATTACGGTAGCAGAGGTGGCCTATCAGTGCGGCTTCTCCGATCCGCTCTATTTCAGCCGTTGCTTCAAGCAGTATTACGGAATGTCACCTTCCAGATACCAAAAAGAATCATAGAAAAAGACAGGCGGCAGTTGTCATCCCGACAACTGCCGCCCTGGTTATAAATTGCTACTAACTATACTAACCACTATACATTAGTATAACTAATCTTAACCTAATTGCATTAAAAACCTTTCAGCATATTAATTATATCCTGGATTTTGCCATGCCTTCTTTTCGGCATCGCTGAGGTTCGTGCCATCCTCGTTCTGGAGGGTATCGATGAACTTCTGAGGGATAGGACGATAGTTGTGACGTTCCTGCACATTGGGAGCAGCCTCGGGGTTGAAAGCCTTGGCACGCTTCACGAGCAGGTCGGTACGGCTCAGCTCTTCCCAGCGGTTCCACTCGCCCAGCAACTCGCGTGTACGCTCGTTGAAGATGAAGTTAATCAGGCGGTCTTTCACGTCGGTGACACCCAGTTCGCTCAGGATGGCCTCATCTTCGGCGGGCAGCTGGTTATAGCTGGCTATCTGCAGATCGGAAGCATTGGTAGTGCGCTTGATGCCGGTAGAGAGATAGTATGTGCTCTTGGTCAGATAAGAGGCCTGGAAAGCCTGCAGGTTATTCAGGCGCTCCTCTTTCTTATTGTCGGCATTCGGATAACATTTACCCAGGATGGAGGCACCCGTTGAGTTCGAGGT
>JAEEGJ010006386.1_pt1 | contig 35401 bp, 33 predicted proteins | sample 8958761 | NCBI WGS metagenome assembly JAEEGJ01 (sample SAMN16246546, study PRJNA631951) | gut metagenome | biome: gut microbiome; feature: rumen; material: RS-attached | host: Bos | place: Iran: Karaj | collected 2018-10
TTTCGTTCACATTAGCCACCGCCTTCAGTGTGCCCTTACCGAGATAGCGAGCCTTGTCGCCATCGCGAAGCTCAAGAGCCTCATTCTCGCCTGTACTTGCACCAGAAGGCACAGCTGCACGTCCCATAACACCATTTTCAAGAACCACATCCACTTCTACGGTTGGATTACCGCGTGAGTCAAGGATCTCACGACCTACAATTTTTTGAATTTTCATAATTATCGAATAAATATCGTTATGTTTTTTTATGAGTTAATCTTGATTTGATGTTGCAAAGTTAGAACATGTTTTCCTATTGTGCAAATAATGACGACGGATGCGGATAAAAATACACAAATGTGAGTATTCCGCTAATTGCACGTCAACAGAAAATGATACCGAGAAATGAGTATTTTAAGGTGGAGGGGGCGATTTTGTCATTGAAATATTTGGCTGGCATAGGATTTTATCTGTAATTTTGTGGTCGGAAAATCGAGGACCAGCGGCCTTGAATAGCGAACATAACTCATATAGTTAATAAAGACAATAAATGAAATTAAAGATTGTATTTTCGGCCTTAATGGCTGCAACGAATGTATCAGCTCAGGATAATGCAAATGCCGATACAAGCTATGTTTACAAAAAGGATTTGGACGGTGTAACCGTTGTTGCTCACAACGAGATTCGAAAGATGCGTGAAGCAGCCATGCCTGTAACGGTATTGGGAAAACGACAGTTGGAAGGAACTACCACAAGTATTAACGATGCACTTGCACGAACTGCTGGTATTGCGATAAGAAGTACCGGAGGTGTAGGTAGTGCCTCACGAATATCCGTGCGCGGTCTTGAAGGAAAGCGAATGGGTGTTTATATTGACGAGGCTGCCATAGGTCAGCTAAGCGACTATGTTTCGCTTAACGACATCCCTACAGATATGATTGAGCGCATAGAGGTATATAAAGGTATAGTGCCATATCGTTTTGGAGGCTCTGCCTTAGGTGGTGCCGTGAATGTAGTGACAAAGGAATATCCACCTGTATATCTTGATGCAAGCTATGAGATTGCATCTTTCAATACACATAAACTGAACTTTGCATTCAAGAGAACAGACAAAAATTCAGGCTTGCAATTCGGATTTGGAGGCTGTCTAACATATTCGGACAACAGCTATAAAATGCATCTTCAGAATCTCGATAACCGCGTAGTAGAGCGTGATCACGACCAGTTCAAGAAGGCGATGCTCGGAGGCTCAATAAAAGCCACGAAATGGTATTTCGATGAGGCAAAGCTCGAACTTGTGTTCTTGGCTACGAGAGCTGAGATTCAGGGTATTGACAGCGACATCCGCGAGGCTTACAATCACGGAATGTCAGGAATAGCAGCCCTAACCCTCAAGCGCGACAACTTCCTTGTTGACGGTCTTGACCTCGATTTTGACGGATGTTTCAGCTATGGCAAGAATGGTTTATGCGATAAGGCAATGTCACGCTATGATTGGGATGGCAACAGATATACCCCTGTTACAATCTATGGAGGAGAACAGGGTACCTATGCTTCTGACTCGGACAACCGCACTCACGACTATGTTGGCAAGCTAAATCTGAACTATCTGTTGAATGAGCATCATTCATTCAACATCAACCTCTATGCCACCCATACAAGGCAAAATCCCGAAAACGAGCTTATGGATAAGAGTTTTGGCTATCAGACAAACTTCCGAAGCCACATGAGCAGTTTCACTACAGGCTTCTCTTACGACCTTACCCTGTTCAACGGAAAGTTCATGAGTGCCACGACTCTCAAGAACTTCAACTATAGTTCTGATACAAAGGTGCTTGAATATACCCGCATAAACGAACCGAAAGATGTAAGTATTAACCGCAACTACTGGGGCATTAGCGAGGCTATGCGATATAAGATAACCAATGACATTATGGCCAAGATTGCGGTTAGCTCAGAGGTTCGCATCCCTACAGCCGAGGAACTTACGGGCAACGGCTACTCTATACTCCCTGCAACTAATCTTGAGCCAGAGCGATGCAAGGGATTGACAGGTGGATTTATCTATCACCATACCAATTCGTATGGCTTTATTGAGATAGAGGCAAACTATTTCCTCAACCAGCTCGACGATATGATTCGCTATCAGGCCGACATGATTCCGTCCATGGCTCGCTATGCCAACTTCGGAAAGGTCGTTACCAAGGGAGCGGAGATTGACATCAAGGGCGATGTAACATCATTCCTTTATTGCTATGTGAATAGCACCTATCAGGATCTCAGGGACAAGCGCAAGCATGAGGTAGGATCAACGGCTGCAAATCCTACATACGACAAGCGTATGCCTAACATCCCTTACTTCCTTGCAAACTTCGGCATAGAGCTTCACAAGGAGAACCTCTTCGGAGGTAAGGAGCAGAACAGCCGTTTCCTCCTCGATGCCTCATACATCCACGAGTATTTCTACGACTTTGAGATGAGTAAGTATCAGGATCGTAAAATTCCTACATCACTCACTTTTGATACTGGCTTAGAGCATAGTTTCGGAAATAACCGCTGGACTCTTTCTTTCAAGCTGAAGAACCTTACCAACAGGGTGGTTTATTCAGACTTGAACCGTCCGCTTCCTGGAAGAAATATCGCATTTAAGGTTAAGTATATAATGAAATAAAGACCCACCCCCTTACCCCTCCCATAAAGGGAGGGGAGTAATTACTACTATCGCAACAGGGGAATGGATCTAAATGAAAATCAACAATTTATAAACAACAATTTAAAAATGCCCTAATACCCTCAAAGCAGAAATACAATCTACTCCCCTCCCTTTATGGGAGGGGTACGGGGGTGGGTCAAAAAAAACATGCAAAAGAAACTTTCAAACATCCTTCCCCTTGGGAAGGCTTGGTTAGGCATTATGGCAATGGCATTAACAGTATGCTTTACTGCCTGCGACAACGATGATGATGATGATGTAATTGGTAATGAAGTGCCAAAATCAGAAGGCAGAATCCTGTTCTCTACCACAGTAACTAACCCTTCAGGCGATAGCGGTAGCGGCTATCTTCAGGCTGTAGGCAAGTTGGAAGGTGGTGTGAACTACACCAACAGCAATGCTCTGCCTCTCGGCTTCGGTTCTTACCCATGTGTCTGCAAAAGCGGTAATATCTATGTATTCCCAGACTATATGGGAGGTACTGAGATGAAGCTCAAGCGTTACATCCTCAACGACAAGAACGAACTGGAACTCAAGGGTTCTATGACTCTTCCTGCAAATTCAAGTGCGGCTATCGTTGTAGAGGCAAACGACGAGAAGGCATACGTTTGTTGCCAGAGCCTTAACCTTATCATCACCTTCAACCCTAAGACAATGAAGGAGATTTCACGCATCGACCTCACAAGTCTCAGCAACGAAGGCGTTTCCGCATATCCTGGTGCTCTCTACATCCGCGATGGCATTCTATTTGTTGGTCTGGAACAGTATAACGCACAATGGATGCCTCAGGAGAACGCATTGGAAATGGCTCTCTACAATGTCTCTGACGATAAGTTCATCAAGAAGATACGTAACACCTCCCTCGAACTTTGCGGTCCTACACGCCCTATCGACAACGAGTCTATCTTCGAGGATGAAAAAGGTGATATCTACATAAACTGCACAGGTTCATTCGGCTATATACCAACTCTCAACTCAGGTATGGCACGTATCAAGAAGGGTGAGACCGAATTTGACGAGACATATAAATTCAATTTTGCAAACACAAAGGTCAGCGGTTTGAGTTGCGACTATATAAACGTACTGTTGATGTGCCGTTATGTAGGTAACGGAAAGATGTACACATACGGCTATGCCTATGCTCTTGACCCAACAAACACCAACACATACCTTGCACGTATCGGTGTTCCTGTATTGATTGACCTTTACAACAAGACCGCAAAGGTTATCGAAGGGCTGCCTCGTTCAAATGGTCATGGAGTGGCTATGGGACGCTATGGCAATAAGATGGTTTATGGCTCTGCAAACGACGAATATAATGGTTTCTCAACAGTTGATATCAACACAGGAAAGGTTGAGACAAAGGTTGCAACCGTAGAAGGTTATCCTTCGTTCTTCTATAGCTTTGAATAACAGAAAAGCATAAACAAAAATGCCGCTTATGGAATCAACTACCATAAGCGGCATTTATTTTTATACAGGCTTTTATTACGCTTTCAGCACTTTCTGAATGCTATCCCTCACCTTGTCGGAAACACTATCGTATGTATCTCCATTCTCAGGCATTACAGGCTTCAGATACTCCACCTCAATCTTCTTAGGCTTGATCCATCGTGAGCCTCTTGGAAGAACTCCATATGCACCTCGGATGCACACAGGTATTACAGGCACGTTGAGTTCCTTACTCAGGATAGCGAAAGTCTTCTTAAACGGCACCATGTCACCATCGAAAGAGCGTGAGCCCTCTGGGAAGATAATAACATTCTTACCTTGCTTCAGCACCTCTGAAAGCTTCAGGATTGAGTTCTTCAGATTACGCTTCTCCATCAGTATGACATTATTACGCTTTGCCATAAACTTCAGCACAGGATGCTTCACATGCTCCTCCGTAGCATAGAAGTATGTATTCTTCAAAGTCTTGCTGCTCAATCCAGAAACCACGATACCTCCGTCAAGATAGCTCTGATGGTTAGGTGCAATGATAAACGGTCCTTTCTTCGGAACATTATTCTCACCTACAATCTTCAGTCGGTTGTTCAGTTTAAGGAAAGACTTCAACAGCTTGGCGTGTAGAGGATAGAAAAGCGAGGTAGAAGGCAGTTCAAGCGAAGAGTTATTGGCAAGCAGCATGTCATGCCAATCAATCTTACTAACATCGACATGAGTCTTGCCCTGCTCTACCTTCTCCGCAACCGACCTGAGAGTGGTCATCATCTCTGGCTGAAGCTCCACACCAAAGGTCTGCTCAATGAATCCCTGCAATCCTACCTTATCCAAAGAGTCAAAAGCAAGGTCTGTCTCAAGATGATCATCTACATGAACAACAACCTTCTTCTCAGATTCTATATACTCCTTGATGATGCGCATCTCGTTCGAAATCTCATCATCAACCTCAACCTTACTCTTTACACTTTCTACTTTATTCGCAAGCTCATCAGCTACGCGGTTCCTCTTAAGAAGATCCTTGAGTTTGAAGCGCTGAAGTTTATCGAGCTTGGTTCTTGGAAGTTCACCTCTATATACATAGATGCTCATCAGTTTCTTATAGTTTGTTACCGTGAGGTTATAAGGCTCGATAACCTCCTTTTTCAAGGCAATCTCCACTTCCTCGTCGGAAAGGTTTCGTGCCCATGCCTCATTAGGTACTATAATACCCATCAGCATGTCGCCATTCTGAATAACGGCAGCCTCCTTTACTCGGTTTTCAAACTTCTCAAGCTTATATTCTATCTCGTTAGGCTGTACGTTCTTACCATTAGAGAGAACGATTATCTCCTTCGTTCTGCCTGTGATATACACCCTACCCTTCTCATCCAGATAACCGAGGTCACCTGTATGGAGATATCCGTCAGCATCAATAACCTCAGCAGTTTCCTCAGGACGATTGTAATAGCCCTTCATCAGGTTATTACCCTTACAGCAAAGCTCACCGTTCACAACCTTACAGTCAACAGAAGGCAAAGGCAGTCCTGCACAACCGCATATATAGTCTCCCGGACGTGTAAACGCAATGATAGGAGCCATCTCCGTCATGCCATATCCCTCAAGAAGATGGAAGCCCAAGGCAGAAAGGCCTTCACCAACCTCCTTGTCGAGAGGAGCACCACCACACACGCAGTAATCCAGATGTCCACCCATCTTCTTATGCACAGCAGCAAAGATGAAACGTGAGAACTTAAGGCTATGAACCTTCTTACACAGATTGAACAAGGCACGGGTAACAAAACTTGCATTTACCTTCTTCATGATACCCGCATAAAGCATCTGCCAAAGTCTTGGCACACCTACAAAGATACCAACCTTACCTCTGCACAATGCCTCCATGATGTCAGGTCCCTGCATAGACTCACAGATGACGATACCGTCCCCCTGCAATATTGGCGCAACAACCGTACCCATCAAAGGCAGCACATGATGCACAGGAAGCAGCATCAATGTTCGTCTCTTGCCGTTGAATACCGGAACCTCATCACACACACCAGCCTTGTTTGTCCACAGGTTCTTATAAGTCAGCATAACGCCCTTAGGCGAACCAGTAGTACCTGATGTGTATATGATAAGCGCAATGGCATTGTCGTCATAACTCGTCTGATCAAGGGTGGAAGTATCGAAGTCAGAACCTTTGATATCCTCTTTCTCAACCTCATTGATGATGAGAATCTTTACGTCGAAATCAAGATGAGAAACAACTTCCCTTGCAACCCTCTCACATGCCTCTGATACCCACATACACTCAGGAGTACAATCCCTGACTATATACTCTAAATCTGAAACAGTTGCTGTTGCATCAACAGGAACTGCAATGCTTCTGTTCTGCCATACAGAATAGAAGGCATACACCCATCCTATCCTATTCTCGCTGAAGATAATCGTCTTACTTGGATTCAGTTCCTTTGTATGATTCCCAAACACACTTACATGCTGCAACATCTCCTGATAGTTCACATCACCAGCAGAAGACATTATCGCTATTCTGTCAAGACTAAATTTCATAGTTCATTTTTTTAGGTTTTGAGGTTTTAAGGTTTTCAGGTCGGACTTGCTTTAGCTTGGTGAACTTGTGAACAATGCTCATCAGCGATGCTGACCTCTAACCTCCTAATCTCTAACCTTCTAACCTCTTCTCTGCAAAATTACAACATTCTGCTTACAAATAATCAAATTATCCTATATTTCCTATACTTCAGGAAAGTATTTGGTTATATAATCCTACTCCGCAGATAAATTATCCTATTTTCATGTCATGTTTTCCACCAAAAACTCATATATAAAACTTTAGTTTTATTACCTCATTCTATTTTTTTTACCGAAGTCAAATAAAAATTGTTAAAAAAACACTGAAAACTCACTTTTTCCTGTATTTCTGGACCTCTTTTCTACCAATTTTATACGAAATATGCAAAAAAGATGCAAAAAATTTGTTCGTTCAGTTTTTTTTGCTAACTTTGCAACAAATCCGTTTTAGAATTTAATAATCATCCAAATAAAAACAACTTAAACATTTATTTCCTATGAAGCCAGTAAAATACACCCTATTCCTGATAGTACTATTGCTATCACCAATAAATATAATGGGCATGACAGAGGAGGAGGCTCGCGACTGTCTTAAGGAGTTCGTCAACAGGGAGCAGGAGTTCGGCAAATTCGATGAAACACTCAAGCTGACATTCGCAAACGCTCATATAGACGACAACGGCATAAAAATTGTCTTCAATAAGGAAGACGATGTTTTCAAGCCATTATTCCCTGAGCTTACCGAAGGAAAGTTCAAGACCGTTGCGCAGGAAAACCGATACGTAAATCATCAATTCGGGCTCTATCTCCTTATGCAAGAAGCAATTAAGAACCCAAGATTCCTTGATGCACTCAAAGATTCAAATCTCTCGTGGGACGTATTCGTCATGAACCCACGCCAAAACGTACCATATTACACAACAACCCTAAATTACAGAGATGTAACCAACGCTATACTCATCAATAATGGTGATGAAAACTCCGACTTCAAGACATTCCTCTCCGTTTCACTCGTTGATCGTGCGCTCAAGAGTCTAATGGAACAGGTTTACATCCCACACGATAGTGTAGGAATATCGTATGCACGCCTAAGCCAGAACACACTCAACTGCACAATGCTTACCACAAGCGAGTATTATCCAAAGATAACGGCTGTCAACGGTATGGTAGCACGAAACGTATGGATTGAGGCTTTCATTGAAGAGTGTATGGCAAAGAACTACTACAAGCAGCTCCTTAGTCTTCTGAAGACAAAGCAGCCTGCAGTCAAAATCAATGTAGAAGACATCCACGGCAAACATAAGCCTCTCACATTCACCATCAAGGCATTCGATATCCTTGCTGCTGCACAACAAAGCACAACAGGCGGTCTCTCAGCAGCTGACTATATCGTACAGCAGATTGGCGGTACAATACAGAAGGAGAAAGAGAGGGGACTATTCATGCTGAAATATGGCGATGCTATAAACCAGATGAAACTTATAGCCCAGATAAATGCAGACAAGTCAAGACGCGTTTATGAAGTGGTTGACGAAATGCCAGAGTTCCCAGGTGGAACTCATGCACTCGAAAACTACCTCCACAATCAGGTTAATTATCCTTCAAGGGCATTACAAAACAAGATACAGGGACGTGTGATCTGCGAGTTCATCATCACAAACGAAGGCGCAGTAACCAACGTGAAAGTTGCAGAACCAGTCAATCCGCTTCTTGATGAAGAGGCAAAGCGTGTTATCGCAGCAATGCCAAAGTGGATTCCAGGACGCAATCATGGTGAAAGAGTAAATTCTAAATACAGTATTCCTGTAGTCTTCACACTCCCGAACTAAGAAGAGACATTGACAATAATTCCAGAAAACGCACCATAAACATCTCATGTACAAACTAAAAATTGTACATCGTATTCATGTCTCCCTCCCAGCGCTTCGGTGCTGGGAGTCTCTTTTTCTTTAACTCAAAAGGATTTCTTTAGCTAATAAAAAAGAACGAGGAGTACTTCCCTTTCAGAAAGTACTCCTCATTCCTCGTGACCTTGATGGGATTCAAACCCATGACCTTCAGAACCGGAATCTGACGCTCTATTCAGCTAAGCTACAAGGCCAAAACATGTACAATTTACCATGTACAAAGTACATATGACTAATTACCTGTTTACAACATTCCCACATGAGCACTCCGGCTCCCTTACATCGTCACACTCATCACATATACCACAGCAGCAGGAATAGCCATCAGAGATGAGTCGAATCTGTCAAGCATACCACCATGACCAGGGAGGATGTTTCCGCTATCCTTCACACCAAGTGTACGTTTGAAAAGGCTCTCTACGAGGTCGCCCCATGTTCCGAAGAACACGACAACCAATCCCAAGCCAATCCATTCCAGAGTGGTCAATCCTGTAGGAGTTGCACCAAAGTTCTCCAACAAATTGTTATGGTCAATATATGCCATCAGCCAAGCAATCAGACACACGATGATACCACCACCTATACTGCCTTCCCATGACTTCGCAGGAGAAATCCTCGGGAACAACTTATGCTTACCGAGAAGTGAACCTGAGATATATGCTCCCGTGTCATTACACCACAGGAACACGAAGATGCTCAAAGGCAACAAAAGGCCGTATATTGTAGCACCCTCCATACTACGGAAAGCAAGCATATTGATACAAGCGAAAGGAATAGCCACATACATTTGCGAGAGCATGGTATATGCCCAGTCGTTAATGGCATCATCATTCTTCTGATATATCTCGCTTACGAAGAGATATACTATAGTAATGAGATAAGGAATGAAAGCTGCAGATTGAACTGTACCCCAACACCATCCTGCAAAGGCAAGGAACAGATACACACCAGCAACGGTAGAGATGAAGCGGTTCACCTTCACGTTCTCACGCTGATTCACAAGTCCGGTGAACTCCCATATCGACAAACCTGTCACAAGGGCGAAGAAACAGACCATTGCCAATGGCTTGAGGAAGCAAGTCACCACAACGGCCACGAACAGAACGCCCGTGATAGTCCTAACGACGAAGTTATTCATGAGCCTCACCTCCATTATTATCTGAAGCGGAATCAGAATCAGAAGCGGAATCAGCAGTACCCTTAGTACGTCTCTCCCACTCCGCAGCCTCAGCCTCAAACTTGGCTTTCTGCTCATCGTTTGCCTGAATAATCTCCTGAGCGCGTGAAGTCCAAGGACGCTTACCGAAGATTCGCTCCACATCCTCCGCGAAGATCACCTCCTTGTCGATAAGCATCTGAGCAAGCTCATTATGACCTTCCTTATGCTCAGTAAGGATAGCCTTTGCACGAGCATACTGCTCATTTATCATCTTCAGCACCTCTTCGTCAATCATCTGAGCTGTAGCCTCAGAATAAGGACGCTGGAAGCTATATTCATTATTATTGTAGTAGCAGATATTAGGCAATTTATCGCTCATACCTGCATACGCAATCATACCATACGCGCTCTTTGTCGCACGTTCAAGGTCATTCATGGCTCCTGAAGAGATATGACCTGTGAACAATTCCTCAGCAGCACGACCGCCAAGCAGACTACACATCTCGTCGAGCATCTGCTCCTTTGTGTTAAGCTGACGCTCCTCAGGCATATACCAAGCAGCACCAAGGGCATTTCCACGTGGTACGATGCTGACCTTAACCAATGGATTTGCAAACTCCGTAAACCAAGAGATAGTAGCGTGACCAGCCTCATGAAGCGCAATAGCACGCTTCTCAGCAGCAGTCATCACCTTTGTCTTCTTCTCCAAACCACCGATGATACGGTCAACAGCATCAAGGAAATCCTGACGGCTTACGACCTTTGAGTCATGACGAGCTGCAATCAAAGCAGCCTCATTACATACGTTGGCAATATCAGCACCAGAGAAGCCAGGAGTCTGACGTGCAAGCATATCAATATCAAGAGTTTCCTCAACCTTGATAGGCTTCAGATGCACTTGGAATATCTCCTTACGCTCGGTAAGGTCAGGAAGGTCAACATGAATCTGACGGTCGAAACGACCTGCACGAAGCAGAGCCTTATCGAGCATATCAACACGATTGGTAGCTGCAAGGATGATGACACCTGAGTTTGTTCCGAAGCCGTCCATCTCTGTGAGAAGTGCGTTAAGTGTGTTCTCACGCTCATCGTTACCACCCATAGAAGGGTTCTTTGAACGAGCACGACCCACGGCATCAATCTCATCGATGAAGATGATACAAGGGCTTTTCTCCTTTGCCTGACGGAATGTGTCACGAACACGTGAAGCACCAACACCCACAAACATCTCAACGAAGTCACTACCCGACATTGAGAAGAACGGAACGCCAGCCTCACCTGCAACAGCCTTCGCAAGCAAGGTCTTACCAGTTCCCGGAGGGCCTACAAGCAAGGCTCCCTTCGGAATCTTACCACCAAGATCTGTGTATTTTGCAGGATTCTTCAGGAACTCAACAATCTCCTGCACCTCCTGCTTAGCGCCTATCTGTCCGGCTACATCCTTGAATGTAACGCCAACACTATTCTCCTTGCCATAGACACGAGCCTTTGACTTACCCACGCTGAAAACACCTCCACCGATGCCTCCACCGCCACCCATTCTTCCCATGAAGAAGAGCCAGATGAAGATAAAGAATGCCAAAGGAGCTATGTTGAGAAGGAAGCTCATGATGCCACCCGACTTCTCGTTGTCGTAAGCCACATCACCCTTGAACTTACCCTCTGTCTGCTTCGCATTAAGGAAGTCCTCAACCTGATCCACGCTACCAATCTCTACCTCCACGTAAGGATCACGTCCCATTTCCTTGGTAGATTTCTTGAACACATCGCGCACGTTTCTACCATATACATACATACGCAAATAGTTCTCAGGCTTATTAATCACTACCCTATTGGCATAGCCTTTTTCCACATAAGCCTTGAAAGTGCTGTACGACACCTTATTAGCGCTACCAGAGCCACTAAGCAACGAACTGCCTCCGTCTGTGAAGAATGTCACACACAGGGCAATCAGAATCATCACATAGAGCCAGTTCATATTGAACTTAGGCATCTTAGGCTTATTATCGTTATTAGAAAAATCCTGCTTTTGCATTGTATAAAACTCCGAGTTAAGCTTCGGGAGCTTCAAATTGTTTTGGTTATTCAACTTTCGCCTCGCTAAAGTTGCAGGTTTAAAGGTTTACGGTTTTTAGGTTCTTGGGTCAGCATGCCATTCAGCAATTGAAAATTAATTTCTTAATATATTAATCTCTTAATTTCTTCCGACCTTACAACCTCAAAACCTTATAACCCATAAAGTCGAGCTTGCGAGATTTTATATAGACCGGGGAAAATCAGTCTAGGTCTGGGATATCCTCTGCAGGAGCATCCTCCCAGAGATTCTCAAGATTGTAGAAATCACGAGCCTCAGGCATGAACACGTGAACCATAACGTCCACATAGTCCATAGCAATCCAAAGAGCATTCTCCGTACCGACAACATGGGTAGGCTTATCCTTCAGCTCTACACGAACCATGTCCTCCACAGAGTCTGCAATAGCACTCACCTGCTGAGGGTTCTGTCCCTCGCATACGATGAAATACTGACAAATAGCACCGTCTATATTGCGGAGATCCACGATTCTGATCCCTTTACCTTTCTTCTCCTGTATGCCTTTAACGGCTACATCAACTAATTCCTTTATTGAATCCACTTAAATACTTTTTCTTATTTTTAATTATCACGCGCGAAACAAAATACTACGTGAAGCTCTTTATATTGACACACGTTTTTATTTTTAGAGTGCAACGTGCGAAGCATCCTCGCACATTTGAGCGTCTTTTGATAAAAGAGCGGCGTAAGCCTAGATTGACCAAAAGCTGGCGCACGTTTTATTTTGCGAGTGCAACGTGCGAAGCATCCTCGCACGAAGCGAAAAGTGCGTGTCAACTCATTAAGTTGGCGCACGATTTTATTTTGCGAGTGCAACGTGCGAAGCATCCTCGCACAACGGAAATAGTGCGTGTCAGTTTTTAAAACTGGCGCACGTCTTTGATTTCCGCGTGCAAAGTTACTCAATATTCTTGACATTCCCCTCCAAAACTCCCAAAATTTGCATTTTTTTTTAGTTTTTCGCGCAAAACTGCCGAAAGATGACTTTTTTCGAAAATTTTTCTTGATTTTCTTGCAGGATACAGAAAAATGTTGTACCTTTGCACTCGCAAACAGGGAACAGGAGTTTTTCTTGCTTTGCTATCAAAAATTGGGATATGGTGTAATGGTAACACTGCAGATTCTGGTCCTGCCTTTCCTGGTTCGAGTCCGGGTATCCCAACAAAAGCGCTGAATGAGAAATCATCCAGCGTTTTTTTGTATATAGTAGCAAGCTGCTTTTAACTGACAATAATTACCAATCTTACCAATCTTAAACCAATAAAAAATTAAAATTTATGGAAAAAGATTGCGCAGATTGGTAATTATTGTCAGTTTAGCACCAAAGATGCGTTTCATATAGCTTTTGTAATTTATTCTTTCAGCAGCTCATCAAGATGACCGATAATGAACTCGCGGAAAGCCTTATCCTCACCCAAGCCCTTGAAAGTCACATCGACCTTGAAGCCCTTCTTCTCGAATGCAGGGCGCCATTCTCCGTCAATATCCTCACGAACATGAACGCCACTCGCAAGCAACATAGGAACAACGCTAACCTGCTTGTAAGCCTTCGTGTCAATCATATCAACTGATGCATCAAGATCAGGCCATCCCTCTATCGTCCCGACGAAATAACAGCCCTTCTGCTTCATTATCTGACAAAGCATGGAATAAGCTGCGGTACTTGAGTATTTGTTTCCGTGACCGACATACATCACAGCCTCTTTCTTACCAACACTCCTCTTCGTGAGCAGGTCAGCAACAGCATGGAAGTCCTCTACACGATACAGTACAGGATTACCCACCTTCACCTCCTTGAAGAACTTCTCCACCCCACGAACATCATCGCGAAGCATATTCATCTCCACTCCGTCGAGAAGGAACGTAGGCATGACATAAACCTTGTCATAACCGTCAAGATGCAGACGGAGAAGCGCATCTGTAGCACTATCCTTCTTTAAGTTCTTCTTCAGAAGAATCCTGCGAATAGTTGGCGAGGTGTAAGCCTCACGCACTTCATACTGCGGATAACGAGCCTTGATATCACCATAAAGCGCATCGAGAGCAGCAGCACGACCTTCGTCATTCGATGTTCCGAACTGCACCACGAGAATTGCCTGTTTCTGTGCTGAAGCCATTACGGTCATAAGACAGAGAAAAATAATCGTTACTATCTTTTTCATAAACTATATACTTTACACTTTACACTTTACTCTTTACTAATCGAGTAATATACCTACACCCGAGCACTACTCCTGTAAGCGATACAGCAGCACCTCCGAGAAGCACTATCCATGAAAGGAGCAGACGAAGCCACTCTGCATCCACGATTCCAGGAAAACGAAGCTTGTGAAGAGCTGGATACATCCAGTATGCCCAACGGCCTGTGGTATCAACAAACCTTACGTTTCCATTCATTTTTTTCAAAAGACAGCATCATAAATCCCAAGAAATCTCATTCTCGTCCAAATCCCAATAGTGAAAAAATGTTCATTTTTGATGCAACAGCCATAGACGAAAAATCGCTACCCAAGCCACATGCTCGTATAGCGAATTCTATATTTTTTATGTATGAAATGTCACTTACATAATGCCTAATTATCAAGATTGTCAAACAAATGTCGGGCATCAGGCAACTTCCCCCCAGAAGAATGTACCTGACGGACTTCATCCAATGCGTTCATAAGACTTTCACGAACATTGGTTTCTGCTGTTGGAACATGTAATGAGACTGCCATATCATTCAAAAAAGCGATTAGCGCTCTTTGAGCGCAAAGATACTACATTTATCTTGAAATCACAAATCTTTTCCCAAATTTACCCCCCAAAAACCTCTTAACTCTCCACTCTAACCTCAACACTCTAACCTCTCCCCCTACGCAGGGGGATTAAGTGGGTCTTCTAACCTCTTAACTCTACCCCCTAACCTCAACACTCTAACCTTCTCCCCCTACGCAGGAGGATTAAGGGGGTCTTCACACCTTCCAAAACTCCCACTTTCGCCATACCCAATGGTACAATCTGAATATAGGTTCCCAGAAAACCTCTTCTGGGAAATAGCGAAGGAACATAAGGTTATGAAGGGTCTTTCCAAAAGCATGGGCAAGAACTCCATCCTTTGCCTTTGCAAAGCGAGAATCAGCTCGTCCGAAATTGCCACCTACTAGAATCTCGGAGAGAACAAAGGCACCAACCTTCTCATTCGGTTTACAGATGAGATATTCATCTGGCATGGCAAACACCTTCTGAAGCACATACATTATGGCACCCGCAAACTTCTTCATGCCAAAGCGCTCTATTATATGCATAACACGGCCTCTCCCCCCGCCCTCTCCCGTAGAGAGGGAGCCGATTCGCTCACCACTAACCTCTAAACCCTCAACACTAACCTCTCCCCCTACGCAGGGGGACTGAGGGGGTCTGCACTTCCCCCTATGCAGGGGGGCTGAGAGGGTCTGAAGCACAAAGTAATAATCAAGCAGTTGTCTCAGACCTATTCCCTCGTCAAAGAGATGCCGATAGATATGCACTAACTGATATACTGCATTAAAAGATACGGTAGGAACATGAAATTCATGCCCATTGAAACTTGCCGTTTCATTAATGCCCTCGAACTTCCTACACCAGTTTCTCAGCCTAATATTCCTCAACGGAGAACACATGAACGAAGGACGATGATGAATCTCCACATCTACAGGATAGACATTTTCCAATTCCACATGATGATATCTCACCTCTGGTACAGGCTGATTTGCAGCCTTAGCACGTGAAAGAGCATATTCAATCACCTTTCTCTCCCCTTTGTCCTGTTTTTTTATGGGAGCACACCACACATCAATATCCCCGGCAGTACGGCTATCCCTCAGATGCTCGGGATAATTCACCAGATTACTCTGTCCTTTGAGAATACAGCTCCATAATCCGTCATGCTCCAACTGCTTTACCAATGCCTCACACTCTGCATTCAGCTTCTCATTCCTATCCTTCGCCACCTGCGCATCATGCACCCATTCCGCAGCCACATCAAAAGGCGGGAACTGCTCCTTTGGCAATCTCTCCACCCCAGCAAAGGCAACACCCAGAAGCGCATGTTTCTCACATTCAGAATACAAAGAAGCCCACTCGTCATCCGATAGCTGACGAGTGAGCGACTTGCGATTACCGATTGCGACTTGTAGGAGTTCGAAGAAGAGACCCTCCAAACCTCCCTGCGTAGGGAGGCTTTTATTAAGACCCTCTAAATCTCCCTGCATAGGGAGACTTTTATTGACCTCGTTTGTATCTTTCATCTATGGTAGTCTTTATGATGGCAAGGGTGTAATCGATGTTATAAAGAATCTGTTCGTTCGTGAATCGTATAACCTTATATCCTACAGACTCCAACCACTCTTGACGAATTCTGTCTTCCTCAACTTGATTTCGAATCTCAAGATGACCCTCTAAATCTCCCTGCATAGGGAGACTTTTAAGACCCTCCAAACCTCCCTGCGTAGGGAGGCTATTATTTGGACCCTCTATATCTCCCTGCATAAGGAGACTTTTATTTAGTATTAAGAAATCTGTATGTGGAGACTTATACAGGAATTGTCTTTCCTTATGGTAGCCACCATCCACTTCGACGACAACCTGAGCATCACGACATAGGAAATCTACGATATAGTCCCCAATAATGTGTTGCCGAAGAAACTTATGACCAAGAGCGTTTCCCCTCAGACGCATCCATAATGCCCTTTCCGCCTCAGTCATAAACTGCCGATTCTCCTTAGCAAATCTCTTCAGCAGTTCATATCTATCTGGACTAGCCGTTTTCCACTCCATTATGACTTATAATGTAATATGCTCCCTATGCTGGAGAAATATGAGGAAATCTATGGACGCTATCCCAAGTCCCCCTATGCAGGGGGATTTAGAGGGTCTTTTGTCGCATCCTTAAGCCTCCCTACGCAGGGAGGTTTGGAGGGTCTTCTTCCACCAAAGATACACCCAATACCCTATCAACCCACCAATCGAATTATTCATCACATCGTTGGTGTCACACCAGCCTCTAGAAAGGAGGAACTGCGAGAGTTCTATTGTGCAGGAGAGGGAAATGGAGAGCAACAGAATCTTCAGCCATTTGGGATAGCGGAGGAAGACGGAAGAGCAGAAGCCTATAGGGATAAAGATTGCCATATTCAGTAAGGCATCCTTCAAGTTCAACATGTTATTATTGAGATATCCCACAAAAAGCATAAACCTCACACCTGTATGTGAATGTACATCTCTAAGGATAACGGTGGAGCAAAACAATAACACCAGATACTCCACAAACATCACCTTCAGGAGTCTCCTCAACTGAATACGGATTACTCCCTTTCGCGAGAATATCACTATCGCCATCACGCATAGTACAAGCAACAGTACTACACACAGCCACTCAGAGATATCCTTTGATATATAGTCAATATAATTCATTTCCCCTTAAAATTCCACAGATTCCAATCACAAGTGTAAACAAGAAAAAAAATCTTTAATTCGATAATTCGGGATTATCAATAATATCCGAGCATAAGCGAGACAATCCATTAGATCTGTTTCATCTGTGTTCAAGAAAAATAAAACCACAGATATCTAGGATCTCACAGATACTAATCCCGAGCGCAAGCGAGATATTCCGTTTCTTTCGTGTTTTCTGTGGTCAGGAAAAATAAAACCACAGACCAACGGATGTCACAGGTAAGAGTCCCCCTATGCAGGGGGATTTAGAGGGTCTAAGTGTAAGCGAGATAATCCCTTAAATCTGTGCTATCTGTGTTCAAAAAGAAGCCACAAATATTCGAGAATCTGTATTTGACCACGGAATGCACAGAACAAACGAAAGTTTTTCGTTCTTTTCGTGTTTTTAGTGTTCAAAAAATAAGACCACAGATATCCGGGATCTCACAGATCTCTCTAACCACTCCACTCTAAACTCTAACCAAGCTCCCCCTATGCAGGGGGACCGAGGGGGTCTTCCCTTATCCCTTAATCCTCCTATACAACTCAAACAGCACCTCGGAAGGATACTGAGTGATGAACGGACGATTACGCTTTAGCCAATAGAGATGATGACCGAGGCGGCCTAAGTGACGGAGAGTCCTTGTGCGTTCGAGGTATCGTGTATATTCACCTGCAAGCATCGTCATCTTCAGCACGAAACTGCCATTCCTGTTATTTGGCTTGCAAATCAGATACTCATCAGGCATGCCAAAGACCGTCTGCAACACGTACATCACAGCCCCCGCGAATTTCTTCATTCCCAAGCGCTCTATTATATTCATAACACGGCCTCTCCCCCCGCCCTCTCCCGTAGAGAGGGAGCCGATTCGCTCACCACTAACCTCTAAACCCTCAACACTAACCTTTCCCCCTACGCAGGGGGACTGAGGGGGTCTTCTAACCTCTAACCTCTCCACACTAAACTCGCGAAGCGTATAATAATACTCCACCAAATGTCCAAGCCTTATTCCCTCGCAAAACAGTTTCTTGTACAGATGCAACAGTTGGTAAACAACATTAAAACTATCTGATGGAGCATGCAAATCTCCACCTTGCTTTAACATGGAGTTGGAATCAATAAGTTCCTTCACCCAATTCTCAAATCTGCCGTTATACCAAGGGTTATTGAGGTACTCCGACTTGAAACGCACCTCTACAGGAATATTCCCCGACTCGTAATTCACATGATGGCGTATCACCTTCGGTTTGATATGCTTAGTAGAAGCAACATACTGGAAGTTGACATACTCCACTATCGTCCTCTTTCCATCCTTCTTCTCCTTCGACCAGCAAAGGATATCGACATCTTTAGGGTCGCCACCTCTAAACTCAAAGCCCTCATCTCTAACCTCTAACCTCTCCCCTCTAACCTTAATAGGACTCGGCATCAATATGCAAGATTCAAACCCATTCTTCTCATGCTTCTCACATGCCTTCCTGCATATCTCAGTAACCCGTTCCCTTATCTCTTTCTCTTTCTGAGCATCCTTCTGCCATTTCGCAAACAGCTCAGAAGGTGGCATCTGCTCCTTGGGCAGTTTCTGAATGCCGACAAAGGCTATTCCAAGAACCGCCTGCAGCTCACAAATATAATATACGGTCTCCCACTCAGCCGCACTTAACGGACGAGTAAGATACTCTCTATTACCTATCGCTACCCTTAGTAGCTCATAAACTTTTGTATCCAAAGGAATTACTTTTTTGTTATCAGAAAACCTTCAGGATGAATAATTTAACGTAATTTCGACGAAAAGCGCCGAAGGTGCGACACCTAAAAGGGCAGTCCGCAAGGGCTGTTACTATGATGATGTTTTTATTGAGCGCCGTAGGTGCGACACCTGTTACATCTAACAAGTATCGGTCCTTCAGACCTCAGATTACAACAATCCCCATAATATAACGGCTCTTACGAACCGCCCTTTTAGGTGTCGCTCTTTCAGAGCTTCTTCAATCACGATTTTCGATAATATACGTGTTGATGGAATTTATCGAATTTGCGTTATTTACTTCAGGAATTGCTTCTTGTTATCCTCAAACCAATCCTCTACAGCCTCCTCGAAAGTCCACTTGAACTTATATCCACAAGATGCGAGTTTCTTTCCGCAGATATTGGTAGAAATCTGAAGTTTCTTCACACGTGCAGGGCATATTCCCATCGGACTTCCCATCATCTTCGCACCTGCGGCTGCTGGCATAATCAGAGAATTCGGAATGTATGGAACGCCCTGATGCAAACCTGTTATATTCTTTATCACGCCCACGATATGCTCAATGGTATATGCAGGCTCAAATGTGCAGTTGAATATATCAGAAGCAGTCTTGCGCTCTTCCACGTTCCACATGATGAAGCGAACAAGTTCCTTAACGTAGATGCAAGCCTTGATTGTGTCCTTACGTCCCGGATACGCAAACGTATGCTTCTTAATGCCCCAGTACAGACGAGTGAAATTACCGTTCTCACCCTTACCGAAAACGACACCCGGACGAACGATTGTCAGCTTGCGACCTTCCCCCCCAGCCTGCCAAGTCTGATGAATCTTCTCCGCAACCAGTTTTGATATACCGTATGGAGTATTTGGCGTTGGCAATGTAGTCTCTTCCTTCAGATCTTCAGAAGCACCGTATGGAGCGATAGAAGAAGTGAACACCATGTTTTTGATACCATATTTCTCAGCAAAGGCACACACATTCTCCGCACCACGGATGTTAGTCTCGAAGTAGGCATAATCAGGATGCCCCGGAGTGCGATGCACGGCTGCGAGATTGAAAATGATATCCTCTGAAGTTGGAGTGAATGGAAGGTTTTCGATAGGCTTGCGCACATCACAATACACGAAAGCCGCCTTACGTGTCTCACCATCCACAACAGGAGATTTCCAGTCCTTTATGGTAGTATATTCACGTCTTTCCTTCTCATTGGTCATTGCGTCCAACTTTGCAGGATCCACAATATCCAGATTCCAAATCTTATCCGCAGGATGTGTCTCGTGCAAGAGATTCGCGAGGTGGTTGCCAATAAAGCCAGTACCACCGAAAATGATATAGTTCATATTATATTATGTGATTATAGTTCATCCAATGTCTTTCTGTAAGCCTCAATACAATGGTCTTTTGTCATGCCATTTAACAAAAACTCTCTACCTGTAGAATGTTTATTTACAAACTCGTCTTTCTGTTTGATAATATCTCGTAGAGATTGCTCCATAGCATCATAGTCAGCAGCATGCACAAGAACTCCACATTTTGACTCTTCAATGATTCTCCATGCTTCACTTCCTTCCTCCAAAATGCCCCATATAGGTTTGTTTACAGCTAAAATGCCATAAATTTTACTTGGCACGCTAACGCCCTTTACGCCTTTGGCATTGGTTACGATATGTACATCTGCAGCATTCAGGCTATAGACTAAATCCTCCTTCTTTTGGAATGGAATAAACACTACATTTTTCTGTCCATGCGTTTCTGCATACTCCATTAGGTCAGCTTTCACGCCACCATCTCCCACAAAGGCAAAACGTACAGAGTCATCATCCTTGAATTTCTCCATTATTTTCAGTATGTTCTCGAAATCATAATATAGACCTATATTGCCACTTGTCATGATTACGAACTTATCATCCAATCCATACTCTTTACGAAAAGCCATAACCCTCTCGTCAGATGCAGGTAAAGGATGAATTAACTGTTCATCAATCCAGTTATTAATAACAACATTCTTAGGACATTTCTCGCCTTTAAAACGTCTTTCAAGCGTTTCTTGCATATCTCGTCCCAAGACAACGACAACATCACTCTTTCGGCAAGACCGTTTGTCAAACCACATCATGGCTTTCAAAACGAGTTTATTGCCAGCATAGTTTACTGCTATAGTCTGTTCTGGATTGAAATCCATCTGCTGATACATCAACTTTCCCCCAGTAAACCACTTGCCTATGGTTCCCAATATACCACCAAGGATAGGAGGTTGGCTAACAGTAAACACAAGATCAAATTTACCGAGTTTTCTCGTAACCAAAATACAGTTAAGGAAATACTTCAGAATGTACTTTACACGACTTATTTTGCTTTTCTTATCGACCTCAGGAACACTAACACGTACGACCTTCACTCCTTTGTATTCCTCAAAATAGTACTTCTGAGTTTTATATCGTTCTTCTATCTCCTGGGCATAGCTTGGGATTTCACATACAACAGTCACATCAAATGACTTTGCCAAGCCCTCCGCCAACTCCGTTAGGATCTGACCCGTGGTTGCTACTTCTGGATAGAAGTAATTAGTGTACATTAATAGTTTCTTCTTCATTTATTGAAATATTCCTTTTTATCTCGTGAATAACTGTATTTCTTTAAGTATATACGAATTTACATCAAACAAATCTTTTGTTACAATTTCACCTTAGTACGGAGACGATGAACAAACTGTTTAATAAAAGAAGGTATGAGATATGTAAATATGCCCATTCTTGATTGTAATGGAGAAAGCGTTTTAAAGACATTAAAATTACTGATCAACAAATTTGGAGTACACATAACTTTTTGGTCAAGCGTCATTTTGCAATCATTATCCACATTTCGTCCATGAACGACCTCAATCCACATAGGCTCCTTGTCATTCAAGCATTTGAATATGAACGGAAAAGAATCAGGACAGGCATGGTTATATTCTAAAATGTTTTTAATTTCCGTTTTGTTATATTCTTTATTTATCAAACAAAGAAAATGATTTGTTGGATATGGTATTCGTACAGCTAGATTTTTCTTAGTATAGTATTGCAAACCATATTTAAAAGAATAACAAACTTCTTTTTCCGATTGTGAACCATAAAGTTCTTCTAACCGCCTTGTGTAATCCTTGTGGATAGAATCATCATTATCGAGTCTAATTGTTATCAGTCTCTTACTATCATCCTTTAAGGATTCTATAATATTGTTTATATATTTATTATAATAATGCGTTTTTTCCTCGTCAAGAAATACAGGAAGAAATGAATCATATTCACTTCTTTTTGCAAAAATTTTTTGTTTATAAAACTCTGGAGTATCATCAGCAAACAGACATATCCAATAGAAATTCTGTAATATCTGTCCTTTTACTGATGGATAGCAATAAGTATCAAATAATTCAAAACGTTCCTTAAGCCATTGATCCGTCAAAGTTACTCTATTTTTTTTATCTCTGGAGAACAATTTCAGATTGAATCGAGTAATAATAAAGCAGGATTTCTTTTCCCAATCATTAAAGTTGATACAAATATCCATGATACTACAAATTTATTACATTCTCAATATATCTCTTTGCTGCAAGTATATCAGTATAGTATGCAGCCGTTTTAACTGCATTATCAGATATCCTACGTCTATCATCCATAGATAACATATTAAGTTTCTCTATGATTGCACTTAATTCTTCATGATTTCCAGCTTCACACAAGAATCCATTTTGTCCATCAACAATAATACCATCCATGCCTTCATTACGTGATGCGATAGGAATGCAACCACATCCCATAGCTTCTAGATAAACGAGACCAAATGCCTCTTGTTTACTTATCATGATAAAACAATCAGATTCTTTCAAAACATCAGAGACTTGTTCTCTTGGTATTTGGCCATGTATTTTAACATTTCCTGCCCATTTTTTCCCTTTCGTAAATGTCATAAGCTTTGAAAGTTCGGAGCCACTACCAACAAAGTCAATAGTATAGGAATTATTTGAAGGAAACAAAGAATCCAAAGCGTACAATAATGAAATCGGATATTTCCTTTTTATCATTGTTCCGACATAACAAAGTTTAGTAAGTTTTTTTTCAAATGTTCTGTGCCCATTTCCAACAACAAATGTATCAGGAATCCCTGATGCACAATGAAATGTTTTATAATTACCTCCAAATTTTTCATCAAATATTTTCTTTATAGGCATAGAACGCATACCGAACACGTCAATATCCTTGAAATAAGGTAAAAATGTCTCTGCTTTTACCTTACTGCTATATTCGTGAACAACAAGGCAATTCTTTGTATTATATTCATTCTTAAAATATTGAAATAGTTGCAACTGTGGATTCCACCAATGCCCAATTACATAATCCGGAACAAATCCTTTTCTCTTCAGAATACTATTTATTTTATTATAATGCTTTTTGATTGTACTATCAGAAAACATACCATGAGGCACATATTTCATTAATGGAATACGCATGACATCAACTCCATCATATTCGTATTCCCTAACTTGGGAATCATATACAGTAGGAACAACTGCACCAAAAATAGCGGCTAATTTTGAACTAAATAATCTGGTAATCCAATAGACAAAAGGCGGGAATAGAACAAAATTATGCACAACAAGGACATTATATCCCATTTTCTTCCATTCTTTAGCGAAATAATGTACAACCTTAGTATCATTATTAGGAAGATCCTTTGCTGGATATATTTTTGTTAGTAATAATATGTTATTCATTTTATCTTAGTTTGAAATCTGCAACGATAGGATAATGATCAGAGACCTTACTTTCTACGACACGTATAGTTGAACAATCTAAATAATCAGGATTATACAAGATGTGATCCAATCTCAACTTGGGAAATACCATGTTTAAAGTATTCCCATATCCGATCCCATTTTTCCACCAACAATCGTAAAGATTATTATCTTTTAATATGTCTATACATTTAGAAGTTCCCATATCATTAAAATCTCCACATATCAAACTCGGATAAACTTGTTGGTTAATATCATCTTTGATATAAGAAGCTTGCAGTTCACGAGATTTTGAACCAAAACAGATGCCATTATATACTTCTGAAAAAAACGAACAAATATTTGTTTGAGCTTTTCTATATCTTCTATACGCCATAGAGTAATTATTGGTCAAAAGATGACAATTTACAAAATGTAGAATAGAACCTTTAACGTTTACATTCACAGAATAAGCAGGAATCATATAATCCTTTCTATATTCAGGGAAATAGAGTTTATGGCTTAATGCCATATAATTTCTATCCCCCTTAGGTGGAATGATTCGATATGCATTAAAAACAGGATATCTACTATAAACTATTTCAGAAATAGAATACGCATATTTATTTTTTAATAAACTATCCAATTCGGGATAATATTTTTTTTTGTACTCTTGAAGAAATACGATATCTGCATTTTGCTCTTGTATGACATCAAAGATATCTTTATCATTATTAATGACAATATTTGTATCACCATGAGCAATGTTATAACTTAATACGCGGAAATCGTAATCGTTCGTTGTTGTATGTAGAATATTATAAGCAATTGTTTCTGAAATAGAATTAATACAAATAAATAGAAGAAAAAGAGCAAGGCTTTTTTTCCATTTCTTCTTTATCACATATAATATTGATAGAAAAAGAAATAGGAATGTGATAAAAATCTCAAAAAGACTTATCATAACCTTGATTTGCTTTTCCCATCTCTTAACGCTTCCAATATTCCTCGTCCATACTGCATATCAGGTTCTAAATAATTTCCTTCTCCCCACTCATTCCAGGATTTTATAATCAACAAATCATTTTTCTTTGTATTAACCATTTTACAAGCACGAGTTACTACTTCTTTGAAATATTCAGGTTTTGTATTAACAAAGATAGGATTTGAAACACCTGAACGTGGTGAATGATCCCAATTGGGAACAATAGTGGGTACAGTGTCTTCTTTCTCTTCTTCTTCTGTAATAAAATATTTAGCAGCTTCTTTATACTCAAAAACCATTGCCGTACCAAACAGTTTCTGTTTAATGAAACGAATTCCTTTCGAGATTATAGATTCACGATGAAGAATCCCAAACATATTATCATTATAGTTTGCATCAAAACCCATTTCCAGAATCTTTACCTTATCTTCACTATACTTATCCTTACCAACAAAAAAGAAATCATTCAGCCCATTTTCCTTTGCAAGTTTTCTCCATGTATCAATAAAGACTTTTATCTCTGGACTTGCTAAAGGAACATAAATAATAAATACTAATTTTCCATTATGTCGTAAATATCTAGGATCCTTAAATGATGGTAACATTGTATTAAAATGAAGAATATAATCTTCTATACCAGGATACTTTTGTTCAATCAGCAGCTTATCCTTTCCCTGGCCGCCCCATGCCTTTTTATACCAAGAATGATTCGCCCACCCCAAACAAAACGGGATTGACGGTTTTCCTGTTTTTACGACTTCATCAAAAGGCAGATTCAATAAACGTTTTCCACCACCAAACCAATAATGCCAATAACAGAAAGCATCAATACCATACTCTTGTGCCATTTGCCCTTGTTGAACCCTTGTTTCTTCAAGTCGAAGATCATAATATCCTAGGTCTGCCGGTATCTTGGGTTGAATATGTCCTCTAAAAAGAGGCTTTGCCATATTAACAGAACGCCAATCTGTAAAACCTTCCCCCCACCATTCATTATTCTCAGGGGTTGGATGATATTGTGGTAAATAAAATGCAATTATTTTGGACATGTTTTATTTAATTTTGTTATATTATTATCTATTTTATATAATATATATGATAAAACAAAAGTAATTGTATAAAATTCTACGATAGAAAAATACGTTGGAGACTCTTTTATTAGAGACAAGAACTTACAATGGATTAAATACAATTCATAAGACATTAAGCCACATAAGCGAACAAATAGCGAGGTATACCCAATCTTAACTACAATTGAATAGTACAGCACAACAAATAATGCTAATGTAATTTTCATAATCAACTGTATTATCACAAAAAGTGACGTGCCCTCATATTCTCTAATTAATGGTATCTGTTTCAACGCTAAAAATAAGATGCCTATAATCAATAAAATAAATATTTTATTTCCTGATGTTATTTTATAATGATTATCTTTAAGAGATAAGTTTTCCTTATATTCAGAAAGTATAAAACCAATCAAAAAACTTACAGACTGTTCCGCTTCTATATCTGGCAAAGAAAATAACATTAAAAATGAAGTGGCGGAAAAAAACATCAATCTATAACGTCTAAAATATTTGGTCGATACGTAAAATAATATATACCAATAAAATAAATATCTAACATACCAATCTTGTTTGATACAAAAAACACATTGTATAAAGTCTATTATATCAAAAGATTGCCATGAAATACATGCAAATACAACATCAACCAACCAACATGGAAGAGCAACACGTAATATTTTATTTTTCCAAAATCCAATGAGTCCTTTTGCTTTATACGACTCATTTAATCCATAACCTGATATTATCAGAAAAATTGCGACCCCTATTCCTCCAAACGGAGTGAACAAATTACTACCCAAAGAATTAGATACATGGTGAGTAATTACCATTAATATTGCTATCGCTCTTAATTCATTTGTGTAATCTCGTGAAAGGAAGTCTATATAAATATTCCTCTTACGTCCCCCTATTACAAAAAATATAATTATGAGTATAATTTGAAATATATTTAGAATCATAAACAAGCTAATTCTTTTTTAGTAGGACTTGTTATAAATTTCAAAACATAATAGAAAACAACACATAAAAATACACTTGTACAAAATCCATAACCAGTGACAAGCGCTCCATGCTGTAAATTCAAACAATAATATAACATCAAATAAACATGGGGAATTGTAAGATTTGAAAGAGAATTTAATTTCTCAAAAAAATATGGTATGATTAATGCAGCTAATATAACACCAATATAAGAAGAATCGATCCATATATCACCAATAAAAGTTGTAAAACAAGTGCCAAAATGTTCATATGCCAATTTTCCCAACACACTAGTATCTAACCCTAGAAAATCTGCTATAGGATAAAAGAAACGTGCTCCATATGCATATTGCTCAATATTTACAACCTGGCTATTGAATATAATAGGTGGTTGTCCCCAATAACAAATCAAAGAAGAATTAGTGTCATTAGCATCATCACCAAAACGGGCAACTGTTATTGTCATAGAAAACACATACATAGTAACTAGAAGTCCTATTGACAAAAACACAAATATTCTCTTCACTTCTCGAGATATTGATTCTGCAAAAAAAGAATATGAGATTAGCAATTGAACAAATAGCCTGATAATTACACCACGAGAGACAGTTCTAATAGAATCTCCTATTGGCGGAATCAATATTGCAATGCCAAAGAAAAACATTATCCATTTATTATAGTAATTTCTGTACCTTGAAATTATAAGAAAAAAAAGAAGTGTTGCAGGAATATTCATGTGAGAAGCAAATGAGAGGAAGATACGTTGAAAACCATTTTCATAAGCAGTTATCTGCTCTCCTGTATACATCCCACGCCTTACCTCTGCCAGATTTTCCAATATGGAATTGTTTATAATTGTCACATAATACAAGTATCCCGAAACAAAAGCACAAATTATATATACTATAATAAAGTATTTTACTTTCGTATAAGAAAATTTCAAATCAGACTTTATAACAGAATCTTTAAATCCAAATATAGGCTTAAGAAAAGCCATCGTTACAAGAAAAAGAAAGATATAAGGTAAAAGCGTTACATTTCTGAAATTGAATTGGCGGAAATATGTATCTGTTTTTAGCATTTCGTATGCAGGAACGCCCATAATTGCAATAAAAACGAAGATTCCTAACACAACTAAGCCTGGAGAAAGCCTGACGCTATATTTTTTTATATACCAAAACAAATATATAATATTTGCTATAGCATAAATATTCACCCAAAATTGCTCCATAATTACCTCATCAATACAAATCTAAATAATTTAGGACACATTTTTTCACACAAGAAATATAACGAATATTTGAAATCCCATGGGGTAGATAAATAATCCTTTAAAGTAATGTTTCTTAATTTCGTATTATATTGGCTATAGAATTTATCGTATAAATAAGGATTAGATAATATACGTTTCACAAACAAAATAACTCTATAATAATAATAGCGTTTTAATATTTTATCCTCAATTTTCCCATTTGCTTCAGCCATCATAATCTCTATATTTCGAATTACATCTATATCAAGTGGCTTTTTTACAGAATTACATATACTGCCATCTCTTTTGCGATAATTATATACAAGATTGGGGATACTAACCATCGATAAATTTTGCTCTAAAAGTTTAAAAGAAAGATCAAACATAAAGAAAGTATCTTCATTGTTGAACCCCTCACGGAAACGTAGCTCACCTATAACATCTCTTCTGTATAACTTATTCCATACAGTAAAAGATTCCTTTTCGCAAATAACTTCAGATACAAATTTATTGGAATCAATCATAACTTTTCTATGATGGTTCCAATATGGTCGATAATCAGAATATATTCCATTATAATATGATCTTATTTGGCCTGTAACTATAGCAATATTATTTGATTCCTCAAATTCTTTCAACAAAAGCTCTATCATATTCGGTTCGATGAAATCATCACTATCAACAAATCCGATGAAAGTGCCACGTGCGATATCCAAACCTGCATTACGTGCAGAACTAAGTCCACCATTTTTTTTATGTACGACACGAACTCTTTGATCTACTTTTACATAATTATCACAGATTAGAGGACAATTATCAGGAGAACCATCATCAACAAGAATAATTTCTATATTCCCATATGTTTGACAGAGTATAGAATTGACACACTCATCCAAAAACTCCTCAACCTTATATACAGGAACAATTATTGAAACTAAAGGATTGTTCTTCATATATTCATATCTTTAATCAGTTTTGCAGGAATTCCTCCAACAACTGTATATGGCGCAACATCATGTGTAACTATAGAATTAGCTGCAATTATAGCCCCTTCACCTATATGAACACCTGCCATTATACACGCACGTTCTCCAATCCACACATTTTTGTCTATCGTGACAATTCCCTTTGAATACAACCTTCTCTTGGATGGATGTATCATACACTCACTCTTTGAAGTTTTGCCATGGGCATTGTCTGTTATGTAAACATACCTTCCTGTTAGAACATTATCCCCTATAACAATCTTATTTATAGAAGTGATGTGAATATGTTCACCAAGACAACAATTATTTCCTATAATTATCTCAGGAGAAAAACACACACCATCTCTGTTATCGTGCGCCGTAATAATAGCCCCTTCTGCAATTACAGTATTCTTACCGATTTTTATATACTGTAAACCTTTTAACTCATGAGGCCTTATAAGATACCCTTCAAAAGAAGCAAACTCTGTTTTTATCAAAAAATTGAAAATCCTATTCCAAATATGAGATGGAGCAGAAATAATAAAACTTAACGCTTTTAATAAAAATGCATTCATTTTATCGCAATTCGTTGAATTACATATATGCTTTAGTCTGAAATCAGCCATTAAGATAGGTACGAAATCTTAATGTTCTCTATACCAACAATAGAAAGAGGAAAAGGTCTTCACATAGACTTTTTCGAGTTTATTTATAATGTATATTCGAATTCAAATACACTTCATAATTAAAGATTATCTATGAGAAATTGAATGGATTCTCTGCGTTGTTGCTCTAATAATTGCTGCTCTTGCTCACAATCATAATAGGCCTCATATTCATCATATTCATTACCCAACACACATAAGTGGTCAGAAAGATTCAAATTGTTCATTATTGTAAGGACTCTATCGTCCTCATTATTGGCGGTAAGTGCAACTAAAGGTTTTCCATAATTAAGAGCAAATGCCGTTCCATGAAAAGATGAGGAGACAATAATCGATGCGTTTTCTATGAGATACAAAAACTCACGAATTCCTTTGTTATATGATTTGGGTAGCCTATATTCATTCCCTCGAAAGTTTTTTGGCATTTGCCTTAATGCAATAATAGGCATTTTATACTTCTTTTGTATATTTGACAAAAGTTTACTCATTGGTTCTTCTGCATCAAACGTATACGCTAACATATAACACAATATATATTGTTCCGGAAGTTTAGTTTTTCTGGCTCCTCTTGCAACCTGTTCCCATTCGCTTTTATTCAGGAGTAAAGTAGGATCCAAAACCACTTTCGCATCTTGTCCTAATAGATCCTGAATAATTTTTCTTCCATTGTTTTCACGAACCGATATTGCTTTGTATGTTTTTAATAAACTATAATAATCTTTTTTATATTCGTCGGGAAGTGTTAGGCATGAGAAAGAAGATGCGTAAGATATTTTAATACAGTCGTTAGCAACAAAATCAAACATATAACTCATATCCCCCAACATCGTATAAGGATTCCATATCTGGTCACTTCCAGATACATAAATATCGTAATATGGAGGGGACTCATGCAAATGGCGATGACTACAATATGTTTTAGAGACCTTCATTTCCTGTCTAATGAATTCATTTAATAGAAGCATCTTTGACCAAGGCCTAAGCCCAAATGTACACATAATATTTATTATTATATGCTTTAAAAAGTTTTTTAGGTTTCTTTTTGGGGGAAATCCCCAATTTAAACCTCGTTCCCAATGGAACTCATTGGGATATTGATAGTCTATGACCTCTACATTGAATCCTTGTTTCTCAATTGTCTTTTGTAATGCGTATGCTTGTAATACAGATCCCCAATTCGGCTGACGGAAAGTAGTTATTATACCAACTTTTTTCATTATCTTCTACCTTTCTTAATGATATCACAAAGCGTTTGGACTGGAGACAACAGCCGTTTTATTTGTCTATGTTTCCAAACAAAACGATTAAATGATTTACACACATCCTCAATTGTTGAATTCTTATTACTTATGTTATTCATTACCATGTCATAAGCCACATGTCTTTTCGAACATTTTTTTTGCTGCCCTTCAAGTATCAACGCTAAGGTATGTTCTACAAAAGTACAATTCGATTTTTTGAGAATGTTTACACCTTTCTGAGTATTAGACAAAACAGCAGAAACTCCACATTCATCGTCCTTATAAGCTGTTCCCCATGCATCGCCTATCCTGATATCAGCTGATGACTGGTCATATTTATATTTACACTTGTCATAACATGCTTTACCTAAACAGGAATCAGAAAGGAAAAGTCGATAGAACATATCGCCTTGGCTTCGTCGGCTGTTTAGATAACTTTTTTTTTCCCTTATTAACAAATTGTAACTTTCGTGCCAGTCCACAGGTTCCCCCTTCACTTCACCATCAATTGCCATTGCCCATGAGTCATGCCATCCTGTGAACTTGTTTCTCCAAGACACATAAGTAAGTCTTCCCACTTGTTTTTCAACATGAGCAACATATTTATCCCACATCAGTTTGCTAGGAACACCATGACAAAAGAAATCCAAAAGGATAAAATTATCTTCTATTCTGAATTTTTGAATATATCTTCTAAAAGAATCTATCTGACACGGAGTTCCTGTTACTAAATATGTAGGATTCTCTCCTTGCTTCTTGGCCTGTCGTAATTGCTTAATTATATCGTTAAAACCATCAACTGTATAACTCTGAATATATTTTGAACCTATTGAAGGTATTAATTCTTGATCCGTTGCAGCTACATAATGTTCTGCCAAGTTCTTCTCTGCGTTATATCTTACTCCACATACTTTTCCCCCATTTGATAAAATTGCCTTAGCGACCTCAAATCCAACTCCACCAGAAGAACATTTTCTACGAATTTGAGCATCTTTACTCCAAGCTGCATAGGAAACTATCTGAGGATTGGTTAATGAAATGTCATCATGATTATATGAGCAGACCTCAACACATAAACCACATTCCGTACATTTGCCAGAATCTATAATGAATGGCTCATAAAAACCATCTTTATTGTATTTAAGCTTTATTATCTTTTTGCCACAGGCAATGGCACAAACACCACATCCATAACAATCTTTAACAGATGAAATATTATTAATCATTTTTTTTGACTCTATTTACCAAAATAATAACTTTATTCAAAAAAAATTGTCTTTCGTTAGAAGTTATCCCCAACCAAAAAGAAAATATTAAAGTGGCCAATACACTAATTATACAAATAATTAGGAATGAAATAATTCCATTATCTAAAGAAACACTCATATAGACAGGCAATAAAGGACTAATAATAACGACCGGTAACACTTTCAATAAAACATTACGGATAAAACTTTTTACCGGGAAATCTATGCTGCGCTTAAGCATATACATTCGAGCAAATAAATCAATAAATTCAATAATTAAACCAGCAACAAGAGCATATTGAGGCTCCAATCCTAACTTTAACAATATATAAGCGAATGGTAATGTCATCAAAGAAATACTACCCACAACTATCTGATAGTCTCTAACTTTACCTGACGCATGCATAGCAGTTATAAGCGTTCCAGACAAAGAACTTATTATGGCAGTTATAAGTACCAATCTCAAAAAAACAACGGTATAATCAGGCACATCCTTCAACCATAATTGTAATATTATAGGCGCTTCAATTATTATAGGTAATGCCATTGTCAAAACCAAAAGAAACGAGAATCTACTTCCACGAAATACGATATTGTACATATTCTCTTTTTCTTCTGCTGCATATGACTTTACAATCTGAGGATTCATCGCAAGCTGAAAATTTGAGACGAATCCTTTTACTGCCCCTAGAACCTGATATGCAATACCTCTTGCAGCATTGACTGCTGCGCCAAAAAAAATATTTAGAAGTACATTTACCCCTTGCTCACGTAAAACACCAGCCAATGAACCGATAAGATTCCAACTCACAAAAGACAACATCTTATTTCTATTGTGTGGGGACATCTGCCAATTGCATCTGCATTCAGAGAATTTTATGGTACAATACCCCCCGTAGATTAAACTTATTGTAATCGTTACCATTGCTAGTAAAGCGGAATAAAGGATCAATGAATCAATAGAAGACAGGCACAGGAGATATAATATTAATAATTTTAATACAGCATCAATAATACTTACATATGCAAAAGCAGTCATTTTCTCATATGCCACAATAGCAGCATTATATGGCACACAAATAACATTAACTATAAATGTGGCAACAGAAAACTGATAGACCCAATTAACGGCAGTATATCTTTCTTCCGGGAAATTCATTTGTGTATTTACGAACCATAATCCCAATGTCTCTGCTAATAATAGTATAATTAAAGCTAACACAATATGGATTATAACAGCTGTTGAAAACATCGTTTTTACATTTCCTTCTTCGCCTTTTCCTATTTCAAACGATATAAACCTTTGGGTTGCTGTAGTCATAGCACCGCTAATCATAGAAAACATTGTAACGAATCCACCTACAACATTGTATATTCCATAATCTACTTCACCTAATATAGCTAATACGACACGTGATGCATATAAGGCAATAGCCATCGTAAAGAACATCCTTATATATAGCATTACTGTGTTTCTAGCTATACGTTTGTTATTTGATTGAGAATCCGAATTCATTATTTATAAACGCACATTTACATCTAAATTCATCGAAACAATGTGCATAACATTTCTAGTTTTAATAATTTACTGTTTTTCTATCTATTTTCCAAAAATTTCCCTATTGAATTAGAGCATCTGCGAATTCGAACTGCCGACCACACGCCCCCCAGACGCGTACACTAACCAACGACATTTCTGTTTTTCTCTCCCTATTTCTAACACATACTCAGAGATTCGAGATTTCCGATTTCCCTTTAATCGGAATGTGATTATCCGATATAGGTATCTACAAATTCTTGAGGAGATAAAATCTGTATATTTCCATCTGTTACATTCTTGAAATCTTTTTTGTTGATTGTCAAAAGAACAGAACAGTTGGCTTTGATTGCACTCTGATATTGGTAACTGTCTTCAAGATCATTGAACTGCAAATCAGACACTCCAGAAGACAAATTTTCTTTACTAATATTGACTATTTCAAACGCTTGTAACAACGAATTTAGAATTACACGCTGCTGTTCCACTAGTTGTGGTTGACAAATACCTTGGTGCCTAAGAAATCTTTCTGTAAGAAATGTTATAGTATAGAAAGACCCGACAGAAAGTACACGCGTCCAGCCTTTTTGTTCGGCTTTCTCAAATATCTGGTCTATATAATCAACCAGAGAACGCTCTTCAAGCAGTTCGCTTACGATATTAGTATCGACAAATATCCTCATGTCTGACTTAATATTTTTCTGTAAGATACTCGTCGAGTGCCTGCTTATCTGAGATTCCGGACTTGCAAATTCCACGAAGACCAGACAACGAATGATGATGCTTAACGGAAGATGCAGGTTTAGGAATATTTACGCTTACATAAAGGCTATTAACATATTCCTGTATCTTTTGTTCAAGCTCTTTTATTGATATCTGAGGTGCACCAGCTATCTGAGGCGTTTGAATGTTTATATTTATTGGGGTTGGCATGGTGATATTATTTTGATTAACTAGGATTAAAGTGTATTTGTGATTTCTGTGGTTTAAATAACGCAACTATTATTATTTGAACACAGATTACACGGATTTAAGGGATATTATCGCTCGCGCTTAGACCCTCTAAATCCCCCTGCATAGGGGGACTCTTACCTGTGGCATCCGTTTATTCCGTGCTTCCGTGGTCTCTAAACTCTAACCTCTAACCACAAACCTCTTGTCTATAACTAAATCAATTCTGATGGAAGAAGTCGGAGATGATTTTTCCGATGGTCTTTTTGTTGTTGATGAAGGCTTCGAGAACCTTCACAGACCCTCTCTTATCTCCCTTAAAGGGAGAGGATTGTGATTCTTCGTTATTTATCGGGATGATGTCGTAATCGGCGATGGAAGCGGGCATGAGGCAAGAGGAGCCTTCGGAGACAGTTACTTCATAGCCTGTACTTCTTACTCGCAACTTGCAATCGCCATTGAGAACCATCAGGATGATGAAGGAGTCGTACTTGATCATGTTGCGATGGAACGGCTCTGTGGTCTCGATTACCTTGATGGAGAAGAATGGGGTATTGAGAATCTCGTTGGCTGTACCTATGTCCTCTGTATGTTCCGTGCGGTATTCGGGATAGACCTTATAGTCGATGGCTTGTGAGGCGAGTTCCGTGTGGAGTTCACGTGGTTTGCCATCAAGT
>JAEEGJ010006387.1_pt1 | contig 35401 bp, 25 predicted proteins | sample 8958761 | NCBI WGS metagenome assembly JAEEGJ01 (sample SAMN16246546, study PRJNA631951) | gut metagenome | biome: gut microbiome; feature: rumen; material: RS-attached | host: Bos | place: Iran: Karaj | collected 2018-10
GGTTTTCCTGTGGTCGTAGAGGCATTGCATATTGTGCGGCCCACGACTTGAAGCCCGTGTCGTAAATGTCGGGGGCGAGGAAGTCGATGCTGGGAGCACCAGCCTTCCAAATGTCGGCAAGATGAGCCAACGGACCTGCCGACGGATACTCACCAGGCTTGCGCCCTCGGCTGTTCATCGCGGCATTCACATAGAGTGGCATATTGTGAATGCGTCTCGCTGCCTTCGCTAGGTGTTCCACGTAGCAGGCATAGTGCCAGGCCATGAATTTCTCGTCGGCATAGTCGTCGGTGCCAAACACCTCTGCCCATGTGCCTTTATTCTTGCTGTTCAGCGCTTTGAGCAATGTTGGCGGCACAAGTTGTCGATAGGCTTTCTCAGCCAAAGGAGAGTGGTCGCGAGCCGATTCCAGCATGCCAATCTCGTTCTCAATCTGCATCATCACAACCACCTCGCGCTCTGGGTCCTTCTGAGCGATGTGCTGCATCAGGGCGGAGAAAGCCTTCAGGTCGGCCTGCAACACTTTGTCGCTGAAACAAGAAGCAATCTCCAAAGGTTTGCCCTCAGCCGTCACCGCTCTTGGGAATCGTTTCACATCGCGTTTGAACCACGCTGGTGCATAGCACGACATAGAATTCTTCCACACGCCAAACCAGAGAGGCACGATCTTCAGTCCCTGCTGCCGGGCTACGTCGATGGTGCGGTCTACGAGTGTGAAGTCCAAGTGTCTCTCCACAGGCTCCATCAGTTCCCAATAAACGGGAACCAGCACCGTGTTCAGCCCCAGCGCTTTCATGCGGGGTAACACCTCATCGATATCCTCCACCGACGTCGCTGCCGAGTTACTCAGCTCTCCGCCAAGAATACGGAAGCTGTTTTGCTGTGCGCTGACGCATATAGTGATGAACATCCCTACCAGGATGGATGTGAATCGTCTCATTGTTCCTTGTTTCAGTAATTATTTCCTTTTTACTATCGACCGTAAAAGAATGTGGTGACAAAGTTACAAAAAAATAATCAGAATGTTTCTTTCCTTCGCAAGAAATCATTAATTTTGCACTTGAATCCAATAAGGTTGGCTCTTTTTGATGAAGTGACACACCATTTTGTGGACTCAAAAGAAAAACAATCATGAAGCAGAAAAAACTGATGATGATAGCCCTGATGCTTGTGACGCTTCTCCTAACGGGATGTGTCCAGAAGCATCGTGTGCAGCATCATCCAAGCCCTACTGATACACTCTATACGGAGAGTAAGGCAATGGACATCTATGGCCAAGACCTTCGTGAGTTCGGACACGTAGAGCACTGACTTTGGAAGCTAGAAGCATTGACTTTGCATGCTCAGAGCAGTGCTTTTGTCATTAAAAAGCAGTGCTTTCGTCATCAAAAAGTTATGCACTAGGTGTCTTGAAGCAATGCCTTCGAAGGCTGAAAGACATGCTTTCGGCATCTTGGAGAATGCGTTGCTTTTTTCAATCGTTTACAAATATTCGAAAACTTCCTTCGCTCCCCCCAAAAACGGTCACAGGTCACAGGTGTGACCATGTGTCCTCTCGGCCCCAAAACGGTCACAGGTCACAGGTGTGACCATGTTACCTTCGGCCACAAGGGGGAAATGAAAGCCAAAAATGCAGAATGTAAGCAAGAAGATAATTTGCTTTACTATTTGTCATAAAACAGCAAATATTTTAATCAAAATGTCAAATCCAAATGGTCACACTATTTGAATACAAAATGATAAGGGAATGAGTAATATATAGTTAAAGTATTGATTATCAAGTATTTACTACCTTTTTATACTTCCGCTTGGCAAAAAGGGTACATGGTCACACCTGTGACCTGTGACCGTTGCAGAGAACCATTTGGACATGGTCACACGTGTGACCTGTGACCGTTGTAGAGAAACATTTGGTGACACGCATGATATTTCAACATACGGAGCAGTGCTCAAGAGGTAAGGAGCAGTGCTCTGTTGCTTTCCCACTAAGAATCCATAGCTTTCCAAACCGAAGTCTTGAACAGCTAATCATGCGCCATAAACCGCTGAAAAGTTGCCTCAGACCCTGCAATTTGTCTGAAACGACCCTGCAATTTGTCTGAAACGACCCTGCAATTTGTCTTGCATATTGTTTCATTAAGCGAAATATCTTAACTTTACATATTCCTTGCGAGTGTACGCGTGTATTTTTTATGTACGGGCGTATGTGTGAAGCTGAGGTAAGACACCTCCCGAGGGTGACTCCACAGTTGTTGTTGACGATCCTCCTGCTTGGGAACCTGCCAATGCTCCGAGGCGCGGTGGCAACGATGGAGAGAATAACGAAAGACAATAAATCCAGACCGACATTCGAGAAATAATAGTAGTGAGGTAGTTTCCCGGCATTCCTTTCAGGTAATAATTGCGATGTCTTGCGTAGAAAATGGAAAAAGAGCATGACATATAATAAATGAAAAAATTCAATATATAATTCGCCTTTGCCTCCCTGCCCATATCGGGTCAGGGAGGCGCATTTAGAATGACGAAAGTGAACGATCATTGGGGGAGAGTGACGGAACTGACTCCTAATGGAATGAATGTCTGTTCGATGAAAGTACAGGTGTGGTGACGTACTGCCGTTGCTGCACCTGTTTGTTTTTTTGTTCTTCTCTGCAACTTTTTCACTTTGCATTGCGTCAAATAGACAAAGCACAAAGGGAAATGCTTTTTAAGAAAAATTAGCACTGAAAAGTGTCACAAATCGAACAATTTTGTGTCTAACGTACGGACGCCAACAAATGAAGATGAAGGATGAAAAGTAAAAGATGAATGCAGATGAAAAGTAAAAGATGAAAGATGAAGGAAGAAAGATGAAACGACGATTCAATGATTATTACAAACATTATTAATTATAAACAAATAAAACAAACAAAATTATGAAAAAGTTATTTTTTGCAGCAGCTATGATGCTGTTCACAACCGCCGCCAGCGCACAGACCATCACCAACGAAAGCGTCATGAAGACTTATCTCGACGCAGTGCAAACCGAGAATGCCGACTACGCATACAATGCCGACATTGAAAACGGAATTCTCACCACACAGTACATCTTCTGCAAGTCGCAGAGCCATCGTGGAAAGAAAGCCTACACCATGCTCACACCGCACGTGAAGCACTGCTACAGCTACGATGCTGAGGGACGACTTGCCAATCGCACCACTTATTTCTGGAACGCTACTACCGGCGACTGGCAGACCACCTATCGCCTCGACTACAGCTACCAGCCTGGACTTAGCATCGTGGAGTGCAGCAAGTGGAACGCCGCTGCCAACCGCTTCTCCTCTCCCTCCGATCGCATGGTCTATGAGGTGACACCCGGCACTGATAGTGGCTTCGTCAGCAGCTATCATCGCAAGGCCGGTCGCAGCAGCTTCCAACTCACCGAGACGCTCGCTATCCCCAGCCAGTACTTCTACGGACAGACGCTAGACATGGTTCAAGGCAACGACTTCGTGTCTCAGCAGTAAGAAAGCCCGTTTCTCATCGAAGAAGACGATGCATCAAATCGCCAGAATCACAAACAAGGATAAAATTCATAGTTAGAAATATCTCTCTTTAGTAATTATTTGAAGGCTTTAGTAAGTCATGACAACCGGGCGGGATCTGCGAAGACCCTGCCCGTTTTCATGCGTTTCTTATGCTGAAAACAAGCGAAAAACAAATTTTTTGTGAAAAAACCGCGAAAATACTTGCACGTATCATAAAAACTTTGTAACTTTGCACCCGCAAACGAACCAATAGGTCAGTTGCTAAGCTATTAAACGGATCGGGATTTAGCGCAGTTGGTAGCGCACACGTCTGGGGGGCGCGAGGTCGCTGGTTCGAGTCCAGTAATCCCGACCAAACAAAAGGCTAAGTGCTTGATTTTCAAGCAGTTAGCCTTTTAACATTTAAAACTTGCACGACATCAGGCTATATTATCACGGGGCAATGATATAGCAGTTGACATTATTTCATAGGCGAGACCTCTGAGGTCACACTATGATAACCGCGGGTATCAACCCGCGGTTAAGCAAATATAACCCCTTGGGGTTTTCGTCAGGCACGTTTGTGCCATCTCCTTCTATTCCCTAAAAAATTCGCAACATCGGTTGTTGCTATTTCTTCAGGAACTGCTGCAGCTGCTCCATCTCCTCATGGAACTCGTGGGGTTTGAAGCCGTGACCGGCGCCGGGGATGACGTGGAGGCGGGTGCCGGGGCGGTAGAGCTGCTGGGCGCGACGCGAGTCGTCCATCGACACTACACGGTCGGCATCGCCTTGCACGATGAGCACCGGCCCGCGATACTTACCGATGAGGTCGAGTGACCGCATGTCGTGAATCTCCTCGAAGAAGCGGCGGCCCATCTTCACGCCCCAGAGCTCGGTGACGTCCTGAATGTCCTCGAGGCGCGGGTAGCGCTGGCGCCAGTTGTCGGGGATGCAGAGGGCTGGGAAGACCAGCACGAGCTGGCTCACCTTCTCCTTCAGGTCTGCGGCAGTAAGTGCTGAGACCAGTCCACCCTGACTCTCGCCGATGAGCACGATATGTCGGTGCCCCTGTTTGCGGAAGTGTGCGACGATGGCCTTCAGGTCGCTCACCTCGTCGAGTATCGACATGTTTAGCGTGTTGTTATCGCTACGGCTGCGCACGGAGCCACACGGGAAGTCGAACGTGTAGCAGTCGTAGCCCAGGCTCTCCATCGTCTTGAAGTAGTTGCGCCCGTAGTCGAACGTGCCGTTGAAGCCGTGAGCGATGATGGCGATGGGCCTCTGGGCGTTGCGCTTCTGAGCGTTCTGCGCAGGTGTGAACAGCTCACCGAAGATGCGGCGGCTGCCATTCTCTATCCACAGCTCCCGTACGCTGGCCTGCGGTTGCGGCTTGTAGTTCTTGTGTTCCATCGTAAAGCCGTCGTAGCCGGAGAGGTCGCCTCCGATGAAGAGTTTTTCCTGTTCCTGCTTGCCGCGCAGCTGCCAGTCGAGCCAGGCCCGCACCATACGGGCATTGGCACCGCCGTTCGGCTGCTCATAGGTGCCACCGTGACCGCTCTGGGTATTGTCGGCCAGCACCACCGGCACATGTTTGATGGCCTTGTAGTCCATCTGCGCATTCTTCCACGCCACATCGGTGGTTCCACCGACGAGGTAGAGGATGGGCCCGTGCAGGTTCTTCAGCGACTTCGCGCTGGCATCGGCCATCGTCATCTTTCCCATGCCAGCATTGAGGATGAGGTAGGTCTTCAGGCGTGGGTCGGCAGTGTTGGCGAGCACCTGGGCTCCTCCGCACGAATGTCCGGCAGCAGCAATCTTCTCGGTGTCGACATATTTGTAATAAGGCGAGGAAGGATTGCAAACCCAGTCGAGCGCCTTCTTCACCATCGACGATGGCGTGTGCTGGTCTTTTTCGTGCTGGGCGAACATCTGCAACTCACCAATCGCCACGACGACATATCCATAGGAAGCAATGTCGACGAGCATGTTCTCATAGCCGATGCTGGTGTCCATACAGCCGCCGTTGCAGAAGATGAGCACGGGCAGTTTCTCTTTCTTGGGTATTCCCGTTTCAAACATGCCGAGCCTGCCAACAGTCATCGCGGCATCCAGGTTCATCGGTCGATAAACCACGAAGTCAGCCAGCGACTTCTCGCGCACGGCTATAGCCTTGTGTGGTCCGCTGCCGCCGTAGTCGGGCACCTTTAGCTGTTCGAACGAGACGCTGGGGTCGTCGTGCTTCAGATGGCGGGCATAGAAGGCATCCATCGCCGGGCGGGTGAACTCCAACTGCTGGTCGAAGGCCACACCGTGCTGTCCATGCACCTTCACGTAGTCCACCGATGCACCAGCCAGTTGCATCTTCGTCACCCAGTCCTCGGTGAGGTTTGGCCTCACCACCGGGTCTTCACCACCTTGCAGCACCAGGAACGGCGTCTTCGAGGCACCAATGTAGCCGATGGGCCACCATTCAGTGTGGTCGGCCCACTCGCCAGCGCGACCAATCTCCGTGGGAGGCGCTCCACCGGCGGCACACGCCACCGAGCAGTCATATTCGCGCCACGGGTCTTTCTCGTCGGCGAAGGCCTTGCTCTCAGCCGCCACGCCTGCCATCAGCGACAGGTGTCCACCCGCAGAGTGGCCGTAGGTGCCAATGCGGTTGGGGTCGATGCCCAGTCGGCTGGCGTTCGCCTTCATCCAGCGGATGGCGCAGCGCACATCCTCGATGCAAGCGGGCAGCGGGGCCTCCTGTGTGAGTCGGTAGTTCATGTTGCACACCACGTAGCCCTTCATGGCGTAGTCCACCATCAGCGTTCGGTAGACCATATCGTTCTTCGACCCTGCACTCCATCCACCGCCGTGGATGATGAGGATGGCGGGTCGGTTCTGCTGCGGTCCGAAGAGCGGTTGTGCTAGGTCGAGCACCGTGCTCGGTCCTACGTCGGTGCGGTAGGCGATGTTCTCTGTGATGGTGATTTGTTTCTCCTGCGCCTGTGCTGTCAGCACGAGTAGGAACGCAAGTACGGTAGTGAGTAGTTGTTTCATTGTTCTTGGGATTAATGATGACTTGATGGTTTTATCTGATGGCGTGATCGGCACCTACGTCCTCACCACTCCAGGCTTTCTTGGCTGTCCAGTCGCAGGCGGGAGCGGCCCAGAAGGGGTCGTTGGCCGGCAGGCCGAGAGGCAGGAATGCAGCGGTGCATAGGTAGAGACTGCCGGTGTTGATGTAATCCTCCGACATGCGAATCTGACTGCCCGTGTAGCCGATGCGCAGCCAGCCGTTCGGGTCGAAGGTTCGAGGTTGGGCGAGTTGGCGCTGAATGACGGCCGTCAGGGCGCAGCGCACTTGAGCGGGGCTGACGTTTGCAGGCAGGATATGCAGCAGGGCGGCATCGGCCAGGGCGTGGAACGAGCCGAATCGATAAACGATGCTGCGGCCAGTGACGGGATAGCTGCCTTCAGGCGAAATCATGCGCTCCAGCTGTGCCGCTAAGCGAGCGTGCCGCTCCTCTTGTGTGGGCAGGAAGTCGGCACCGTTGAGGCCATGCTTCTTCAGCACCTGTAGCGTCTCGGTAAACATGGGGTGGATGACGAGAGAGTTGTAGTAGTCGAGATGGAAGTCGGGACCATCGCCATACCAGCCGTCGCCCTTGTACCATTCATTGCGGAAGCGGTTCACGCCGTACATCAGACGCTCCATGTCGCACTCGCCCGTGAACTCCAGCAGCGCAGCCTCGATGATAGAGGCAAAGAGCAGCCAGTTGCACTCATAGGGCTTGATGCCACGCGACACCTTCCACTCGCCCACGAGCCAGTCGCGGGTCTGCTGGTCCAGCCTGCCCCATATCTGTGTGGGTGCGCGGAGAATGCCCTCGGCCAGGAAGGCGGCATCGACGAGCGGCTGAGAGTGTCGTCGGTCGAACATCAGGTGGTCGGGCGACTGCGGGTCGACGCCATTCTTGATGCCTTTCACCACAAGGTTGATATAGTGTGCGCGGAGCTTTCCCTCCTCGGTGTCGTCGGCTCCCAGCTCGAGCCACGGGGCAATGCCACAGATGGTGCGTCCCACAGCTTCGAGGTAGGACACCTCGCGTCGTAGCGGCTCCCGCGAGAGCGACTCGAAGGGCATGTTCTTTTTCAGCGTTCCTGCTGCGAGATTCTCCAGAACGGGTCGGGCAATACGGTCGAGCGTCTCCACCCACACGCGGCGGTCGTCCATTCCTGTGGGCTTTCCCAGCAATTTCTTCATGCGCATCAGGGCTTCCACGTAGTAATAGTCGCCGTAGGTCAGCGGCACGTCAATCTCGGCACCAGCCTGATGATGTCCTACGCCGTGCTTGATGATGAAGCCGCCCTGCTGGCCTTCCTCTGCCAGATACGCCGGCGACGAGAGCGTGCGCAACTGCTGTTCGGCCAACGCCAGCCACTGAGGAGCCAACTCCGATGGGTCGAGTTGACTCAGCTCTATAAGTGCTGAGGCCATCACTGCTGCTGCCGACGCATCGCGCTTGGCGTTTGGGATGTCTGGCGCATCATAGTCCCAATACGGCACCTTGTCCTTGGGCAGGCGCGGGTGATTCATCAGGAACTTTCCTATCTCCTGTGCCTGCTTCAGATACCTGGGGTTCAGCGTCTCGCGATACATCATCGTGTAGCCATAGAGTCCCCAGGCCTGACCCCGCGACCACGAGCTGCCGTCGGCGTAGCCCTGATGGGTGTTCTTGGCGTGCGGCTGACCCGTGATGGTGTCGTAGCTGACCACATGGAACGTGGAATAATCCTCGCGGAAGTGGTTCTTCATCGTGGTGTTGGCGTGGCGTTCGGCGATGCGCTCATAGCTGCGGTCGCCCGTCTCGCGGGTCATGAAGCAGAGCATCTCTAAGTTCATCATATTGTCGATGATGACAGGATACTGCCACTTCGGTCCCGACTCCCATGACTTGATGACGCCCAACTTGTCGTTCCAGCGGGTGAGCAGGCTCTGTGTGCCCTCGCTGATGACGTCGAGGTAGTGCTTGTTGCCAGTCAGCCGGTAGCCCTGTCCGAAGCTACAGTAGAGCATGAACCCCAGGTCGTGGGTGTTCGTCACCCGCTTTGCGGGTTCCACGCGGTCGGTGTACATCTCTGCATACCGACGCAGCTTTTCATCGTTGTTGTTTTCATACAACATCCACAACACACCGGGGAAGAATCCCGACACCCAATGGTCGTAACGGATGGTTTGCAGCCTGCCCTTCTCGAACGTCCTTGGCAGAGCATCCTTCTTGTCTTTCAGCGCCTCGGCCAATAGGAGTGATTGACTTGTGGCACGTTTCAGTCCATTCTCCACCACCTGAGCCATCGGTGCTTCAGCCGTCTGTGCATGGGTGGCTAGTCCTGCTGCCATCAAAAGAATCGCGGATATTACTCGTCTCATCATATCGTCTTTGTTTATTGTGCTTACCAAATGTTGCGGCTCATCTGCATCAGCTCACGGTCGTGGTGCTGACGCGGCTCGCACTTGTTGTCGAGAATCATCGTGATGCCCGTCTCGTCGTTGTAGGGTTCCCACTTGGGAAGTCCCTTCGTGTTCGGATTGCCCGTCTTGATGAATGCTAGCCAGATGCTGCTGATGAGTTTCTCAAATTTATAGGCTGTGGGTGAGGCCCCCGTCATCTCGCGTTGCAGACTGACGTTATGTAGCATGAAGGGAAGTTCCATACCGTGCGAGGCACCGAGGGCATTGCTTTCCGGCTTCCACGTGAACAGATAAAGATAGGCAGGAGCACCACCTTGTGCGGCCTTGGCTGCGGCCTGGCGCACGGCTCCGGCCCGGAAGCCCGTGTCGACATACGTCATCTCTTTCGGCTCGGCCTTGGGATAAGCCTTCTTGAATGCCGCGATAAATTGGTCGGCCTTCTCGCCTTGTCGCTGGCGCACGGCGGCCTCGGCCTCTTCCCACGTCATATCACGGCTGATGTCGAACGTGAACTCGTTGAAATCGGTACCGATGAGCATAGGCACATCCTTCGAAACAGGCGACGCAGGCTCAAACGGATGCTGAGGAAGGATGGTGCCATCCACCACTGGCGAGAAGCCGCTGCGGATGCCCCGTTGTGCCAAGCGCTGCACGGCAAAGTTCAACTCTTCGTAGGTGTATTTCGAGAAGTCGGCCTGGGCGGTGGCGGGCTGTCCTAACTCCTGGGCGAGGGCGATGCCGAACTGCCGAGTCTGCTCAGGCAACGACTGGCGCAGTGTAGACCCGCTCTGCACGATGGCTCGCTTGAAGAGCCCCGTGGCCGAGGGCATCGCCAGCAACGTCGACACCTTGCCTCCGCCACCCGACTGCCCGCCGATGGTCACCTCGTTGGGATTGCCGCCAAAGCGGGCGATGTTGTCGCGCACCCACTCCAAAGCCTTCACGATGTCCTGCATGCCCAAGTTCACACTCTGTGCATACTTGCCGCCCAGTCCTGTGAGGTCGGCATAGCCAAGAATATTCAGGCGGTGGTTCAGGTTCACTACCACGATGTCGCCGGCTTCTGCCAGCCCACGACCCTCGTAGCACGGCAGGTCGTGTCCCGAGCCGCCGGAGTAGCCGCCGCCGTGAATCCAGATGAAAACGGGTCGCTGCTTCTGGTCGTTGATGCTTGGCGTCCAAACGTTCAGCACCAGGCATTCCTTCTCGTCCATTGGCTCCGTCACAAACTGATTGCCGAAGCCATAGTCCGTCTGGCTGTTGCGGCTGTTCCACTTCAGACTCTCGTTCTGCGGTGCCTGCGGTCCGTACACCTTGCATTGTCTGATGCCCTCAAATTGATCAGGGGCCTGTGGCGGCATGAACCGTTCTGCCTTGGCATAGGGGATGCCTTTAAATGTAAAAATACTTCCGTCCTGATAGCCCTCGATGGTGCCATAGGCGGTCTCTACGCGGGTGTGCTGTCCTGCCGTGATGGGCTGTGCAAGTATGTGGGTTGCCGTCAGCGGTAATGCCAGCAATAAGGAAAGCGTTACTCTTTTCATGTCGTTATGTTTTTGTGATTTACTGAATATTCGCAAACTCCATTTCCCAAAGGCTTAAAAGGGCTTAAAGGGGAGTGAAAGGGGAGAAAAGGGACGAATGCTTTGTCCTATTTCGTCGCGGTGAAGGTGATGGAAGCCGTTTGCAAGCCGTCGGCCTCTGCGGTGATGGTGACGGGACCGGGCCGGTCGGCAGCCACGATGGCCAGACATTTTCCCGACCACGCCTTGCGTTCAGAAGCGAGCACGGAGCCGAGATCGGTCATGTTGCCATTCTCCACGCCTACGAGGCGACCACCCTTTACGTTAAAACGCACCAGATTGTCGGCAAGTGGACATAGATTTCCTTCTTTGTCTAATACCTCGATGGTGACATGTGCCACATCGGCAGGAACGGCACGGAACGACGGCCTGTCGACGGTGGCGCGCAGCTGTGCAGGGGCTCCTGCCGTGTGGATGACCTCTTCGAGGGTGGTGCTATCGCGGACGGCAACCACCTTGATTTCGCCCGGCTGATACTCCACGTCCCACGTCAGATGCAGGTCGGCGGTGGTGGCGAAGTGCTTGCCTGGGTCGTAGGATGCCCAGCTGGGGTTGACGCCCCGTCGTGGGAACTCCGTGGTTTTCTTGCCGTAGGACTTCCCGTTGACGAACAGCTCTACTTCCGCGCAGTTGGTGTAGCAGGCCACTTGCATGATTTGTCCCTCGTGGCCTTCCCAGTTCCAGTGTGGCAACAGGTGGAGGACGGGTTCATCGCTCCAGATGCTCTTGAAGAACCAATAGCCGTCCTTCTTGAAGCCGCAGTTGTCGAGATAGCCCGACTGGCTGCCGCGCGACGGCCACCCCGACTCGCCATAATAGTCGATGCCTGTCCACATGAAGTCGCCGATGACGTAGTCGTAGGCCGTTGTGAAGCGCCAGCGATGCTCCACGTCAATCAGTCCGCTACTGATGATGCCGTGCTGAATACGTCGGAAACGGCGCTGCGGCTGCTGCTGTTGTGGACTGAAGCCGTCGGCTCCCGCACCGAGCTGTGGCGGGGGTGTTGTGCCCGGCCATTGGTATTGTCGGCGCGGCCCACCCAGTCCACTCGACTCCGTTGCCACCACGCGGCGGTTGGGGTAGTCGGCTTTGTCGATGGCATAGAGCACTTCGCGACGGGTGCGCCAACGGTCGGGATAGTTATAGCCGATGATGTCGTTCTCGAAGGCTGCGAGGAATTCTGGCGAGGTAGGGCTGTTCGAGGCAATCTCGTCGTTGCCGCTGGTCACCAGCCGCGTGTCGTCGAGTTGGTGGCAGAGGGCAATCATCTCTGCGGCAGCACCAGGGCCTTCTGCCGAGCGCTGGTCGCGAATCTCGTTGCCGATGCTCCACATCACCACCGAAGGATGGTTGCGGTCGCGTGCCACCATTGCGGTGAGGTCGCGCTCGTGCCACTCGCGATAGTAAAGGTGGTAGTCTTGCTTGTTCTTCCCATTAATCCACTGGTCGAAGGCTTCATCCATCACGAGGAAGCCCATGCGGTCGCAGAGGTCGAGGAACTCCGGTGCCGGTGGGTTGTGAGCGGTGCGGATGGCGTTGCAGCCGCCGCTTTTCAGAATCTCCAGTCGTCGCTCCCACACCCGTTCGGGCACGGCAGCGCCTACGGCACCCCCGTCGTGATGCAGGTTCACACCTTTCATCTTCACCTGCTTGCCGTTCAGCAGGAATCCTTTGTCGAGCGGGTATTCGATGGTGCGGATGCCGAGCGTGTTCTCAACAATGTCGACGATGCGCTTACCGTCGAGGAGTGTGGAGCGCAGCGTGTAGAGATAAGGATTCTCTAAGTCCCACACATGTGGATGAGCCACCGCGAGTGTCTGCTCGTCGGCAGTCGAAGCAGACGCTGTCAGGTTCACGGCCTGTTCCGTCTTCGCCACGCAGACACCCGTAGCGTCGACCACCTCGTGGCGCAGCGTCAGACGTCGGCTCTCAGCTTCCTCGTTCTCCACTTCCGACTTCACCCGAAGAACGGCCTCTTCGTCGTTCAGCGTGAGCGTACTGTTGAACACACCCCACTTGGCGAAATGTGTCGCTGCCGTCTCTACGAGTCGCACATGCCGATAGATGCCCGAACCCGTATACCAGCGGGAGTTGGTCTGCTGCGAGTTGTCCACTCTGACGGCCAGGACGTTGCCTTTCGGCTTCAGATAGGGCGTCAGGTCGTAGGAGAAGCTGCTGTAGCCATAAGGCCATGTGCCCAGCTCATGACCGTTGAGCCATACGGTACTATTCATGTAGATGCCGTCGAATTCAATGCTGTAGCGTTTCCGCTTGTCGTAGGCCTTCACGTCGAACGTCTTCCGATACCAGCCCAGGCCCGTAGGGAAGAAGCCGATGCTGCCGCCACCGGGATTGTCACGCAGGTTTTCGCCCTCTATGCTCCAGTCGTGCGGCACGTTGAGCAGGCGCCATCCTGCATCGCTGAGGGATGGTCTTTCCGCATTTTCTACGTCGCCCAAGTGGAAGCGCCACCCGGCATCCATGTTTGTCACCTTGTGCATCTGGGCATTTGCCGTGATCGCTGTTAGCAGGACCGCCAGGCAAAGGAAGGTTAGTTTTTTCATCATAAGTCTTCGTTTGTTGATGGTTTAATAGATTCCTTCACTTGTTCGGACATCTTGATGTCCTCCGAATTTTATCGCAAAGATACGAAAAATGTTTCAAAAACATTTGCATTGATGTAACATCTCAATGAAAATATGTAACTTTGGCGTTCTGTTGCTTTGCATTTTGCTCACTTATTCGTATCATTGGCATTCGCCGAAGATACTCTCGTTGACTTTGTCTTCAAATGTCACGACTCGGCCAATCAAACAAGTTTGTTGGCTCTCGCTGTTCCATTTGTTCGGAAATGAAAAAGAAAAGCGAGTTTTCTTTTTGCATTTCGCTCACTTATTCGTACCTTTGCATCGATTATTTTGTGACGACAGCAATGAAATACTGTAGAGTTCTGCTATTATGGGCTGTGCTTCTGCCGCTAACGTGTTGGGCGCAGGAGCGGCACCGACTTGCTCTGCCTCGGCAGGAGCAGTTGTCTTCGCAGCGGGTGCTGCAAGTGGTGCAGGACTCTGAGGGATTCCTCTGGTATGCCACCGAGGGAGGCGGCTTGTGTCGCGACGACGGGCGGCAGATGCTGGTGTTTCGCAGCGATGCTGAACACCCCGACCTGCTGGGAAGCAACGATGTGTCGTGTGTGGCTGAGGCTCTTCCTGCCCCCAGCCCCACTGCGAAGGACCCCCTGAGGCAGAGGGGCAGACACATGATCATTGGTACGTTTCACGGTGCATTCGTACTCGATAAGCACGACTACAGCATCCGTCGGCTGGCGGAGGTCGACGACAAACGGGTGGACGACATCATCGTGACGGCTAACGGACATTGGTGGCTGACGGCCAATAAAAAAGTTTATGAATATAGCGGCGACGGCAACCTGCTGAAGACCTATCCCGCTGGCGACAAATATCTCGCCCGCTTGCATGAGGACCGACAGGGCAGGCTGTGGGCTTCTCAGTGGGAAGGCGGACTGCTCAAGCTTGAAGGCGGACAGTTTGTGCCGGCCCCGTGGCCTTTGGACGCTCCTCCAACCGCCATCGACGACAATCCCTCTGCCGACGGCTTGCTCATCGGAACCATCGGTCGAGGTGTGGTACGCTATCAGCCAGATAGCGGCAGCCTGGAACTCACCGACCCGCAGGACAGCGTTTGCATGAGCCGGGTCACCCTCGACCTACAGGGCCGCATGCTTGTTGCCGACGGATTCGGTAATTGCTATGTGTTGTGCAGCGACGAACAACCTTCGTGGTTCAACGGGAGGATTCTCTCCAGAAGCGTTGCCGATTCCCTTCGCGCAGCACGCCATCTGTCGGCACGTCCTACGGCGTTAGCCTTCAGCGGCGGCGACGACCTTTGGTTCAGCACCGGTCGCGACATCCGTCGGCTGGTGCAAGGAAGAGAAGAGGTGGTGTTGCCCACCACGAAAGATGTTTCGGCAATGGCCTTCACCCCCGATGGAACACTTTGGCTGGCCACCATCTTTGGCACCCTGATGAGCTACAAGCACGGACAACTCTCCACCGACGACTATGCCTCCAACGAGCACGGCGATGCCGTCTTGGCCCTGCAGGCCGACAGCGCGGGGCGGCTTCTCATCGTCAGCGACCGCTACGTACGGCTCTACGACCCCGCCCGTCAGACCCTTCGCCAGCAGAACATCGAGGAGGAGGGCGTCTATCGCATCGAGTTGCAGGAGACGGCTCCCGCCAGCCGCTGGAGTCAGCCGCGAGAAGAGGTGCTGGAACGCATGCCGCAGTGGGTGTGGTGGATGCTTGCCGTGCTGTTGGTGGTGCTGGTGTCCCTCGTCGTCTACGTGCGGTTCCTGCATCAGCAACGGAAGCGATTCCTGGCAGCCATGAAAAAAGACGCTCCTGCGTCGGAACGTCCTGCTGAAGAGTCACCAGTCCTTCATGACGAGTGGCTGCAAAAGGCTATCGAGGCCGTCGAGCAGCACATTGCCGACGACGACTATAGCGTGGAACAACTGGCCAGCGACCTCTGCATGAGTCGCATGACCTTCTATCGGAAAATACAATCGGCAACGGGTCAGAAGCCCACGGAGTTCATTCGCACCATCCGTCTCAGACGTGCCACCGACCTGTTGCAACAAGGACACATGACCGTCACCGAGGTGAGCTACGCCACGGGCTTCTCCTCCGTGAGCTATTTCAGTCGCTGCTTCCGAACAATGTTTGGCGTGCCGCCCACGCAGTTTGGCAAGACCACCACGGCCGACGACTTGTTGCCCAGCGAGATGCCTAATGCCGACTGAGTTGTGACGCCGAGCAGCACTCCGGAAAGGCTATACACCTCAATCCTCTCCTCTTTTTCTTCACAGGCTGGTGAAATGCCGGTTATATCAGTCTGCGAGGGCACCGTCTGACCTTCGAGGGGGAAGATGCGCAGCGAGGCGATGTCGGGCAGACCTGTGCTGCCGGTGGCAACGAGTTGCAGCGTGTATTGGCCTGCCTGCGCAGTCTCGATGTCGAGTGTCTGGAAGGCGTCGTTGTTTTTAGAGAAATAGACTCGGCTGATGCTGTCGCCGTCGAGCAGCACATCGGTGCCACGAAACGACGGAGTGCTATACTTGAACACCAGACGGTATTTGCCTGCCTCGCTGAAGGCGACGCCCCAACTGGCTGTGCCGCCCTTCTGGCTGGCGTCTTCAACAACGGCATCGCCGAACAGCGCCGACTCGCCGACGAAGAAGGTCACGGTGTCGGTGGTCTGCGTGAAATTCGAGGTGTCGGTGGCCTTCGCCCAGGCGGTGTGAACGCCAATGGGGGCATCGGCCAGCGTGAACGAGGCAACGGTCGTCGGGGGCACGTCGGCCAGGCATTCGGGCTGATAGGTTCCTACCTTCTTCTTGTCGAAATGGAACTCCACCGACTGGATGCGTGCCTTGCGCCGATGCTGAACCTTTGCCTGCAGCTCCACACTGCCGGCGTCGACGGTCTGCTCGGCCGTTGGCGACTGCATGGAAGCCTTCATCAGCCACGCCACCTCCGTGTGCTTCACACCCAGGAAGGCATCCATCATCACCGTCGGTCGGCTGGTGCTCTCGTCCCACGCTCCCATGTCGTAGCCGCCCATCGACTCCGGTTCCCAATAGAAGCAGCCCAGGTCGCCATTCTTAATCATACGGTCCATCACGCCCACCAGATACTGGTTGCCCGCGACGGCCTCAGAAGGATAGTGACCCGTCTCCACAATCATGCAAGGCTTGCCGTAGCGACTCTTCAGGTCGTTGATGTTGGCCATCACCTTTGTAATCATCGTCGGACCGTCGAGGTGCGACCAGCGCGGATAGGCCGACAGGCCGATGATGTCCCACTTCGCACCATTCTTCTTCAGTCCGTCGAAGATGCTACGATAGAGCGAGTTGTCGTGGCCGTCGGGCAAGTGTACGATGACCTGCATCGTGGAGTCCACCGCCTTCACGGCATTATAGCCGCTGAGCACGAACTTTGCGAACGCCACCGAGCCGCCTTTGTTGGTCTGGCCGACGGGGTAGAGCATGCCGCGCTTCGTCTCGTTGCCCACCTGCACCCATTTCGGCACCACGCCTGCCGCCTTGATGGCCGACAGCACATCGTAGGTGTGGTCGTAGATGTTCTGTGCCAACGCCTCCACGCTGTGGTCGGTCCACGCCGAGGGAATGGTCTGGCTGCCTGGGTCGGCCCATGTGTCGCTGTAGTGGAAGTCGATCATCACGCCCATGCCCTTAGCCTTTGCGCGTCGGCACATCGACACCACCTCCTGCTTACTGCTGGCACCGCTGTTCACCGTCCACACGCGCAGGCGGATGTTGTTGATGCCTTGTTCCTTCAGAATCTGCAGAATGTCCTTTTGCTTCCCGTTCTTGTCGAGCCACTTCGTGCCCCAGCTTTCCATTTGTGGCACAAAGCTCACGTCGGCACCGAAGGCAAAGTCCTCATGTTCCGAGCGGTTGAAAAGCGTGTCGGTTACCGTGATGGCCTGGGCTCCTATCGTTGCCCAAGCCATCAACATGATTAGTAGTAGGTTTCGTTTCATTGTAAAGTATGATTGTTGCAATTGTGTTGTTACAAAAGTTGCAAAAAAACTGCTGCAAAGGTACGCTTTTCCTTTGCAACAGCCTTTCACAATTGTAACAAACGGATTAAATCATGTAACAAAACGGGGGCTACGCCCTCTCTACGGTTACGGTTGGGAATGAATCAGGTGCTTTGGCAGGCGGACGATGCAGATATCAGGCCGTCTATCTTCTTCTGCTCGCCTTTGTTGATGGGCCGGTGCCCGATGATGGCAATGACCAACTCGTCCTCGCTGATTACAGCCTCGTGCGTCACCCAGTCGTGCTCGGTCTCACGGTAGATGGGGCGCAGACCGGTGCCGTCGGCATTACAAATCCACGTGCACTGTGGTGCCTTGCCGCCTGTTTCCCAGCAGAAGATTACCTAGTCCGGGTGCCAGGGGTTACCTTGTATGTGGCCCACCTTGAAGTGCACGGCCACCACTGGTTCAGTCTTTCCCGTCGTGAGGTCCATCTTTCCGATGCCACCCGGTCCAGCACCCATGTTGCGCGGTCCGAAGTTCGGCGCTATCGCCTCACCTCTGACGCGGTCGGAGCGGAATACCACCCACCGGCCGTCGGCGGTCCACTGGTTGTGGGTCTGATAGATTTTGGTAACGATATCGCAGATGGCACAATACCCTCCGCAGTGCGACCCCTTTGGGCTCCTTTCTCGATTCATCTTTGTGCCATCTGATATATTACTCCCTATTATTAGCCGACTATTTTGAAAAGCCAAATTAGATAGTTCTTCATCATACAAACCCTCTTGTATTTATATACAAAATGAACTATTTACTGCCAACAGGTATATAGTTCCCCAAAAATGATTAAAAGTACAAAAAGACACGGTTTCTTTTTCGTGTGAGAAAAGAAAAGTGTTCCTTGAGGAAGTGAAACGGCCGCCAAACGAAATGTCCCCGACGATGAAGACACCGCCAGGGACATTGATATATAATGAGAGATCTATGGTTTCAATGGTTAGTCGTTGAGAGATTGTTGGTTTCTACAATTAGTTAGCGAAGAGCTCGTCGAGGAATGTGTAGAAGGCCGGATCCTCACCAACAATGGTCTTGACAATCTTGCCATCAGGACCTATGATGATCTTCGTGGGGAAGCCCTGCACACCATATTCGCTCAGCACCTTGCTATCACGAGGATTGTAGACGTGCAGCCAAGGCAGCTTCTCGTCGTTGACAGCCTTGCGCCACTTCTCTTCCGTATCGTTACAATCGACGCCGAGAATCTCGAACTTTCCTGCATACTTCTTGTAGTACTCCTTCATCTCAGGGAAGCCCTTGATACACCAACCGCACCATGACCCCCAGAAGTCAAGAATGACATACTTGCCACGCAGCGACGACAGCGAGAGCGGCTGCCCCTTCAGGTCGTTCAGCGTGAAGTCGGGAGCCTCGCGACCGGCAGCCTGCAGTTTGGCAGCCTCTGCCTCACGCTTGGCATACGCTTCGGCTTTTTCGATGGGTGTCTGATAGAGGGGTTTGCAGCGGCCATCGCGCACAGCAGGTGCGAGGAGTCCGGCTGCAGCCTTCATCTGCTCGAGGTCGGGCTGCAGTTGTGCGATGAGAGCTGCCGAAGCCTCTTCGTCGGCATGCGCCTTGATGTAGTCGGTGATGGCACGTGTGTAAGCCTCAGCGAGAGGACCTTGTCCGGCCTGATAGAAGTTCATGACGGAGTCTTGGGGCACACCTTTTTGCAACATGTCCTGACATTTCTGCTGGAATTCCTGCATGGGCTTCTGAGCCTCCTCGATCATCAAGTCAGCAGCATGATATTGTGCATAGAACTTCGAACCGCCGATGTCGTAGCGACTCTTGTCGGCCTGTGTGATGACTACTTCTTCGCCAGGAACGGCGGGAATCAGATAATAGCTAGCTTCACGGTCGCCACGCAGAATGCCTGGTTCGGCGATAGTGAGCGTGGTGACTTGTGGCACATCAACGTAGAAGTCGAAGACACCCTGCTTACCCGTGAACGTGAGTTGCTGGTCGCGGTTGCCGTCGGCAATGACGATGAGAGAATCGCCTACGCCCTTGCAGTCCATCTTCACATGCAGCTTACCATTGTCGGCAACGCAGCCACAAGTCAGAGCTGTCAGTATAAAACTAAAAATAATTTTTTTCATCGCGATTTTGTTTTTGGGGTTGTATGCTTTTTAAATGATGAGCACGTGCGAAGAGAGTTATTTCAACAAGGCTTCAATCTGCTCATCGAGCTTCGCGTCTTCCCCTTCACCGATTTTGCAGACAATCTTACCCTCGCGGTCGATGAGGAACTTCGTGGGTAGATAGTGGATGGCATACTTGTCGGAGATGTCGTTGGTCTTGTCCATGCCGGCAAGTCCTTTCGAGCGGTCCCATTTCAGACCACGCAGCACATGGTGGAAGCCCTCGCCGGTGAGTTGGTCTTTCTTCATTCCGTGGAAAATACGTATTACTCGACTTCTGGGGTTCTTGGTGTACATGGTGCAAGGAAGGATTCCCGAAAATGCGTAAGCAATATAAGAAATATGCCGGTAAATTCGAGATTATAGGTATCAGTTGCCGTGATACAGATAAAGACTGGCGGCTGACAATAAAGAGTTATCGTTTGAACTGGAAGCATGTCTTCTGTCCCAACAACAGTGATGTTTTGGAAAAATACGGTATTCTTGGCTTCCCCACAAAGATCCTCATCAATCCAGAAGGTAAGATCGTAAAGTCGTTTGTGGGTGAGGATCCCCTATACTACTCGTTTATCGAAGCATTCTTCGGGGAGTAGGGCAGGGTTCATCTCAGCCTTGGGTACCGGGCTGGCACAAAAGTCAACACTTATCTTTCTCTATCATTTTCCCACGCAGAATGTGACAAGGTAATTTTGTAAACCAGCCCGTCACATTCTGCGTGGGAAAGTAGATTTTGCAAAAGAAAGTGCTAATCATAAGTGAGCGTGTAAAATAGGGATGTAAAACCGCTTACTTCAAATAATTTTCCGTATATTTGCAGCTGATAATGCTACACGTTCAGAAACAAAGAAACTTATGCTCAGCAAGAAAATCAAACTGAGCATAAGAATACTTTTTCTTTTATTCAAAAACTTTATTTCAGCAACTCAGCCATTTTGTCAAGCAAATCCTGGCCACGCAGGTTCTTGGCAACAATCTTTCCTTGCTGGTCGATGAGCACATTGGCGGGAATGGCCTTGACATTGTAGAGGGCGGCACCCTCGCAAGCCCATCCCTTGATGTCGCTCATCTGCGGCCACGGCATCTTCAGCTGGTCGATGGCCTTCACCCATGCCGGTTTGTTATTGTCGAGCGACACACCTACCACCTCGAAGCCTTTTGCATGATACAGGTCGTATGCCTTCACTACGGTAGGCATCTCCGCACGGCAAGGACCGCACCATGAGGCCCAGAAGTCAACGAGCGTGTATTTGTTCTTGCCGACATAGTCGGAGATGCTAATCACCTTTCCGTTTGGATCAGGCATGCTGAAGTCGGTATACATTGCGCCAACACCCGTTGCAGCCTCGGCCTTACGTTCCTTCATAAGCGTCTTATATACAAAATATTGGTTCTTCTGTTGTCCGAAGAGGTCTAATACTTGCTCCTGTTCCTCCTTGGAGAACTCTTTCAAGACACCCTGCAACAGATAATCGGCAACGGGTGTGCCCACATGTTGCAACATGAAACGCTTGGTGTAGTTCGTACGATCAGCGGAATAGGTACTTACCACCAAGCGCTCCTTAATCTTGTCTTTCTCTGCTACGGTCGTATCGAGACAAACGGCCCAATCATGAGCCATACGGTCTTCGAACACCTTGGCACCTTCCTCGTACTCATCCCACAGACGGGCGCTGGGTCCGCCCACGACGATGTTTTTCTTCTCGTCTTTAAACATCTGCACGTTGATGGGCGCATTCTCCAGCAAGATGGCAGCCGTGCAAATGGCATCACCCTTGTGTATGGCGAGCAGATAGCGGTGGGCGCAGCCGTCAAAATTACCGGTAAACTCGAACTTTCCCTTCTTCACAATAGCCGTATCAATGGGCACCATCGCAAAGAAGCCCTGCATCTCGCAAAGGAAAATGGTATCACCTTTCTCTGTTCCCTCTGCCGTACCGGTAATCGTATAACCGTTCTGGGCAGAAACACTAGTCAGCAGCATGGCTGCAACAATAGTCAATAATAGTTTTTTCATCGTCTTTATTTTTTGTTTGTTGCAATTCCGTTTAGGTACTCACGCACATCAGAAGGATGTTCGGGCGAGGTAATGACCTTGCCGTCGGGAGCCACAAGCAGATAGTAAGGCACACCGTTGCCCACCTGATATTTGTCGAAGAGGTCCTGATAGCCTTGCTTGGTGGTGATATACTGCGGCCAAGGCTCGGGATGTTTCTCCATCGCCTTGCGCCAGGCGGCATCTTTCGTGTCGATGGACACACCAATCACACAGAAGATGTCATTGAAGTCCTTGGCTATCTCTGCCACTTCGGGCATGGCATGCAGACACATGCCGCACCACGAGGCCCAGAAGTCAATCAGCACATATTTGCCACGAGGCACCACACCCGCCAACTGACAACGTTTGCCGTTCACATCCAGCAAGTCGAGGTCGGCCACGCCGCTGCCCTTCGTAGTAAACTTAGCAGCACGGATGCGCTTGGCATACTCTTTCTCGCGCACCGCGTCGACACCTTGCGGCTGGATGGTCTTTTCCAGATGAGCCACCTGCTCGTCGGTCAGGTTATAACCGCGCTGCAACAGACGGTTGGCCAGATAGAGCGAGATAACAGATTGCGGATGCTTGTCGATAAACGCGAAGGAATCGGCACTCATTTCGCCGCCCATGTCGAGCAGGTCGTTGTAGTCGTGCTGAACTTGTGTGCCGATGAGCCGGTAGTCGGGCGTAAAGGTAAGATTGCCGTCAGAGAGGAATATCTCGTTATAGGTCCAGCGAATAGAGTCGGTGGGCCAGTGGTTTTTCTCCACCAGTTCCAGATTGTTGGTCATGAGTGTGCCCTTGGCCGGACTTTCCAGATGCTTGCCCTTGAGCACGAACTGGCCGTCTTTGATATGACTATCGGCAATAGACACCGAAAAGTTGGTGTCGGTTTGGCAGACGATGCCCACAGAATATCCGTCGGGCAAATTGACCTGTCCGTGAATGACAAAACCCTTCTCCTGGGCTTGCATGGTATGGAAGCTCAGAAGAAGGGTCAGTAAGTAAAAGAACTTTTTCATTGTTCTGCGTAAGAGAGATTACTTGCCTTTACGATAAAGCACTTTCTTGCCATCGTAGATGTAGACACCCTTCTGCTCCATGGCGTCGACACGGCGGCCGTCAATGGTGTAGATGCCTTTTCTGATGGCAACGGGCTTGGCCACAGGTGCGGCAATGCCTGTAGCGATGCTCGACAGATTCTTCAAAGGAATGGTGGCAGGCACCTCTTTACCGGCGTTGGTGAACACGCTGTCGGGTATTCCCACATAAACCGTGTTGGGGGCAATAGTACCGCTCACCTGATTGAATACGACCGCATTGGTGTCGAAGGTGTAGTACTTTTTCTCCACATCCAGTGTGTCGATTTTCACACCGTCGGCACCCGAATAGGCAAAGAGGTTATCGTCGATACCGTAAGGACTGGCAGGAGTCTTCACAATTTGGGCATCGCCTTTTCCGTAGAGAATCGTCGGTATGCCAGGGCTCACGCTGTAGCGATAAGGACTGGGCTTGGCAACAATCTCGTCACCCTCTTTCTGCACGCTGTCGGCATAGAGGAAGAAGTAATTCACGTTCGAAGGAATAGAGATGCGGGTGTCGGGACTATACCACATCTTATATTCACCCTCTTCAGCGAAGTGCAGCACCTCGGCAGAGTCGGCAGTAAAATGCGCCAGATAAGTGGCAACGCCAGTCACATCCACATCGATAGAGGCCTCTGTCGACACGTCTTTGCCGTCGACTGTCCATTTCACGAAGTGGCAGCGCTCATCGTTCGGAGTGGCCGTCAGTGTCACCTTGTCGCCAATATCGTTGGCCAGTTTGCTGATTGTCGTTGAGCCCAGAGCATCCTGATCGTCAAACTCATCGACAGCCACATGGGTGAAGATGGTTTTGAAACTGTTGTTCGGATCCAACGGCATCAGTGTCGCTGTAGTGGCTGAGTCGGCATCCTGCTCCGTGCCCGTAACCGGGTCTATGGTTTTTGTATGGATGCCATTGGGCATGTTGACAGTGATGTATTCCTGATCAGGGTAAACAATGCTGGACAGTGACTCCACATATACCCACTCTTCGTTTTCGTTGAGTTCGTCGGTCGTCACACCAATGCACTGCCATCCCTCATTAGCCTTGGGATAGACATACAGCGTGCCATATTTAGAAACAATCTCCTTGGTCTGTCGCTCACTATACTGGCGCTCCGACTCGGGAACCCCAGATTCTGTAGAGATATACACCTGTCCGGCACCCGTGGGGTATGCTTCTACCTGCGCATGATAGGCATACCATGTTTCACTGGCTGATGCCGGGAGTGAGAACACAGCTATCAGCGATGCTGAAACCATCAGCCGCTTAGCTTTCAAATTGGTAAAGAACTTTTTCATATATAAACCTTTCTATTAAATGGTTAAACATTTCTTTTTCGTTTGCGCCAGAACATGCCACCCGCAGCCAGTACCACTACCACCACCATCCATGCCGCCATGCGGGGCGTGACAAGCGGACCGGTCAAGGCCACCGTCTGCTGGCAGATTGTTCTGCTGCCGACAATCATCGGGCGCTGGTTACCCGCAGAATCCTCTATCTGAGAGTCAGACCACACCGCTGCCAGCACATCGGGCACCATCTTCGCATCGGGTGTACCTATATCGTTGCGCCTGGAGAAGAGCCTGATGTTGAAAAACAACTCCATCCACGGCGAATGGGCCGATATCTCATGCAGCAACTCCTTGTAGGGGCGACTCAGCGCTGGCGGCATGTTGCGGCAGACAAGACGCTCGCCCGTGAGTGCCCTCTGAATGATCCACACACACATCGACGTGCAGTTGACGGTGATGAAATCATACTTCCAGTAGGCCCCTTTCATGATTTCCTCGTCGAGCAACCGCCACAGCTGCTGTTCTTCCAGCGGCAGTAGGTTCAGCTGATACTCGCTCACGGCACGGCCTTCCTGCCTGTACTGCTCAACAAACCGATCGGTGGGGACGGCCTGGAATCCCGCCTTGGCCGTACCAGCAACAAACTTCAACGGTGCAAGGCTGGTGTCACTCATGTTAAACGAGAAACAATAGTCCAGTTGCTTCGACTCGCATTGCAAGCGTATGGCCGCATGGCCGTAAGCCGACACGGCATCGTTGCCGGGACCGATGGTGACCAGATACACATGGATGAACTCCGGATGCTGAGCTGCCTGGTTGATGGAGTCGGCATCCTGGGCGCTCACTGTCAGCGAGCCTATCCACAGGGTCAAAAGAAGAAGCAGCCTAGTGAGCATCTCTTACGTATCTGACGTATAGTTTCACTTTCTCCGACTCGATGCTCTGCCTGCACACCTCGTTGCGGTTGTAGGCAAATTTGCGATAGAGATAATACATGCCCTCTTTCTGCTCGTCAAGACTCGATGACCAATAATAGCCGAAAAGGCCCATCATGCGGTAGGGCGAGCGGCTCATGTTGATGTTTGTGGTCCAATAACCTCCCAACCGCAGGTTCAGGTCGCACGGATCATCTTCCAGCGAAAACATGCGATGCGCAATGTTTCCGCGCCAGTCCATCTTTGCAGCCTCATCGGGAGACATACCCAGACAGCACTCCAGGTTCTGCCAGTCGGCATCGGTAGGCACACGCCACCCCTCGGGACAAGCCTCCAGTGCTCCGGGCAGATCGTATAGTCTGCCATACTTAGCCAGGTTCTTGGTGCTTGCCCGGTTATACTCATAGTCTTCGGCATTCAGATAGACGAGGCATCTCTGCTCGTTTTTCAAATCATAACTGAAATTATCTGCCATCCAGTCCAGACTGCCATATCTCACCCAACGATATTCATGTCCGTCGCGTTCGTCAACAAAGGTTCCAGATGCCGAGGGAGCAATTTTACCCATCACTTCCTCATCGTCCTTGTCGCACGCAGCGACAGTCAGGAGCAACACCCATGCCAGCAGGGGCAAAACCATAGATTGATATTTCTTCATGTCTCGTTCAATTAAAAAATATAACCAAGTCGTTCCAAAGTCTGTTTCATCAGCCTGTGCTTCAGCATCACCAGCTCGTATTTGCCATAGCGCTGCTCCAGCTGCTCATCGGTATAGGTGACCACATTGGCGGCATACGACGAAATGTCGGTCGAGAGGTCGGTCATGTAGCCCACCGTACTACCTGCCACCAGGAAGCCATACTGGTAGAGCTTTTCCTGGTTCACATTCTCCAGTCCCAGACTGCTGTACGAACGACCGTAATAGTCGTGGCTGACAGCCTCGAACTCTCCGAAGGCATCGGTCTGGGCTTTCACCATCGAGCTGACCATGATGTTCAGGACACGCGAAGCATAATTGTTTTTCTGTGCTTCGGTGCGCTCACGCTGCGTCAGATAGTTACAGGCTACTGCCACGCACCGCTGGTTCACCACGGCATAGGGACTGATGGTCTGGGCAGAAACATCTTTGCCCATCTTACCAATGATGGTTTTCGTGAGCAGCCATGAGTAGGGACGCATGGCACCGCTGAAATGCGGAAGGATATAAGTCTCTAAATACTCCGTCATGGCAAGTTTTTGCTCGAAATCGGGAATATAAGTAAATGTGTATGACGACTGCGATGTACCATAGCCCGTCTGTCCTACGGTATAAGTCAAGTCGACAGTCTCGACGAAATAGCGCGGGTCGCCATTGATATCTTTCCCCAGATACACATTCTGCAGCGTATCGTTGAACAGCAGATACGACCCATGATCGGCGAAGAACTTGCGCCGCAGCTGCGCCTCCTCGCTATTGTCGTCGGCAGCGGGCTGGAAATAGTCGGAGGGATTTTTGTAGTCTGGCTCCAAAGCATCCTCACTCTCACACGATATGAGGCAAATGCCCGACAATATGATTGCGAATGAATAGAATAATCGTTTCATGATGTTTTCTGATATATAATGTTTTAAGGATTACTCGCTAGTGGGAACAACCGTATATTCCCGCCACTGGTTGCCATTGTTCTGCATGTCGGTATTGTATTCCAACACTTCGTTAGGGATGGGCAGTGTCCACGAGGCATCGTCCTCGGTTAGGACAAACCGATGGGTTTCTTTCACTTCTGCCCTTCCACGTTCTGCATAGATGGTGTAGTCGTGAGTGATTGAAATTTTCTCGGGCTCAACACTGCACACACGATAGCGACGCAAGTCGAACCAACGGTGTCCCTGCAGCATCAGCTCTTTACGGCGCTCCAATCGGATGTCTTTTATCAGTTGACTGCCGTTAGAAGTAATGTTCAGCTCTGCTGCGTCTTTCTTGATTCTTGCGGCGCGCAGTTTGTTCACGGCAGAACGCGCAGCATCCTCATTCCCCTGATAAGCCTCAGCCTCAGCCAGATTGAGGTAGGCCTCGGCCGACCGCATCCAGAAGATAGAGGACACTTCAGGGATATATCCTCTCAATCCCTCGCTATAAGCATACCAATAATAACGGGGTTCTGTCTTTTCGGGCAGCGGATTGTAGGACCTGGTAACCTCGCGCATGGTCAGTCCCTGGAATATACCCGACTTCCATAACCATTGCGAACGGCGCAAGTCATTGTTGGTATAAATGTCATACTGGCTTTTGCTTACCCGCAGTCCCTGATACATGTATTTAAACATGACAGGCAGGTCATCGCCGCCCATCGAGAAAATGTTCTCGGCATTGCTTTTGAGCATAAATTTGTCGGTATTTGTGTTCAAATCCACCAAGCGCGAGTGTCTGCTGATAACCTTCTGCGCATATTCGGCAGCCTTCTGCCAGTTTTGCATGTACAAATGCACACGGCTCAGCAGCAGATAGACCGCTGTCAGGTCTGCCCGATAGATAGATTTCTTCTCTGCCTTTACCTTTCCGAAAGCTTCCTCGGCAGCCTGCAAGTCACTCAGAATCAAATCGTAGGTCTCTTGCACCGTGTTGCGGGTGTACTTGATGTCTATCACTTCCGCATTGGTTTTCAATGGCACTCCCAAGTCGGTGCTTGCCGTCGACGGGTTGTAAGGCTTTCCGTACAAATTGACGAGGAAGAAATAGTAGTATGCCCGCAGGAAATGAGCCTCGCCGGTCACCTTTGCTGCTCCTTCTATTTCTGCATCTTTGTTCTGTGGCACTTTGTCGATGCTGAAAAGCACGTTGTTGGCAATATTGATGCACTTATAAATCTTCGTCCAAGTGGTATTCTCAGTGGCAAAACCCGTGTAGGTCTCGTTGATACCCACACGCTGCTGCCAGGTGTAATAGCCAAACTCGGCCGGATGGTGGTCATAGTCGACACTTGAACCGTTGTATGCGCAGTTGTTTTCTTCCACCTCGTCGGCAATCAGATGCAGGAACTGGGCATAGTTGGGCTGATAATAGAATCCGTCAGTCCCCTGAGCACTCAAATAGCAGTCGCCGATGAGCAGCTCGTCAAGGTCTTTCCAAGAGCGAATGTAATCAACGTCTTGCGAATAATCCTCCAGGAAACTACCGCACGAGGCAGTGGCAGCCAGCAGTCCCAGCATGCTGAACAATTGATATATGACTTTTTTCATATCGTTCTATCCTCCTTAATTTAGAAATTTATATTGATGCCTAATGTATAGCTCGGTGTGTCGGAGAGCTGCACCTGGCTGAATCCTCCCTGAGTGGGAGTCTGACCCCGCAGCTTGCTGTCGCACCATGTCTTCAGGTTATAGGCACTCAGCGTGATGGCCAGACGCTGGAGTTTCAGCTTTGCCAGTTGTTTCTCTGACAGCTCGTAGGTCAGGTTCACGGTCGACAACTTCAGGTAGTCGCCGCTGACCACACGCACATCACTGTAGTCATACATTGCCCATGAGTTTGTGGCAATAGCAGGGTTACCCGACCAGCCAATCAGACTTGGATCGGCCCAGTGACTGCTATAGTACTGATTGGCCGGGTTGCCATAGCCAAGAATAGCCGGAATGTTGGTGTGTTGCTCATCACCGGGTTTCATCCAACGGTCGAGCATGTCGCGGCTGACATTCTGCTCGGAAGAATAACCCGTTCCGTTCAATCCGTCGAAAAGACGGAACAAGCGGGTTTTGGCTCCCAGATTGTAAAGCAGCGTAAAACCTAAACGCCATTGGCGATAAGTAATCGTGTTGTTGAAACTGCCGGTGATGTCGGGCTCACGACGGCCTGAAGGTGTGAGCACACTGGTATAGATGAAGTAGTTGCCCCGGTCTTTCAACTCGTTCCAGCGGTCTTCCCAGTCATAGAAATAGGGACCTCCGTCCACAGGGCTCAGTCCGGCGAACCTGTAAGAATAGAACGTGCCCACAGGCTGACCCTCAACCACGGTAGTACCCGAGAGGAAGTCATTCAGCTCGTAGGTTTCTGCGCCAGGAACAGTCTTCACCTCATTAAATATTTTAGACATGCTGCCCGACACAATCCAGTAGAAATCCTTGAACTTGACAGGAGTAGCCGTGAGCGTGACGTTGTATCCTCGGTTCTCGATGGTTCCAGAGTTAACGATATACGACTCGAAACCGTTCACGTCGGAAATCTTCTTACTCATAAAGGCGTCGGTGGTCTTCTTGAAATAATACTCAGCCTCCAGCTGCAGGCGGTTGTCGAAGAATCCCACCTCCAACCCCAGGTTGGTAGAGTGAGTTTTCTCCCATTTCAAGTCGGGATTGGCAAAATAGGCGGCAGTAGATGTCATCTCATTATAGTAAGCCGACATGTTTCCTTTCTTGATAATCATTTCCGGCGTCTGGTTGTCGAGCATGTTTCCCTGCTCACCATACGATGCCTTCATACGGAGGAAGGTCAGCCAGTTGGCCTTAATGCCAAAGATCTCCTGAAGATTGGCATTGCCCGATACCGACCAGATGGGCAGCAGATTCTCGTTACTGCGGCTGCCGAACTTGTTGGAGCCATCGTAACGGCCGTTGGCATTGAGCGTAAACAGTTGTTTATAAGAATACGACAATGTGGCATAAGCCGACACCATGTTGCTCTTTGTGTCGGTGATGTGGGGCACATTGGTCCTCACCCAACTCCAATAACTGGCATAGTCGAGAGGGATGCTGCTGGCAAAAGTGCGGCCACGGTCGTGATAATAGCCACGCTGCGTATAGTTGTCACCCTTGTAGTTCGAGCTGGATGCCTCAAGACCAAGCGCCACATTGATGTTATGGTGTTTGTTCTCGCCCAGATACTTATTGTAGTTTCCTTGCAGACGGGCCGTCCAACCTACGTTGCGGTTTTTCTGCAAGGAGAGCTCGCCACCATAGGGCATGGTGCTGGTCAGTGAGGGTTCCTCACCCATCTCTGCTTCACGCAGACTTGACGCATAGAACGTGTTCTCGCCCCACCACCCTTCAAGGCTCGAATTAGAGATGTTGGCCGAGAACACTGCATTGAAGAAAAGATCGTCGGTGGCCTGATAACGGGCATTAGCCGTAGCGGTCACGGCATTTGTCTCCTGCTTGTTATAGCTGTTATCCAATTCATTCAGGATGCTGAAATTATAGAATCCCTTGTTGCCAGCCTTCAGATAGTGGGCATAGCTGCCGTCGCTGTTGTAGGCAGGAATGGCGCGGCTAGTGTTATAAGCATAGTTGATGGGGTTGTTGTCCGACTGTGCATACTGGCGATTGTTCAGATAGCCATTCAGATTGAACTGCACCTTCAGCTTTTTTGTCAGGTCAAAGTCAATTTTCGCCATGGCCGTATAACGACGGTTCATGGTGTTGTTGATTACATCGTCCTGATCAGTATAACCTATAGAAGTATAGTAACGCACTTTCGACGAACCGCCAGAGACCGACACGGAGTGATCGTGAGAGAAAGAGTTGTGGCAGAGGATGTCGAACCAGTCGGTGTTCATGGTTTGCATCCTTGATACTTGCTCATCGAAAGTCTGCTGGTCGTAAATGCCCAGATAGAGGTTGCTCAGAGCCTGCTCGTAGCCCACCTTAGGCATGTTGGGCGGATAAATGTAATGTTGTTCAGCCAGATATTGCGAGAACTGGATGCGCTCCACCGAGTTCATCAGATTGATTTTATCGTCTGTATAATAGGGACGTTTACGAAAGGTGAACTGTCCGGAATACGTGATAGTGGGTTTGCCCTCGCGACCGCTCTTGGTGGTCACCACAATCACGCCATTGGCCGCACGCGTTCCGTAGAGAGCAGTGGCGGCGGCATCTTTCAGCACGTCGATGCGGAGAATGTCCTGCGGGTTGATGCCAGCGATGGCATTACCAATGCGGTTGATGTAGTCGGGATCGTTCAGCACATCGGGCGACAAGCCTACAGGGTCGGAAAGGATAATGCCGTCGAGCACCCACAGCGGTTCGCGGTTACCGATGAGCGTGCTGGTTCCGCGAATACGGATGCGGTTGGTAGCATTGATTTCTCCACTACTACTGAGCGACACCAAGTCGGGAATCTTACCTTCGAGCATCTTCGAGAGGTCGGCCACACCGGGAATCTCAAGTTCGCTCATGTCCTTACTGGTGACCGAACTGGTGAGGTTGCGGCGGTCGAGCTGCTGATAACCGGTAACCACCACGCCCTGAAGTATTTGGGTGTCGCTTTTCATGTTGACTACCATATTGTTGCGGGCGGGCAGATGAACCGCCTGCATGCCGATGTAGGTGATTTGCACGCGGGCTTTCTCGGGCATGGGCTGGTCGAAATAGAATTCACCGTCGGCATTAGTAACGGTCATCATCTTGGTGCCCATAATCCTTACTTGCGCACCGATAACGGGTTGTTTGTCCTCGTCGAGCACATAGCCGCTCACTGTGTGCCGTCCCTTGGTGTCCTTCATCAAGCGGACAACCACGATGCCATTGTTCTCTCTGATCTCACATCCTATGTCGGCCATCACCTGTGTGATGACCTGTCTGGCCACAGCATTGGTTTGCCTCACGGTGACGCGCAGGTTCTTCACTTCGTCGGCGTTGTAGAGAAACTCGATGCCAGTCTGGCGCTCCACCTCGTCGAGAAACTGCTTTACGGTGGCATTCTCCATCGCCACGGTAATACGCGATTTGTCGAGAGCCTGAGCGGGCACCATCTGGGCGACCATCAGCGCCAGGATGAGCAGCAGACTTCTTTTCACGATTCTTTTCATCATCTCTTTTCTTTAAGGTGTTTTTTATGGATTGTTACCAGTTGTTTGCTTTTCTCAGTTGCCCACCGAGAGCGTGTCGTTCTGCAGCACGATGTTCACGTCGCAAGCCATCATGATGGCCTTCATGGTGCGCTCCGCGCTGCCATAGCGCTTAAGGTTGCCCGTGAAGTGTATCTTGCGCAGCTTGTCGTCTGTGTAGTTCACTTTCTTGATGTCGTACCATTGTGCCAGCACGTCCATCAGGTGCTCCAGCGTGCTGTTCTCAAACACGAACAGACCCGTGTTCCACGCCGTGTAGGGGGTGGTGTCCACGTCCGTGACTGTCAGTTGCGAGTTCACCGCCGTCAGCTCCTGACCGGGCTTCAGCATCTGCTCACGGCCGTCGGCAGGCGTGAAGCCGATGGTACCGCGCACCAGGGCGACAACCGTCTCCCCCGTCTGTCCTGTGGTTTCACCAGTGGCGGCGTCCTCGTTGGCACGGGGAGCCGTCGCCTTATAGTCGGTCTTCACCCAGAACTCCGTACCGTACACCCGTATCTCGCCCTGCGGCGTATGCACCACAAACTGGCGGCTCTTGTCCTTTGCCACCATGAAGTAGGCCTCACCGTCGAGGATCACGTCGCGATTGTCCCCAACAAATTGCTCGGGATAAATCACGCGCGTACCGTTATTAAGATGCACCACCGAGCCATCGGGCAGCATCAGCCAGTACTCCTTGCTTTCGCGCGTGTCGATGCTCAGGACGGCCAACTGTTCGCTGGCGGCTGGCTGCTGAATCATCTCCACCACTTCCTCTATCCACTCATCGGCGGGTGCTGACGACTCACCGGTGATAGAAGTCTTGTCGTGTGGCTTCAGGGGTTGCGGACGAATGCCATCGGTGCGACCGCTCTGCTGGCTCTGCTCCATCGCCTGAAGCATCTGCTGCGAGAGCACGGGCGGCTCAACGGCGGTGTACTGTCTGTACCAGAACAGACCACCGAAAATGGCGACGATGACAGCGGCGGCAGCGGCATAGCGCAAAAGGTGCGACACGCGCCACACCTGCCTCTGGACGTGCTGCGGCTCCTCCTCGGCATCGGCAGCCGTCTCGATAGCTCCCAGCTTGTCGCGGAGCTGATGGAGAGCCTCCTCGTCGTCGATGGACGAATACACCTCATAGCGCCCCCGGAGCTCGTCGCCATCGATGTCGGCTTCCGCCATCATGCGTTTCAAATCATGTATTTTCTCTGTATCCATATCAGTCTTTTTCTTTCATTGCTATATCCTTCAAACGCAGAAAGAAAACGCAAGGGGACACTCGAGAAGGGAAAATGTAAAAAAAACGGGTGGAATTCGTCTGCTTGATGGTGGGCGACGCGTGGCCGATGACCTACACCCTCACCACCAGCAGGAGCAAGAGGAAGGCATCGGGCTTCAGCGACTGACGCAGACGAGCCAGGCCGCGCTGCCGTTGCTTCTTCACACCTTCTATCGTGATGCCCATCTCCTCCGCAATCTCGCGGCTGGTCTTTCCCTCTATGGAAAGCAAGAAGAACTGGCGTTGCTTGGCAGGCAGCTCTTCTACGGCCATCAGCAGTTGGCGAAACGCCTCCTCGCGCGACAGCAACGAGTCATCGGGGTCGTCGCGCATCAGAAGGAATTCGCGTTCCAACGCCTGGATGCGGTTGCGCTCCACCTGTTGGTGCCGTAGATAGCTGATGCTCGCGTTGCGAACAGTGTTGTAAAGCCATGCTCGGAGCGCTCCAACCGATTTATAGGTGTTGCGCTGCTGCCAGATCTTCACGAAGGCATCCTGCACAAGTTCCTCAGCCACCGTCTGCTCCTCCACCATCTGCCAAGAAAATGCCACCAGAGCCTTATAGAAATTTCTATAAAGCATACCCAACGCAGCGTCATCCCACTGATGCACAACGTCGAGGCTGAGGGGCACTGATTCCTTGACTGATTGCGATAACATTTATGCTAGTCTAGTGAGCGAAAAAGCTTTATCGCCTGCAAAGGTAATGAAAAAATCGGGGACAACCGCAAAAAAACTTCTTTTCTTTTACTTTTCCGCCCATTTTTCTTTAAATCCGAAACCTTCCAAGGCCCTGCGGGCAGTGCAAGAGGTGTAAAGCGCCTGCGGCGCGGTTCATGCGTATGGCTCTCACATTTGTACATGAACCCAGACGCTATGTCCCTTCCTTTCTATGATGGCCTTGTCGACATTCGGGTTTTGTCTCAATATGTCAAAGATCACTTTTGCATAGTCGAGGTTGTCGCAATGTATGTCGGCAGCCCGTCCTTGCAGGTGTCGGGAATTCGGTACGCCTCCCACCCGGGCGTTCAGTCGTTTCGAGCGATACCCGCTATTGATATAGACGGGTGCGCCTAGAGTATCTCTTAACGGTTGCAACACGAGGACGCAAAGTTTCTGCAGGTTCTGCTGGGCGGCCAGCGTCAGTGTGTCTTGCAGCTTCCGATGGCTCTTCGCCACCATCTCCTCTAACGTGAAATTCTTACTCAGTCGCATATCCATATTTTACCGGAAAGAAATTATCATAATTAGAATACTTTTATCCACAAATGTATGTTTTTACCCGCGGCACCCTGCGTGGTCCCCTCCTTATAGAAGGAGGGGTTAGGGGGTAGAGAAAAACAAGGTTCGACATATTTATATTATTGGTTGTGACCGTTTTTGTTTCGCTACCACACCTGAGGGTGTGTCAATGACACACCCTCATCATGCTTTAGTAACCGCGGATTCAACAGGCAAGTGCAAATTTATATGATTTTCTCATAAAAGCACTCATTTGGTGTTAGAAAATTCAGTTTTTCCCTTGGTCTTGCGTTTTTTTCTCCATAATATACTTGATTTTCTGATGGCTTATGCTGCTGAATTGCGCTGATTTTGGTATGTATTGCCTGACAAGTCCGTTGGCATTTTCTTGGCTCCTTTCTGCCATGACGAGTATGGATCTGCGAAGTATACCTTCACTCCGATTTTTTCCGTTATCATCTCATGGCATGCGAACTCCGTCCCGTTGTCAGTGGTTATGGTTCTTATGTGCTCCTTGTATGGCTCAAGCAGCCACACCACGTTTTTTGCGAGCTCTCCGGCATTCTTTCCATTCTTGAGCTTTCTCATGAAGAGCATGTTCATGTTCCTCTCCACTATGGTGAGAATGGCGCCATGGTTCCCCTTTCCGACGATCGTGTCCATCTCAAAGTCCCCGAAGCGTCTTCCATCGGCCTCCTTCGGCCTTTCACGGATGCTTGTGCGATTGGGGATGACGACTCGCTTTCCGCCTACGGGCCTGCTGCGGTGCTTGAGCCTGTGGCGGCAGTTCTTATAGAGGTCGCCGCCCTGCCTCCTATCCTTCCTTATCATCTTGTAGATGGTCTCATGGGATATGTGCTTGCCCTGGAGCTTGAGATGGCCTGATATCTGCTCTGGAGACCATTGCTCCTTTCTCAGCAGACTCTCCACCTCCTGTCGCAGTTCCTTGCCCACTGTGCGGTTTCCCGGCTGCCAGTGCTTGTGGTATGCGGCATTCCTCTGGGCGGTTTCCCATACATACTTGCCACGGCTTCCGGTGTTGCGCCTGAGCTCGCGCGTGATGGTGGAAGGGTGTACGCCAATTGAATTGGCGATGGCACTTTTCGTCTCTCCTTTTTGTAATAACACAGAAATTGTGTACCTTTGCTCCGAAGTCAGTTGTTTGTACATAAGCAATGCAAATTAAACTGATTTTTGGGAGACGGCGGTCTCCCTTTCTTGTTTTTTGCATTGCCTGTTGAAACGGGCGTTTCCGTGGGGGGGGGGAAACCCTCTCCGCTACGCTCCGAGAGGCTTCCCCCCCCCACGGAACATTCTTCTTCCCTCACCCAAGATTGCCCCTCCTCCCTTGAACTTGGAACGCTTTTAGTGGTAATAGTTA
>JAEEGJ010006388.1_pt1 | contig 35393 bp, 31 predicted proteins | sample 8958761 | NCBI WGS metagenome assembly JAEEGJ01 (sample SAMN16246546, study PRJNA631951) | gut metagenome | biome: gut microbiome; feature: rumen; material: RS-attached | host: Bos | place: Iran: Karaj | collected 2018-10
CGGACTTGCCGCCCATATAAGGTCTCAATGCCTCAGGGATTCTGATTGATCCGTCTTCGTTTAAGTTGTTCTCGAGGAAAGCGATGAGCATTCTCGGAGGAGCAACGCATGTGTTGTTAAGAGTATGAGCGAGGTATGTACCCTCAGAACCTCTGATTCTGATCTTGAGACGTCTTGCCTGAGCGTCTCCAAGGTTAGAGCATGAACCAACCTCGAAATACTTCTTCTGTCTGGGTGACCAGGCTTCAACGTCACATGACTTAACCTTGAGGTCAGCCAGGTCTCCTGAGCAGCACTCAAGAGTTCTGACGGGGATATCAAGTGAACGGAAGTAGTCTACTGTGTTCTGCCAGAGCTTGTTGTACCATGTCATGGAATCTTCAGGCTTGCAGACAACGATCATTTCCTGCTTCTCAAACTGGTGGATTCTGTAAACACCACGCTCCTCGATGCCGTGAGCGCCTACTTCCTTACGGAAGCAAGGGGAGTAGGATGTGAGTGTCTGGGGGAGCTTGTCCTCTTCTGTGATCGTATCGATGAACTTACCGATCATGGAGTGCTCGGAAGTACCGATGAGGTAGAGGTCCTCGCCCTCGATCTTATACATCATGTTCTCCATCTCAGCAAAGCTCATAACGCCTGTAACAACGGAAGATCTGATCATGTAAGGCGGAATGTAATATGTGAATCCGCGGTCGATCATGAAGTCACGTGCGTAAGACAGGCATGCGGAGTGAAGTCTTGCGATATCACCCTTGAGGTAATAGAAACCGTTACCGGATGTCTCTCTTGCCTGGTCGAGCTCGATGCCGTCAAGCTTTTCCATGATGTCAACGTGATAGGGAACCTCGAAATCAGGAACGAAAGGTTCACCGAACTTCTCGATCTCAACATTCTCTGAATCATCCTTACCGATCGGAACAGAAGGATCGATGATGTTAGGGATAACGAGCATGATCTTTCTGATCTCTTCTTCGAGAACTGTTTCCTTCTGAGTGAGAGCTTCGAGCTCTTCAGCCATATCGGTGACCTGCTTCTTAACCTCTTCAGCTTCTTCCTTTTTGCCCTGAGCCATAAGAGCGCCGATCTGTTTGCTTACCTTGTTGCGGTTTGCTCTCAAAGCCTCAGCACGTGTCTTGCTCTCACGGAACTCTTTGTCGAGTTCAATAACCTGGTCAACCAGGGGGAGCTTCTCGTCCTGGAACTTGTTCTTGATGTTCTGCTTTACGATGTCAGGATTTGTACGCAAGAATTTAATATCAAGCATTATGTCACCTCTTAATAAAATAATTACCTAATTGTATGCTTTGAAGCCTTTAGTTTCAATCCGTTTCGACAGACATATCTCCGTCGTATGAACCGGAAGGATATTTGCATGAAGGATCCCACAGGATAAATTCGGTGATGCCGAGGTCCTTGATGGCCTTTATCTGTGAATTGATCTCTCTGTAGCCGTATTCCATGTAGTTGCCCTTGCCGATATAGGAAGCGGTAAATGCCTGGAGATAAGGTCTGACCGCTGTAAAGCCGGGCTGCTTGTATGTTGCCTGACACTCATGGAGAACGCTGTAAACCATGAGGTAAGGTTCTTTGTCCGGATATTTGAAAACATGTCCGCCCAACATGGTTCCCAAAGCGTAGTGTGAAGGGTAGACCATCGGGCAGCAGGAATCGATGCCTGTCATGCCGAGAGTTGCAAAGTCCTGGCCGATGATTGCAGCATCGCTTGAAGAAGTTAATACGATACCGAAGATATCCGCGGAGACGGGAACACCATATGTATCCTGTACTCTGATCCTGGCTTCCTGAAGGAATCTGTTAACTGCTTCGGCCTTGGAAGGATACTGACCCTCTTCGCCGTAGTAAGGCTTAACCTTGTTCTTGGTTGCGCCTGCAGGGAATCTTACGTAGTCGAACTGGATCTCATCAACTCCGTATTCAGCTGCTTCGATCGCGATATCGATAAGGTAATCCCAGTTTTCAGTGCAGTACGGGCTTAAGAACGGCTTGTTACCTTCGTTGCTGAACTGGACAACATTGCCGTTTGCGTCCTGTATTGCTCTCTCAGGGAAATGCTGTGCGGCGACCTGATCGTTAAATGAAACGATTCTGCCGATTACCCTGACGTTGTTGTTGTGGCACTTCTCGATTACGGCAGCGAGGTCGTAAGCATCCCATACATAACCGATCTCTTTGGCTGTTGCTACATTTGACATGTAGGGCAGGCCGTATTCGTTCTTAAGGTCGATTACGATGCAGTTGAGTTCGCTGTTGTTGCACAATTCAATTGCTTTATCGAGAGCTGAACCTGATCCGATGTACAGAGCCTTTACTTCAACATGCTCGGGAGTGATGACCTTGTCTTCTTCAAGTTCGGGAAGAGGTCTCCAGTAACTGTCAGCCAATTCTGATGCTTCGAGCAGCTCGGTGTGGTAAATGACCGGTTCAGTATAAGTCGCCGTATTGGATACCAGTGTTGCGATAATGGGAGTACGGCTCTCAGGATCGGGAGCATTAGCTGCGTTTACAAGTCTTGTAACGCCAAGCGTTACCAGTACTACTGCGAGGATCGCAGATACCGATAACAGGATGGTTAACAGGCGTCTGAGCTTTGCGAGCTCAAGACTGTCGCTATTAGAAGAATTATTTTCATAATTATTATTTAGCATAGGACAATTATACAGACCTGCCCATAAAAGGACAATTAAGTCTTTTATATAAGGTAGAAGCAAGAAAATAAGGGATGTCTGTGTTAAAATATCATTATAAATATTTGATTTTGTTAATCAGCGGGTTGTATATGATCGTACGTAATTGTTCTGGCGGTATCGTTTTTGTTGGGGACAAGGTTTTACTTGTCTGTAACGACAAGCACGAATGGAGTTTCCCCAAGGGTACGCTTAAGGTAGCCAGCAACATTACACTCCCGGAATTTGCCAAACAGCGTGTAAAGATCGAGACTGACGTAGACGCGAAGGTCATCGCTCCCTGCGGCAAGACAAATTATGAATTTTATTCGGTTACCAGAAGAAAACCCGTTCACAACAACGTTTCATGGTTCGTAATGGAGACACAGAGCGAACACTGCAAGGCTTATCCCGAATCGGGAACCATTAACTGCAGATTCGTTGAGATCAACAAGGCATTGGATGAGATCACCTACAGCCAGGATAAATCCCTTCTCATGATGGCTTATCAGAAGTACAGGGAGAGCGTTAAGGCTTGAGCATTACACTGAGCAAAACAGGTGAATCCAGGATCGAAGTCAAAAAGTCGATCTTCTTAGGCAAGAGTTTTCACATTTCATCACCCGAAGAGGCAGCAGAATACCTGGCAGCGGAGCGGAAGAAGTATCCGGATGCAAGGCATCTTTGTTATGCATGGGTTATCGGAGGCGAGAGCTCAAGACAGAAATCCAGCGACGACGGCGAGCCCCAGGGAACTGCGGGACAGCCTCTGCTCGAACTTCTCACATCAAACGGTTTTACTGATTCAATGGTATGCGTGACGAGGTATTTCGGAGGAACGCTTCTTGGTACCGGCGGCCTTCGCAGGGCATATTCCGATTCCGGAAGACTCGCGCTTATGAGCGGCGAGCCTGTAACTCTTGTTCCTGCAATGAGATGGAGGATCGGAGGTTCCTATCCGTTTTTTGAGGCCATGTCGCGAAAGGCTTCCTCTTCCGGCTGGATCATTGATAACACGGAATACGGTCAGGATGTTACTTTCGATATTAACGTTCCGGAAGACAGGGCATCTGAATTCGAGAGGTACTGCCTGGACTGTTCAAATGGCAGCGTTGTACCCAAAGATCCCGAGAAATATCTGATGCAGGGTCCGAAGACTGAAATTTCCTGACTTGTCTTTTGACAGGAAATTGCCCAAAATATGTGGAAGTTAATGAGTATAATTACCGGAGATAAAAGGAATCAGGGATAGACCAAATGGAAAACGAGAACACAGAGCAGCAGAAACCCCAGGAAACGAGACGTCATAAGAGAACAACGCTCGATAATTACCGCACGGCAGTTATCGTTTTGGCGATCCTGCTTTTGGCGTGTGTTCTGTATTCAGGCTTCCAGACTCTCTATGTATTCCGACTTAACAACGGACTTGAAGGAGTCCTGTCATATACCAGAACAGCTCAGAGCAGCAGCCTGGTCAATACGGCTGAGACAGTACCGACCAGTGTTTCTTCTGAGGATCTTCCCGAACCCTGGTTCTCATTGGAAGACGCTACGGCTCTGACTTCTGCGGATAAGAATAAGATGCCGGTTGTCGATATTGTTAAGCAGGTAAGCCCCGCAACAGTATCTCTGGCAATAGTCGGCGTAGATGACGGCGTAGAGACAAAGCTCAGCTCAGGAACAGGATTTATTATTACCGAAGACGGTTACATCGTTACTAACCAGCACGTTGTTGTTTTGGCTGACCAGGCTGTCAGCACATATTATGTTACTGTTATCCTTCCGGGTGAGACTGATCCCATCAGGGCAGAAGTGGTAGGTTCTGATGTCCAGACCGATATCGCTGTTTTGAAGGTTGATACAGATAAGAAGCTTCCGTTCGTTACACTCGGCGATTCCGACAAGCTCCAATCTGGCGAGCTCGCGATCACCATCGGTAATTCAATGGGATCTCTTGATGATACGGTTACGGTCGGCGTTATTTCCGCGCCCAGCAGAGAGCTTAACCGTAACGGTTATTATGTTGACATCATTCAGACAGATGCAGCGATCAACCCCGGTAACAGCGGTGGACCGCTCATTAATTCTTTCGGTGAGGTAGTCGGCATCATCAATTCGAAGATCGTTTCTTCAACATCTGAGAATGTCGGATTTGCCATTCCGATCAACACAGCCAAGCCCATTATTGAGGATCTGATCAACTATGGAAAGGTCGTAGGCAGGGCATTCCTCGGATTTTCAGTTAAGAAGGTTGCCGCAGGTTCTTACTACGGAGCTGACGGCGGTATTTTTGTCGCTGAGATAGTTCCGGGCGGTCCTGCTGAAGCGGCAGGTATCCAGTTAGGTGACAAGATCATCACAATGGACGGTGTTGAAATAAAAGACACCGGTGATATTATTAAGGTGCGCGATTCACATGCGGTAGGTGAAGACATTGTTACGGTCGTCGAACGTGACGGCAAACAGGTCACACTGATGCTTAACATCGGTGACAGTGCCGATTACGACTGATCGCAGATCGATTTAAAAGGATGTTTATTTTATGAGTGCAAGCACAAAGAAAAAACTCGGAGTCAAGGTTTTGGCCTGGATACTGATCGCAGCTATGATCTTAACTTTTGTTTGCACGCTCATAGTCGTACTGGTTCAGCAGTACAACTTCTCTAACATGTCGTTGATTTATTAAGTCCTGTTTTGGGGCTTAAGTCTTAAGGTACATCCTTAATCTGGCTTAATCCGTCTTCATGGAATGTGTATGTGTATTCTTCAGCTTTTGAAGAGATGAAGTGCTGATAGTTATTCATCCTTAAGAAGCTGTTTACTCTGTCATACCATTCGGGATTAGGTGATTCTGATACATAGAATACTACGTAGAATGTTCCGTTATCTTCGATTACGGTCTTATCGCCGAGCTTTCTGTCTGAAGAGAACAGCCAGTCAGCGAGAATGCCTGAATACTTAGCCTTGTAGATGGAAGAGTCATGAATGATCGAGAGCTGTCCTGCAAGGATATAGTCGTTGTAAAGGTTCTCGACCTCGTTGCATGCGTCAGCATCATCAATATAGTCGTAGATCTCCTGGCTCAGAGCCTGGGTTGCTGCAATGTTGGGCAATCCGTTTTCGTCGAGCTGGGGGTTAACAGTGATGATATAGCTGTTTCTGAGGTGCTCGGACATACGGTCTCTTGATACGAAAACAAGGATGATGGGGAAGCCGTCTTCATCAGGAATGATGGTGGCATCGCCGTCAACTCTTGATTCATCGAAGAGCCAGCTTCTGAACTCGTAATGTGAGATATCCTCAAAACGGCAGTTAGCGATAAGTGTTGAGTCAGGCTGTGCGAGTGTGTTTGCTGCAACGCCTGAGAAGTACTTTGCTGCGCAGGATTCGAACTTGGAAGGATCGCCTGCCATGGCTTCGATGATCTTCTGGGCATGGAGATTTGCAGTATCGATGAATGCCTGGTCTCTCTGCTCATATGTGATTCTCAAAAGCTTGTAGCTTACGAGATCGTAGATGCTTCTTGTCTGTGAGTATGCGTTCTCAGCCTGTTCATCAGAAGCTGAGAGCTGGATGAGCTTCTCGCCGTTAGCGTAATCTTCAGTGAAATACTTACGTGCCAGAGTGTTGATGATGATCTGCTCGTCTACCTGGTTTCCGAAGACACCCTTGATATAAGTGTCGAGAGGAACGCCGAGTTCGTCAGCTTTACTCTTGAGCCAGTTGATGTACGCATTTGCACGGTCGTAATGAGCCTTCTCGATTACATAACCCTGTGCAGTAGCGTCATCGTACAGGATCTCCATCTTCTGGAGGTCCTGGGCAGTAACATATCTGAAGTAATCTCTGTAAGTAGAGAAGTTCTCGTCATCGAGGTAAGGTGAGGAGAGCATCTTCTCTGTATCTGCAGCGAAAAGGTCAACGCCTTCGCTTAAGAGTTCGTAGTGGTACATGAAGCTGAATTCACCGCTGGAGATGTCTCTGCCGTGAATGGTGAGCGGGCTTCTGAAAGATTCATCCATGCCTGTATCGAGTGCAACGGATACGATGGCAATAATCGCTACCAGAACGATGCCCAATACTACGAAAAGGATACCGGCGTTACGCTTCTTCTTTTCCGGGTCAATAGCATCTTCGTTTTTATCAAGATTGATCTCTGTGGGGATTTCCTGTTCTTTTTCTTCAGGCTTTTCCACCTTTGAATTCTTGCTGTCAGGCAGAGAGGGGAGTACGGGCGCAGGAACGCTCTCGCTGGATTTACCGGTAAGAAGTTCAGGATCGATCTCAGCCAGATCGTTCAATGTGACACTCTTCTTGGGTTCGGAAACGGGTGTTTCCATGAAATCGTTCGTAGGATTGCTCTCGGCAGATTCCAAAACCTCACCCGTGGTGAGTTCTCCGCTTACCACCGGCTTACGAGCCTGCTTATTGTCATTGTTCTTGTTGTTTTTACCCTTCATCTATTTACTCCAATTAACTTCCATATTTTTATATATAGTCATAGCCTAAGGACACTTTACCATAAAAGGAGAACCAACTTGGTTAAAGTATGCTATTATTAACACGTTTGTAATGTAATAAAAATAATAGAGGTTATATGAGGGATATAGGAAGTACGATACTGAAAGAAAAACGTGGCACTTTGTCTGAATACTGGCCGCAATATCTTCTCGCATTCCTGTTCCCGACGCTGACGGTTTTGGCCGCTTTCGCAGTAACAGGCTGTTATCCTTTTGGCGAGAGGACAATTCTTACCGTTGACCTTTATCACCAGTATTGTCCGTTCCTCGTAGCTTTCAGAGACAAGGTCCTGTCAGGCGGATCTCTGTTCTACAGCTGGAATGACGGTCTCGGCCAGGAATACTTTGCGGCTTATGCCAATTACGCTGCCAGCCCGTTAAATATCTTCGCGCTGTTTTTTGATGCGAAGACAATGCCTATATTTATCGGTTTTATTACCTGTATACGCGCGGGATTATCGTCAATATTCATGCTGCGTTTCCTGGCTGCCAATGACAACAGGAGAATAGATAACATTACTGTTATATTCAGCTCCACATATGCTCTGTGCGGCTGGTTCATCTCATTTTTCTGGAACATCATGTGGTGCGACGCTGTAGTTTTACTGCCTCTCATCATGACAGGCGTCCGTAAGCTCCTGGTCGAGAAGAGATGCGGACTCTATATGGTAACCCTCGCGATCGCAATCATCAGCAACTACTACGCAGGCTACTTTATCTGTCTGTTCCTCATTATGTTCGGCCCTCTCTACTATGTATGCCTTTTCTCACGTGAGAAGCCGAAGGGCGACCCTTCAAGACTCTGTGTAAAGACATTTTTCGGTGCTGCAGCACGTTTTGCCGTATCCAGCATTCTTGCTGCAGGTGCTTCGGCAGCCGTTACCATCCCTACATATCTCGTACTCCAGAACTGTTCTGCGACAGGCAGCGAGATAAAGCCTGATTACGCTCTGCAGACCAGTCTTTTTGACTTCTTCGGCAGACTGATGGTAGCCGCAAACCCCAATATCAGAGACGGTATGGCAAATGTTTACAGCGGAATCGTCATCGTTTTGCTGCTCCCGCTGTTCTTCCTGCTTCCTTCGAGGACAGGCATCAAGCTCAAGCACAAGATCGTGTTCGGAATCCTTTTGGGAGTAATGTATCTGAGCTTTACCAACCGTACACTTAATTTTGTATGGCATGGTTTCCATTTCCCGAACCAGATTCCTTACAGGGAATCTTTCCTCATGAGCTTCCTTTTGGTATTCATTGCTTTCCTTACCATCAGACGCATCAGAAGCCTTGGTCCCAAATATGTTACGGGCGCCATCTTAAGCTCTGCTGCGTTCCTGGTACTTTTCGAGAAGTTCGGTTCAGGTAACGAAGGTTATATCCAGATCGGCGCAACACTGCTGTTCCTCATTGTTCAGGGCGCGGCACTTCATATAGTCAGCAATCCTAATTCCGGCAAGAGTGAATTCTACTGTGAGACTCTTCTTACGGTTACCATGATGCTCGAGATGTTCACGGCTTCTCTCGTAACCATCGGTCTTGTATGTTCTCACGAAGGGTTTACTTCCTATGCACCTTACGGAAGAAACAGAAATGAAGTTTATGAATATGTAACTGAAGTTGAGGGAACTGACGGTCACATGAATTTCGAGCGTTCGGAACTGTTCCCAAATAACGTCTGTGACCTCCAGTCCCTGTACAACGTAAAGGGTCTCTCGATCTTCTCATCTACGGCGCGTGAGAACTTCGTCAAATACATGAGAAACTACGGTTTCCATAACAACGGAATCAACGGTCTGCGTAATGCCGGAGTTACCCGCGTTACCGCAACCCTCCTTAATGTAAGAAATCTCGTTGAGACAGAGAAGACACAGGGTGTTCCTTATCTTTTCGAGAAGGAATATTCGGACGGAACCATCACATCATGGGGTAATCCCGATGCACTTAGCGTAGGCTTCATGACAAGCACTGACGTATTGGACTACGCACCCGATTACGACAATCTCGATGTTTTCGCAAAGACAAACGAATGGATCGTCAGCATGGGCGCAGAGCCGGTATACAAACCGGTAAACATCAATCCCGTTTCTTCCAATGGTCTCTCAACATCGGATAAGAAGGGAAGCGTTCTGGTCTATAATGCTTCCACCAACTCGAAAGAGTATATTTTTACGGTATCTGTAACAGATGCTGAGATCGGATCTGATGTATATATTTACGCTAACTCCAAAAAGGGAGGCAATGCTACGGTCAAGATCGGAGACGAGACCAGGAAGTTCGAGATCAGAAGCTACCAGATCATTACTCTGGGTGTATTCGACGGTACACCTATGGAGGTTACCGTAAAGTATTCCGAATCACCCGGATCCTCCAATTTTGTATATGGATATCAGTTAGACCGTACAGGGTATGCGAACATGCTCGCTACACTGGGCGATGAGCAGCTTATCGTTGAATCCTACGATTCGACATCTCTCACAGGTCAAATTGATGTTAAGGAAGACGGACTCCTGTTCTTCTCAATTCCTTATGCAGAGGGCTGGACAGCTACGGTTGACGGGGAAGAGGCAGAGATCGTTTCCGTTCAGGATGCTCTCATGGGTATCAGACTCGGCGCAGGACATCATGATGTAAAGATTGCCTATGTTCCTGCAGGCTTCAAGGAAGGCCTCCTGGTGTCTGTTACATCACTTCTTTTCATTGCGATCCTCGCTGCAGTTCCGTTTATTCCCACAAAGAAGAAGGCTGCTGCCAAGGCAGCTGCAGTCAGTGGAACAGCTGCCGAATCCGTTATCGAAGAAGTCCCTGTTTCAGAAATAATGTCTGAAGAAAATAAGGCTGAGGATAACAGGGCTGAGGAGAACAAGCCGGAGGAGAATAAGCCGGAGGAGAATAAGGCAGAGGAAAAGGTTTCCGAAGAAACCAAAGAGCCTGCAAAGGCTGAAGACAAAGGTGAATCGGAGGCTGAAAATGATTGATACAAAAGCAAAGCTCCGGACCGCTGACGGCGTATTATTCTGTTTCCTCGCTGCGATGGTTGCAGCGATCCTGGCTCTTAACATCGGACTTTTGACAGAGCCTGAACAGATCCTTCCCAAGGGCCTGTCCATGCGTTCTGATCTTATGAACGTTAATATCCTGCGCGGTATTGATCTCGCTTTGGAGGATATCGAACTCATTAAGGCCGGAGTAGGAAGCGGTGATCTCTGGCGTCTTCTTACATTTGTTCACCTGGATGTTTTCTTCTATCTGGCGCTGATAATGCCTGAGATAGCAGCCAAGACTATCCTCACGATCGGTTTCTATGTAAGATTCGGACTTGCTTGTTCGGCAATGTATTATTTCATGTCTGAACACATTAAGCTCAACAGGCTTCCCTCAGCTCTTTTGGGTGCTATGTATGCGTTCTCATCCCAGCTCGTGCTTACGGCACAGTTTGCTTCCGTAATGGACATGGCGATAATGCTGCCTGTTCTCATGTCAGCATGCGATTCATATCTGCAGAAGAGATCATGGAAGAATTATGTCATGGTCTGCGCATGTGCATTCGGACTTTGCGCTTCAGGCGGATTCGGTGTCATAACGGGATTGCCTGCAATGATCATGATCAGTTTCCTGATGTGTATCAGTCTCTATCAGACAATTACATCTGTACTGTTCTCATGGATCAAGCTGGTTTCAGGTCTTATCGTCGGTCTTATTCTTGATATGGCCTTTGTCATCCCCGGACTCATGCCCATGGATTTTGATGTGAATGTTACCGAGAGCTTCAAGAATGCAAAGGTCACATACACGCTCTTTGACCTGATCAGGGGAACGTTCCTTCTGCGTTCGGGCGGTCTGTCGGCTTCTGCCACACCGATTTTCTATATTGGCTTGTTCACGATTTCAGCAATCGTTCTTTTCGCACTGAACGAGAAGATCCCTTTAAGAATCAAGGTAGTTTCCGGAATCATCGCCGTGATCTTCCACGGCATGTGCTGTTCTTCATTTGTTAACGAGACGATCAGTGTTTTCGGAACGGCACCTCTTTTAACTTCATCTAAACTTATCTGCCTTGAGATCGTTTTATTCTTTATAGCCGGAGTCGGTCTTAAAAACGCCAAATCAGTTAAGCGCGGTGAATTTATTGCAGCTGCGCTCATACCGCTGTTTTTCCTTGTAATCTCAAATATTGATGCTGCCGGAACCACGCTCTACAGCTCGATAATGGTGTCCACATTCATTGGAGTAATAGTAGAATCGGCAATTCTCTATGCCATTGCAACTAACAAACTCCCTGAGATCGCAAAATACGTTGTTCTTGTTCTCGGATTTGTATTTGTATGCATCAATGCAACATTCCTCATGTTCAACAACACAATTACAAGCAGCTCGGCAGAAGAATATTTCAGAGGATATCAGGCTGATGAGGGTTCTTCTGAATTGCTCTTCGACAGGTCTTTCGTGCTTCCTGCCATCGGTGAGAACGACGAATATCTTTTCATTCCTGCAGATCTGTCAGGCAGGGAAGCTTCTGATTCTGTAATAGATGATATTAATTATTTATCTGAAAGAGCTACGGGCGAGAAGCTGTTCCAGGAAGTATTTGTAACAATCGATGAAGTCAGCGGTCTGACAACAGCCGGCATCGACACGTACAAACTTGCCGAGGGAAGAAACAAATTGTCAATCACGCCTTATCTGTCATCTGAAGGGGACAGGCTGTTTGCATATTGTGACGCCAAGACCGGCGGACAGCTTAGGATCGACCGCGATATCGGCAATTCCGAGAGAGCTTTTGTCGGACCGTATATTACCGAGATTGAATCAGACACAGTTGATTTCACACTTAAGTTTACTGTGCACTCTGAGAAAGATGAGATCTGTCACATTGCAGTTTACAAACTCAATGAAAAGGCATATGACGCTTTGAGAGATATGTCCGGCAGGGCAAATTCTTCAAGCTTTACTGTTAACAACCCCCAATTGAGCGGAACGAGCACCATTATTCTGCCTTTCGGATATAGCGGTTCAAAGATCAGAGTAAATGGCACATCTTACGAAACGTTCAGTTTCTGCGGAAAGACCGCCGTTACTTTTGACTCTTCTGACGGCAAGGATCTTAATGTTGCGTTTGAGAACCAGGAGACAGGATTGCTTCCGGGTATCCTCATAAGTGCCTTTGCCGTTCTCTGCCTTGTCGCTATTCCGATTATTCAAAGGTATAATGGAAAGAAGAATGTAGTAACTTCCGAAGGGAACGACACAAATGCTTAGCAGGAAAATAACAGACGGCACGGAATTTGTAGTTTTTGATATGGAATGGAACCAGCCGATGCCGGGTAAGGAATATCCTTTCGATGTCAGCAAGCTCACAGGTGAGATCATTGAGATCGGAGCTTTGAAATATGTTTATGACAATGGTGAACTGATCTATAAGGATGCTTTTTCAACCGATATCGTTCCCGTAAAGTACACCAAACTCCATTATCACGTTAAAAAAGTTACACACAAGAAGAATTCCGATCTGTTAAACGGAATTCCTTTCCGTGATGCTTATTCACAATTCAGAGATTTCTGCGGTGATTCGATCCTGGTAGGGTGGGGCAGTTCAGATCCCTCAATGCTCAAGATGAATCTTGAATTCTTTGACATGGATCCCAGGCTCAACATGTTCTTTTTAGATCTCCAGCCGATTTTCTCGCTCTTTGCCGGACTTCAGGGTTCACAGAGAAGCGTAGAGGCGGCAGTGGACTTCTATAATATAGAGAAGAAAGAAATATTCCACAGTGCTACAGCTGATGCTCACTATACCGGAGCTGTTTTTGAACAGATTTTTAATCACAACAAGCCTTCGGAAGTAATCTCGGCAATATCCAGTTCATCAATTGATCCCGATGTTCCGTCGGATTTCAGTTTTGTAGGTCCTGAATGCCTGGACAGCACAGAGGCATTTGCTTCATCCAAGTCATTTATGACGAACTGCCCGCTTTGTAACGCAAGATTAAATGTTAAGATTCCTGTTTTCAGGATCCGCAAATCACAGTATGCGTTGCTCGAATGCAGGGAGCACGGAGAACTTTTCTCAAGAACAAGAGTTAAGAAAAACAAGACTGGAAACCATTATGCAGCATCTGTTATGCGTTTCGCTACACAGAATGACTATTGGCTAGTTGCATCTAAAAAAGAGGAATTTGACAAGTTCGGCGAGAAGGGTGCACCTGCACCAAAAAACGAGAATGAAGAAAAAGAAAGTTAATTGTAAACGAAGTGTTAACAAACTATGTAAAAAAAGTTAGCAAACTTCGAATTTTCTGTTGAAATTTGAATAGAGATGACTTAAAATAAGCGTAACTGATAAGAGGTATTGTGCGGGGTATTCCCGCCGGACTCAATAAATTAAGTAATTTGAAGACCATAAAGAAGGAAGGTGCTTCTTATGATTAAAAGATTAAGAAAGTTCAGACAGAGCAAGCAGGGTGCGATTCTTGTTATGGTTGTTCTTATCCTGGCACTCGCAATGATCTTCATTGCTTCCGCAATGATGCTCACAGAGGCTACAAGAACACGTTTGTACAAGAATTCGGTTTCGAGTCAGGCTAGACTTACAGTTACAACAGCAGCTGAAGTTTTCCTTGAAGCTATTGAGACACAGGAAATCACTGACGCACAGCTTGATGCTATGCTCCTTGGTACGGATCCTGATAATCCGCAGCCCAAGCAGCGCCACACTGATAACGCACAGAAGATTAAGATGGTCATCGATGACTCTACTGTGCCTGGTATGACAAGTAGTAATACTAACTGTACTTATCTTGATTTGTATTTCCCTGACACTAATAACCTTAATGAAGTGTATGCGGATTTTACAACTGTAATTGGTGAAGACGTTGAAAACGTACGTCTTAAGCTTATCGTTAATGATCAGAATCCCAGTTACGGCGGTCGTTTCTCTAACCAGATCGATATTAATGCCGATGTACCTAAGCATTCATTGTTCTTTAGAGAAGGTATGGGTATGACTACTCTTACCGGTCTTGAGGATAATACAGTATTGATCAGAGGTAACACTCAGGAAGAAGCTACAGGTTCCGTTTTCTATTCCGACTTTATCTTTACCGGTTCAGCTCAGTTTAAGGCTGGTGACAACAGATATGAAGGAAATCTGGTTTTCCTCGATGGCGCAACTATGAAGGGCGGCGCTTCAATCGGTGCTTATAACGGAGATATTTATTTTATTAGTAGAAATAACAGCCAGGCTGCAGGTATGGATTGGACAGCAGCTGGTGGTTGGGATGATATCAGCGCAACTTCAAAAATCGTCTTTGCAGGTAGAACAGTAGAGAATAACACTGGCGCTCAGCGTCATGTTATGGATGCTGTACAGTCTCACTCCTGCTATTTCGTTGATACAGAAGGTAAAGCAATTGCATCTACAACAGTAGGCGCACACTATGGTTCAGAAGATTATAATGTTGATAATGCAGCGTCAGCTACTTCTTATGCTGAAGGTAATACAGTATATGACGAAATCGTAAAGAAAGTTCCTCAGTACTATGGTTACGAGTATGCAACCGGTAATGATCCGTTCCCGTCTAGCCTTGTTGGTGTACTTATGGGATACAAGTCAGCTGGTGCTGTAAAGACAATAGCTTCAGGCTCAACACTTGAGCATGATGAGTACGGAGTAAATGGAACATATTATCCTAAATACAATGCTTCTGGCGAAAAGATTACTTATAATGAAGAATTGAAAGTGCTTCCCAATCCTCTGACACAGGAATTCCCTTTCAAGAATGATGATGGATCAGTTGATTCAAAGTATATCTTAAATATGAGTTCCAGCAGTTTAGCAAGTTTGGCAAGCGACCACGTTATCAATATGAGCAATATTGATACAGCTAATTCTAATACAACAGGCTACTATTATCTGACAACAGACGGTTACAGCGTTTCAACTAATGACAAGAAGCCTTATCTTATCTTGATTGATGGTTCTAAGACACCTCACTACCGCTTCTATTTTGAGGGTGGAAAGAACTTCGATTTATGGTCAGTATGTTTTGTAATTTACAATGTAGATGATGAATACACTCCTACAATCTTCATCCTTGAAGAAGGAGCTGATCTCCACTTTGGTGGTGCGAATACGAGAGATACAGGCGCTCTTTGCAGCTCAGGTATTATTTCTATAAACCGTGATGTTGATAACGATCCTAGTAATGATAATAATGCTACAAAGAATGCAAGTCAGATTGCATCCTATATCACTAACGGTCCCAGAGTATGTGCAAGAACAGATTCAGGCTCAACATACAATACAAATGAAGCAAAGACATGGAGCACATCTCACAAGAATTTGGCTAATAACGTTATCCAGTACTCAAAGTACTACGATGGCAAAAAGCAGCCTGCAGCATATGTCTTTGGCCGTGGTACGAGTGGAGTTTATGTAAACAGTTCTGCAATTTGTGAAGCTTATATTGGTCTTTACGAAGGTGGAACATTTGGTGGTGACATAAATATGTTGGATAACAATGCACCTACATATTTATACGGTAGAGTTGAAGCCAGCAAGATCTCAATGGGTAATTCAAACGGTGCATATTGTATGCCTTATTGCCCTAAGCCTAAGACAGATGATTCTAAGCCAATCAAGAGAACAGCTGGTTCTAAGTACGCTATAAAGGATATCATCTACTACTACGACGTAGCAGCTCCTGAGGAAGATGAGGGCTGATAAATAATAATTGATCTTTATTGATCAAAGTGCAATCAAAAATAAAGGCTGCATTAGCAGCCTTTATTTTTTTTAAATTCACTCGAGAATTAGCAGGTCAGAAAGACAAATTAAATCTTCTGAGATAAGATCCATAGACTGTATGACAACATTAGAGTTGTCCGATTCATTAATGCCATAATATTGCAGGCTCTCAGAAGCAGCAATAATCATTTCGGTTTTCTCAGACAAAAGCTTCATCTGTTCATAAAGCGGATTGGATTTATCCAGTAGCAGAGTACCCCTGTCAACAAGATATACTATAAGATTTGTAAATGACGATTTTCTCAGCGCTGATAAAAAGCGGGAGAGAAGCTCTCTGCCATGATCAGAATCTGAAGAAAAATAATCATGCTTGATCAGGACAGTCTTAGAAGAAGTATCCTTTTTTGTTTCTTCTGGTAATACTTCGATAACTGTGGAATTAGCATTCTCGATCAATGTGGATCCAACCACATTAAGACTGTTTTTTGGACTGCTGTTCATCAAAATCCCTCCCATCAGATGATAAGAAGCGCATTGAACGCTGAATGGAATTTTTACTTGTTCCCCAAGGCTTATCAGTATTTCTGTAGTCGAACTTTAACGTGAAATACTCAACATCAGAGATCAATGAATCAAAAGTCTGTGAATTGTTAGTATAAAGAGCCTCTACAAAATCAGAAGCTTCATTTTGGGATAATTTAGATGCCTGTCTTAACAGCAATGCTGTATGGGGGAGACAGTGGCACTCAGCCCTAAGAAACTTTTCTTTAAAATCCTTATCATGCGAGAACATCCAGCAGATAACCTCGACATAATGGCCCATGGCTTCATTCATGTTATCGCAGATAGGGCAGGTGCCGGTTCGCTTATCGATAAGATCGGCAACTGCATTAAGTTTCTGTTTATAATCTGAATTTCTTCCCTTGAGCAGTCCGGCCTTTGCAGGAATTGCTGACTTCATCTTAGGATTAAGATCATCATTAAAATCCTTTAAGTGAGTATGCATCATAAGGCCAAGTCCGAGTCTGTTTGTTACTGACTGGTTGAGCTTACCCATGTGAACAGGGCAGAAGCCTGTTTTGTTTGTGATCTTACGTGTATCGGGTTCCATAAGGGAAGGCCCCAGATAGTACTCCAGATAATTCATTTCCGACTTGTCGCGGAGACGGCAGATAGGGCATCCGCCTTCTTCGTTGTATGCGTCGTTAACGGGAATCATGTATATTTTTTCCATTAAGCTTCCTCCGATTCTAAGGGCTTCGGCATGTGAATTAGACGGTTAGCCCTGACATTAACGCTGTTCATGGTAATGGAAGTGAATTCTTCGACAGCGCTACCTACACGCTGTTGCGCTGTCTCCAAAACCTTTTGAGCATCGTATCCATAGTAAAGCGCAAGATCCAAACTGATCATTACGCCGAAAGTCTGTTTTTCAGTTTTAAATGAAGTTACCTCGGCAAATCCTGGAACATCTTTAAGAACTATCTTGATGAGGTCGAGAATTGCATCATCTGAAATTGAATATGAACCCAGGGAAGAGAAGGTAGGTCTAACTACAGTTCTGTCAGAATCCGGTGCCAGGGGAGTAACTCCTCGCTCACGGTCAAATCTTTGCCTCAGTTTACTGAAAGGGTCAGAGAAATAACCGGAGAATTCATGCTTGATCTCCATGCTCGGAACCGGGATGGTATGCATACCCTCAGTCATTCTGGTGTTGCGGGCGAGTCTTCGCTCTTCTTCAGTTGATACGTCTTCGATCCTGATGAGCATCGAAGGCTGGTTTAGCCAGAGATTATCACAGATCTTACTTAGCATCGAATCTGAAGTTCCGAGGATCATAAGAGCTCTCGGCATGGATTCAATCAATGCACGTCGCATGACTGAAGATCTTGTAGGATCAACAAAAATCGCCTGCCTTACAGACTCCATCTTGGTGGGAGCTTTTTTGGCAGACGTTCCTGCGACAATTCGGCTTCCGTTAATAAGCAAGCCATCGTCGATTATGTAATAAATATTGTTGTCTCGGGCAACTCTAATAGCACGTGTACTTTTGCCGGTGCCTGACGGACCCACAAAAGCAATGACTGCTATATTTGATAAAACCTCACGGGTTAATTGCTCATTTGACAGGATCAGCTCAATATTGCGCTCGAAAGTAGGCGCTGAGTAATCCGATGATGTGTTTTGGGAAGATGATCCGGATCTGTCGAATCTTTTAAGAGTTCCACGAAATTCAGACAACACCGTCTTTCGCGCTACGGGAGCGTTTTGATTTGAAGTCTTCTCGTGTTTTGATTCGTCAGGATAATCCAAATCTTAAGTCCTTTAACCGTTCCAGTTATGGAATACTTCCTGAATATCTTCGTTCTCGTCCATCATGTCGAGCATTTTCTCGAGTTGAGCTACAGCGTCAGGATCAGTAACCTCAGCTGTTGTCATGGCAACAGGGCCAAGGGTAGAGTCGGAGATTGTGTAATTCTTTGCTTCGAGAGCATCTCTGACTTCATAGTAGTCAGTTGTAGAAGTTGAGATGATGTAGAATTCATCATCACTATCAAAATCAGAAGCTCCGCAATCCAATGCGTCTGCCATAACCTGATCTTCGTCTTCGTAATCTTCTTTGGAGATAAGGATCGTTCCCTTCTCGTTGAAAAGGAAAGATACGGAACCGTCAACACCGAGGTTACCGCCGTTCTTATCAAAAATGTGTCTTAAATCCGCAGCTGTACGGTTACGGTTGTTTGTAAGAGTCTTTACCATGATGGCAACGCCTGCAGGACCATAACCCTCGTATGTGATCTCCTCATAATCATCGCCTTCACCGGCTTCAGCAGCCTTCTTAATGGCACGATTGATATTATCGTTAGGCATATTTGCAGCCTTTGCCTTGGAAACTACAACTTTTAATCTGGAATTGCTGTTAGGGTCAGGACCTCCGGCCTTAACTGCTACGGCTATTTCTTTTGCAAATTTTGTAAAAACCGCGCCCTTTGCCGCATCAGATGCTTCTTTCTTTCTTCTGATGTTACTCCACTTAGAATGACCTGACATTAGTTTTCCTCCAAACTGATATAAACAAAATAAACTATAATATTATACATTAATATATTCAGAGATAAACCGACGATCTGCATTCTAAAGGGTGTAATGTTTTGGACATAAGAATGTCAAATATATTTTTTGTGCAGATTGTCTTTTTAACTTGTAAAATGACCCGTTCTGTTGTATAGTTCTAACATCTATGCTTGGGTTAATGCGCCCGTATGTTGCGTGTGCATTCTTAAGCGTATATTATAGTGACGATTATCGGGAGGGTTCGATGAAGAGATTAGGTGATATTCTGGTCGAGAGTGGCTTCCTAAATGCTACCGAACTTGCAGAAGTGCTTAGCACACAGAAGGAAACCGGCAAACGTCTTGGAGAAGTTATCGTTGAAAGTGGTTTGATGTCAGAATTCGACATCTTAAGAGCCGTTTCAAGCCAGTACAACTACCCCATTATCGATTTGGCAGGTATCGACGTAGATTCCAAGGCAACAGCCTTATTAACGCAGAAATTCTGCGAGGATAACATTGTATTCCCGATAGGTTTTGATAATGACAATCTGGTCGTTGCAATCGATGACCCGATGAATATTACTATTGAAGACGAGTTGCAGTTCCAGACTGGATATCAGATATCCCTGATGCTTGCAACACATTCCTCAATTGTTGACGCAATTAAGGTTCACTACGGTAAGGAAAATGCTGCTAAGGCCGCAGAAGAGCTCGGTGCCGACTTAAGCTCAGATGCTGCGGAAGAGAATTCCGAATTTGCTGATGCTATTAACAGTGCCCCGGTAGTAAAACTTGTAAACTCCATGATTGAGTATGCTATCCGTTCAGGCTCATCCGATATCCATATTGAACCTCTTGAAGACAGAATCAGAGTTCGTATCAGAATCGATGGTGTCATGCAGGAAGTAATGAGTAACCCTATTTCCGCAAAAGACGCCATTACAACAAGAATCAAGATCTTGGGCGGTATGAACATCGCCGAGAAGCGTATTCCTCAGGATGGCCGTATCACAACCGTAATTAACGGCGAGCCCGTGGACATGCGTGTATCCATACTTCCTTGCGTTACTGGTGAGAAGACCGTTATCCGTATCCTTGCCAAGAACGACGCAAACCTCAACAGATCATATCTTGGTATCAGCGATCGTAACAATGAGATGATCGATAAAATGATCAAGATTCCTCAGGGTATTATCCTTATCTCAGGACCTACAGGTTCTGGTAAGACAACAACCCTTTACACACTCCTTGCGGAGAAAAATACAGAAGAAGTTAATATCATTACCGTTGAGGACCCTGTAGAAATCAGGATTCCGGGACTTAACCAGGTTCAGGTTAATGCTAAGGCCGGAATGACATTCGCGAGTGGTCTTAGATCCATCTTGCGTCAGGACCCTGATATCTGCCTCGTCGGTGAGATCCGTGACGGTGAGACAGCCGAAATCGCAATGAGAGCCGCTATCACCGGACACTTGGTTTTCAGTACTATCCATACAAATGACGCGGTTTCATCAATTAACCGTCTTATCGATATGGGCCTTGAGCCTTACATGGTTTCTTCAGCATTGGTAGGCGTTGTTTCACAGCGTCTCGTTCGCCGTATCTGCACAAACTGCAGAGAAGCATACGAACCCGATGAATATGACAGAGACTATCTGAGACTCGGTGAAGGTCAGAAGATCTATCATGGTAAGGGTTGCACGGAATGCAACGAAAAGGGATATAAGGGACGTATTGCTATCCATGAGATTGTAATTATCACAAGAGCTATGAAGACTTTGCTCGAGAGAAGAGCAAGTGAAGAAGAGATGCGTCAGCTTGCAGTATCTGAGGGAACCCAGATGCTTCAGGATTCTGCCCGCGACCTAGTATTAGAAGGTATTACGACGGTCGAAGAACTTAACAGAGTTGCTTACACGATAGACTGATAAGGAGGTTTTTGAACGTGGAAGGATTTAGTTTATCAATCGAATCAATCTTGGCTGAATCAGTTAGAATGGGTGCTTCAGATACCCATATTACAGTTGGTCTGCCGCCTATGATTCGTGTTGACGGCATGTTGATGCCTTTGGGCAATCAACCACTTACGGCTGCAGATACTGAGTATCTCTGCAAGTCTATGATCGACAAGTCAAGACAGCAGTATCTGAATGAGAGAGGTGAGATCGACTTCTCTTATATCGTAGAAAACTACAGCCGTTTTAGATGTAATGTATTCAAGCAGCGTGGTACATACGCACTCGCAGCAAGAACCATTACAAATGAGATCCCTACATGCGAGCAGTTGGGTCTCCCGAACGTATTTAAGGATTTGGTAATGAAGCCGCGTGGACTTATCCTCGTTACAGGCCCTACGGGTTCAGGTAAGTCAACAACACTCGCTGCTATGATCGGCCATGTTAACATGAGCAAGAAGTGCCACATCCTTACGCTTGAGGAACCTATCGAGTACCTCCACATGCACGGTGAAGCAATGATCAACCAGAGAGAAATTCACGAAGATACACTCTCATTTGCTAACGCACTTAGAGCTGCTCTCCGTGAGGACCCGGATATCATCCTCGTAGGAGAGATGCGTGACCTCGATACTATCAGTACCGCGATCACAGCAGCCGAGACCGGACACCTCGTTCTCTCAACACTCCATACGTCATCAGCAGCTGATACAGTTAACCGTATCATCGACGTATATCCTCCGCACCAGCAGGATCAGATCAGAGTTCAGCTCGCTACCTGTCTTGTTGCCGTTATCTGTCAGACTCTCGTACAGAGAATCGGCGGCGGTAGATGTGCTGCTTTCGAGATCATGATCTCGAATGATGCTATTAGAAACAACATTCGTGAAGGTAAGACTTATCAGATCGACAGTGCAATCGCTACAAGCCTTCAGCAGGGTATGTGTCCTCTTGACTTCTATCTTGCAGAGCTTGTTAAGAGAAACATCATCACAAGAGACACAGCAATCCAGAGATGCAGAGTCCCTGAAGATCTCAAGCGATTCATTAACAATGCAGGTCAGACGAACAGCCCGTTGTTCGGTGATTTGGAGTTTGCCTAATATCAAGGCAGATTCATAACAGTAATCTGAATAAGGAGGGAAAATATCAGAATGGCTAATTTCAGATATCAGGTTATCGATTCAAACGGTAAAACATCTGAAGGCATCATCGAAGCGGCATCTATCGGAGAAGCGTCCAGAAGACTTAAATCTGACGGTAAGTATATTGCGTCTTTGTCCTTAGATAAGGGCACGGGTCTCGGCAGTATCCAGATCGGCAGTTCTAAGCTCAAGAGTAAGGACCTCGTTCTTATTTCCAGACAGCTTGCGTCACTCTTGTCCGCAGGTATCACGGTTGTAAGATCGCTCGACATGCTCTATCAGCAGCTTGAATCGAAAAAGGCAAAGAAGTGTATCGGAGACATCTACGAATCAGTTCAGAGCGGTAGATCACTTTCCGAAGCATTTTCAGAACAGAGGGGTGTTATACCTAACATCATGATCAGTATGATTGCTGCAGGTGAGGAATCTGGTCGATTAGATGAGGTTATGGAGAGACTTGCTGAGCACTTCGCTAAGGAAGCTAAGCTCAAGAACAAGATCTCATCTGCGATGGTATATCCTAAGATCCTCGCTGCACTTACATTTGCAATCAGCGTAGGTCTCTTGACATTCCTCGTACCTAAGATCGGTGCAACAATTGCAGAACTCGGCGGTGAATTGCCGGCTCTCACAAAGTTCCTGTTGAACTTCTCAGACTCAATTGTTCATTACTGGTTTATCTATATTGCAGTTATCGGTCTTGCTGTTTATGGATTCCAGCTTTGGAAGAACTCTGATAAGGGATCTGAACAGTGGTCACACCTTATGCTTACAATTCCTGTTGTAGGTAAAGCAACAAGGATGAGTGCTTCCGCAAGATTTACAAGAACAGTTGCTACTCTTCTTAAATCCGGTATTTCAGTACTTCAGTCTGTAGAGATTACCGAGAAGTCACTTGATAACGTTATCCTGCAGAAGAAACTTTCCCAGGCACGTATCGAGATCAGAAAAGGTACTTCTCTTTCAAGATCTATCAGAGATATTACTGAGTTCCCGCCCATGATCTATGCAATGGTCGCTATCGGTGAGGAGTCAGGTACTTTGGATACGATCTTGGAGAAGGCAGCTGACTATTTTGAAGATGAAGCTGATGCAGCAACACAGAAGATGGTTTCTGCGTTGGAGCCTGTAATGATCATCATCATGGCTATCATCGTCGGCTTGGTAGTAGGCGGTATCGCAATGCCTATTTTCACAATGGCTCAGTGGATTCTGTAATTTCCGTAAAGATTGAAAGGAGAAAATAAATGGATATTTCATTTGGTAAAGGATCAAACGAACTGGCTATCGATTGCTCCAGCTCAGACCTTAAGCTTGTTGTCGGTAATTACAATTCCAAGACAGGCACACTTAATATCGATAAGATGGGCATCGTTCCTCTCGAGGGTGATGCTATCAACGATGGTGCTGTTTCCGACTCTTTCGGTGTTGTAATGGCTCTTAAGCATGCTATCGCAAGACTCGACATTAGAATGAAGAGCTGCATCATTACAACAGAAGGTGCATTCGTACACAGCAGAGATTTAGAGCTTCCTGTAGTTAAGGATGATCAGCTTAAGGACATGGTTAAGTACGAAATCCTTGGTCAGGGTTCCAACAGAGATATGTCAATTGACTATATGGTATATGGAACAACTAAGGATGCAGAGACAAACGCTGATAAGATTCAGGTTAGAGCAACTGCTATTCCTACAGATGTAATCAAGGATTATCGTGAATTCCTCAAGAACATGGATCTTACACCTGTTGCTCTCGATGTTAACCCTAACGCAGTAAGAAAGCTTTTTGAGAACGGAATCATCAACGGAAATGTTAACGTTAGACAGTCAACAATCCTCTTGATCGAGCTCTCAAGCAAGACAACAACAGTTACTGTTATGGATAAGGGTTTCCCTGTGCTTTCAAGAAGACTTCAGTTTGGTCATGCAAACATCAAGCAGGTTGCTGATTCACTTAAGAAACTTCAGAGCGGTAACCAGCAGTCAAATCTCGCTAGAAGACTTAACATTACTACATCAGAAGCAGATACAGGCGTACCGATCGAGGATATCGACGTTTGGAATGAGACAGTTGCCGAGACACCTGCTCTCCAGAGCGCTGTTAATGCTTACTTCAAGAGCCTTGTTGATGCAGTATCCCGTACAGCACAGTTCTCTATCGCTAAGTATCATATCGATGCAATCAGCACATGCTTCCTTTATGGTTCAGGTGCAGGTTACAAGAAGATTGATAAGGAACTTGCTCGTCAGCTCGGAACTCAGGTAGAGATCCTTAAGGCACTTAGTACTGTTAACGGTCCTAAGGGCTTTGAGATCAGTCAGTTTGTAAATTGTTGCGGCGCTTTGATCCGCCACGATTAAGGAGGGGTATACGATATGGCTAAGGCAAACGGAATAAGCAAAAAACTGATGTCAAAGAAGGATATGAACTTCTTTGCAGAGTTTACAGCTAATGCTGCTAAAGCTGCGAGAATGTTAGGTTACGGTGTAGCCATCGGTGTTATCGTAGTATTAGCTGTCATTATCTTAATTGTTGCATTCTTAATTAGAAATACTCTTATTAAGAATCAGATCAGGGATATGGAGAATCTCCTTGCAAGCCCTGATTATGCATCACTTGAGCAGGAATATGCTTTGCTCACGGAGCAGCTTAACGAAATGAACAATTACTATTTTGCTCTTACTCAGATGAGAAAGAATGTAGACCGTATTAACCCGGCTCCTACAGATCTCCCTGATGTAATTGCTAGCTGCATCCCGAGTGATTCATTCATCTCTGGTTACACAATCTCAAATACTCAGCTCGAAATGTCAGGATTCACATTCACATATTACAGCCCTGTTGATATGGTAAATATGTTGAATGATAAGAATGTATTTGCTGCAAGACCCGCTATCTCAACACAGAGAGTTGATCTGAGTTCAGATGTAAGTGTTGAAGACATCATCAAGGGTGATACTGTTGATGCAATCAACAATTATTATGCATTCTCAATTTCTGGCACATTAGTCAGCAATGTTCATGTTTCAATTGCACGCTATCAGGATGGTGTTTCCACTATTACTACATTGGGCGGAATCGAGACAATGGATGTTAAGGCCGGCGACTCTTACACAATTGACGGCATCTCATCTTACTCATATGCAGGAATTACATATAGACTTTCTAGAATCTTGGTTGACGGCGTTCAGGTTGAAGACGCAAGCTTCAATGTTGTTCTCGAGAACAATCAGTTTACAGACGTTGCACGTGGCAACCATGACATTAAGTTCTATTATGTGCCTGCTTCTGCTGAAGGCTGATAGTTAGGGAGGAAATAGATAATGAATAATCTTACAGCTAGAGAAAAAGGATTTATGTACGTAATCACACTGTTGATTATCGTTGTTCTCGGTTACTTCTTTGGTATCAGAACACTTAACAATAAGTATGAAGAGTACAAAGCACAGTTAAAATCATTACAGGAAAGAAAAGCTTACCTCGATCAGCTCAGAGCAAATAACGCTAGCATGGCTACAGAAATCGAACTTCTCAAGTCTTCATGCGCAGAGATCGAGTTGTCATTCATCGATGAACTTGAGACAGAGTGCATTCAGCAGTATGTACTTAAGACATTTGAAGATGCAGGTTGTCCTTTCCTTATTAGTGTATCTTCATCAGATATCGGTATGCCTTCAGTTACATACGCTGATGGTTCAACATCCAAGGATGGCCTTGTATGCATGCAGATCCAGGTAAACTATTCATCAACAGATGGTTATACAGTTACACAGTACAACCGTACACCTGACTTCACACCGGGAGCTAAGACACCTGTTGGTGAGACAATCGAAAACTTAAGCGGCCAGATGGGCCAGGGCGAGTATGCTAAGAGAAAGGGCTATGACGAATTCCTCACAGCTCTCAAGAAGATCAACGCAGAGAACCCTGATTGCATTAAGGTTAGCGGTCTTATGGCACAGGAAACAAACGGCGTTATGACCCTTTCTGCTACAATCGACTTCTATGGAGTAAGCCTTAGAAACAGATTGTCTATCGACGACAGCAAGAAGCCTTACACATATTGGTGTGGTGATAAGAACGTTGATACAAAGGGCGGATTCATTGGCTTCCCTTATGTATGCGATAACAAGAACAGCTTGTGGTATGGCGTTGTTAATATGAACTTCGACGCTGGCGCAGTTAAGCCGTTCGCTGCTTACTGGTCCAATGCTCTGTTCGAGAAGCAGGTTGCTGAAGCAGGTGGAGACATTAAGAAGCTTCTTAACTTCGGTGAAGAAACTCCTACAACTTCACCTACACCTACACCCGCAGCCGCGTAAAATAGAGGCAAAAACACAATTGTGACAAAATTTTGAAAAATTTTGAAAAAACTATTGCAATTGTGAAATAACGCGCTATAATAAGGCTACAAACTCAAAAACAACTTACACAGGAGGAATCTAAAATGAAGAAGATTCAGAAGTCAAAGAAGGGTTTCACACTCGTAGAAATGGTACTCGTTATTGCAATCATCGTTATCCTTGCTGCAGTTCTCATCATTGGTGTTACACAGTACCTCAACGCAGCTAACGCAGCATCACACTCAATCTCTGAGCACAACTCAGCAATCAATGCAGTTGTTGACGCTATCCCTAATGGTATCTTCGCTTAATAGATAACATTAATTAGCTGATCGATTAGATTAACGAGACAAGGCGGAGAACTTCGGTTCTCCGCCTTTTTTAACTTTTAACAACTTGTTACAAATTTTAACAAATTGTTAACTTTGGTGTTGATATTTAATAAATTAGAAGATATAATACGCATATAGAAAAATATGAAAGTATAACCGATTTGGAGGGCATTATGCGTAGATTATATAAACGTAGTTATTCCAAAGGCTTTACGCTTGTCGAAATGATATTGGTAGTAGCCATCATACTTATACTTGCAAGCTCTCTCATATTTGCTGTCAGCAGATATATCAATGCTGCAAATCAGGCTAATCAGGATGTTATAGATGCATCCAGCCATGTTGAGCAGGAAATTGAAGACAGCGAAGCTATGTTAGCAAATTACGGTTTCTGAGGTGAATAATTATGAAGAGATTAATTAAACGCAGTAATCGCAAAGGTTTTACTCTCGTTGAGACTCTCCTTGCAACATTCATACTTGTTGTTATTTCAACAATGTTGATCAACGGTTTCTTAACAACGATGGGTTATTCATACCAGACAGCTGTATATAACAAATCTGCTGCTATGAATTATTCACTCTGTATGGAGTATTCCGGTACATGGGGCAGAAAGGCTAATAACCTTGCTAACGGTAGAGAAGCTGAAGCTGTAGCACAGAACTACGTAACAGGTAATAATCATGATTTGGTTTTCTACCCAGGTCCTGACTATACAGCTTGTGAGACATTATCAGTAGCAATTATTAAGAAAGATGGTTTAGGCGATACGGTTCCTGGTTCAATGCCTTTCCAGTCAGAGGTTTTCGCACCTAGAGATGGTTCTGACGAAGATCATCCCGATCACCGCGTTGATAACAGAACAGCACTTATATATTTCCCTGAATATTGCAGCGATGAAGGTGCACATGTAGGCGAGATCGTTGTAATGCTTGATGTAAGTGATCCGGATAACCCGACATATTATTGGGTTATTGCTGAGCCTAATGCAGATGAAACAAAGGATCCTTATGATTCAAATAATAAGCTTAAAAAGGATTTCGATCTTACATCTCTTAGTGATGATGATATCATCGCTGAAGTTGGAGTTCATGGTGATACGTAATTAAGCGTAAATATTTCAAAGTTGAATAATTCTAAACGGGGGACCAAATATCATGAAGATGATAAATAAGAACAGAAAGGGCTTTACATTAGTTGAAATGATGCTGTCATTGGCAATCATTATGTTGATTGGCGGCGTTGTTGTAAGCCTTGTAGTTTCTATCTCTAATTCGTTTACTACTACATATAATATTGATGACTCTGCAGATTATGCTATGTTATATGCCAAGGGTTTTGAGAATTCTTTTTTGGCAAATTCACAGAAGCCTTTTGCATCTGGTTCTGAATGTTATTGGGAAGTAAAACCTAACGCTGGTGTTCCGACATTAAGAGTTAAGACTCCGGAAAATTCAGATGAAGTATCTGTATTTGATCCTCAGTTTTTAGGTTCGTCTTCTAATCCCAAGTGGAACATTATGATGTTCTATAAGTGGGATGCAGCAACAGAGTGTGTATATTATCGTGTGCTTCTGAAGGATAACCTCAATGCAACTGATTATACATATATGTATGAAGGAAGTTTCTGGGTTCCTCGTTATAATGACCGTAAAACAAATTCAGGCGCAGCTTCCAGAAGCATTTATGTAGATGAGGAATCTGAGGCTATGACAGATACTGTTCTTGATGATCATGGTTTCGATTCTTCAAGATTCTCTTCCGAGCAGCTTGATGGTACATATTATGCTAAGATCTATTACAAGGCATAAAGCAAATCGATTATGAAATATAAGGCTCTGCAGTATATCTGCAGAGCCTTTTTAATTGCCTGTGTTCATAATTGGATATATAACCCCATATTTGATAGAATTACCTAATTAAATAAAAGGAAGAAAATGCTATGAAGATTAAGGTCGGTCTTGATATTGGCGGCAGTACGACAAAGATTGTCGGTATGCAGGCTGGCAAGATAATTGCCAGTGAGATCGTAAAGGCTGCAGATCCGGTAACATCTGCTTTTGGTGCAGTCGGAAAATTAATTAACGACCATTCAATATCTATTAACGATATTGAGCAGATCAATATCACAGGTGTCGGTTCAAGTTTTACTCAGACCGCGATCTTCGGAATCAAGACTGTTGTAGTGGAAGAATTTAAAGCTACAGGTCTTGGCGGATTGTTTTTATCAGGACTTGAGCATGCTGTAGTTGTCAGCATGGGTACAGGTACCGCTTATTTTGAAGCAAATAAGGATCAGGTCAGACATATTATCGGTTCCGGTGTAGGCGGAGGTACTGTTGTCGGACTGGGTCTGGCTGTAACAGGAACTTCTGATGCAATAAAACTTTCTGATATGGCGACAGAAGGCGACATTTTGAAATGTGATCTTACTATTGGAGATATCACAAAGAATGCTATTACCGGACTCCCCATGGATGCAACTGCTTCGAATTTCGGAAAAGCAGCTGATGATCTGACCAGGGAAGACAAGATGGCCGGTATTTTTAATCTTGTTTACCAGTCCATCGGTACGGTTGCAGTTATGGCATCAAGACAGATCGGCATAAGAGATATCGTATTTACGGGTCAGCTGACGGATCTTAAGGAATGCCAGAGATATCTTCTTCCTTTTGAGGAATTGTATAACGTTAACATGATCATTCCTGAGCATGCGGTATTTGCTACTGCAGTAGGAAGCTGTCTTGCAGAAGGGCAGGAAGAAAAGTGAGCAAGAAGAAAGCTTTGCCTAAGGACCGTGCCTGGGAACTCGATTTTTTGAGAGGTATCGCACTTCTGATGATGCTCTTCATGCATATGTCATGGGACGTCCATTATGAATTTGGAGTTAAGATCTTCTCTTATCTTGAAGAAGGCTGGTTCTGGACATTTATCCATCCGATTATCGTTGTTTTGTTTGTAAGTGTGTCAGGAATCTGCTGCACATTCTCAAGAAGCAACATAAAACGAGGTCTTAAGCTCCTTGCCGCAACACTCGCTTTGATATTTGGCACGGTTATCGCTACATATTTTATCGGAATCAATTGCCTTATCCTTTTTAACGTTTTGGCAGTGCTTACCTGTGGCATATTCTTTTATGCACTCCTCTCATTTATCGAGAAGAAACTTAAGGTTAAGCCTGACGTCATGAATGTGATCATGGGACTTTTAGGTCTCTATATCGTTATCTGCGGATGCGATATGGATTATATGAACTACAAAGTTGATAATCTGATCTTTCTTCCGATCGGTTTTGCAATTAAGGGAACACCCTGGATGGCAGACTATATGCCGCTGTTCCCGTGGCTTGGCGTATTCCTCATCGGATGTGTAATCGGAAGACTCTGCTATAAAGATAAGAAGACATTATTTGCCGGCAGAGGAAAAGTAATGAAGGCGATCTCAAGACCCATTGAATTCATCGGCCGTCATTCTCTCATTATTTATCTTGTTCATCAGCCCATCGTATACGGAATACTGTATGTGATCTTTCTTATCTTAAGCCCGGCAAAATGAAGATAAAGAAAAAGAGCAGGAAAAGGATAGCGCTGAGAATAGTGCTGCTCGTTGTATTAACAGTGGCTTTTTTTGCAGCACTGATCTGCAACAACTTTATTCCCAGAAGTTTTGCGGATTTTTACGGAAAGAATATTTTTCCGGCAATATCCGCACCGGTTCAAAGCATCACCATGTTTACGCATGTATCTCTGACAGAGAACATTGTGATTGTCTTTGTTCCATTACTGGTTGTGGGAATAATCGCGTGGACTGTAATTCTTATAAAGAAATTCATGTCACACGGAGCGCTGCTCTATCTTTATAAGTCATACAGAAATCTGATCATCCTGGCATTGATGGCAGCAATAATATTCCAGGCAATGCACGGAATCAACTACAGAAAGACTCATGTCGTAGATGAATTGGATCTGGTACAGAGAGAGCTTACTTTCGAGGATTACTGCGCAACGCTCAAATGGGCATACAACGGCATGATCGAAGCCAGGAGCCATTTGGGTGAAGACTATAACGGCGTTGCCCACATGAAGAGCAGTTTTGAGAATTCTGCAACTCATGCAAATTCTCTGATCGATGCGTTCGGCCTGAAATATGACGTTCCGGTAAGCGGGAATTATCTGCGTGCCAAGCCGGTGTCTCTCAGCCACTATTGGAGCTATACGCATATCATCGGTTTTTACGATATGTTCCTCGGCGAAGTAAATGTGAACACGGACTATATGAACATTACCGAGTTTCCGATTACGCTGAGCCACGAGATCTGCCATGCGAAAGGTTATGCGAGCGAGACCGACTGTAATCTGATGGCTGCGCTTGCATGCTGTTCATCTACGAGGGCTGATTTCAGATATGCGGGATTCTATGAGATTTTCTGGAGTGTCTATCCCATTGCCGAAGAAATTGCTGAGGCAACAGGCGGAGTCGTTCCGCAGTATTACATGACTTCTGAGATGGAGCCTGTTTACAGAGACATGAGAGCATCGATCCGTTATTGGAATAACATTGACGATGAAGTTGATGCGATTTACGAGAAGCTCGGCATCAACATTACGGAAGTAAGCAGTGCAACAAATGATGCTTTTCTTAAGAGCAATGGTGAGACCGGTGTTGATTCTTATCAGGTGCCTGACAGCAGTTATGTCAGGTTTTATCTGACGTATGTGGGTGGAGAAGCAAATGCTTGAAGTAATACTTAGAGGTCACGATAAATTCTATCTGGTATCTGACGTGGTCAGAATGTTCTGCGGTGTTCCTGAAGAGCTTAAGGAGGAGAGTAAGGTTATTGCTCCCGAAGGCCCGGACATGACTCTTGTTAATGAACTTTTCCCTGACGGCAGATCAATTACTCACTGTAATGGCAAAGATTATGAATTTATCGGTGAGCTGTTGGAGCCCGGCCGCGAGATCAGGAGATCTCTTTACATGGCTCTTGCTGATGTCACCTCGAAAGATATGCCTTGGGGCTGTCTTACCGGAATAAGACCAACATTGGTCGCATGGGAAGAAGACAGCGCTGAAGATCTCATAAACAAATACTTCGTAAGACCTGACAAGGCAAAGCTTGCCTTTGATACATCCAGGGAAGAGCAGAGATTATTATCCAAGGTCCCTGAGGACAGCCTTGGTGTTTATGTCGGTGTTCCGTTCTGTCCTTCGAGATGTGAATACTGCTCTTTTATTTCTTCCGATATTTCTTGCCATATGGACAGACTCGTAAATTACGAAGCTGCACTTGAGCGTGAGATCAGGATGATGGCGCCTTCTATCAACAGGCCGTTATCTTCTCTTTATGTTGGAGGCGGTACACCCACCGTTTTTGAAGAAAGGGAATTTGCAGCATTGCTCGACTGTATCTATTCAAATCTGAAGATAACATCTGATTGTGAAGTGACGGTCGAAGCGGGAAGACCGGATTCCATTACCACGGGAAAACTCGAGGCGATGAGAGATCATGGAATCACAAGGATCTGCATCAATCCTCAGACGATGAGATCAGATACTTTATTGAGACTTGGCAGAAAGCATACGGCAGAGGATACGGTCAGGGTTTACAGACAGGCCTGTGATATGGGATTTGATCTGATCAACATGGATCTTATCGCAGGACTTCCGTATGAGAATGCCGAAGAGCATGTTAACTCTACCAAGAAACTTATTGAGCTCGCACCTGCGAATATTACTGTCCACACACTTTATAAAAAGAGAAGGGCAGCGATGAGCCGTGATAAAGTCATGGATCTTGAAAAGAGCAGGGGTGAACTGGATGAATGTGTAGCAGAGAGTTACAGACTGCTTCAGGAAGCAGGATACAGACCTTACTACATGTACCGCCAGAAGGATACCGGTCACGGACTTGAGAATACCGGCTTTGCAAAAGGCGATACGGGAAGCATCTATAACGTTGCCATGATGAGCGACTGCAGGGACGTATTATCTTTCGGTGCGGGCGGAATGAGCAAGAGATGCTTTGCCCAGGAAGGTGAGCTCTATAAACACAGGGTTGAGAGATGCGCTACCATCAAGGATGCTCTGATATATATCGAGAGGGCAGAGGAGATGGCTCAAAAGAAACTCGAATTCTTTGGAATGAAATAATAAGTCCCGCTTTTCAGATAAGAAAAACGGGACTATGTTTTGATGGTCGAGGTGACAGGGTTCGAACCTGCGACCCCATGCTCCCAAAGCACGTACGCTACCAACTGCGCTACACCTCGTGGTCTACGGCGGTAATTATATATGTTTTGTCGGTTTACTGCAAATAAGTAAGGGCGCCCTGTTATAGGCGCCCTCATCTATCCCTGTTATTCTTTTTATTTGCGGTATTCCAAAATGTCGCCCGGCTGGCAGTCCAGTGCATCGCAGATTGCTTCGAGTGTCGAGAACCTGATCGCTGATATCTTGCCGTTCTTCATCTTGGAGAGGTTGACGTTAGATACGCCGACCTTCTCGGATAATTCATTCAATGAGATCTTTCGATCTGCCATGACTCTGTCTAATCTAAGTATTATCTGTCCCATATCTGCAGTCTCCTTACAATGTCTCGTCAGACTGGATCTGGAGGGTCTTGCCGTAATCCATGATCGTATAGACTACCCATGTGAGAATGCCGCCCAAAACTCCGAATGCCATGCCTGTTGTACAGAACAGGGCTGCGCTGACAGCGATCATTACAATGGTAATTCTCTTAATTACCTTGTCATTAAAAGGTGTGTCCTCTTTGATGATCATGGCAAAGATTCCATTGATGAGTTTCATCATTACTGCGATTACAACGCATGAGAAAGTTATGACTAAGCATGTAACGCTATAGGATACGGCATAAGGGTGGTCATCGATCGCAGCCTGCCATGCAGGAATGTCCGAATGGAGGTTGTCTACATCGAAGGCGCTAATGTGGACTATTGCGGATGTTCCCATACCGTCACCTTCTGAAATATATCCTGCGTCAATTGCCTGCTCCACGGTAACATCAAATTCCCTGCCCATTGAGAATATGAATATTCCGGCTGCCAGGGCACAGATGCTTCCTACTATGCAAAGGATAAAAAGTATGTTGGATACCGTTTTACCGACTTTGCAGCTCTTTTTGATCTTGCTGATCTTTACACTTTCTTCCATTTAATTAATCTCCTTATCCTCAGGTGATAATCTGCAGGGTCCCTTGTTCCTGATGGCCATATGCTACAACCAAGATTAATCTTTGTCAACAACTTTTTAACGATAAACATTAAATTCTTTTCGCTTAAGATAAATAAAAAGACCCGCACCTTTTACGGATGCGGGTCTTGGAAACTTATTTATCCTAAGATTACTTAACGATCTTGAACTTCTCGCCGATGAGCGGGATTGTGTAGTACTGAGTCTTAGCTGCAGCGATGATTCCCATGATAGCGAAAACTGCTACTGCAATCTCACAAACCCAACCTAAGAAAGGAATGCAAGCGAGGATTGCTCCTACGATACAAAGAACGATACCGTTGTTAACGTGACTTTTTACGAAAGGCGATGTCTTCTCAGGTGAGATCAAGAGGCCTAAAAGCCAAAGTAAACCTACATAAGCGAGAATTGAGAACAACTTTGCGTTTGAGGGAAGCTGCTCCGAATAGTTCTGATTGTCTGCCATAATAATTGCTCCTTTACCATATACAGCGTTAGACTAGCGGTATAACATATATTTGACCGCTTACGATATAATATCATATAAATAAAAGACAGGAACAAGACATTTTGATTAAAGTTACCAGTTACAAAAGAGACAATATATACACATACGGATTGGGTGCAACCGTTGCGATGGAGTACCTTCTGAAAAACAGGAAGGTCGTAAAGGGAGTTATCCTTCATCCGGGGTTCAGATCTGAAGATACGATTTCAAAGATCAGGGATATCTGCGGAAGCGATATTCCGGTTTCAGTAGAGGAGAAACCGTTTAATATTCTGTCCAAGAAAGACAACTGCTTCGTCATAGTAGTCATTGAGAAGCATGATATTCAGATCAGGGACGGCAATCACATGGTCCTTGTCAATCCATCCAACTGCGGCAATCTGGGAACCATCGTAAGGAGCTGTCTCGGATTTGGTGTCGAAGACATTGCGATAGTAGGTAAGATGGCAGCCGATCCTTGTGATCCCAAGACCATCAGGGCATCCATGGGAGCATGCGCGAGCGTGAGGATAGAAGTTTTTGACGATTTCGAAGATTACGCAAAGAGATTCCCGTCTAATAATCTCTATCCGTTCATGCTGGATGGAAGCACAAAACTCCAGGAAACCACTATAAATAAGCCTTTTTCGCTCATAATGGGTAACGAGGCGACCGGCCTCGATCCGGCGTTCCAGAACATCGGACAGCCAATCAGGATCGAACATTCCGGCAATATTGACAGCCTTAATATTACAATTGCCGCAAGTATAGGACTTTATGAAGCAACAAAGGCTTGCTAATAAAAATATATCGTGATACAATTCTTCGGTAATTTGAAGATATAACTCTAAAAAGGAGAAAAAAGATGCCTAATATTAAATCAGCTATCAAGCGTGTAAGCGTTTCCGAGAAGAAG
>JAEEGJ010006390.1_pt1 | contig 35387 bp, 29 predicted proteins | sample 8958761 | NCBI WGS metagenome assembly JAEEGJ01 (sample SAMN16246546, study PRJNA631951) | gut metagenome | biome: gut microbiome; feature: rumen; material: RS-attached | host: Bos | place: Iran: Karaj | collected 2018-10
TGGCAGAAAGGGAATCTTTGCTCTGGATAATCTATGGGACGGATTGGGTGCCATTGTTGTAATTGAGCCTACGGTTCGTTACCTCTTTGGCAAGTTCACTATGTATCCCAGTTACGATCGCAAGGCACGTGATATGATACTCTACTTCCTGAATAAGCATTTCCCTGATCCCGATAACCTGATATTCCCTATGCAGCCCCTTCAACTGGAGCATGACACCAAGGAGTTTGAGAAGCTCTTCGTTGAAGATGACTTCAAGGCTGATTATAGAATTCTGAATAGTGAGGTACGTGCCTTAGGCTATAATATTCCACCTCTGGTGAATGCCTATATGGGTTTGAGTCCTACCATGAAGTTATTTGGCACTGCTATCAATGATGGATTTGGTGATGTGGAAGAAACGGGTATTCTGATTGCTGTGGATGAGATTCTACAGGAAAAGCGTATGAGACATATTGACACCTTTGCGGCAGAGCATCCTGAATTGGTAAAGATAACAAGTGGTGCTAATCGTATTTTCTATAAACCCGAGTAAGGAGGATAGATTAAGAGATGAGCGGTAAGATGAATTGGAATCAGCTGCTTTCCAACAAGCGGCTGGGACAGGAGGAAATGACGACCCGTAGAGACGACAGGACTGAATTCCAGCGTGACTACGATCGTTTGATTTTCTCTGCTCCTTTCCGTCGTCTGCAGAATAAGACGCAGGTATTCCCCCTCCCTGGTAGTATCTTCGTTCATAATCGTCTAACGCATAGTCTGGAGGTAAGCAGTGTGGGACGTAGTCTGGGTAATGATGTTAGCCGTCTGTTACTGGAACGTCACCCAGAGTTGGCAGATACGCATTTGACTGAGCTGGGCAGCATTGTCAGTGCTGCTTGTCTGGCACATGACTTGGGCAACCCTCCTTTTGGCCATAGCGGTGAGAAGGCCATAGGTACTTATTTTAGCGAGGGAGACGGACATTTCCTAAAGAGCTATGTGTGCGAACAAACAGGAGATTGCCTGAATCACAAACAGTGGGAGGATCTGGTTCACTTCGAGGGTAATGCTAATGCATTCCGTCTGCTTACACATCATTTCAATGGTCGTCGTAAGGGCGGTTTTGTGATGACTTACAGTACGCTGGCCAGCATCGTTAAATATCCCTTTACTTCCGATTTAGCAGGAGATAAGCGTAAGTTTGGCTTCTTCCGTAGTGAGGTGGAGGATTTCTGTAAGATCGCAGATGAACTGGGAATCCTGAAGTTGGAGGCACCAGAGGGCGCTTTCAGATATGCTCGCTATCCGTTGGTATATCTCGTGGAAGCAGCCGATGATATCTGCTACCAGATTATGGATATAGAGGATGCGCATAAACTGAAGTTGCTGACAACAGAACAGGTTAAGCAGTTGTTCCTGAATTACTTCGGCGAGAATCAGCGCAACAATATAATTGCCCGTATGGAGACACTTGAGGACGTGAATGAACAGGTCGTCTATCTGCGTTCATGCGTTATCAACTGTCTGGAGCAAGAGTGCGTTCGTGTTTTTGTGGAGCACGAGGACGAATTCCTCTCTGGTACCTTCCCTGGTCCGCTAATCAAGCATATAGCTGAAATACCCAGGCTTGCATACAAGGAATGCGAGAAAATGGCATTCTCTAATATCTACCATTGTAAGGATGTCGTGGATATTGAGATAGCTGGTTATAAGGTCATTACACAGTTGACAGATTTGATGATAAAGGCTGTTACCCAGCCTGAGAAGGCTTTCTCTCAGTTGCTGATCAATAGGGTAAGTAGTCAGTACCAGATTGATGCCCCAACACTCTATGAACGTGTGATGGCAGTACTGGACTACATTAGTGGCATGACGGATGTCTATGCCTTGGATTTATACAGAAAGATTAATGGCATGAGTTTGCCGGATGTTTAAAATATGAAAGTAAAGATAATCAATCGCAGTCATCATGCACTGCCCCAATACGCCACAGAGCAGTCTGCAGGAGTAGATTTAAGAGCCAATCTGGATAGTCCTATTGAGATAAGACCTATGGAGAGATGTCTGGTTCCTACAGGTCTTTTTATGTCGTTGCCAAAAGGATATGAAGCGCAGGTACGCCCAAGAAGTGGTTTGGCTATTAAGCGTGGTATAACAGTACTGAATTCTCCTGGTACCATAGACGCCGACTATCGTGGCGAGGTTTGTGTGATACTTATCAATCTCTCTTCCGAGCCATTCATTATCGAGGACGGCGAGCGTATTGCACAGATGGTTATAGCCCGTCATGAGCAGGCAGAATGGGAACAGGTAGAAGTCTTGGATGAGACAGAACGAGGTGCCGGTGGATTCGGACATAGCGGAGTGAAGTGAAAGAAAAATTACTGATAATATTTCTTCTCTGTAGTGGAGCTTTGTTTGCTCAAACAAGGTTCGACTATTTTTATCTAGAAGCTGAAAAGAACCGATTGGCTGGCGACTATGCTTCAGCCAAGGAACTGTATCAGCATTGTCTGGATATCAATCCTAACGCTGCAGAAACTGTTTACAACCTGGGATTGATGACGCTGTTCCTAAGGCAGGACAGCGTAGAAATGGGAATTAACATGCTGAAGAAGGCGTGTGAATTAGATTCTTGTAATCCATGGTATCAGGAGACTTTGGCAACGATATACCTAAATGCCCGAAAGACAAATGCTGCTATCCCTTATTTGGAGAAACTGGCTAAGTTGCAGACCAACCGAACAGATGTGTTATCGCAACTTGCCAGTATTTATCGTGACGACGGACACTCAGACAAGGCAATAGAGGTGTTTAATCGCATTGAGATGCAAGAAGGGAAGTCGGTGCAACTGAGCATGGAGAAATTCAACCTCTATATGAGTAAGGAAGAGGAAGATTCCGCTTTTCATGAGTTGCAGAGTCTTTGTGATGAGTTCCCGCATGATCTGAACTATCGGGTTGTGATGGCTAATCAATATCAGATGGCCGGCTATCTGGAAAAGGCGATGGAGATTTACAATGAGGTTCGGCAGAAGGATGCTCATAATTTGAATCTTCTCCTTGCTATGATGACTTATTACAGATCCACGGAAGATAATGAGCATTTTGTACAGTTGCGTGACTCTTTGCTTTTTGATGAAGGCGGCAACAGTGACTTGCGTGTGACCTTGATGAAAGATTATATTGACGAGGCTATTCAGGATACATTAAAGCGTGATGGTATGCTTCATGCCTTCGATTCTCTGTTGTCACTGCCGCAGAAAGATGCCCAACTTTTGATGTTGAAGGCGGCATACCTTACTTATATAAAAGCAGGTGATGACAAGGTGACAGAGCTGATGAAGCGTGTACTGGATATTGAACCGGGCAATCAGATGGCGTTGTGGCATTTACTCCAGTATTATGCTCCAAAGAATAATATGGTGGCTGTTGAGGACATCTGCCGAAAGGGCGTCAACTATCATCCGGAAGAGTTGGCATATGCCTATTATCTAGGTGTATCACTTTTTCAGCAGGATAAATTGAAAGAGGCTGCCGAGGTGTTCCAGCAGGGGCTACGTACGAAGACAGAGGAGGCGCGCCCTGCTCTGGTTTCGGATATGTATGCCGTTTTGGGTGACCTATATTATCAAGAGAAGAAACCGTTAGAGGCTTTTGCTGCCTATGACTCAGCTCTTGTATATGTAGATGATAATATCAGTTGTCTGAATAACTATGCTTACTATCTGAGTCTTAGGAACGAGCAGTTAGATAAAGCCGAGGAGATGAGCTATCGTACCATAAAGGCTGAACCGGATAATATTACGTATTTGGATACCTATGCATGGATTTTGTTCATGAAGGAGGATTATACCAATGCCCGTATATATATAGATAGGGTTGTAAAGCCGAATCTCTCTGATGAGGAACTGTTGAAAGTGGAGAATCTGCAGGGTAACTTGATAGAACATGCAGGTGATATATATGCGGAATGTGGTTCCATAGACACTGCATTGCGTTATTGGAATTTGGCCCTTCTGAAGAAAGATGGTACATGTACTCCTTTGGTAAAAAAGAAGATAAAGAAAAAGAGGTATATAAAGTAATGAGATATTCTGTCATATTTCTTGTGTGTGGTGTTCTCTTTGCTTCTTGTGGAAGTAAGAAGCATGTAATGGGTTCGAATACAGGAAATATTCCTGGTGCGGAGAAGGGTATAAGTGTTTCGGAACTTGTTCAGACGATAAATTCCAAACGTATTGCAGAGCCTGCTATCTCGGCAAAAATCAATCTGAGCCTTAATGCTGGTGTAAATAGTGCCAGAGTAGGAGGTTCCCTGAAGATGAAGCGCAATGATGTAATCCAGATTTCATTGGTTGCATTGGGGTTGATGGAGGTTGGACGTCTGGAACTGACACCAGACTATATGATGGTGGTCGATCGTGTGAACCACCAGTACGTAAAGTCCAGTTATGCTGATGTGGATTTCCTTAATAAAGCGGGAATAGATTTCTATACCTTCCAGTCATTATTCTGGGATGAACTTTTTGTCTTGAATGGAAAAGGCGAAGCTCCTACGGACAATCAGTATAGTTTTAAGGTGGCAACGGACGGCATTCAGCTGCAAAACAGTAAAAGTAATAGCGTGGCCTTGACATTTCTTGTGAATGCTGCCAATATGCTTGTCGGAGAGACTGGTTTTTTCAGAACAGGCTCTGAGATACCTGTGCTAAAGTGGAAGTATTCGGAATGGGCAAAATTAGGAGAACAAAGTTTCCCTGGCTCAATGAAAATTTCTTTTGCCCTTGACAGAAATTCTGTTGAGGCTCTGTTTAAGATAAGCAATGTTAAGCCTGATTCCAGTTGGGAAACTCGGACGGAGATAAATAAGAACCGATACTCGGAAATCTCGCTGCAAGCTGCTTTCCAAAGAATCCTGAGGTTGGCTGAATAGGAAAGTGTAGAATGAAGAGTGAAGAATCAAAAATGAATAACTGCTATCTGGTGCCTGTCATCTGTCAGCTCATGAAAAGGTCTCTTTTCATACTAGCACTACTGGTGCTACCTATAGTTGTCAGCGCCCAGCGTAACACTGCCTCTCAGCGTAGTGCTACTTCCCAACGTGCTACCACACAGCGTAATGCTACTCCCAAATACAGTAAGAAGGTGACAGAGTTACAGAAACAGAAGGCTGATTTGCAGAATACCCTTCAGAAGTCAAAGGCGGAGCTTACTAAGACCAAACAGCAGGTGAAGGTAGGTCAGCAGAATATCCATTACATAGGTGTGCAATTGAATAATAGGTTGGATCAGATTGTCAACCTGGAAAAGGAGATTGGCCGGTTGGATTCTTTGACAATACAGTTACAGGGTAGAATTCGTGAAAAGGAGTTGGAGCTGAAGGAGAAAAGAGAGAAACTGAAGCTAGCTATGCGATATGCTCGTACGCAAAAGGGACAGACGTCTTCTCTTGTCTTTATTCTCTCGGCTAAGAATGTGAAACAGATGTTCCGTCGTTCGCGATATGCCAAGGAGTATGTGTCATTCCAGCATAATCTAGGGGAGCAGATACTCAAGAAACAGGCCGAGTTGTTGGAAGAGCAAAGCCAACTGCTGAATACAAAGAGCAAGAAAAGTGACTTGGTTAAGGAGGTTATGCTTCAGCGTAAGGATTTGGGTGCGCAACAAGTTCAGCAACAGAAGAAAGTTGATGGTTTGAAGAAACAGGAGTCTGGTCTTGCTGGTAAAATTGCTCAGCAACAGAAACAACTTTCTGCCTTGAACAAGAAGATAGATGATCTTATTGCCTACGAGATAGAACAGGCCAGAAAGGCTGCAGAGGCTGCTGCACGTAAGAAAGCCGCAGAGGAAGCTGCTCGCAAGAAAGCCGCAGAGGCTGCTGCACGTAAGAATGCAGGCGGTAAACCCGCTCCTGCGCCCAAGGCTGCTAGCAAACCTACTCCTGTTAAGCCTGATACATGGCTTACGGCAGAGGATCGCCAGTTGAACGGCACCTTCGAGCAGAATAGAGGTCGACTGCCCGTTCCTATCACTGGTCAGTACATGATAGGTAATCACTTTGGTACTTATACGGTGCCTGGGCTGAAGAATGTTCAGTTAGAGAACAAGGGAACCAACTATGTAGGTCGTCCCGGGGCAAGGGCACGTTCTATCTTTGCCGGAGAGGTGACGGCTGTCTTCCAGTTTGGCGGTTCCCGCAATGTTCTTATCCGTCACGGAAGCTATATATCAGTTTATTGTAACCTGTCTTCTGTAACGGTTGCCAAGGGGCAGAAGGTAAATGCTAAGGATATTATCGGAACGGTTGCTGATGATGGCTCTGGAAGATGCGTACTACACTTCCAGCTTCGTAAGGAAACTGCAAAACTGAATCCAGAGTCTTGGATTGGAAGATAGTTGTCGTTATAACGTTATAACGGCATGACGAAGGACTTTCAAATAAATATCTATTGCCTCTTCAATCTCTTTTATTTCTATGTATTCATCTGCAGTATGGCTGCGTGAACTTTGCCCTGGGCCCATCTTGAGGCTGGGGAAGGGCATCAGAGCTTGATCGCTGAGGGTGGGGGATCCAAATGGTTTCCCTCCTAAGGTGATAATCTTCTGCACCAATGGGTGAGAAAGGTCTATGTGAGACGAATTCAGCCGGAATGAGCGGGCCTGTACATCACTTTCTACATGCCGGCAAATCTGATTGTAAAGTTCTTCGTTTGAATACAATTCATTAGACCTGACATCTACAGTAAAGGTGCACTTGTCTGGGATGACGTTGTGCTGGGTTCCTGCATTGATGATGGTCACGGACATCTTCACAGGGCCTAACAATTCCGACTCTTTTTCCCATTTGTAATTCTGGAACCAGTTGATGTCCTTTATAGCCCGATAGATGGCATTGTCGCCTTCGTTCCTTGCCGCATGTCCGGCTTTCCCATGTGCGGTAACATCCAATACCATCAGTCCTTTCTCTGCTATGGCAGGTTGCATGCCGGTTGGCTCGCCTACTATGGCAACATCTATATGTGGCAACAGGGGCAGGGCATGTTCTATGCCGTTTTTGCCGCTAACCTCTTCCTCTGCACTGGCCAGGTAAATTAGGTTGTAAGGTCTTTCCTGCTCCCTAAGTACCCTAAAGACCTGTAACAAGGAAACCAAGCTGGCACCGTCATCATTGCTTCCCAGTCCATAAAGCTTGCCGTCCTCAATCTGAGGCGTGAAGGGATCATGTTTCCAATCGGAAACTTGCTTGACGGTGTCAATATGCGCATTTAACAATAGGGTAGGGAGATTAGGATTGTAGTTAGGGGCAATAGACCATAAGTTGCAACCATCACATTGGACGGGCAACTTGCAATTCTGTTCCATGTAATCTTTCAGGAATTGTGCGGCTTCTGTTTCATTCCTGCTGGTACGTGGAATTCTGATGAGATTGCTTAATAGTTCTGTTGCTTCTTTTGTTAACCCTACTGTACTCATTGTTATTGCCATTTAAGTAGAGCAAAGTTACGAATAAACGAATGAAAATCCAAATGTATTTGGCTTTTATCTTAAAAGATGTTATCTTTGTAGCTAAATATACAAACAAACAAGATGCAGAATAATAGTCCATTATCTACTCTTATTCATAGCCAGGCTCAGAAATATGGGAACCGGGCGGCTATGAAATATAAGGATTATTCTGAGAATAAATGGAAGGATATTTCATGGAACACTTACTCAGAGAAAGTGCGTCTTGTTAGCAATGCCATGATGGAACTCGGCATCGGTATTCAGGAGAATATTGCTGTATTCTCCCAGAATATGCCAGAGTGCATGTATGTTGATTTCGGTGCTTATGCTGTCCGGGCCGTTACCATTCCTTTCTATGCTACCAGTAGTGAGACTCAGGTCAAGTATATGGTCAGTGATGCCAAGGTTCGTTATATCTTTGTAGGCGAGCAATATCAGTATGATACCGCCTATCGTGTACTTAAGATTGAACATTGTGTCTGTGGTCTTGTTATCTTTGACCGTTCCGTCAAGAAGGATGAGCAGGATACCGTTAGTATGTTTTTTGATGAGTTCCTGGAACTGGGTAAAGGATTCAAACATCAGGCAGAGGTTGATTGCAGGACAGCAGAACTGGATCAGGACGATTTGGCAAACATCCTTTATACTAGTGGTACCACGGGACTTAGCAAGGGTGTGATGTTAACACATCGCATGTATAATACTGCTATACGCGCCCATAATGGTGTGCTTAATCTGAGCGATGCAGATTTGGTGATGAACTTCCTGCCCTTTACTCATGTCTTTGAGCGCGGATGGTCGTATCTGTGTATTGCTACCGGTTGTACGTTGGCAGTAAACCTCAACCCAACAGAAATCCTGCAAAGTTTGCGCGAAGTTCATCCAACTTGTATGTGCGCAGTTCCCCGTTTCTGGGAGAAAGTATATGCTGGTGTGCAAGAAAAGATAAACGCAAGTAGTCCTATCCAGCGTAAGATGTTGGAAGATGCCTTAAGGGTGGGAAAGGAATACAATGTGAATTATAAGATGCGAGGCTTGGAACCGCCTTTGTCATTGAAGATGCAGTACCTCTTCTATGAGAAGACGGTCATAGCATTGCTGCTGAAGACGTTGGGTCTGGAACGTCATAATTTCTTCCCTACGGCTGGAGCCGCCATTTCCAAGGAGGTTGAGGAGTTTGTTCATTCTGCAGGCATTATGATGATTGTAGGCTATGGCCTTACAGAAAGCACTGCAACGGTGACAGCCGACAGATGGGACCAATCTATAACCATTGGATCTGTGGGCCGTCTGTTAGATGGCATACAGCTGAAGTTTGGGGATAATAATGAGATTCTCCTGAAGGGTGATACCATTACAAAAGGTTACTATAGAAAGGCTGAAGTGACAGACTTGGTCGTTGACCATGAAGGCTGGTTCCATACAGGTGATGCCGGTTACCTGAAGGATGGCGAGCTCTTCCTGACAGACCGCATAAAAGACCTTTTCAAAACCAGCAACGGAAAGTATATTGCTCCCCAGATGTTGGAGGCCAGGTTGTGCGTAGATCGTTATATTGATCAGGTCGTAATTATCGCAGACCAGAAAAAGTTTGTATCGGCCTTGGTGATTCCAGAGTATAAGCTGCTGGAAGAGTATGCCAAGAGCCATAATATAGCATATCAGGATAGAGTAGATTTGTGTCAGAATGAACAAGTGGTACAGTTCGTTTTAGATAGATTGGAGACCATGCAGCAGGACTTAGCTTATTACGAGCAGGTGAAGCGTATCACCCTCCTGCCAGAGCCTTTAAGTCTGGAGCGTGGTGAGCTTACAAATACCTTAAAGGTAAAGCGCCAGGTCTTGAATGAACGTTATAAGGAACAGATAGACAAGATGTATGAGGATGACTAACAGTCAACTGTCATCTGTCAACTATCAATTAATATTAGAATGATAACATCAGAACAGTTAAAAGAGGTAAAAGAACGTACTGAGCAGTTGAACAAATACTTGGACATTGATGCCAAGCGCATGCAGTACGAGGAGGAGCAGTTGCGTACTCAGGCTCCTGAATTTTGGGATGACCAGAAACGTGCCGAGGCACAGATGAAGTTAGTAAAGGGATTAGAAAAGTGGATTAAGGGATACGAAGAGGTGAAAACCCTCTCAGATGAACTCGAAACCGCATTTGATTTCTATAAGGAAGAACTGGTAACAGAAGAGGAGGTTGATGATCTCTATGCCCGTGCTATGAATGCCATAGAGAATCTAGAGATGAAGAATATGTTGCGTGGTGAAGGCGACGCAATGGATGCCGTACTGAAGATAAATTCCGGAGCTGGTGGTACAGAGGCGCAGGATTGGGCACAAATGCTGATGCGTATGTATATGCGTTGGGCTGAGACCAATGGCTATAAGTGTGTGGTCAGCAACCTCCTTGACGGGGATGATGCCGGCATCAAGACCTGTACCCTTGAGATTCAAGGAGAATATGCCTATGGCTATCTGAAGAGCGAGAATGGTGTGCATCGTCTGGTTCGCGTTTCACCCTATAATGCTCAGGGAAAGCGTATGACCAGTTTCTCCAGTGTCTTCGTGACACCTTTGGTAGACGATACCATTGAGGTGAATATAGAACCGGCCCGTATCTCATGGGATACCTTCCGCAGTAGTGGTGCTGGAGGCCAGAATGTAAATAAGGTAGAGTCTGGTGTTCGTCTGCGTTACCAGTATAAAGATCCTTATACAGGCGAGGAAGAGGAGATTCTTATCGAGAATACCGAGACGCGCGACCAGCCTAAGAATAAAGAGAACGCTATGCGTCTGCTTCGCTCTATGCTGTACGATAAGGAGATGAAGCATCGTATGGAAGAACAGGCAAAGGTAGAGGCAGGTAAGAAGAAGATAGAGTGGGGTAGCCAGATACGTAGCTATGTTTTTGATGACCGTCGTGTTAAGGATCATCGCACCAACTATCAGACCAGCGATGTGAATGGTGTGATGGACGGAAAAATAGATGCGTTTATCAAGGCTTATCTTATGGAATTCGGAGGACAAGATTAGTTGACAGTTTGCTATTGATTTACCAATCGTAATAACGAAATAAACTATAAGAACAATGAAAACAAAGAAGTCAGAGAAAATCTCTAAGAAGGTTGCTGCTAATGGTAAAAAGGTCGTTGCATACGTCGCTATTGCCTTGATAGTGATGTTTGTACTGATCTTTGCAGGAGCAGCTCTTCTGTTTGAATAAGACATATCGTATATATGCATTTCGAGATAGAACGGAAATTCCTGGTTGTTGGCGAGTTCAAGAACCAGGCTTATAATCATACGCATATCCAACAAGGGTATATAGCGTCAGGTAATGGTAGAACGGTGCGTGTACGTATCCGAGATGATAAGGGCTACCTGACTATAAAAGGTCCCAGCGGAAAGGAGGGACTCTCTCGTTATGAGTTTGAGAGGGAGATTCCGTTGCAGGATGCACAGGACTTGATGCAGATATGTGAGCCCGGCATTATCGACAAGACACGTTATCTGGTAAAATCTCCTGATGGTATTCATATTTGGGAGGTAGATGAGTTTCATGGCGACAATGATGGCTTGATAATGGCCGAGATAGAGTTGGGCGCAGAGGATGAGGCTTTCCAGAAACCTGATTTCATAGGTCGGGAAGTGACGGGCGACCGACGCTTTTACAACTCCCATATGCGAAAGAATCCTTTCAAGCTTTGGTGTAACGATTTGTTTTGATTGACTAAATAAAATTTGCGGGTACACGTAGAAAAAAGAATTTCTACACGTACCCGCAAATGTTTTTACGTGTACTGGAAGATATTAGTCATCTTCCCACATATCCCAGTCGTTATTCTCTTTGCTCAGAACTTCTGAGTTGTCAGCTTTTACTCCATCTATGAGAGAAACGGCTATCATATGTACGCATTCAGCCTGAAGTAGCTCGTTGTTGGGCTTTAAATATGTCTTTTTCATTTTTTCCAGATTCAATTTTGAATTAATAAAGCACTTTCTTGTTGTTGCTGATAAATACACCCTTCTGAGCCTTATTTACCTTCTGGCCTGCCAAGTTGTATATTACTCCCTCGTCTTCAGAGCGAGCAGGGCTGAGGCTTATACCAGTTGCACCGTTAGCGTTGAAGAAGTATGCCTTAGCTTTTAATATTGGTTCTACGGGAACTTCCAAATAAGCACGGAAAGCACCTACAGTGGGCTGTGCCTCTGCTACCTCATAGAATCCTATCTTGCCATCATGGTTCTGCAATACATAAGAGCCTTGTGTGGCAGCAGTTGCCTTGTAGGTTCCCCAGAGTAGTCCGTTAATCAGGTTGCCCTCGCTGGCAGCTACAGCAGCATTTGTTGCGGTAAGAACCAACTGGCCATCACCCTGTACCAGAACAGGATTGTTAGCACCGATAGTGGCTACAGCGTCCAGATTGACAATTGCATCAGAAACAGAAGTGGCCTTTGATGCTGTAAACTCAGCAGGAACAGTTGCCTCGAAGGGAAGAATCAAGGTTCTGTAAGAGTTTACATTGGTAGTGTATGTAGCCTGTGTAGCTGTGAAAGCATAGGGCGCACCAAAGTCAACGCCGTCTGTCAGTACCAAGTTCTCGCATACACCGTTATTGATAATGTTTGTACCGTTAATGCCAGACTCTGGAGCTACGGTAACCAACAGGTTAGAGCCTTCAGACATGTTGGATGTCAGCGCTTCTGCCTCAAAGATATAATCACTCAGGTCCAGAGATGTAGCCTTGCCGCTTTCTGCCTCGGAAATCATATTCTTAACGTCGGTGGGATAGATGGTGCCCAGCATCTTCATACGGAAGTCAGCGATATCCTTAGCGCTGAGGCCAAGTTCTTTGTGGCAATAGGTATAGAACTTATCTGTCAGAGTCTCACCATCAAGTGAATTGATGTATTCCAGAATACCGTCAATATTCTCTTTATAGCGCTGAGTCTCGTAATATGAGAAGGTTGTTAGCTCGTAGTCCTTGTAAAGGTCGCTTACATTTACACCCAGCAAACCTTCCAAGATGACGCCCAGTGTACCTGTACGGTCAGCACCGATGTGGCAGTGGAAGTAAACTGGCTTGTCGTTCTTCACGCAGTCGAACACGAACTCAAGGTTCTGCTTGTAGAGGTCCTTTCTGTTCTGCATGCCGCTTTCATAGTAGTCCTCGTTGGTGATGCGCTTGTAGGTAACATCTTCGCCCAAAGGAGACTGTGTGATGTAAGCTGACTCCCAGTCGATGCGGAGGTCAAGTTCAGCCTTCATGCCTACTGCACGGAGTGCTTCTATGCCTTCTGGTGTGAGCTGGTATTCGCCGTTCCATTCAGCACCACGATAGATGAGACCGTACTTGATTGGCTTGCCGCTGGCTGTAGCCCAACCACCCAGGTCACGCATGTTGCCTGTACCTTCAGCATAAATCTGACGAAGCTGGCCACTGGTAGTGAAGCTTGAGTTGATAATCTCTGTAGGATTGCCGTCAACGGTTGCAGTTACCTTATAATAATAGGTCTGTCCGGGTAACAGGTTGTAAATCTCGTAGTGTGCATCATTCACGTCAACTTCTGCTGTGAAAGAATCAGAGAAGTCTGCGTTAAGACTCCATGTAATCTGCTGTGATGTTGCAGAAGCATCTTGTGTCCAGAAGATGGTAGCAGGTTCTGGTTTGTCACGGCGAACAGGAGGAGCTACGTTGTAGGGCTTAATCTTTGTTTCTTCTGTTCCTACGTATGTAACTTCTGCCATATATTCTCTTACACGGATATTCTCTATATTGAAGTCCTGAGCAAATGTGCCGCTTGGTACAGGATGGAAGCGCCACTGAGCACGGGTGTTGTCATCGGTATAGTCACCGCTCACAAACACATATCCGCTAGATTGACCATAGAGGCTGCTTGCTGTACCCTCGTTCAGGCACTGCATCTTGAATACGCCGCCCTTAACCCATGTTATGATCTGCTCATTGTCGGGATTAGAGGACATTATCAACCAACCTTCTCCATCGGGTGCTCCTAAGTACTTCTTGTTGTCATCACAAGCCTGAATGTACCAGTTGCTACCCTTATGGGTAAGTTTGAAGCAGAATCCGGCATCTGATGCGGCAAATGTCTTTGTGTAAGTATAGTCATCAGAACCAGTTCGCATATACTTATTATTATACAAGCTCTCTATGTAATAGTAGCCTTCATTGAGAGGATTGATAGTAAGGCCGTCTACAGCAATAATCATCTGTAGAAGGGCATCATTGCGCTGCTGCGCAGTAGCATTTTCATCAAGGGCGCTGGCGGCTTCTAATGCATCCTTAACGGCGTTTACGCTTGTAGCTGTATAGAAACCGGGGGCAGTACCAACTTCCTCGTCGCCGGGTAGCTTTGCCTTATAGGCATCAATGGCATTCTGCAGGTCTTCGTTGGACAGATCCTGTACCAGGTCAGGAACGATCTTGTAGCAGTTCCAATGATAATCGGTCTTATAGTCGATATAGAGAGAAGGGTATATATGTATGGTAGAAGCGAAGTCGTTATCAAAAGTATAGATATCGGGTACTTCAGGCTTCGTGTCACAAATCATATATACATCATATGCACCGGATGCACGCCAAAAGACCCATTTACCCCAATTGCTGGTTGTTTCATTACTATTTACGGTAATCTTCTCCAGTTTGTCGTTATAACCCATTGCATACTTTCCTGTATTGGTAAGGGATTTGGGCAGATTAATCTCGGTAATCTTGGTCTTGTAGATAGCTTCTTCTCCGATAGAAACGATTCCCTCGGGCAGAGTGATAGAGGTGATGTTTGCATAGCGGAAGGCATAGTTGGCAATACTTGTTACATTGTATGTCTTACCATCGTGGGTGACTTGTGCAGGAATCACAATATCTCCTGAGTATGTGTTGGGATTGCTAGAATCTGGCTTGCCTTCTGTTGGGTAGACAACGCTGACTTTATCTTCAGCTGTCATCTTGTACTTAATGCCATTTTCGGTGAAGTCTATATATGTTACGCTACCGTCTATATCGGGTACAACGTTATAGATGCTCCAATTGCTGTCTCCCATGTAATCATCATATACCCCTTGCTTTACATGGATGGTGGAAGCATGAGTGTCGTCAAAGGTCTGGTTGTCATACAAACTAGGCTTAACGTCGCAAATCATATAAACCTCATAGCCACCAGAGGAACGCCAGAATACCCAAGCGCCCCATTTGTTGTCAGCGCAGTGCTCACCCAAGGTGATTGTCTTCAACTTAGAACAACTCTCTACTGCGTCATTTCCTAACTTTGTAACAGAGTTGGGAATAGTAAGTTCTGTTATTGATGTTTTGTAAAGTGCTTCATTACCAATGGATAACAAACCTTCTGGCAATGAAATGGAGGTAATACTTGCCTTTCGGAAAGCTTTGTTACCGATAGCGGTAACATTGTAAGTGGTTCCTTCAACGGTGATAGTGGCAGGGATAACGATGTCGCCAGTGTAATTGCTTGTGCCAGGTTCACTGTCGTTAGGATACGTAACGGAAGCATTGCTGCCATCAAGGATGTACTTGATGCCGTCGACCGTTGCTGTTGACTGTGCCGATATTGTAATCGACATCAGCAGCAAATAAATTAATGTGATTGTTTTTCTCATAATTGTTTTTGATAGTTTTTAGTTAAACACAAAGGTTTTTGTTTTTCCAGTTATTCTGCTTTTGCCTTGCCAAGTTGGATGACATGTTTGCTATTGAGTGTCTCGTCCCAGAAACGTACTTCAGAAACTTCTATTGTATGCTCTTCTCCGTCTTCGTCCATGAAGAAAATGGCACCGGTACTCATCTGCCATTTTGTTGCATTGCCTGATGTGGCCTGTCCTATCTGTTGTCCATCCAGATAGACGGTAGGCTTGTTGTTTCTGACGGCAAAGACCACGCGATGCCATTTGCCTGAGGTAAGGTTGCCGTTGTAGTTCAGGCCGTTTGAAGCCAGGCCCAATTGTCCGTTCTTTATATAGAAACTACCGTCCTTCTTGTTGGTAATGTCACTCTGGTAGAGTGCTGTATAGCCGTTCAGATTAGTAGAACGGATGTCAAACATGAATGTGTAGTTGCTCAGAGTCTTCTCTTTCAGGTTAGATTTCATCATCAGTCCGGAGCCTACGGGAATAGAAATAGCTCCGTTGCCATCCTGCTGACCTGCTACAACTGTAATGTTTGCAGAGCTCAAATTGTTTTCGATATTTGTCTCACCATTCTTCATGATGGCACCTTTTAGAGTAGCTGTGCCTGTGCCGTTCAGCAGATTGTTAGAATCGTCAAAGGTCCATGCGCCAATGGGATCTGGCACTGGGCGGTTCTCGTCCAGAGTTTTGAAGGTAGCGATGAGTGGTGTGGACTGGTTGTCCCATGAGTCATATGCAATCACCTCAACCTTGTATTCTGTATTTGAATTCAGTCCGTCTATTGTATAGGAGAGTTCCTCTGGTATGTCTGTTGTTAGGTAAAACTGAGAGAAAACGAAAGCACTCTTCACTTCCTCATTATCCTTTAAGACACGGATTTTATAACGGAATACGCACTCGTTGTCAGTAGCCTGTGGGAAGGTCACCTTGACGTCGGATTCTGTAGATTTTATGCTTAGTGTTGCTCCATCCTCAAATTCTGGGGCAGGCAGACCATCACGCAGAGTCAGATTGTAGGGATTCTCGTCGTCTTTGTCACGGACATCGGCATACTCAAACATACTACCGTCAAAGGGGGCTTTCAGAACCCAGCGGTGCTCGGGATCTATTTCCACATCGCGGTAAGTATCATAGCGGCGGATTTCAATGTTACCGTTGGCCTGTTCTGAAATAATCATACCTTCTGTTACGTAGGCATTGCCAGTAGGATGGATTCCTTCCTCTACGGCACCCGGATGAATCTCGGAGTAGGTTGTGCTGGCGGTATTGATTACCGTATAGAAGTTCTGATGCTTACTGTCGGGGTTTGTTCCCTGATGTATGCTGCGGGGGTCGCCCAGGGGATAGTGACTGTGTCCTGCAAAGACAACGGCCTGTGGGTAATCCTTCAGGATGGGGTTCAGGACCTTCATGCACCAGCCCTCGCCGTTCTCGTATTCAGACCATGCGCTATAGCATGTCCATCGTGGAGCAACGTGGGTGAAGATAAAGATAGGTTTCTCTGGTGCATCCTTGACAGCCTGTTCCAACATATTCTTCAGTTCGTTCTGTGTAGAAGCCGGATAAGCTGTTGTACCATTGCTGGCATTGTTAAGGTCATTGTTGGCTGTGCCGAAGTCGCTCAGGGTGATAAAGGGATAGCCCTTGATCAGTTTATACTGATGGTATGGATATTCCTTACCCTCGTTGAAGGCTGCCAGTCCATTAACATAGTTCTGTTTGCCATTGCTGTCATAGTTGTCGTGGTTACCCATCATAAACAGGAAGTTCTCTACGGGGTTCTGGATATTTTCCTCGCTGCCGAAGAACTTGACAAACTCCTCATACTGACCTGTCTTGCCTCCGTCTGTCAGGTCACCGCATACGGCTAATGCATCCAGACTGCCGTAACTTGTCAGGTTTTTCAGAGCCTGAGGTATTTTTACCTTATATCCGGCACCAGAGGTGTTTCCCACATGTACATCAGATATCACGGCAAAGGTCAAAGGCGTCTCCTGACGAACGGTCAGAGTCAGTGGGCGGAAGTCCTTGCTGGTTATTATCAGGTTGGCTATGCGAACTTCTCCTGTCGTGTTGGGAGTCACGGCAACTGTCAGCTGATCGTCTTTGAAGGAAGCCCTACACCACATGGCGCTACTTCTGACGCTGACATACTGATTGGTTTCTATGTCAATTTTCTTCGAGGTCATTGTAAAGGGCAAGGTAATGACCCCGTTCTTAATCTCGTCTGCATTGAAGGTGGCAGCGCCTGGTGTTGCCAGCGAACTGACCACATAGGTCTGTGCCTGCAAGTGAGTCAGGACTCTGGGAGCAATTATAAGGGCTATCAGTAGAAGTATATGTTTTTTCATTGTCTTTGTTCTTTTATTGAATCAGGATCTTTTCTGTTTTCTCAGCTATCTTAACCATATAGACACCGGGGGCCAGGCGTGTGGTTCGTGGCATCTCTTCGCCCTGTGCATTAAACAGTTGCCATTTTGCGGCACCGCTAACGCTTATACGCCTGTTTGAGACACGGATGCTGATTTTGCATGCCTTGTCTGATCCTATACCGGTCCATCCGGAAATCTCTGTAACAATGAATTTCCATCCTATGGCCGACGAGCTCTCATTCTGAGTGGGGTAGGTAATAGGTTCTCCGTCTGCATCTGCTGTTGCCAGGCAACGGTTAATGCCGTCGTCCTCAACACTTTCCAGCATGAAGGCGTTGTTTCCCAGAGCTGTCATCTTGAAACCTGTAGTAGTTTCTGAAGGCATAATCTGCGTAACATTACAGCTACCCATATCTATAGAGCAGCCATCCAGTTCCTGTTCTGTGGCACGATTTATTATAATCACCTTACCATCATCGCCGGCCTTCAGTTTCCACTGGCTCTTGTAGTCTTTCTCCTCGGTCTGCAGAAGTTGCACGGGGTAGAGCTCGTCTTCCTCACTGAAATCCGTAACGGCATAACCCTCCATTCCGGGCAGAGCGCTGCAGATGCGGTACCAATAAGTTGTTTCGCTTTCGTCAAGGGGATCCCATAGGTGAATCTCCGACTCGTACTTTTGAGCTCCTGCCGTCATTGCAGACAGCATACAAAGCCCCCATAGAACTTTCTTGAGTGTGTTGTTGTTCATAGATTTAAGATAGTATATTGCAATTGTTTTTTACAAAAACGCTGCAAAGATAGGATTTTCTTTTGTATGTACAAAAATGTACCTTATTTATTTTATACAGGCGACAGAAAATATCTCCTTTTACTTGTTGTCATGCTTTTTGCTTCTAGTCACAATCCATCCCATAATGAATGCAAACGTGGCACCTGTAGTATTGGCTAATAAATCTAACCACTCACCGCTTCTGCATGTAGTCAGGTATTCCTGTGCCAGCTCCAACAGGCCGCTCATGATGATGGGGCAGAGATAGCCGTAGAGTGTTATCTTAAGTGCGTTTATGGTCTTGTGTGAACGTATGTACTCGTACCATATGACTATGCAGAAACCTCCGTACATTACCATGTGTGTCCATTTATCTATGAACGGTACGTCTTCTGCCTGTGGGATTTCGGGAATAGGGAACAGTGACAGGCATATTATAACGCAAGCAGTGAATAGTGCTATGGGGTATTTGCGGATGAAGTTTCTTTCCATTTTGTAAGTAAACCAAGTAATTATGTTGCAAAATTACAAAAAACTTTGTATTTTTGCGCAGTTTTTGTCGTTGGTTTTCAGCGTTTTATTATAAAAGATGGAGAAAAGAGGCAGTTTTGGAAGCAAGCTGGGAGTGGTGTTGGCCTCGGCAGGAAGTGCCGTAGGTTTGGGCAATATCTGGCGTTTTCCTACTGAGGTAGGTAATAATGGTGGCGCCGCATTCATACTTGTTTATCTGTGCTTTGTGTTCCTGCTTGCAATGCCCGTAATGTTAGCGGAATTTGTTATTGGAAGGGGCAGTAAGGCCAACACAGTGGGTGCTTACCGAACTCTGGCTCCTGGCAAGCCTTGGATTGTTGCAGGCTTCATGGGCGTGCTTGGCGGCATTCTGGTATTGTCGTTCTACAGTGTGGTAGCGGGGTGGACATTGCACTACACCGTCGAATCCTTTGCCAATCAGTTGACAGCCGGACAGGACTTTTCCGCTGTGTTCAACAAGTTTGTCACGAATCCTTGGAAGCCCATAGCCTTTCAGTTGGTCTTCCTGCTGATGACTCACTTTGTGGTGTCGCGTGGTGTGGAGGGCGGCATTGAGCGATACAGTAAGGTAATGATGCCCGTGCTGTTCTTAATCATAGTGGTCCTGATGTGTTTCTCACTATCAATGCCCGGAGCTGGTGATGGCTTGCGTTTCCTGTTGCAGCCCGACTTCTCGAAAGTGACCACAGGTGTTGTGTTAAGTGCAATGGGACAGGCATTTTTCTCGCTTAGCGTTGGATTGGGATGTTTGGCAACCTATGCTTCATATTTCAAGAAAGAGACGCCACTTGTGTCCTCGGCTTTCAGTGTATGTCTGCTTGACTCGCTGATAGCCATCCTCAGTGGCTTTATCATATTCCCTGCGGTATTCTCTGTTCCGGGCGTATCGCCCGATGCTGGTCCTGGCCTGGTGTATATCACCTTGCCCCATGTGTTTAACGAAGCCTTTGCAGGGTTGCCGGTATTGGGCTATCTGTTCTCAGGTATGTTCTATGTGTTGCTCTTGTTGGCGGCACTTACCAGTACTATCTCTATGCACGAGATCGCCACGGCTTTCATTCACGAGAACTACAAGCTGTCGCGCAACAGTGCTGCAGTGGTGGTAACGCTGGTGTGCATAGTTTTGGGTGCGGCCTGCTCGTTATCTTTTGGCCCGTGGAGCGATGTCAAGATATGGAACCGAGGGTTCTTTGATCTCTTTGACTTCCTCACTGCCAAGTTCCTGATGCCATTGGGTGGCATTCTGATAACGATGTTTGTTGAGTGGTATCTCGATCGTCGTTTTGTGGTGGAACAGCTGACGAATGGTGGTACATTGAAGGTACGCTGCCTGAGCATCCTGTTATTCCTCATCCGTTGGGTAGCTCCCATAGGCGTGGGCATAGTATTCCTTAATGAAATAGCAAACTGATGACTGAACGCAGTAACTTTGGAAGTAAGCTTGGTGTTGTTTTGGCTTCAGCCGGCAGTGCTGTAGGTCTTGGGAATGTGTGGCGCTTCCCCACAGAGGTGGGTAATAATGGCGGTGCTGCTTTTATCCTTATTTACCTATTGTGTGTCTTAGCTGTAGGCGTTCCCGTTATGATGAGTGAGTTTTTAATTGGTCGTCATACCCATGCCAATACCATCACTGCCTTCTCTAAGTTGGCACCCGGAAAATGGTGGCGCATAGAGGGAGTGGCAGGTGTGTTTGTGGCATTCCTGATATTGTCTTACTATACCATCATCAGTGGATGGACCTTGTTTTATCTGGTACAGTCCCTGAAGGGAGCTTTGCTGACAGATCAGGACTATTCGGCTTACTTCAATTCTTTTGTTTCGGAGCCTTTTACTCCTCTCTTGTATGCCATTATCTTTATGGTAATGACGCATCTGGTGATTGCTCGTGGCGTGCAGTCGGGCATTGAGCGTTTCTCTAAGATTATGATGCCCATGTTGCTGCTGATAATTGGTATCCTGGTAGTCTGCTCCTTTGGTATGCCAGGTGCAGGAACGGGTTTGCGTTTCCTGTTGAAGCCCGACTTCAGTAAGGTCACTGCCAGCGTAGTGCTGAGTGCAATGGGACAGGCGTTCTTCTCGTTGAGTCTGGCCATGGGATGCCTGTGTACCTATGCTTCTTATTTCACTCCTGATACCAAGTTGGTGAAGACGGCTGTCAGCGTATGTTCTATAGATACTTTTGTGGCTGTGCTGAGTGGTTTTATCATCTTTCCTGCCGTTTTCAGTGTGCCTAATGTCAGTCCGGACGAAGGACCTGGACTGGTTTTTGTGACACTTCCCAACGTCTTTAATATTGCTTTCCATAGTATTCCCGTGTTAGGTTATATTTTCTCGGGCCTGTTCTATATGTTGTTGCTGTTAGCTGCGCTGACAAGTGCCATGTCTTTGCATGAATCGGTGACAGCCTATGTCATAGAGTCTTGGGGTATACCTCGCAAGAAGGCTTCAGCTATGGTGTCTGCCAGTTGTATGGCATTGGGTGTGCTGTGCAGCCTGTCATTTGGAGTGCTGAGCGACTTTACCATCTGCGGTCTGACCATCTTCGGACTGTTTGATTTCTGTGCCTCAAAAATTATCATGCCTGCGGGTGGACTCATCATCTGTCTTTTTGTAGGATGGTATCTGGATAGAAAGCTTGTTTACAACGAGCTGACAAACTGCGACACAGTACCCTTCCGTCTGTTCCGCTTCTACATCTTCCTTGTCAGGTATGTGGTGCCTATAGCTATAGGAATTATCTTCATTAATGAACTGCTAGGATGAAACGCCTTCCTTTCCTTTCCAATTCGGCACGTAGAGGCCTTCTGGTATTGGAATGGCTGATAATCCTTGTTGTGATAGGTGTATGTGTATTCTCGTGGCAAAAAACCAAGACGGAGAATGCGCAGAAAGTAGAACAGACTTTCCTTAAGAAAAAGAAACAGAATGCTGCTGCCTCCTATGCAGTTGCTGAGGAGAAGGTGGAAACATTTCCCTTTGACCCCAATACGGCAGACAGTACCACCTTGTTGCGACTAGGACTGGCTCCCTGGCAGGTTAGGGCTGTTTACAAATACAGGGCTAAGCACGGCCGTTATCATACTCCCGAGGATTTTAAACGGCTTCCTGGCATGACGTATGAGCTATGGGAAAGGTTAGGACCTCAGGTCAGGATAGCACGTCAGTTCCAGTATATTGATGAGGCTGACAAGCGTTCTTCCTATGCAGACAGATCCTCTTCTGTGTCTGAGAAATCGGAACGTACATCTATCCCACAGAATAAGGACTCTGTATCCGAACGTCCCCGTAAGTTTGAGACTGTTACCCAAGTGGATATCAATACGGCAGATACTACGGAGCTGATGCGTATTCCGGGAATCGGCTCATACCGTTCCGGTAAGATTGTGGAATACCGCAGGAAGTTGGGTGGCTTTATCCATGCTGAGCAGGTGATGGAGGCTTGTGATTTGCCCGACGAGGTTCTGCAATGGGTAAGGGTGAATGCAGCTGTGCCTGTAAGGAAGGTGAATGTGAATAAGTTGTCCTTGCAACGACTGATGAATCATCCCTATATTACATTCTATCAGGCACGTGCCATTGTGGAATACCGCAAGGCGCACGGCGATTTGAAGGGCGTTGAGGATTTGAAGGGGCTGGAAGGTTTTACACCCCTTAAAATAGAAAAACTCCAGCTTTATCTGGAGTTTTAATCTTGTTTATGTGGTGCCACCAGGAATCGAACCGGGGACACAAGGATTTTCAGTCCTTTGCTCTACCAACTGAGCTATGGCACCATGCCTTTTCTTGAAAGCGAGTGCAAAGGTAGTACTTTTTTATTTAACTTCCAAGAAATCTTTTAAAAAAGACTTTAGCCTTTAGTCTTTAGCCTTTAGTTCATTCGCTAACCGCTAACCTTTAACCGCTAATCGCTCTCTACTGAAGTGGATTCCAACCTTGTGCTTTCAGCTCAAATTCGCTACCGTCACGGCAGATGAGGACCTTACCCAGACTTTCTTTGGTAACGTATCCTATAACCTTTACATCCTCTATCTTGTTGATAGCGTCGTTGTCTGACAGGGGAACGGTGAAGAGTAACTCATAGTCTTCTCCGCCGTTCAGTGCGCAGGTTGTGACGTTCATGTTCATCTCTTCGGCCATAGCAGCAGTCTGGTAATCAAGGGGGATGCGGTCTTCATATACGCGGCAACCGACATTGCTTTGTGAACAGATGTGCAGTAACTCGCTTGAGAGACCATCGCTGATGTCCATCATGCTGGTGGGGTGTATGTTGGCCTTTGCCAATGCCTCTATGATATCCCTGCGAGCTTCCGGCTTCAACTGTCTTTCCAACAAGTATTCATACCCTGAGAAATCAGGTTGGAAGTCATTTTGATTCTTGAATTTTGAATTTTGATTCTGAGCATCATATACAGCTTTCTCGCGCTCTAGCAATTGCAGGCCCATGTATGAGGCGCCCAGGTTTCCGCTGACGCAGATAAGGTCGGTCTCCTTGGCACCATTACGATATACTATGTCTGATGGCAATGCCTCTCCTATGGCTGTGATGCTGATAGCCAGTCCGGTAAGGCTGCTGGTGGTATCTCCGCCAACTATGTCAACGTGATGCTTTTCGCATGCCAGCTTCATGCCGGCAAATAGATCCTCTATGTCTTCTACTGTGAACTTCTTGCTTATGGCTAGGCTGACTGTAATCTGGCGGGGTGTACCGTTCATAGCGTAGATGTCACTCAAGTTCACCATTACGGCCTTGTAGCCCAGATGCTTCAGAGGTACGTATGTCAGGTCAAAGTGAACTCCTTCCATAAGCAGGTCGGTGGTCACCAAGGTCTGTGTACTCTCTGTGGGCTTCAGCACAGCACAATCATCTCCCACACCCTTCAGGGTGCTTGGGTTCTCGTTATTCAGATTTTCAGTGAGTCGCCGTATCAGGCCAAACTCTCCTAATTCAGATATTTCCAATTTTGAATTTTGAATTTTGATTTTGAATTACGCTCATGAGCGCCTAATCATCTCCTCCATGAGGGCCGCCATTTTGGGCTGAGCCTCATTGGCTGCCTTCTGAACATCCTCGTGGGTAACCTTTACAATCTTGCCGTTCACACCCAGGTCTGTGATGATGCTGACGCCAAAGCAGCGTATGCCGCAATGGTGGGCAACAATAACCTCGGGAACGGTGCTCATACCTACGGCATCAGCGCCCCAGTGGGCAAACATGCGGTATTCGGCAGGTGTCTCGTAGGTAGGACCTTGTGTCGCCAGATACACGCCATGCTTAACCTTTATCTTATTCTCGGCTGCAATCTTATCAGCCAACTCTACCAACTCAGTGTCATAAACCTCGCCCATATCAGGGAAGCGTGGACCTGTGGGAACGTTGGGACCATGCAGCGGATTCTCGGGCATGTAGTTGATATGATCTGTGATGATCATCAGGTCGCCAATGCGGAAGCTGGGGTTGGTGCCGCCTGCAGCATTGCTGACAAACAGTGTCTTGATGCCCAGTTCATACATGACTCTGATGGGGAAGGTCACCTCCTTCATATTGTAACCTTCATAGAAGTGGAATCGGCCGTCCATAGCCATGATATCTTTACCGCCCAGCTGTCCGAAGATAAGCTGACCGCTATGTCCCTCGACTGTTGAGACGGGGAAGTTAGGTATGGAACTATAGGGTATGCACAGAGTTTTCTCAATCTTTTCAGACAGGCGTCCTAAGCCTGTTCCCAATATGATAGCAGTCTCTGGCTTGTTGGGCATTTTCTCTTTTATCCAAGCTGCTGTTTCAAGAATTTTTGTGTACATAGTTTATGATCTGTTCATTAAGGGTGGTTTCTTTTTCTTTCAGAATCTCAATCTCAATAGGGAACACGAACAAATTGCCACGGACAACCTCGTTAAACCCTTGCAAATTCTTGAGTCGGGGGGCGTCCTTTTCTGTTGTGACAACAATCATAGGTTTGGGCATCTTCAGTGCCGCTTTGTTTATCTCTTCTACGTCTTGTGACGTGAAATAGTGATGGTCAGAGTAGGAGAGCGGAGTGACGTACTGGGCAAATTTTCTCATGTCCTGTTCCATCTGCTGCGGGTTGCCGATGCCGGTTACCAATAGCACATGCATGCTGTCCTTCCTGATTTGCTCCAATGGCATCTCTCCCTCACCGAATAGTGTCTTCAGGTTCCCATACTTGAAGGTGCTGAAGAACAGACTCTGGTAGGGTTTCAGATGCAAGGCCTGTTGCACCACGCGGTAGCCTATGGGTGTCATGTTGCGGGGACATTTGGTTACTATCACCATATTGGCCCTTATCTTGTTGGATACACGTTCTCTGAGTCGTCCGGCGGGCAGTAGTTGATCCTCCGTTATCATACGGTGATAGTCTATCAGCAGAATGTTTATTCCTGGGGTGACATAGCGGTGCTGGTAGGCATCGTCCAAAAGAATTACCTGGACATCACGTGTCCTCTCATCAGACATCAGCCTTTCAATGCCGTGTCTGCGGTTGGCATCAACAGCAACGTACACCTCAGGGAATTTCTCTTTTATCTGCCATGGCTCGTCGCCAATCTTCTCCATAGGCGTATCCGGTTGTGCTAACACATACCCGCTGCTACGCCTTTTGTATCCGCGACTTAGTACGGCAACTTTGTGGTCCTTAGACAGAAGGCGGATAAGATACTCTATATGAGGTGTCTTGCCTGTTCCGCCGGCAGTGATATTACCCACGCTGATGACGGGGATGTCGTAGGTCTTAGACGAAAGGATTCCTGTATTAAAGAGCATATTACGGAAGTCCGAGCCCACTCCGTAGAGCCAGCTCAGCGGCAATAACCACTCATTTATCTTAATCAGGTTTCCTTCCATATTCTCTAATCCCTAATCTCTAATCCCTAATCCTTCAACTCCTACTTAATATTCGGGTCAAACGGTATACGTGCCTGTATGGGGTTCTGGTTTCTGATGTTTAGTATCAGGCTGAAACTGCCATAGTAGTCGCCCAGCAGAGCACGCATATGGCTTTCCATATAATCGTTGCTGTTCTTGTTCAGCAGACCTACGTACCAAGGCTCAGCATCGGGATATCTGGCTGTAGTGTATTTCTTGACTTTGGCTATCTTGGCAGCGGCCTTTATGGCATCCTCTATATTACCCAGTTTGTCGACCAAGCCCAATTTCAGAGCCTGCTCGCCAGTCCATACACGACCCTCTGCAATGGCTTTTACGCTATCCTGAGCCATACCTCTTCCACCTGCTACTCTGCCGGTGAAGAGTTCATAGCCCTTGTTGACATATGCCTGCATCAAACCGCTCTCTGTCTCGTTGAAGGGACGTCCCGTGCTACCGAAGTCGCTCAGTGCGTTGGTCTTTACTACGTCGAATGTAAGACCTAGCTTCTTTGTTAGCAATTCGCTGGCATCGGGAATCATGCCAAAGATGCCAATGCTACCTGTGAGGGTGGTAGGCTCAGCATAAATTTTGTTGGCGCCGCAGCTGATGTAGTATCCGCCACTGGCAGCCATACCGCCCATGCTGATGACTACGGGCTTCTTGGCCTTCAGCAGTTCAATCTCGTGCCAGATCTGTTCACTGGCATAGGCTGAGCCGCCAGGGCTGTTTACACGGATGACAACGGCTTTTACGTCATCGTCCTTAGCTAGTTTCTGTAGGTCTTGAGTCATCTGCTTGGCTGTGATACAGTGCTCCTGGTTGAAGCTGTTGGTACGGTCGTCCATAATCTCACCGTATGCGTAGTAGATGGCAATCTCATCATCAACTTTTTCGTTCAGGTTCTCTGCTTTGGCAACATCGTTCAGGGTTGTGAAGGTCAGCTTGTCATCATCCTCCAGTTCCAGTCGCTTCTTCAGTTCATCCCTTACCTCGCTCTTGTAGCAGAGTCTGTCAACCAAACCACCTTTTACGCTAGCTGTGGGGTCGGCAAGTAAGGTCAGGCTGTCAGCCAGACTGTTCAGTGCCTCCACCTTCAGCTTCCTACTCTTTGCTACATCCTTCAGCATGTTCTCCCAGATGTTACCCAGGAAGCTGGTAACCTGCTCGCGGTTGGCATCGCTCATCTGGTCGCAGATAAAGGGCTCTACGGCGCTCTTGTAGGTTCCTACCTTGAAGACCTGCATCTTTACGCCTACCTTCTCCAGAAGCCCCTTGTAGAAGATGGGCTCGCTGGACATGCCGGCCCATTCAAGCATGCCTATGGGGTTCAGGTACACCTTGTCGGCTGTTGAGCAAAGATAGTAAGAGCCTTTGTTGTACTGGTCGGCATAGGAGACAATCCACTTACCGCTCTTTTTGAACTCAACCAATCCCTGACGTAGTTCCTGTAGTTCTGCAGGTGTGGCAGACAGGAATCCGCCTTCCAGATAGATACCCTTTACGTTCTTGTTCTTGGCTGCCTTCTTCAGTGCGTCCAGAGCCTCGTCAAGGGCTATCTGCTGTATTTCTCCTTTGGAGAGGAAAGTCAAGGGGTTGTTGTCTTCGGCTCTTTCCGTTATGGTTCCCTGTAGTTTTATGCGTAAGATTGAGTTCTCCTTAACGGGCTCACTCATATTCTCGCTGGCAATCATACCGGCCATAGAAACAATGCAGATAATAGTCATGACGATGCTTGTCAGCACCAAGCCTACTACCGTTGCCAATACATACTTCAAGAAATCTTTCATGTTTTTTCTATGTAAGTTTAACGTATATTTCCAACAAAAGTAAACTTTCTTTGTGGTTGTACCAAATTTTTCACGTTTTTTTTGCCTTAACCTGCAGATTTGTGATGTCACTTTGTGTTCATATTAGAAATTTAATCAATGTTTTCCGCCGTGGAGGCTGTTCTGGAGCCGCTTGTGAACTTTTGCGAACCATAATACCCAAAAGCAAACAATTGCGAACAAAAAAACTTGGAGGGTAATTTTTTTACGTGTAATTTTGCGGCATGAATCAACTGATGATGATACTAACACACCGCGAGGTTTTCCTGCTTATTATAGGCAGTATTACTTATATTGCACTTTTCGTAGTGACGGTTCAGAACAGCCGTCGTAAGATACTGTTGTTGCGCCACCGCTTAGAAAAGATACACGCTATGCAAGAGGAGCAGAAGGCTACTAGTCAACAGCGCATAGAGCAGAACAGACAGAAGATAGCCGAGTTGGAGAACCTCCTGCAGAAGATGGGCGACGAGAATTCTATGCTCCGCCTTGAGTTGGAAGAGAAGAAGGCCCGTCTGGGATATGCCAACACCATGGCTATTATCGAGAACGAGAAGCGTCAGCAGGCCGAGACTGCCATCTTCAGTTCTGATATCTACCTGAAGATTAAACGTCTGATGACGGAGGGCAAGAGCCTTGGTGAAGTTGACTGGCAGCAGTTGATGGAGACCGTGGACGGTGTCTATACCGGGTTCACAGAGAAACTGTTTAGCCTTTATAAGATGAGCGAACAGGACTATCACGTCTGCCTCTTGATAAAGGTACGCGTATCGCCCAAGGATATAGCCATCCTCACTGCCCACTCTAAGGAGAGCGTTGCCACCACCCGCAGTCGTCTCTACCAGAAAATATTCGGCCGTAAAGGCTCTACGCATGAATGGGACGAGTTTATTTTGTCACTTTAGATGAGTTGAGCTTGGGTTAGCGGTTAAGGGTTAGCGGTTGAATTTTGAATTTTGAATTTTGAATTAAAATAATAAAGTTATGTTAGCGTATTTAGCAGCCAATATGTGGCAAGTTTGGGCCGTTGTGGCCGTTTTGGGACTGATAATGGAGCTCTCCTTTGGCGACTTCTTTATCATCTGTTTCGCCATCGGAGCCGTAGGCGCTGCCGTAGTGTCTCCTTTTGCCGGCATTTATGTTCAGTTGCTGGTCTTTGCCGTGGTGACGCTTTTCAGTATCTTCATGGTTAGGCCCGTCGCCTTGCGGTATCTGTACAGGGGGGATGGTAGTAGACCCAGTAATGCCGATGCCCTAATAGGGCAGACAGGCTATGTTAGCGAGACTATCCAGGCTGGTGGCTTTGGTCGTGTTGACATTGGCGGAGACAACTGGAAGGCTGTCTGTGCTGGTCAGGAGGATATCCCCCAGGGTTCACGCGTACATGTCGTAGGCCGTGAGAGCATCATTATTACAGTAGAGAAAATCAATTAATTCAATAAAACACAACATTATGACTCCTACAAGTATTTTTCTGATAGCCATTGCATTGCTGGTTATCATGTTTGCTAAGAAGGCACTGGTTATTATACCACAGTCTGAAACCAAGATTATTGAGCGTCTGGGTCGTTTCCATGCTACCCTGAAGCCCGGTATCAACTTCATCATCCCCTTCATAGACAATGGCAAGAACATTGTGGCCCTGAAGAACGGACGTTACGTTTACACCAATTGCATAGACCTGCGTGAACAGGTGTATGACTTCCCCAAGCAGAACGTTATTACCAAGGATAACATCCAGATGGAGATTAATGCCCTGCTTTACTTCCAGATTATGGACCCCTTCAAGTCAGCTTACGAGATCAACAACCTGCCCAATGCTATAGAGAAGCTGACGCAGACTACCCTGCGTAACATTATTGGTGAGCTGGAGTTGGATGAGACGCTGACCAGCCGTGATACCATCAACAACAAGCTGCGCCTTGTTTTGGACGATGCTACAGACAAGTGGGGTGTCAAGGTGAATCGTGTTGAGCTGCAGGATATCACGCCTCCAGCTACCGTGCTTAATGCTATGGAGAAGCAGATGCAGGCAGAGCGTAACAAGCGTGCACAGATCCTTACCTCTGAAGGTGAGAAGGCAGCAGAGATTTTGGCTTCTGAGGGTGAGAAGACTGCTATGATTAACCGTGCCGAGGCCAACAAGCAGCAGGCCATCCTGGTGGCTGAGGGTGAGGCACAGGCACGCATCCGCAAGGCTGAGGCCGAGGCAAAGGCCATTGAACTGATCTCTGAGTCTGTAGGTAAGAGCACTAACCCTGCCAACTACCTGCTGGCACAGAAGTACATCCAGATGATGCAGGAGCTGGCACAGGGCGACAAGGCCAAGACCGTTTACCTGCCTTACGAGGCTACCAACCTGATGGGCAGCATCGGTGGCATCAAAGAACTGTTCAAGACAGAATAATCCCTCTATTAGGTTACTAATACAGAACATCCCCGCTCAGGAATCCTGGCGGGGATGTTTTTTATTCTTTCTCTCGGGGGAAGGCCGATATGCGTAGTCGTGCCGCCCCCATGGGAACCAGCGTGATAGGAGTTGTCTCCGTGGCACGGGGCGCGAACTTGGTGGGCAGCATGTCTGTCATGCCCGTAGCGTCAAATTTCCACGAGGGAATCTGTCTGCCAACGGCAGTGAATTCCAGAGGTGTGCCTTCCAGGGTGAACGGACAGTCATTCTCGGGATAGCTCTTGCGGATGATGCTGAAGCTGACGGGCAGGTTCTGGTCATCTACTACCAGTCCGTAGTTCCAGTCGCTTTTGGCGCGCAGCACATAGCAAGGCCAGAGTGAGGCATCTACACCCTCCTGCCAGTGCGAGTCGTCCTGCACAAACTCATGGTCACGACTGTCATGGGCCTCATACTCCTCGTCAATCTTCAGCGATAGGGTGAGGGGGCCGTAGTTGACGCTGACACTCGATTTGTTCTGCTGCCATACAGTGGATTTTACCTTCATGGGCAGGCTCAGGGTTACCACATCACCCTCTTTCCATTGCTGACTCAGGCAAACGTATTTGCCGGCTGCATTGCCTGCGAACTGTGAGGCTCCGTTTACAGTTACTGTAACATCATCCGTCCATGCCGGTATGCGCAGGTACAGGGGGAAGGTGACCTCCTTCTCGGGGTGAAGGGTCAGGGTGATGGTCTCCTCAAAGGGGTAGTGTGTAGCCTCTTCTATTCTCAGGTTCACACCGTCGGCCACCTTGGCCGTTGTTTCGTTGGCGGCATAGAGCATCGTGGCCACGCCATTGTCGGCTGTTGCCATTATCAGATGCTCTGTAAAATAGGGCCATCCCATGCCGTGGTTATGCTGGCAGCAACGACTGCTGAAGGGGCTCATGGATAGCATACCTCGCAGGCTGTTGTCTATGCTGGGCGCATGGTTCTTCTCGTCGCTGATGGCCATGTTGGCAGATGTGATGTAACGCAGCGAGCGCATGTCGGGCATCAGGGCGGCAGGCAGCGAGTTGAAGGCTACGTTCTCGCAGTGATCGGCCCAGAAGATGTCTCCCGTTATGCCCATCATAATCTCGTCGCTTGCCATCTGCTCTACCAGGGCGCAGGTCTCAGCACCGTTTCGGGGGTCGTAGTATCCGGCACGAGCGTTTTCGTCGGCAGCATACATGCCACCGGGCATCTGTCCGTAGCGTTTACGCATTTCGTTGTGTGCGTTGTATGTAGCCTGTAGCATCTCCTGCTGTCCTGTATAGACATAGTATGTAGCAGGCTCGCGGAAGCCCTGTGCCACGTTCACACCATGATAGTCGGGTAGGTCGCCCTGCATTGTCCAGTCTACAGAGGCGTTGTGCAGCTTGTCTAAGAGGGGCAGTATGGCAGCATCGCCGTTGCGGTTGTAAAGCCAGATGACGCTCCACATATTATCGGCAGCACGTTTGCTCTGCCAGGCTCCTTTCAGGAATATATCATCATTGATGGTCTTCTCCCACTTGAAATGGCGGTTCATGGCCGTCAGTACCCGACTCTGCCCTGTACCCTCGTAGTAGGTCTGCAGTGCCCATAGCATTGGCATTTTGGCCCATAGGTCGGGACTGTTGCCATCATAGCCGTCAGGGCCCAAGCGGCCGTTGGAACTCTGGTTACTCAGTACAGCGTTTATCCATGTCTGCACCTCCTTCTTCATGTTATCATCATTCAGTATGAAAGCCAGGCTGCAGTATCCCCTCAGCCAATAGGGTACTTCCTCCCATCCGTGGTCGCCTTGGTTCGAGAGCCATTGGTTGTTGTTCTTGTCCAGCCATGCACTCACAGTTCCCAACTGTCCGTTCAGACCATCGCGTTGCAGTTCCAGGTATTTGCGCAGCCATCCCTTGGGCTGTACGTTACCCACGGGCAGCTTCAGCAATGGTGCCTGCTGCAGGGGTGCGCGGTAGTTGGTGTAGTTCACGCTGGTAGCGTTGCGGTTAGGACTTTCTACCACGCTCACAGTGGTCTGTGCCTGTACAGATAGCCACAGGCATGGGGAAAAAAGCAATAGAAATAGTCTTTTCATTGTTGGTTAATTGTTATTTATTTTAGAATTACTTTCTTGTTCTGTTTGACAAAAACACCCTTGCTCCTTGCCCCTTGCTCCATAATCTTCCGACCACTCAAGTCATAAATTGAATTTTGCTTTTTGAATTTTGAATCCAGAGTGTCTTCACTCCCCTCGGGGGAGATGGAGGGGCTGCGTATGCCATCATGCATAGGGTTGTATGCTACGCTCAGTCCGTAGTCTATGTGTCCACCGCCTTCACCTTTCTGTAGCGATACGCACAGCACATTGTCACCCTCTACCAACAGCTTCTTTCTGGTGCTGGTGAAGCGCAGGCTGGCATAGTTGTTGTCATTCCATCCCGTGGTAGAGACCAGCAGTGTGCCGTTGAGCCATATCTTGGGATTCTCATCGTAGCTATAGACCAACGTTACGGTGCCCGCCTCAATCTTAGCCAGGTCCTCAGCTGTCAGGTAGAAGTGTCTGCGTATCAGTATGGGGTGCACGGTGCTTTGCCATTGTGTTACCAGGAACTTGTTCTTGTCTATGCTGAAGGGTCCTATGCCTTCGCGCCAGTAGCTCTCGTCCTCATCCCGTAGGTACCACTTGGCTTTTTCTGCCACGGCGATGTCCGTGTTGTAGTTCAGCTCGTAGAAGAGGCATGGCCAGGAGCCTTCCCCGCTGTCTACGGTATCAAGGAAGTACTCTGTCACTGTTTCCGCCTTTGCTATATGAGTGGCAAGGGTGCACAGAAACATAGGTATAAGCAGGTTTTTAGGCAGCATAATGCATATTCATTAGGTTTCAGCGCTGCAAAGATAATGTTTTTTTCTTCACACAGAAAAGAAGTGCTCCAAAAAGTTGGGATATAAGCCATCATCCCCACATGAGAGTTTCTTGCTTGATGCATTGGCATGGTAAAAACTTTTTTGTAACTTTGCGCGAAGTTAACAATCCACGGAATGAAGACAGAGAAGCAGATAGCTGCCATAAAGCAATTTGCCGGCGAGAAGAGGATATCCATGTAGCGCCGTAGTGACTTTAACGACTACCAAGGACGTAAGATGTATATGATAACCATGGAGGTGGAAGGCCGCCACCCCTTGTTCGGACAGGTAGTAGGCAACCCATTAGTGCCAGCAGGCAGTTCAGATTATCCGCACATGCAGCTTTCTCCATTGGGAGAAGTCGTGCAGGCTGAATGGCAGGGAATCCCCAATTATTATCCCCAAATAGAAGTAATGACCCTTCAGCTGATGCCGGATCACCTACATGGAATTATCTTTGTACACGAGACCCTTCCCGTACATCTGAGTCAGGTGTTGGTAGGCTTTAAAAAAGGCTGCGAGAGAAAATGGCGTGCCATGAACGGTATAGCTGCGGTTCAACCACAGCCGACAATAAACGCAAGCGAGGGGAAAATGCCGCCAACTTCGTCGTCTGTTTTCCAGCAGGATGAGGCTGGGCCACAGCCCTATAATCGTCTTTTTGCCCTCGGCTACAATGATTTGGTGCTGAAGAACTATGATGAGTTTGTGAGGTGGAAGCAATACCTTGCCCAGAACCCTTACCGCCTGGCTATGAAGCGCGCACGTCCCGAATATCTGCGGGTTAAGGAGAATGTTGATGTCTGTGGCCGCATGTGTTCTGTTGTGGGTAATATGGCATTGCTTTTAGCGCCCAAGAAACTGCGTGTGCGCATATCCCGTAGCATAGACCCCGCCTTGTTGGCACAAGAGAAAGAGCGCCTGCTTTCTGAAGCCCGCAGTGGTGCAGTTCTGGTATCAGCAGCCATCAGCTCCGGCGAGAAGCAGGTTACCCGTGCTGCCTTTGATGAAGGTCTGCCCCTTATCATCCTCTTGGATAATGGCCTGCACCCTATGCAAAAGCCCAGTGGAGAACGTTTTCGTGCCTGCTCCGAGGGTCGCCTGCTACTGCTTTCCCCATTCCCTCATCACAACGAACGCATCCCCATCATCCGCACCATCTGCGAAACCCTGAATGGCCTGGCATGGGACATAAGTGGTGGTAAGTAAACCAAAATTTAGGTTAGAGTGCGTTAGAATCCCCATAGTTTTAAAGCAGGTTCTTGTTTGACAAGAACAAAGTATGAATACAAACATCCTCGCCAATGATAATCAGTGGGGATGGTTTGTCCTTTATGATTACACAATCTCGTTACTTGCATTGTCTAGCATGCTCTGATTGCTCTAACATGTGAAGAGTGGAGCGGGTGAATATTTTTGCCGTTGTGATGTCGGCTTATTCTACTATTGAGCAAAGTTGAACGAGATATTTCCCTTTGTCGTATTCTGCTATAACTAGATGCCGAAATTGATAATCTCTTACTACATACATCTTTTTACCTTCTCTAATTATCATTGTTACGATAGCGTCTTTCCATGTTGTTTTGCTTAGTTGCTTTAATTTTGGGTCGGGCATGTCTATCCAGAAAGTCACAATTCTTTTATCGTTATCTTTCTTTTGTTCCAAGTGCCATCTGCAGCCCTCGTCTGCATATGACATATCTTGAGGGTCTTCTGTTTCCCAAAACATTGTCATAGCTCCATTCATCTGGAAATCGGCTTCAAGTAGTTTTGCCTCCTGTGCCATTACTTTAAAACTGAGCAATAACACAGACATAACGAATAATCCTTTAAATCTCATATTCATGGTTGTTTAAATAGTAATACTATAAAGAAAGGCGCAGACCTTTGCCATACGCCTAAGAGGTTCACCACAAACCCACGTACAATACGGAAAAGCCTGCGCCCTATGGGGTCGGCTCTTTTTGTACGTGAACTTGCTCTCTTTTCTTCGAGGGGGGCTTAGGCAATCGAGCAAATATGTATGCATTCCTCGCGGAACACATTGCAAGAATACGAAGAGATTTTGAAACCGCAAAAATTTCGCCCCGATTTCTTTAAATTCTTTGGTAAGTCGTATATGTGGGGATGATAGCGATTCCACTAATTTGAACAACGGAAAAACAAATTGTTATGCCGCAGGTTTAAACAATTAAGTTTTATGCCCTTGGAATTTACCAAGAGGGGACGGTATATAACCATAAAGTAATTTGTGCCTGCGTATCCACTCGCTCTTATATTGATGTCCCTTCTAGCTGCATGTCCCCTTTTCTTTTAAGGATATGTCGGCATATAAAATATCTTCATGCGGCATATATAGATCTTTACCTCTGCGTTTAAAACTATTTTCAAGCTTTGAGAATTTATTTTCAAGCCCTGAAAATATATTATCAAGCTTTGAAAATATATTATCAAGCCTTGATAATAATTTTACATGGCGTAGCAGGATGTTTTCTCAGGGGCATTATTTTGTTTTTC
>JAEEGJ010006391.1_pt1 | contig 35385 bp, 27 predicted proteins | sample 8958761 | NCBI WGS metagenome assembly JAEEGJ01 (sample SAMN16246546, study PRJNA631951) | gut metagenome | biome: gut microbiome; feature: rumen; material: RS-attached | host: Bos | place: Iran: Karaj | collected 2018-10
ATTGACGGCAAAGTGCTTGGCACTCACACCAGCACCCTGACTCTGCACACCCTTGATATAAGCCGCGGCAATCTTTCCCGTCACCAGCGGGTCCTCGCTGTAGTACTCGAAGTTACGGCCACACAGCGGATTGCGGTGCAGGTTCATGCCTGGACCGAGAATCACGTCACAGCGATACTCCTTGGTCTCATTGCCGATAGCCTCGCCCACCCTGCTGACCAGTTCCGTGTTCCACGTCGAAGCCAGACACGAGCCAATGGGGAAAGCTGTAGCATAGTACGTCTGCGTCGTACCCTCACGCGTGGGGTCAATACGCACTCCGGCAGGGCCGTCGGTAAGTACCGTTGCGGGGATTCCCAGCCGTTCGATGCGGGGTGTCGTACCAGCAGCACCAGCCACCAGGTCGGCCTCACCGCCTACGACGGCTCCCGCGCCAAAGAAATTGTTAGCACCGCCAACCAATAGTTTGGCCTTTTCTTCAATCGTCATAGCCTTCAACACCTCGTCGATATTGTCGGCACGCAGTTTTGTTTGTGCAGTCATTGTTGATGCCATTAAAAGGAGCAGGGCTCCTGTAATCATTGTTCTTTTCATCTTGTTATTGGTTTATTAATTATCAATTGTCAACTTTCAATTGTCAACTCTTAAAGTACACCTTCAGCTGCTCGGCATAGTCGGCCAATTGTCGCGTGTCGATGTTGCCATAGCGTTGCCAAATCTGCTGGCAGGGCAGCAACAGCGGACTGAACGTCACGTCGCGCCGGTGCAGATAAGGGTCGCAGTGCTGATACACGTCCAGTATCTCGACCACCAGCTTGGCAGGGATGCGCAACAGGCGTGCCAGTTCCTGCACCTCAGGGGTTTCAGTGACCATCGTGATGGGTGTCAGACGGAAATAGAGGTCGAGCGTCACCACGAGCATGATGGGCGTCAGGCGTTCGTCCTCGCTGATGGGACGGAAGTCATACTCGAAGGTCTCTTGTACGTCGACACCCTCAAAGAAATCGCCTCCCGAGTTGAAGCCTATCATCTGGCGCAGCAGCTTGACGGCACGGCTCAGTCGACGCGGATTCTCGCCATACTCCTTCCAGATGCGCTCTATGCGGGGAGTACGCAGGCGCGCTATGTCGCCCAGTCTCTCGTGAAGCACTTCCGGATGGATGTGCAGTTCCAGACTGAGGTTCACCATTTCGCGGTCATAGATTGGCTTCATACCCGTCGGTTTGCGCAGGTATTGTTGCATCAGCAACAGCCAATAGTCGTCTTGCCAAGGTTGTTTTGTTGCCATATTCTGACTTTTTTTGGTTTTTATTTTGCAAATATACGAATTATTTTTTAATTTTGCACACAAATTGAAAGAACTTATGAGAAAAATCTTGCTGAGCTTGGTCTTGACGGTGATAGTTATAGGCCTTGCGGCACAGAATATTCGCGAAGAAATTCGCGACAACATTCGTTGCTCAGCCGGCAACTATTTGGCTTACCCAGGACCTACGCAGTTGAAACTGACGCCTGCTCCTGAGGGTAAGCATCCTTTCTATATCAGTCACTACGGACGTCACGGTTCACGCTATCTTATTGGGGTCAATGATTACGAGGCTCCCTACGAGACGATGGCTGAGGCTGACAGTCTGGGTAAACTGACTCCATTAGGCAAGGACGTACTGCAAAGGCTGGACATCATCCGCAAGGATGCTCGCGACCGTTATGGCGAACTGACGCGTCTGGGTGCTCTGCAACACCAGCAGATTATGCGACGTATGGTGGATCGGTTTCCTGAGGTCTTTGCCGACGGGGTGGATGTTGATGCCCGTAGTACGATGGTGCTTCGTGTATTCCTGTCAATGGAGAACGCCATGATGCAGCTTTCCCGCATGTGTCCCAAGGTGTTTATCCATCATAACGCCACACAGCGCGACATGTACTACCTGTGCCAGTCTGATCCTCGTTTGGAGGCTATGAGAAATGATTCGGCCACACAGGCACTTCTCAACGACTTTAACCAGCGTTACGACACCAGCAGCCGACTGATGCAGTCGCTGTTCAACGATACGGCATATGTCCGTCAGCACATTGATGCAGGCAAACTAGACCATTATCTCTTCGAACTTGCCAGCAGCCTGCAAAGCACCAGCCTCACCCTGCAGATGACGCTTTACGACCTGTTTACCGACGACGAGTTGTATAACCATTGGAAGAAGAGCAATGCTTGGTGGTATGTCAACTGTGGCTTCTGCCCAACGAGTGGTGGCGAGCAGCCCTATAGTCAGCGGAACCTGTTGCGGAAAATCATCAACGACGCTGACAGTTGCATCCTGCTGCAACAGCCTGGCGCCCAGTTGCGCTATGGTCACGATACGATGCTGTTGCCATTGGTGTGTCTGATGGAAATTGATAATTATGAATTAGCCACCAACGACCTTGAATCGCTCGACCGTAAAGGCTGGGTCAACTATAAGGTCATCCCGATGGCGGGCAATATTCAGATTATTTTCTATCGCAGTAGTCCTGACGATACAGACGTGCTGATCAAGGTACTACTCAATGAAAGAGAGGTCCGTTTGCCACTGAAGAGCTTCGACGGGCCTTACTACCGCTGGAACGATTTCCGCAAGTACTATCTGAACAAACTTGATGCGTATGACAAATAAAAGAGGTCAAAGGTGGATTTCCGTCCTCGCGGTAGTGCTCCTGACGCTTTCGGCGTGGGGACAGGTAAACAAGTCAGAGGGAAAGGCGTTGTCGGCTTTCGAAAAGATTCGCCAGAACCGTAATTTCTCGGCCAGCAACTACTGCATCTATCCTGACAGCACACTGCCTGCGCTGACTCCTGCGCCACAAGGTAAGAAGCCCTTCTATATCAGCCATTACGGCCGTCACGGTTCGCGCTATCTCAGCAATCGCAAGGGCTACGACATTCCGTATCGGATGCTTTGCAAGACAGACAGTTTGGAACTGCTCACCCAAACAGGCAAGGACGCCCTGCGCGAACTACGCTATATCATCAATGACTCTGAGGGATGCTGGGGCGACCTCACAGGACTGGGCAAGCGCCAGCACCGCCAGATAGCCTGTCGCATGGTGGAACGTTTCCCTGAGGTGTTCAGTGGCGATGCATACATCGACGCCCGCAGCACTACCGTCCCCCGTTGTGTGCTCTCGATGGGTGCCGCCGTCCAGCAACTGGTGGCTCTCAACCCAGATTTGGACGTCACCATGCGGGCCTCGAAACAGGACATGTGGTACATGAATCATCAGGATACCCTGTTACGCAAGCGGATGGAAACTCCAGAAACCCAAAAAACTTTCAATGCTTTCTGTGAGCCGCTCATTAGCAACTATCGTCTGATGCAGATGCTGTTCACCAATGTGGATGCTGCACGGAAAGTCCTTGACGACTTCGTTGTCAAGCTCAAACCAAGAAACGGGGAACAATGGTTGAACTACTATTTGATATTGTCGGGTCTCATCCAGCAGAATACCCGCATGAGCGAGCGTTCACAACTCATCGACCTCTTTACTTACGAGGATATCCACTGTTTTTGGCAGTGCGAGAATGCGTGGTGGTATATCATGTATGGTCCCTCGCCACTCAACGGAGGCGACCAGCCCTATAGCCAGCGTTACCTGTTGCGTCAGATGATTCACGAGACTGACAGCTGTCTGCGACTGAAGCGCCCAGGAGCCTCATTGCGCTTTGGCCATGAGACGATTATGCTACCACTGACTTGCCTGTTGGGTATCAACGGTTTTGATTTCCAGACCAACGACCTCGCGGCTCTCGAACCCAACGGTTGGTGGGCATGCCTTGTGTTCCCCATGGCCTCCAACATCCAGTTGGTTTTCTATCGCGAAAACCCAGAAGACAAAGATGTCGTTTTCAAGATTCTCCTCAACGAACAAGAGGCTACGCTGCCCATTCCGACAGACATAGCCCCCTATTATCGTTGGAGCGACTTCCGCGAATACTATCTCAAGAAGCTTGATGACTATGAAACGCTAAGGCGTACATCCTCATCTGCTTCACCATTGCCAGCAGACCGTTAGAGCGCGTAGGCGACAGGTGCTCCTTCAACCCGATTTCGTCAATGAAGTAAAGTTCAGCGTCCAGTATCTCCTGTGGCGTATGACCGCTCAGCACGCGAATCAACAACGACACGATACCCTTTACTATCAGCGCATCACTCTCGGCCTTGAATCTAATGACGCCGTCCTCATAGTCTGCCACCAGCCACACGCGGCTCTGACAGCCGTCTATCAGGTTGCTCTCCGTCTTATACTTCTCCTCCAGCGGCTCCTGCTCGTTACCCAGGTCTATCAGCAGCTGGTACTTATCCATCCAGTCGTCAAAACCACCGAATTCCTCAATGATTTCGTCTTGTATTTCATTAATTGTTGCCATATCGCCTGCAAAGGTAGTGCAAAATTTCGATTAAGCGAAGGGAATGAGAATAAATTTTCATTCCTGAGCGAGAGAAAGTTGATTAAACCGAGCGAAAAACCAAAAGAATTTTGAGCTTTTTCAAGGTTTATGGCCTTTCACAAAGCCTTTCGACCTCCACTTCCCTGAGCGCCAGCGACGCACAAGGATGACACCACGGACATTCTCGTCGAGGGCGAAGCCTACCCACATGCCCACAAGGCCAAAGCCCAGCGGGATGCCAATGACGTAGCTCAGGCCCACGGCAATGGTCCACTGGAAGATGACGCCCACGACAAAGGGATAGACAGTGTCACCCGTGGCACGCAGAGTGCTGCCGGCAAAGATGTTCGACGTTCGCCCGATTTCCAGGAACCAGTCTACTACCAGCACCCAGATGCCCATGGTGATGATTTCCTCATTATCTGTGAATGCCGTGAGGATGCTACGGCCTGTCAAAGCAAGGAGAGCCGAGCCGGTAAGGGTGATAATCATAGACCATCGGTAGAAATAGTTACCTAATATAAAAGCCGCCTGATGCCGCTGTTGGCCTACGAAGTGACCTACAAGGATGTCGCCCCCCTGCGTGATGCTGAGGCAGAAGAGATAGACGAACATAATCATGTTGTGGCAGTAGGCCCGGGTGGCGAGGGCCTCGTTGCTGATTTGGTTGATGAAATAGGTGATAACCACCTGCGACAGACAGTAGGATATGTTCTCGCTCATGGCCGGGATGCCGATATATAGCAGGTTACGCAGCTCCTGCCAAGGCATGGGGCGGAAGTAATGCAACGGGAAGCGTGGAATATGGACGCGGAAGTGGATAATGGCAAGCAACACCATGGCAATGGCGCGGCTGGCGGCGGTGGCAATGGCCGCTCCCTCGACGCCCAGTTGCGGACAGCCCCAATGGCCGAAGATGAGGGCGTAGTTGCCAATAATGTTCAGCACGTTGACAACACCTGTGACAACCATCGGATAAATAACCTTGTCGGCACTGCGTAGCGAGGCTGATAACGTCAACGCCAGGGCTTGGAAGAACGACAGGGCACCCGTCAGTCGTAGATATATCAGTCCGTCGCCCATCAGTTCTGGACGCAGGCCCATGAGCAGCAACAAATGTTCGGCATAGAAGTAGAGCAAGGCGCTGACTGTCAGGCCGACCAGCAGATTGATGACGAGAGCCATGCCCACGACCTGCACCAGCCGCTTCCTCAGTCCCGCCCCGATATACTGCGCACAAAGGATGGCCGCACCCATCGAGAAAAACTGATAGACGAGGAATACCAGCGAGATAAGCTGATTGTCCAGTCCCACGGCAGCCACGCTATTGTCGCTATAGCGGCTCAGCATCACAGTATCGACAGCACCCAACAGCATAACCAGTGCCATCTCGATGAATACCGGGATGGTAAGCACTTTTAGTTGTCGTTTCAGGGTCGCATTGCTAGTTTCGTTTACCATACAGCTTGCAAAGGTATGCTTTTTTTTCCAAACAGCCAAATTCTTAAAAGAAATTAAGATGTCCGAGGAGACGTAAGAAATGAGATATCGACGAGTGGGACCTGCCCCCGCGAGCTACAAATCCATTTCAGGAGCATAGCAACGCCCAATTCTTTGAATGCATAAGGAAGCTATTCTGAATGCTGTCCTCTACCTTTCTTGTTTAAGGTCACTGTGACCTTAAACGTCATTGCAAAACGTCATGACTTAGTAAGGCAGCAATCAATTGATGGCACTTGTTTTGAAATAAAGCAAGAGTATTTTGAAATAATCCAAGAGTAATTTCAAATAAGGCAAGAGTATTGCGCAATAATGGCAGGTTATTGAGATTAGGAATTCTTGTAGAGGTTTAGTAGAGGTAAACGTTTGAAAACCGCCAATTGAAGTCCCAATCTGTCACGTAATGATCAAACTTAATGCCCTCGATGCTCCCAAATTTGGCGACGACTTTTAAATTTCTTCCTGTTTTTGGGGCGAAAGCATATTCTCACCGTGATGCATTCGATAATATGGCCCATTTCCGCCTCCGAATAATGCATGCACGCACTGGCGAGCCTCAGCCCTTTACCAATGAGGAACATTATCATAGAGTTTCGTGAAGCCCATGATTTTTTCACCAGTTTCTTCTCACGGAAACATCGTAACTTGCCGTCCGCCCAAGCTGTAGGAAAGACAGCCGGACCACTGTATCGATCTAAGGCGACAAGCAAACGATAGAACTATTTGACGACAGTCTTGCGGCCGTTGATGATGTAGATGCCAGGCTGCTGGGGAACGATCTGAAGCCGGCGGCCGCTAAGGTCGTAAAACACTGACGGGCGGTCGGCAGAGACGGGCAGTTCGCGGATTCCTGTAGCAGCGAACTCCTTTGCCTGGATGCTGACCACTCCCAGCACGAAGTCGGCATTCTTCTCCGCATCGGCATAGAAGGCAATGACATAGTTGTCCGTCTGTGAGATCTCGAACTCGAACGTCTGTGTGCGGATGCCGCTAAACGCGTTGCCGGCATTGCCGCCGATGTTTCGCGTGGGTGTATATGACTTCGACGCCACAGTCTGACCGTCGGCAGATTCGATGGCAATGGTCACTGGCGAGAACTCAGGACGGTTCCAGTTGTACAGACGGTATTTCAGTGCATAACGCCCAGGGCGCAATGTCATCGTGGAACGAGCAGTGCCGACACCGAACTTCGCCCAGGCGCCCTTCTCCTTACCCGCAGTGTTCTGGACGAGCAGGCCGTATTCGAAGCCGCGGGTGGCATTGGTGAAATGCAGGATGCGGGGTCCGCTGGCGAAGGGCAGTCCGCCGCCGATACGCTCGGAAGAGCCGTTAGACACGCACCAATCCTGAGGCACAATACCCTCGACGGTGAAGCGCTGACTCAGGTCGTAGGACGCCTCGGGAGCGTCGCAGTTGAACAGGCACGACGTCTCGGCGGTCTTGCCCTTGTCGTCGGTCACAGCGACACGGATGTGATGCTTGCCCGCAGCGGGAGCCGGCAGTGTGGCACGGAAGGGAGCCGACGTGAGCGTCTCAACCAGACGGTCGCCGTCGAAGAACTCGGCCTTCACGATCTCGCCGTTCTGGGCCTTCGCGGTGGCCTCGACAGTGATATCAGGGAACGTGGCCTCCTTCTTCGGGGCCAGATAGAGATGAGTGGTTTCGCCAGCAGGCTCAGCGATGCTCACCGAAGGCTGATTCAGCGAGAATCGCTTGCAGAAGTTCCAGATGAGGTGGCGGTTCAGGTCCATCGGCCAGTGTCCGCCGTTGTTGTAGGAGTAGAGCCACACCTCGCCACCATTAGAACCGCCCGTCCAGCGCTCCAAGTCGCCGTCGAACCAGCTGCCGTTGACTGGGCGGTAGCCGGTGGTCTTAGAGTATTGTGTATGCTTATCGTGCTTGGCGTAGTTCTCGATGTAGCCGTGGATGCCGTACTGCTCGTAGCCGAACACATCGTCGCCATAGGCGATGCACTCCAGCAGGTTGACGGGTTTCTTGCACTTAGTCCAGGGCGACTCAGAGAACTGTATGCCGCTGGTGGGTGCAAAGGCAGCTATCTTGTCCTGCATGGCGGCAATACAATGGTGGATGAGCATGGAACCCATCGAGAAGCCCGACCAGTAGACCCGCTCGCGGTCGATGTCGAAACGGCTCGCCATCTCGTCGATGGCCTTGATGACGAAGTTCTGGTCCTTCGTGCCGCCGGTGTCCCACATACTGCCGTCGCTGCGCAGGTAGGTGATGACGAACTTCGCGGTGTCGATCATCTCGTACATCTTGTCAGAGCCGTACTGGTATTCCGGATCCTGGTTCATGCCGTGAGTGACTATGAAGAGCGGCGACTTGGCGGGGAACTCATCGGGCGTAAAGACCACCATGTTGCGCTTCTGGTTATTGACAGTAATGTTGATTGACTGCTGCTTGTAGGCTGAAGCCTGAAGGGTCAGCGAAAGCAGAATAGTGATAATAATACACAGGGTTCCTGTCCCCTTGTGTTCGTTAGTTTTGTGCATAAGTTCAGTTTTTTGGCTGCAAAGGTAATACATTTTTGGCGAACGGCAAAATAAATTCTAAAAGAATAATCAACCGAAATTTGGCGTTTTCGGCTTTTTTGTGTACCTTTGCAACTTGAAATGGAAAATTAAAGGATAAAAGACAAAAGAAAACAGCAAATGGCAGAAACGACAAACAGCATTCTACAGAAGCTCGACGGTCTGGAGGCCCGTTTCGAGGAGGTGTCGACCCTGATTACCGACCCCGAAGTCATCGCCGACCAGCAGCGTTTTGTGAAACTGACAAAAGAATATAAGGACCTGGGCGATATCATGGACGCCCGTAAACGCTATATCGCCTGTCTGAACGGCATCAAGGAGGCCAAGGACATCCTGGCCAACGAGACCGATCCGGAGATGAAGGAGATGGCTCGCGAGGAACTGGCGATGAACGAGGAACTCCAGCCCAAGTTGGAGGAGGAGATCAAGATCGCCCTGATACCGAAGGACCCCGAGGATGCGAAGAACGTACAGATGGAGATCCGTGCGGGAACGGGTGGCGACGAGGCCTGTCTGTTCGCAGGCGACCTGTTTAAGATGTACAAGAGCTACTGCGACTCGAAAGGTTGGCAACTCTCTATCACGAGTGTCAGCGAGGGTGCCGTTGGCGGTTATAAGGAGATCGACTTCGCCGTATCAGGTGCCGACGTCTATGGCACGCTGAAATACGAGTCGGGTGTGCATCGCGTACAGCGTGTGCCTGCCACCGAGACGCAGGGTCGTATGCACACCTCGGCCGCAACGGTAGCCGTACTGCCTGAGGCCGATAAGTTCGAGGTACATGTGAACGAAGGCGAGATCAAGTGGGATACTTTCCGTTCGTCGGGTGCTGGTGGTCAGAACGTGAACAAGGTGGAATCAGGTGTGCGTCTGCGCTATATGTGGAAGAACCCCAATACAGGTGAGACGGAAGAGATCCTGATAGAATGTACGGAGACGCGTGACCAGCCGAAGAACAAGGAGCGTGCCCTCTCGCGCCTATATACCTTTATATATGATAAGGAGCACCAGAAGTATATGGACGACATCGCCTCTCGCCGTAAGAGTCTCGTTTCTACGGGCGACCGATCGGCGAAGATCCGTACGTATAACTTCCCGCAGGGTCGAGTGACGGACCATCGCATCGGCTATACGACGCATGATCTGCAAGGATTCCTCGGAGGCGATATCCAGGCGATGATCGATGCCCTCACCGTCGCCGAGAATGCAGAGCGAATGAAAGAAACGGAGTTGTAGAAGGAGAGAAGGAGTAAAGGAGTAAGTAGATATGACTAGAGAAGAATTAATACAGCAGATCCGCGAGAAGCAGAGTTTTCTGTGTGTAGGACTTGATACGGATATCGACAAGATTCCGCAGTGTATCATCGACGAGGCCAAGGCCCACGACGGCGAGGACTATGTGTTCCGTGCGCTGTGCGAGTTTAATGCCTTGATTATTGATGCAACGGCACCATACTGCGTCGCTTACAAACCCAACCTGGCCTTTTACGAAGCCTACGGTGTGGACGGTATCCTGGCTTTCGAGGCTACCATCGACTATCTGAAAGAGGAATATCCCAACCACTTCATCATCGCCGATGCCAAGCGCGGTGATATCGGTAACACTTCAAAGATGTACGCCAAGACCTTCTTCGAGCAGTACGATGTCGATGCCCTCACCGTGGCTCCCTATATGGGCGAAGACTCCGTCACACCCTTCCTCGGCTACGACGGCAAGTGGGTCATTTTATTGGCCCTGACCAGCAACAAGGGCTCGCAGGACTTCCAGATGGAGGCGCTCCATACACCGCTCGTCGGCAGATGGGGACCAGGCAACTTCAAGGGAGAACGACTTTTTGAGCGCGTGCTGAAAGCCTCTCAGCAATGGGGCAATGAAGAGAACATGATGTACGTCGTAGGTGCCACACAGGGCAAGATGTTCAAGGACATCCGCGACATCGCCCCCAATCATTTTCTGCTCGTACCTGGCGTAGGTGCACAGGGCGGTTCGCTGCAGGAGGTATGCAAATACGGTATGACGAAAGACTGCGGTCTGCTAGTGAATTCCTCTCGCGGCATCATCTACGCCTCAAAAGGCGAAGATTTCGCCGAGGCAGCCGCAGAAGCCGCCAAGGCCCTGCAACAAGAAATGGCTGAGATCCTAAGAGACAGATTATAAATGAACGAAGCAAAGATCATCAACGATCCGGTATTCGGTTTTATCAAGATACCTCGCGGACTGCTCTACGGCATCGTAGAGCATCCGTTGTTTCAGCGTCTGAACCGCATAAACCAGTTGGGACTGGCATCGGTGGTCTATCCTGGTGCCCGTCATACGCGTTTCCAGCACTCACTAGGTGCTTTCCACCTGATGACGGAGGCGGTGCGTTCGCTGCAGGAGAAGGGCCATTTCATCTTTGACTCCGAGGCCGAGGCCGTACAGGCCGCCATCCTCATGCACGACATCGGACACGGACCTTTCTCGCACGTTCTGGAGAACACGCTGATTCATGGCATCTCACACGAAGAGATCTCGCTGATGATGATGGAACAGATCAATCACGACATGAACGGACAGTTGAATCTGGCCATCTCGATCTTCAAAGGCGAATATCCCAAGAACTTCCTGCACCAGCTGATCTCGAGTCAGTTGGATATGGACCGTCTGGACTACCTGCGTCGCGATTCGTTCTATACCGGTGTGACGGAAGGTAACATCGGCTCAGCCCGTATCATCAAGATGCTCAACGTGGTAGACGATTCGCTTGTAGTAGATCAGAAAGGTATCTACTCACTCGAAAACTACCTCACCACCCGCAGGTTGATGTACTGGCAGGTGTATCTTCATCGCACCTGTGTGGCCTACGAGAAAGTACTCGTCAACATGCTCATCCGTGCGAAGGATCTGATACGGATGGGACAAGACGTATTTGCCTCCCCTGCCCTACACTATTTCCTCTCGAACAAGGTCGATGCAGAGTGGTTTGCGGCGCATCCGGAGACATTGACCTGGTACGGTGAACTCGACGATTCTGACATCTGGAGTGCGATGAAAGCGTGGAAACATCATGACGACAAGATCCTCTCCACACTGGCCACCGATATGCTCGACCGTCGGATTTTCAAGGTGGAAGTCCATGAAGAGCCTATCACTGACGAACGGATTCAGGAACTGCACGAGATGATTGCCGAAAACCTACAGATTCCCATCGAGGATGCCCACTATCTGATGAGTGTCAACACCATCTCGAAAGACATGTACAATGTGGACGACGACAGTATCACAATTCTTTACAAAGACGGTACAATCCGAGATATTTCCGAAGCCTCCGAATTGCTAAATGTTCAATTACTTTCTAAAAAAATAAGAAAATACTACCTTTGTTATCAGCGTTTTGAATAATTTTTGCTATCTTTGCAGGCAATAAACGTAATTAACATAAAAAAATGGAATTTACAGCCAAGCAAATAGCCGACTTGATTGGAGGACGCGTGGAAGGCAACGAGAATGCCACCATTAACACTTTTGCAAAAATCGAAGAAGGAAAACCGGGAGCCATCTCTTTCCTGTCGAATCCCAAATACACCCATTACATTTACGACACACAGTCGAGTGTGGTGCTCATCAATGACGATGTTGAGCTGGAAAAGCCTGTCGCTGCAACACTTATCCGTGTGAAGAACGCCTATGAGAGTGTGGCCAAGCTGTTGCAGTTCTACGAGTCGATGAAGCCCCGTAAGACTGGTATCGATGCCAGCGCCTTCATTTCTGAGAAGGCCACGATTGGTGAAAATGTCTACATCGGAGCCTTCGCCTATATCGGTGACGGCGCAGTGATTGGCAACGGCACGCAGATCTATCCCCACACCGTCATTGGCGATGGTGTGAAGATAGGTGAAAAATGTACCGTTTTCCCCAACGTTACAATCTATCAAGATTGTCGGTTAGGAAATAATGTGACAATCCATGCAGGTAGTGTGATTGGTGCCGACGGTTTCGGCTTTGCCCCTAACACTGAAGGCTACGACAAGATTCCACAGATTGGCATCGTGATTATCGAGGATAATGTCGAGATTGGTGCCAACACCTGTGTCGACCGTTCCACCATGGGTCAGACGGTGATCCACAAGGGTGTGAAGCTGGACAACCTGATCCAGGTGGCCCACAACTGTGAGATCGGTGAGAACACAGTGATGTCGGCCCAGGTAGGTATGGCCGGATCGACGAAGATCGGAGCCTGGTGTATGGTAGGTGGACAAGCCGGTTTCTCTGGACATATCCAGGTGGCCGACAAGACCTTCGTTGGCGCCCAAGCCGGTGTCATCGGCAATACCAAGGGCGACGGCGAACAACTTATCGGTGCACCAGCCGTCAATCCGAAGATGTACTTCAAGGCGCGTGCCCTCGACGCCAAGCTGCCTGACATGTACCGTCAGATCGCCCAACTTCAGCGCGAACTCGACGAATTGAAGAACATCGTCAACATCGAAAGATAGTCAATTTGTGAAATAGTGAAATAGTCAAATAGTCAAATAACAAGATGAAGCAGAAAACATTGAAAGGCAGTTTCTCCTTGTTCGGCAAGGGACTGCATACGGGTCTGAATCTCACAGTGACATTTAACCCCGCCCCTGAGAATACAGGTTACAAGATCCAGCGTATCGACCTGGAAGGCGAACCTGTGATCGACGCCATCGCCGAGAATGTGGTGGACACCCAGCGCGGAACGGTATTGGGCAAGGGCGAAGCCAAATGTTCCACCGTTGAGCACGGACTCTCTGCCCTCTACGCCCTGGGCATCGACAACTGTATGATCCAGGTGAACGGTCCTGAGTTCCCCATCCTCGACGGTTCGGCCATCAAGTATGTGGAGAAGATTCAGGAAGTAGGTATCGAGGAACAGAATGCCCCCAAGGACTACTACGTCATCCGTAAAAAGATTGAGGTGAAGGACGACAATACAGGTTCGTGCATCACGATCCTGCCCGATGAGGAATTCTCGATTACGGCCATGTGTTCGTTTGAGTCGAAGTTCATCAGTTCGCAGTTCGCCACCCTCGACGACCCTAAGAAATACGTCTCGGACATTGCCAGTGCACGTACCTTCGTATTCGTTCGCGACATCGAGCCTTTGCTACAGGCCAACCTCATCAAGGGCGGTGACCTGGACAACGCCATCGTGATCTATGAGCGTCAGACCACACAGGAACGCCTCGACATGCTGGCAGATATGCTGCACGTAGAGCATCGTGATGCCACCGACCTCGGCTATATCCAGCATAAGCCCCTGCAGTGGGACAACGAGTGTACGCGTCATAAGCTGCTCGACATCATCGGCGATATGGCCCTGATCGGCAAACCCATCAAGGGACGAATCATTGCCACCAGACCTGGGCACACCATCAACAACAAGTTTGCCCGTCTGATGCGTAAGGAAATCCGCAAACACGAGGTTCAAGCCCCTTTTTATGATCCCAACGAGGAACCTGTGATGGATGTGAACCGCATCCGCGAACTGCTGCCCCACCGCTATCCGATGCAGCTGGTGGACAAGGTCATCTCGTTGGGTGCTTCGACCATCGTCGGTATCAAGAATATCACCTCCAACGAGCCTTTCTTCCAAGGGCACTTCCCACAGGAGCCCGTGATGCCCGGTGTACTGCAGATCGAGGCGATGGCACAGTGTGGCGGTCTGCTGGTGCTGAACACCCTTGAGGAGCCTGAGCGCTGGAGCACCTACTTCATGAAGATCGACGATGTGAAGTTCCGTCAGAAAGTGGTACCTGGTGATACGCTCATCTTCAAAGTGGACCTGCTGGCACCCGTCCGTCACGGCATCTCATCGATGAAGGGATACATCTTCGTTGGCGACCATGTGGTGGCAGAAGCGACATTTACCGCACAAATCGTAAAGAACAAGTAAAGAATTGAAGAATTGTAAAATTGAAGTATGGCAAATCAGATACATCCATTAGCCGTCGTCGACCCAGAGGCAAAGCTGGGTGACGGCAATATCATCGGTCCGTTCTGCGTCATCGACAAGAACGTGGTCATTGGCGATAACAACAAACTGTTGAACAGTGTGACACTTCACTTCGGCACCCGTCTGGGCAACAACAACGAGATCTTCCCAGGTGCCAGCATCTCCACGAAGCCCCAGGACCTGAAATTCCAGGGTGAGGAGACGACCTGCGAGATCGGCGACAACAACTCCATCCGCGAGAATGTCACCATCAGTCGTGGTACAGCCTCAAAGGGCAAGACCGTCATCGGTAACGGCAACCTGCTGATGGAGAACATGCACGTGGGTCATGACTGTGTAATCGGTAACGGCTGTATCATCGGAAACTCCACGAAGTTTGCCGGCGAGGTGGTGGTCGACGACTGTGCGATCATCAGCGCCACCTGTCTGTTCCACCAGTTCCTGCACGTAGGAGGCTACATCATGTTCCAAGGAGGAACTCGTACCAGTCAGGATATCCCACCCTACGTCATTGCCGGTAAGGAACCCGTACGCTATGCCGGTGTGAATCTCGTGGGTCTGCGTCGTCGCGGTTTCCCCCGTGAGACCATCGAGGCTATCCATGAGGCCTATCGTATCATCTACTCTCAGGGTGTCCTGAAGGATGGTGTGGCAATGGCGCGTGAGCAGTTCCCCGACTCGAAGGAAGTGGAGTACATCTGCTCGTTTATTGAGAATTCCAAACGTGGTGTCATCCGCTAAAACACTCATCGTCGTTACTGGCCCCACAGCTGTCGGAAAGACACAGCTCTGTCTGGATATCGCCAGGCACTTCGACATTCCCATCATCAATGCCGACTCACGACAAATCTATCGTGAACTGCGCATCGGCACTGCCCGTCCTACTGAGGAAGAGATGCGTGAGGTGAAACATTACTTCGTAAGCACACTCGGGTTGGAGGACTACTACAGTGCATCGCTTTTTGAACAACAAGTGCTGAAACTGCTCGAGCAACTCTTCAAGTCCAGCGACTACGCCCTGATGGCTGGCGGCAGCATGATGTATATCGACGCTGTCTGCGACGGTATCGACGACATCCCCACCATCGACGACGAGACGCGGGCTATGATGAAGCGTCGGCTGGCAGAAGAAGGACTCCAGAAACTCTGCGAGAAACTCCAACGGCTCGACCCCGAATACTATGAGATCGTAGACCGTCAGAATCCCAAGCGCGTGGTTCATGCCCTCGAGATCTGTACGATGACAGGACAAACCTACACTTCCTTCCGGAAGCGAGAGAAGAAACCAAGACCCTTCCGCATCGTGAAGATCGGCCTGAATCGGGAGCGCGAGGAGCTATACGGAAGAATCAACGCCCGTGTGGACCGGATGATGCAACAGGGACTGCTGAAGGAGGCAGAAGCGCTGTTCCCGCTTAGAGAGCAGAACGCCCTGAACACTGTAGGCTACAAGGAACTCTTTGACTATCTCGACGGTCGGTGGCCACTGGAAGAAGCCGTAGAACGTATCAAGGGCAACACGCGTCGCTATGCCCGCAAACAACTAACTTGGTACAAGAAAGACCCACAGATCAAGTGGTTCCATCCTGACCAGAAACAAGACATCATCAACTACATATTACATCAAGAAATATGAAGAAGATACTCACTACTATTACAAAAGGACTGAAAGGCCTCTGGGCTTGGTATAAGAATCTCTATAAGGGTCGTCCCTGGTACGTGAAGACACTTGCGGCCATTGTGTCGCTCGTGGCTGCGTTCTTTATCTATCTGGGAGCCGTCGACACCAACTTCCTATGGTTGTTCGGTAAGTCGCCTTCGATGTCAACCATCAAGAACAAACGACCCTCTCAGGCCTCAGAGATCTACAGTGCCGACAATGTGATGATCGGAAAGTTCTTCAGCGAGAACCGTACACCCGTGAAATATGAAGAGGTGAACCCTGTGTTCTGGAAAGCACTCATCGATACGGAAGACGAACGGTTCTACAAGCATAACGGCATCGACTACACCGCCTTTGCCGCCGTTGCTAAAGAGTATATCCTCCATCGCGATGCACGAGGTGCCTCGACCATCACCCAACAGCTGGCCAAGAACCTCTTCCGCACACGTTCCGAATATTCTACGGGTCTGCTAGGTAATATCCCTGGCATCAAGATGCTCATCATGAAGAGCAAGGAGTGGATCACGGCCTATAAACTCGAATACTTCTTCACCAAGAACGAGATTCTGACACAATACGCCAACACTGTCGACTTCGGCTCCAACGCGTTTGGTATCAAGACGGCCTGTAAGACCTACTTCGGCTGTGCGCCCAAGGACCTGACGGCTGAACAGGCCGCTGTACTCGTAGGAATGCTGAAGGCCACCACCTATTATAATCCATTGATCAATCCGGAGAACGCGTTGAAACGCCGTAATATCGTGCTCGACCTGATGCGACAGCATGGTGACCTGACGGAAACGGCGTGCGACTCGCTGAAACAGATACCCATCAAACTAGACTTCAGCGTGGAGAACGTCTACGACGGACAAGCCACCTATTTCCGCGAAGCAGTGGCCAGCTATCTGAAAGACTGGTGTAAAGAGAACGACTACGACCTCTATACCGACGGTCTGACCATCTATACCACCGTTGACACCCGTATGCAGAAATATGCCGAAGAGGCCGCCCGCAAGCAGATGATGCAGGTGCAGCGCAACTTCGACCAGCACTGGGGATCTACCCACCCCTGGCAGAACGAACGTCATCAGGAGATACCACATTTCATCGAGGACATCGCCAAGCGGCAGCCCTACTACAAACAGCTGTCGCAGAAGTTCAATGGCAACCAGGACTCCATCGACTACTATCTGAACCTGCCCCATAAGGTGAAGGTCTTCGACTATAACGGAGGCCAGATCGAGAAAGAGATGTCGACGATGGACTCCATCCGTTATATGGTTCACTTCATGCACTGCGGCTTTGTGGCAATGGAGGCTCAGACGGGACATGTGAAAGCCTGGGTGGGCGACGTAGACTTCCAGTCGTGGAAATACGACAAGGTGACGGCCATGCGTCAGCCTGGCTCCACCTTCAAACTCTTCGTCTATACGGAGGCCATGAATCAGGGGCTGACGCCCTGTGACCGACGTGTCGACTCCTATTTCTCCATGAAGGTATGGGATCCTGCGGCCAAGAAAGAGACGACGTGGGCACCTACGAATGCCAACGGTTACTTCACCGGCGACTCTATGCCGCTGCGCGCTGCCTTTGCACAGAGCATCAACTCCGTAGCCGTGAAACTGGGTCAGGAGGTTGGTATCCGCAATATCGTGAATACGGCTCACAATATGGGCATCAAGAGCGAGCTCGACCCCACCCCGTCACTGGCCCTCGGCTCGAGCGACGTAAACCTGCTGGAACTGGTCAACAGCTATTGTACGATTGCCAACGACGGTAAGGCCCACGAGCCTGTGCTTGTGACGCGCATCCTCGACCGCGACGGCAAGGAGATCTATGCCGCTCCTACCGAGCAACGACAGGCCATCCCCTATAAGAGCGCCTTCCTGATGCAGCAGATGTTGCTGGGCGGTCTGCGTGAGCGTGGTGGTACATCGATGAGTCTCTGGGGATACGTCGGACAGTTCGACAGAGATACGGAGTTCGGAGGCAAGACCGGTACCTCAAACAATCACTCCGATGCCTGGTTCGTCGGCGTCTCGCCTAAACTCGTGGCTGGCGCCTGGGTAGGCGGTGAGTATCGCAGCATACACTTCCGTACAGGACAGCTCGGACAGGGTTCGCGCACAGCACTTCCCATCTGCGGATACTTCTTCCAGAGTGTGCTCTCCGACCCCAACTTCAAGCAGTATCACGGTAAGTTCAGCGCACCTAAGGACGACAATATCCGTGCAGAGATGTATCTGAACTGTCAATACGTCTACCATGTGGTTGATTCCGATTCCATCGGAACAGACTCACTCGACTTTGAGGGCATCGACGAATACATCGAATACGACGAATACGGCAATCCTCTCCAAAAGCCTGCGGAGCCTGCAGAGCCAGACGAGGCTAACACTGAGTCGACGGATGCGCCCAACGGTGAAGCCACGAAGGAAGACTAGCACATCATATAATATAAAGGTACGCGCGTACGAAATGGATGGCAAAGAGCTCGAACAGCAATCGATTGCGCAGAGTTTTTGTTAATTTTTGATAAATTATAGGATTGTGTAGGCACACAGCCGTAGTTCATCAAAAAAAACTGCCGAAAAGTTTGCACGTTAAATATTTTTGACGTACCTTTGCACCCGTTATCCTGAAAACAATCTTTTTACCTTAGGAAGCTAATACCTATTGAAGATATGGAGCGATTGCTTGCGAAAGTCATCGCTTTTTTTTGTCCTTTTTCTTGCAAGTCTCGAGAGAAGTTCCTTTTTTACACCGATAAAAGAATAGAATATGACTAAGAACTCAGAAATGAGTGGCTTGCTTGTATTCCAGAAGTTTGTTCTGATAGTCAGCGAAGGCATCGGTATGTTTGTCGAGCGACTGTTGGTAGAGCAGCTGGGCTTCAAGCAGGTCACTCATCCTTGAGGTGCCGGCACGATAGTAGTCGCGATTCAGGCGGAGATTTTCCTCGGCCTGTTCGATGCTGCGCTGAGCCAGAAGGAGTTGCTGGTAGCTCTCCTCTACCCCATTCCAAGCATTCTGCATACGAATCTTTAGCAGTTGGGCATTATCCTCCAGCTGCTCCTGCGCCTGCTGGTGCTCTATCTTGCGACGCTTGATGGTGTGGGAGCCGCCCCACCAGTCGGAGATGGGCACGCTGACGGTAGCGAAAATCATACCAAACGAGTGATTGTTATCCAACAGATTATGGTAGTTGTAGCCTGCACCGACAGCAACGGAAGGCAGATTCTGACCGACGGCCAACTTCTTCTGCAGATTAGCTGCCTCAACCTGTTTCCCTAACAACCGATACTCTGCTGTTCCCAGGAGCGCCTGGTTGTGGTCTTGACGAGAAAGAAGTGCCGATGGGGCGTCGGACTGATAACTGATGATAAACGACGTATCGCGCAGGCCGCAGTATTGCGACAGCAAGAGACGGACGATGGAGATACCATTCTGCAGTTTCAGTCGCTGACTCTGGATGTCGTTCTGGCGCAGTTGTACCTGCAACAAGTCGTTGCGCATGGCCAAGCCAGCGCGCACGGCCACATCGACATCTTTATAAATATCGCGCAGCAGGGTGTCGACAGCGGCGACGGTCTTCATTTTCTCCTGCAGTGAAGCCAACTGCCAGAAATATTGTTCGGCAGTCTTTTCTACCTCGTTTTCGGACAACTGCAACTGCAGGCGACTCACGTCCTCGCCCACCTTGGCGAGTTTATTGCCGTTGATAATCTGACCACCAGCGAATACAGGCTGTACGGCCATGAGCGAACCGATGGTACCATTCTTCATCATCGAGATGCTGATGGGGTTGGCCAAGGCTGCAAGAGCTTCAGCAGGCAGCATCTGTGCCAGAGTGACGCCCAACTCAGGCGAAATACTCTCTGAGGGGTTGATCGTGGTTTGCGCCATACCCTTGTTGGCATTAAACCACAGGCCTGTGCCGCTGACATTAGGAAAGTACTTGGTAAATGCTTCCTTGCGCTGCTGCTGGGCAGCCTCGATGCTATGTCGAGCATTGCGGATGGCGATGTTGTTGTGGAGGGCAGAATCCTTAATCTGCTGCAGGGTATATGTCTGCTGGGCAAATGACGACAAGGGCAATAATAATAACGACAACAAGGACAACTTAGACAACATATTTATTGTTCCCTGAAATTGTCGTTTAAATACTATCATGTTCTTTTTCATTATTATGTTGTATGTTATTTAGTCGAAACTTTCCAATAAATGACGGGGAGCATGGTGACTACCATGATGAGTGAGCCGATGCCACCGGCGAAGATGGTGACACCCACGGGCATCCAGAATGAACTCTGGGCGATGATCATCGGTACCACACCAACAGCGGTTGTAGCTGTGGTGAGGAAGATAGGCACCATACGTCGTTTGCCTGCCTCATAAGCCGCCTGCTTCACAGGCACCCCTTTCTTAATCAGGTCGTTGGCATGCTCAAAGATAAGAATCTCGTTACGCATAATCATTCCCATCAGTGTGATAAGGCCGAAGATGGAGGTCAGACCCAAGGCGCGGTTCATCAGTCCGAGACCAATCAGCGCACCAGGAGTCATCAGTCCCAAGGCCACCATACAGATGGTGGTGATGCCATACCGCTTGAAGTTGAACAGCAGGAAGAAAAACACGATAACCTCCGCAATGGCAATACCACCAAAAATCTGTGGCAATGCCTCGTCGCCGTATTCTATCTCGCCGCCCACCTCAGTGTGCACACCCTGAGGCAATTCGATGTCTTCCTGCATCACGCGGGCAATCTCTTTTTCAATAGGAGCGGTATAGACACCTTGTGCAAACTGGGCCGTCACCGTGATGCAGCGTTCGCCACCACGATGCATGATGCGACTCTCGCTCCATATGGGAGCGACTTTGGCAATCTGTCGCAAAGGAACAGTGGTGTTAGTGCTCTCCAAACCTCCTGCAGCCATCGATGCTGGCGATGCGATGCCCAGGTTGGCGATATCAGAGAAAGTCATATCGGTATCGTCCTTGACGACGATAGGCAGTTCGTAATTGCCCTCCCAAATCTGTCCCACGCGCAAATCGGAAGATGTGGCGCTCAGCGCCAGCTGGGCGGTAGTACGCGTAATCCCTAATTGGGCAGATGTCACTGGGGCAAGTTCGACATTGATGATGGGATAAGGCTGGAAGTAGTCGGTATGTACCCACTCCAGTTCAGGCATTTTTCGCATGCGCTCCATCAGTCGCTCGGCCACCACATGCAGCGAGTCGAGATTGTCGCCATAGAAGCGATATTCCAATTCATTCACTTCCAGATAGTCCAGTCGTTTGAACTTCACGTAGGCATTGGGGAACGCCTCACTCAACTGGGGCTGATACTGTGACAACAGGTCAATCGTAGCTTTTTCGCTCTGGGTATTCACGATAAACTGAGCATAGTTGTTTCCTGCCATCTGAGGCGCATAGGCATCCATGAACCGTGGCGACGAACAGCCGATAAAACTTGTGATACTCATGATGCGATCGTCCTTCTCAAGTACATGCTGCACAGAGTCAGCTATCACCTCCGTCTCGGCCAGTCCCTTGCCGTCAGGCAGGAATATCTCTACCGCAAACTGGTCGCGGTCGGCATAGGGGAACAGACGAATCTTCAGCGTGGGGGCAATGAAACACGACAGCAGAATGACGGCGATACCACCACCGATGGTTATCCAAGGATGCGCAAAGGTCCAATCTAATACTTTATCGTAGGTCTTCTGTACCCACTTGGTTATCGCGTTACCATCGGTACTCACTTTATCTGGCTTGATAATACGAGTTTCAAGGAAAGGAATCACGGTTACCGCCAGCACCAGCGACACCATCAAGTTGATGGTAATCGTGACAGGGAAATCCTCCAGGCAATCGTGGAACATGCCCTTCATCGTAATGAGGAACGGATAGAAGATAGCACAGATACAGATGGTGGCCAGCAGCATTGGCATGAAGTACTGGCGGGCCGACTCGATAGCGGCGTCAAAGGGTTTGAAACCTTTACTCAAATACTCTAGATAACCGTCGATGACTACAATCGAGTTGTCGACAATCATTCCCAACACCACAATCAGTGCCGCCAGTGTCACGATGTTCAGTTCAATACCCATCATATACATCACGGCCACACTTACAAAAGTGCTTAGTGGAATCGTAATGGCCGCCACAATAGCCGAACGGATGGGGAACAGCACCATCATCACCAAAATAATAATCAGCATCGATATCAGTAGGTCGCGCAGAAAATCGCTTACACTCGTGGCTACCACTTTGGGCTTATCGGCAATGCGGGTGACCTTCACATCCTCGGGAAGTTCGTTCTGTCGGAAATCGTTCAACACCTTGTCCACCTGCTGACCGTACTGCACCACGTTATTGCCAGGCGTCATCTCCATCGAGAGAAGCACACACGGATGTCCGTCCTGTTCGATACGACTCGACATCGGCTCGTATTCTCTCACCACCCGGGCCACATCACGAACGCGTGTCACCTTACCCATCGCAGGGTCAGAGAAGATAATCTGGTTGGCTATCTCCTCTTCCGAGTTCTCTTGAGCCTCTACGTGGATGGGTATCTGCTGGTCGTCGTCGCTGATGGAACCACTCATCGTGGTGATACCCTGCGCCTGTAAGCGAGAGAAGAGCATCTGCTGACCAATACCATAAGCCTGCAGGCGCTGACGATCGATATAAAGTGATATCTGCTCCTTCTGTTCGCCAAACAACTTGACATTCGCTACCGACGGGATACGACGCAAACGATCACTCAGGTCGTCGCTATACTGTTTTAGTTCGCGGTAACTACGTTGGTCGCTTTCGATGGCGATGAGCAGCGCTGAGGTGTTACCGAAGTCATCGTTCACCACGATGGCCAGCACACCACTGGGCAACTGCGCCTTAAAGCCGTTCAGACCGTGCTTGATTTTCGACCACACCTCGTCCTTGTTGTTCACGTCGTCGTTCAGTTTCACCATCACGATACACATGCCGTTCTGCGACTGCGTGGTGGTCTTCTTACGATTCACCTCGCCATAAGTAAAGAGGTAACGCTCCAACGGACGAGCCACTTGCTGTTCCACCTCCTCGCTGGTGGCACCAGGATATACCGCCACCACTACCCCTTGTCGGATAGTAGCATGGGGGAACTCGTCCTTCGGCATGATATACATGCCATAGATGCCCATCACAAACAGTATGCCTACGATGAGCAATGATATCGAGTAATGCTCCAAAGGCCATCGGAGCCAATTCACGTTCTTCATATTAGAAAACCACCTTAGTTCCTTCACTCAGTTTCTGATACCCCTCTGTGACAATACGATCGCCAACGTTCAAGCCATCAATGACAATTACATAATTACCCTGTGTCTGACCTATAGTCACAATGGCGCGATGCGCTGCGCTATCCTTACCTACTGTCCACACGAACAGACTGCCATCGGACTTCTTTTGTACTGCCGTTACAGGAATCATTTTGCTGCCGATAGCCTGCGAACCCTCTGAAATGAAACAGACACTGGCCACCATGCCAGGCAACAGCTTCCGATCGCTATTCGCCACATTAATTCTTATATCGTACGTATGCGTGAGTGCGTCAGCTTGTACGCCCTTTTCAATCCTACCACCCTGATAACTGCCGCTGATGGCCTCCACTCTAATACTCGTGGGTGTACTGGCATTGATACCGCCGATCTCAGCCTCAGGCACCGCAACCTTTACCTTTACAGTAGAGACGTCCAGAATGCTCACCACCGCTTGTGAAGGCAGTGCTGTCTCGCCTGCGCCAATCAGTTTTTTGCCCACGATGCCGCTCACGGGAGCCACAATCCGGCAGTCGGCCAGATTCTTCTTCGCCACCTCCAATTGCGACTTTGCTTGCGCCACCTTGCTCTGGATTTCCACCCACTGCACCTCGGGCAGCGACCCGTTGTCATGCAGCATCTTGTAGCGCGCCAGTGCATCGTTGGCCTGCGTCATCTGCGCCTCAGCACCACTCAACACGTTGCGAGCCTGCGTGTCGTCCATCTCGGCAATCAGCTGTCCTCTGCTGACGGCCTGACCTTCGTTCACCAGCATGCGTTTAACCACGCCCATGCCTGTAAAGCTCACCGCCGTCGCCTCGCGTTCCTCTACTATCCCCACATACGTCTGGGCATTATCCACCATACCAGGCGATACCACCTGCGTTTTCACTCTCGTCGGAGCTTTCACGTTCTGCTCCTTCTTGTTACTACAGCTAACAGCTAACAGCCAACAGCCAATTGCTAAGAATAATACCTTTTTCATAACCAGTGTTTATTTTTGTGTGCAAAGGTAGGGTTAAATCAGTAATATTATATGTCTGATTTCACCCCATTCTTTATCAATTCGACATGAAGTTTCCAAAATAAACATAAATGATGTAAAATAAAACATAGAATATGAGGGATTATGTGTATTTTTGCAGCATGAAACAGCATGAAGAAGTAACATTTCAGACATTGGCTGACAATGAGGATATCCAAATCGGCTATTCTGATAATGACATAGTCGTTGTCGACAGTATTCAGCAATTTGAAGAAATCAATACCGCCCATGTGGCCATGAACGCTGTCGTCATCTGCACCAACGGCAAGGTGCAGGCTCAGATGAATGGCATACAGATGGAACTGCATAAAAACCAGGTAGCCATTGTGCCACAAAACGTCACCGTGACGGATGTCATGGTCAGCCCTGATTTCAACCTGAAGGCTATGTTCCTCACCAACCGCATTCTGCGTAGTTTCCTTCGCGAGAAAATAGACATCTGGAACGACATGATGTATATCCATCGCCAGCATATTGTGACGATGGACGAAGACGAGATACTCTTCTACACCCATTTCTACGACATGCTGACACTAACCATTGCCAAAGGTAAGGACAATCCCCTGCATACCGATGTTATCCAGTCGCTGCTCCGTTCGGCCATCCTCGGTCTTTGCGGAGCTATGAAGTGGATGCTGTCAGACGATAATCAATTATCAACTGTCAATTCTCAATTATCAACTGGGAAAAGTCATTTCCAGCGTTTCCTCGACCTGTTGCACTCCAACGATGTCAAACGCCATACGGTGGAATCCTACGCCAGCGAATTGTGTATTTCGTCCAAATACCTCACCGCCGTCTGCAAAAAGAACTCAGGCAAGACCGCCAACGAATGGATTACGGAACATGTATTAGAGGACATCCGCTACTACTTGAAACAGACCAACCTCAGCATCAAGCAGATTTGCGACCGTCTCGGCTTCCCCAATCCCTCGTTCTTTGGCAAGTACGTCAAGGACCACTTCGGCATGACTCCATTAGAATTCAGAAATAGTTAATTATTCAAATACAAACAATATGAAGACAAACCGACATTTTATGACCATGCTCGCAACAGCGATGCTGTCGCTTGCGACGTCGGCACAGACAGTTACTGGAAAGTATGACATTCCGAAGGTGCCAGAATGGGCACGGAATGCCGTGTTCTATCAGATTTATCCGCAGACGTTCTGCGACAGCGACGGTGACGGCATCGGCGACCTGAAGGGCATTATCAGCAAACTCGACTATGTGAAGAGCCTCGGTGTAGATGCCATTTGGTTCAACCCGTTTTTTGATTCTCCTTTCCACGATGCGGGCTACGACATCCGCGACTACTACAAGATTGCGCCACGCTATGGCACTAATGAAGATGCAAAACGGCTCTTCGAGGAGGCTCACAAACGGGGCATGCATGTCATTTTCGACTATGTCATCAGCTATACCGCCATCGACCACCCGTGGTTTGTAGCGTCGCAACGGCAGGAGAAGAACAAATACTCCAACTACTACATCTGGACAGAGACCAACTGGGTGGATCCCCCTATGGAGTTCGCTGGTCAGTTCGTGAAAGGCTACGGTCAGCGCAACGGTCAGTTCATGCGCAATTTCTACTGGTGCCAGCCAGCATTGAACTTCGGTTTCGCCAACCCTGATCCTGATCAGAAGTGGCAGTTGCCCACCAATCACCCTGATGTGATGGCCATGCGCGAAGAGCTGAAGAATGTGCTACGTTTCTGGATGAACATGGGAGCCGACGGTTTTCGTGCCGATATGGCAGGCGCTTTGGTGAAGACTCGACGCGTCAGGGGCAATGAGCAGTTCTTCAACACCAACGAAAATGAGACGAAACTCTTTTGGCGCGAGATACGGCGGTTGTTGGAGAAGGAGTACCCGCAGGGATTCATGGTCGCCGAATGGTCGTACCCATCGGATGCACTCGACGACTGCTTCCATGTGGACTTCTTCCATTGGTTCAAAGGCTACAACGACCTGTTCCAGAAGGAAAGTTGGCGTATTTTGAACGGCGTAAGCGAAGGCCACAGCTATTTCGACGCAGAGGGCAAGGGTGACGTCCGCGAATTCCTCCGCAGCTATATGGATCAGTATCAGAAGACCGTAGGAAAGGGCTACATCAGTCTGCCGATGGGCAACCACGACAACGCCCGCTTAGGCAATAAACGTACGGATAAGGAATTGGAGATTGTCTATGCCTTCGGCTTCACTATGCCCGGTGTACCTTTCTTATATTATGGCAACGAGATTGGCATGCGCCAATTGCCGACAAGTTGGCCACAGGTAGAAGGTGCCTACCAGCCCCGCAACGGTGCACGCACCCCGATGCAGTGGAGTCAAGACAAGAACCTTGGATTCTCTACAGGCGACGCCAGCAAACTCTATCTGCCCGTCGACCCCTCGCCCGACGCACCCAACGTAGCTACACAGGAGAAGAATCCCAACTCACTGCTCAACAAGACGCGCCGTCTCATCGCCTTACATCACAGCGAGCCCGCCCTAGCCAACTATGCAGAGTTCGTGCCCCTATATCCTTCAGATGAGAATCAAGACCCTTATCCCTTCGTCTACGCCCGTGCTGCTGGCAACGATGTGGTGCTGGTGATGCTCAATCCACGTGCCGAAGCATCCGAAGCCACGTTCCCCCTCAACATCGCCTTCAAGCGCACAAAACTCCTTGCAGGTGATCGTTTTCCCATCACTCGCAACAAGAAGACGGGCAACGTTACCATCAACATGCCCGCTACAAGCTATGCTATTGTGAAATGTGTTTTGTGAATATGACAGAAAAAAACATGCGTAAAGTGTCGATAGATATAGTAAAAGAGAATATTTCTTCCGTAACCATCATGGTGGTGACGGCATTAGCCCTGCTTTGGCAAAGCGCCTCGTTTGCATCGTATACGGCAAACGATGATAATGCTGCGAGCAAGTATGAGCAGGCGACGTGTATTCCACAGACACCCGACTACAACGACGCAGCGATGTGGGTGACCGCCGACGGCGATACCGACGGCACTGGGGCCGACATCTTTTACGTCGTATCGACGTGGGAGGAAGACTGGACGACGGAGGATGGCAGGATATGCCATTATGCCGACGTGTGGAACCCTGATCATCGCGGGCGCATGGGCGATTTGGAAATTAACAAGGTGGCGGCGTATATGTCGCCAGGCAACCGCTTCTTTGCCCCGTTCTATCGTCACACCACCATTGAAGCCTGGATGACACAGAACGAGGACACCATCAGGAATCGAACGCGGCTGGCGATGAGTGATGTCTGCACAGCCTTCGACCATTTCCAGGCTCATCGCGACACGTCGCGTCCGCTCATCATCGCGGGCTTCAGTCAGGGCGGCCTGGCCGTGGTAGAACTATTGAAGCACATCGATGACGAGACATACAACCAATTGGCTGCGGCATACGTGCTGGGCTACAAGGTGACCAACGCCGACATGGTGCAGTGCAGTCACATCCGTCCGGCTGAGGGAGAGACGGACACGGGCGTCACCATCTGCTATAACACGGTGAAGGACGTGAAGTATGTCATCCCCGTCATCTCCGCCTCCGACATCTGCATCAACCCCGTGAACTGGCGGACGGACGCTACTCCAGCCACACTCCACGATACCATTACCGTCACCGTGTCGCCAGAGCGCCACGTTCTCGTCGTCAGCGGCTACAGCGGTTCGGAATATGCCGCCTACAAAGACTTCATCAACGTGGGCGACATCCACAGCTGCGAGCCATGGCTCTACAGCGAGTGTCTGGCGAAGAACATCAAAGTCCGGGCCAAGGAGTGGCGGAAACTGCACCAGCCGACCATCACCCGCATTCAGGAACGCGGCACGTTGCAGGTGGGAACGACTGGCGACTACCGGCCGCTATCTTTTAGAGAGACTGACGGAACGTACTGGGGCTTCGGCATCGAAGTGGCTGGAGAGATTGCCAGGCGTTTGGGTGTCGGCATCCAGTTTGTACCAACCTCTTGGCCGACACTGACGGCAGATGTCCAAACAAAACCGCAGACCTTTGACCTCGCCATTGGCGGCATCACCATCACCGATGCCCGCCGCGAGACGATGCTGATGAGTGATGGTTATCTGGCTAACGGCAAGACCATCCTTTGTCGTGCCTCGGAGGCTGACCGTTACCAGTCATTAGCAGACATCGACAAGTCCGAAGTCCGTGTAATGGTGAATCCCGGCGGGCTGAACGAGAAGTTTGCTAACGAGAACCTGACACACGCCACCATCATCGTCCACCCCAAGAACGAGGAAATCCCATCGCTCATTGCCGAGGGCGAGGCCGACGTGATGATAACGGAAATCACGGAGGCTCCCTACTACGTACAAACCGACAACCGACTTGCCGCGCCATTACTGAACAAACCTTTTACCCATGGTGAGATCGGCGTGCTGATGCGTAAGGGGCAGGAAGATCTGCTTCAGCTGGTGAATGATGTCATCCAACAGTTGAAGTCCGACGGTTCACTCCGCCAACTGCATGAGAAGTACGGATTAGTATATGCCTACGAATAAAAGGTATCTCTGCATAATAATTACGATATGGCTTGGAAACTGAAATATCACTGTAAGCAGTGCGGCTACGATGCCGAGGTGTACGAAGGGCGTGGACTCTTTCGTCAGGAGATTTCGGCCATGTTGTGCCCAGACTGCAAGACCATCCAGAATATTGTGGTGGGTGGCATCATTGCCGACGTGGCTCCTTCTTACAGAAGCGAGGTGGGGCGTCTGTGTCTGCAATGTGGCAGCGATAACATCAGACTCTGGGATAAACACACTTGTCCTAAATGTCAGGGCGAGATGGAACAGACTAGCAATAAAGAATTTTGGACGTAATAATAACAATGAAAAAAATATGTGATTTCATAGCCCGATGGATGGGCGTGATGGTGTTGTTAGTGGCAGCGTTAGCATTAGCGGTTCCGGCATCATTTGCATGGATTGACACGTGGGCCATCAATCCGATGCTGGGTGTAATTATGTTCGGTATGGGACTGACGCTATCGCCGCAAGACTTCCGAATCGTGCTAAGTCGGCCAAAGGACATCCTCGTTGGCTGTCTGGCGCAGTTCACGGTAATGCCATTACTGGCTTTTTGTCTGGCATGGGCGTTCATGCTACCAAAGGAACTGGCGCTTGGTGTTATCCTCGTGGGCTGTTGTCCGGGAGGAACGGCATCGAACGTTATCACCTATCTGGCTAAGGGTGACCTTGCCCTCTCTGTCGGGATGACAGCCACATCGACGCTGTTGGCTCCTGTGCTGACGCCGCTGCTAGTCTGGCTGATGGCTGGGACGATGGTCGATGTCGACACGCTGAGTATGCTTATGAGTATCGTCTATGTTGTCATTGCGCCCATTGTGTGCGGACTGCTCTGCCAGCGTTTCCTCAGCGGAGTGACCAAGCGTGTTGTGCCCTATCTTCCGGCGTTCTCGTCCATTGTCATTGCATTGGTGGTGGGTATCGTCGTGTCGCATAACGCAGACAGACTATTGGGCGGTGGGTTGCTGATCATCATTGTGGTCATGGCGCACAATCTACTAGGTCTGTCTATAGGTTTCCTGATAGGCCGGCTGTTGCGGTTGCCGAAAACCAAGTGCGTAGCTGTCAGTATCGAGGTCGGCATGCAGAATTCTGGTCTTGCTTCATCACTGGCCGTTCTGCATTTTGCAGCCTATCCGCTCGCCACCATCCCTGGTGCCGTATTCAGCGTATGGCACAACATCAGCGGTGCATTAGTGGCTAAGCTGTATCAAAGGAAACTGTTTTGCGAGATATCGCCCTTCACCTATTGGCTGTCGATGGAGAAGGAAATCCTGAAACGTCACGTTCAGGACATGCTGCGGAAGACGCAGTTTGCCAAGAATCGGACGGAGGAATCGCTACCCATAGTGGTCTATCGCCACAACTCGCTCATCCGTAGGCGGCTGGGTAATGTGAACATGCAGTTGCAGGAGAACAAAGCAACGAACCTGGCCTTGGCAGTGAAGCACATCAACGGGCTGATGATTCGTCCCGGTGAAACATTCTCCGTCTGGAAGCTCATCGGGCGCACAACCAAGCGGAAGGGATACAAGGAGGGATTGACCATCGCCAAGGGCAAGCCATCGCAAGGTATCGGCGGCGGCATGTGCCAACTGTCGAACCTGATTCATTGGCTTGTGCTGCACAGTGAACTGACAATCACGGAGCACCATCACCACGACGGACTAGACCTCTTCCCCGACTTCGGCCGCCAGATTCCTTTCGGCACCGGCACTAGCATCTCTTACAACTATATCGACTATAGGTTCCGTAACGACACTAAGAACACCTATCAGCTCCGACTCTGGACGGACGAAGAATACCTATGCGGCGAACTGCGGGCTACGGAGCAGCAGCCACACACCTTCCACATTCATGCCGAAAACGAGTTCTTCTCGCGAGAAAATGGAGTGGTCTATCGTAACGGAGAGGTCTATCGCGACATCATTGACCGCGTATCCGGACAACGTCTTGAAAGCCAGCTCATCCGTACCAACCATGCACGTGTGATGTATGACTGTCCGCCGTCGATAATTATCAAAGAAGAATAGTTACAACAATCCCCGCTGAATGACGATCAGCGGGGATTGTTATGTTTAGTCGAGGTGACAGCCACCTGACGATAACATGCAAGTAGATGAAAGTATATGAAAGTTCACCAAAGTACATCTCTCACAATAGGGTAACTTTCAAAAATATTTCCGTAATATGTAACCAAATTTTACTTTTTCAGTCATTTTGTCTGTTTTGAACATTGAATCCATTTTCTTATCTTTGCGGGGAAAAATTGGGGAAAGTATAACATCTTCCCAAATGATTCAAGGTTCATGACCTCCCAATTTGGGGAAAAATCTATTCGGCATTCTTAGCCGTAAGTGGCCGAAAGGCCACCAGCCAGAGAGGAAAGGGAATAATATCGAACTCTTGGGGAAAGGCTCGGGGAAAGCTCTGGGGAAAACTTGGGGAAAGATTATTGGGGGAATGGGGAAAACCCTGGGGAAAACACATTTTTCCCCAAAACTGCCAAGATCGAGTAGCAGACAAGATTCTCAGGCTTGTTACATTTTAGGGCGTTTGACAAGAAGAAATAGTTAGTTTTGTCAAAAACAGAGAAAACAGTACTAATTTCACCGCCCCAAATCGAGGGATGCACACCAAGGTTCAATAGTTCACTTCCTTCTTACGTAAAACGATTAACAGAATTATTAACTTTTAATTGTCGTAAGATGGCAACAAAAACAGAAATTAGGTTCAGGCTGAAGCCCAGGTGGTTTATAGACAGCCAGACAGGTGAGAGAAAGATCGATGATGACAATTCACTCATCACTATGAGAATTACGTATGGAGCAATGAGACTGGAGTATTCAACTGGCTACCATATCAAAGCTGCATACTGGGATACAAATGCTGGCTACGCCATAGGAGGCAGTTTTGGCAAGTCGTCAGACGAAATAAACGGCGGACTTGTCAGATTCAAGAAGAGTGCCATTGAAACCATCAAACTTTTTCAGGAGAAGGAAGTAATGCCCACTCAAATGGAGTTTAAGGACACTTTCAAAAGGATTAACGAGGGTATACAAATCAGTACAAATCCAAATATAGAGAAGAAGACGAGTACAAGAAAAAGGGCGGTTGAGAATGGTGACAATAACAAGTCTAACAGTGACAATACGTGTTCAACAGAATCATTTAACAATCTTTCACGGGAACAAAAAACAAAAGAAATTACTAAGACTTTCACATTCTGGGATATCTATCATGAGTACGAGGCTTATGCCAGTAAACTCAACGACTGGTCTGCGATGACACGAAAGAAATATGAGACTATCCGTTTTAATATCAGATCATTCCGTGACAGGAAGAGGCAGAACGGTTTACTAAACTTTGAAGTAACATTTGACTATTTCGATGAAGACGGCCTCCAGAGTTTTGTAGATTATCTGCGCGACGTAAAGCAATACGTCAACACCACCATCAGAAAAGATATCGTAATGCTGAAGGTTGTTATTCGATGGGCATTCCGTAAACGCTATACAACATGTTCGAGGCATTCAGACCTGCACTGAAGAGTGCCCCAAAGAAGGTCATATTCCTAAACAGGCAGGAACTTGAAAAACTGGAGAAGTTTGACATTCCCAATACAAAACTATATCTAACAAGAGTCCGCGATGTATTCCTCTTTCAATGTTATACAGGCATCCGCTATTCCGATCTGGCTAATTTAAAACGTTGCGATGTACATGAAAATCACATCGAGATAACCACCATCAAAACCTATGATTCGCTGAAGATTGAACTGAACTCGCATAGTCGGGCGATTTTAAAGAAGTACGAGCCTTTTGAATTCAAGAATGGGAAAGCTCTTCCAGTGGTAAGCAATCAGAAAATGAACCAGTTCCTGCATGAGCTTTGTGAACTTGCCGGTTTTGACGAAGAGATACGCATAACCTATTACCGGGGAAATCAGAGATTTGACGAGATAAAGAAGAAGTATGAACTTATCGGTAGCCATACTGGACGACGTTCATTCATCTGCAATGCACTGAGTATGGGTATATCACCGCAGGTGGTCATGAAATGGACAGGCCACTCAGATTACAAAGCCATGAAGCCATATATAGACGTATGTGATGAAATCAAGGCAGAGGCGATGAAGAAATTCGATGACTTCTAAGAATACACCGGGGATGGCAGATTACTTGTCATCTCCGAGAAAATATAATATAAGAAACTGTACATTAATATAGATATTGTAATTATGAATAAGGAAAACAATGAAATGAAAAGAACTGTTGGCCAGGAATCATTCGAAGACCTGTCACAAAACCTGAAGAAAATGAATGAAGCCTTCCAGCGAAATGCTGCAAGTGCTGTAAACAAGCATGTGACTTGCCGCAACTGGCTCAATGGTTATTGTATCGTGCATTACGAGCAAAAAGGAAGCGACAGAGCCACTTATGGCGACAATCTGATTAGAAAATTGGCAGAGAGACTTCACATGAAAGGTTATTCGTATAGAGACCTGCAGCTATACAAGCAATTCTATTTGGATTATAAAAACCTCATGTCAGAAATAGCAAGATATGTATACTCATACCCCGAGATTGTGCAATCAGTGATTGCACAATCTGGGAATGAGTCTCTAGTAGTTCCGCCTGTAAAGCTTTTCAACCGGCTTTCATTTACACATTTCGTGCAACTGCTGCCTATAGAAGATCATTTGGAACGGGCATTCTATGAAATTGAATGCATGAAGGGAGTCTGGAGTACCCGTGAACTGAAGAGGCAGATAGAAAGCGATTATTTCAAACGTAGCGGATTCAGCCGCGACAAGGATGCCCTTCGTGAATTAGCAAACCAAGGAGCAGTACAGCAGGATTTGAAAGAGACAATAAAGTCGCCTTTTGTTTTCGAATTCCTTGGACTCGACGCAAAAGACGTAGTCGAGGAATCAGAATTAGAGTCAGCACTGATGGATCACCTGCAGGAGTTCATGCTTGAACTGGGAAATGGCTTCTGTTTCGAAGCACGACAAAAGAGAATCCTTGTAGACGAAGAATACTATTACATGGACATGGTATTCTACAACCGTGCTGCAAGATTTGGCGTCATTCTGGAATTGAAGTCTCATAGGCTTGACTACAAGGACGTGGCACAACTGAACATGTATCTGTCATATTATCGCAAGAATATGATGCAAGAGGACAATAATCCACCTGTCGGCATTCTTCTCTGTACAGCTGTTGGCAAAGAAATGGTTGAATATGCGACTTCAGGTATAGACGAGAATCTGTTTATATCGAAATACCTATTGAAACTGCCTTCCAAGGATGAAATGGAACGCTGGCTATACAAGGAATTGAAGGAATTAAGATGAGAGATTTGAGCAATCTTTGTTAAAAAGAAGACGGAAAGCTGCTGTAATGGCGGCTTTCTGCCGTATTTTGAGTACCTTTGCAACCCGATATGCAGAAAGAAAAGACGATATTGTTCCTTCACGGATTCTATGCCAGCGGCCAGTGTGTGCCTGCTGTGGCACTGAGGGAGGCATTCGAGAAAAGGGCCAACGTGCTGACTCCCGACCTCCCACTCCACCCTCATGATGCCATCAGGCTTATCCGTGAGATTTGTGACAAGGAGAAACCAGACGTGCTTGTAGGCAACAGCTGCGGCTCGTTCTATGCACAGATGATCTCGCCGATTGTCGGCATCCCTGCCCTACTCGGCAACCCGCACTTCAAGATGTCAGACTTCCTCCGTGAACGTATCGGCAGCCATCAATACAAGTCACCAAGGACTGACGGCAAGCAGGACTTCACCATTGGCGAATACCTCATCAGCGAGTTCGAGGAACTGGAGGCACATCAGTTCGACTGCTGTAATATATATAATAAGGATCGCGTGTGGGGACTCTTCGGTAAGGAAGACACTTTGGCACACTTTGAGCCGCTTTTCCTGAAGCACTATATGAACAGCCATCACTTCCCAGGAGGACATACCCCTACGGCCGAGCAGTTCAAGACGTGGTACTGTCCGCTCGTTGAGAAGCTGCTGCTTGATTATCCCATCGCAGAAGACCGGGTAAGATATTTCCAGCACTTCAAGGGAAACAAGTACAAGCTGATAGCATCAGCCTTCGATTCAGAGACTCAGGAACGGATGGTAGTCTATCAGGCTCTCTACGGCGACCGCAAATACTGGGTACGTCCGGAAAAGATGTTCTTTGAGCAGATAGAGCGGGACGGCAAGCGATTCTCACGCTTTCAGGAAATAGACTGGGAAGAATAGATACAAAAGGCAGCACCAAGGCTGCCTTCCAAACGGGTTGTGGAACTGCGCTATTCGTACCAGAACTCTCCACCGAGTAGCTGAGCGCTTCTTTCGGCTTTAT